>ENA-OZRN01000125-OZRN01000125.1-human-gut-metagenome-genome-assembly--contig:-NODE-125-length-36982-cov-7.785902_pt1 | contig 36982 bp, 28 predicted proteins | sample MGYA00243270_ERZ653947 | MGnify/ENA primary metagenome ERZ653947 (study PRJEB26926, sample SAMN06164695) | human gut metagenome | biome: ENVO:00009003; feature: ENVO:2100002; material: ENVO:00002003...
ATTTATAATTATATACAGATTGGAGAATCCCTGACAAGGGGAAAAAACGTGACAATACGGAAAGTATAAAAAGAGCAGAAGAGGCATACGGAAAACTTTATAAAAAAGCGCTAAATGCATATCCAGAAGAAAAAAAAATAATAGTAGAGCATATATATATGTTGTATAGTTCATTGCTGGATAGAGCTAAGAGGATAAATGATGCTTGCTTATATATGCAAATAGAGAATCAGTGTAAAGAGCTAAGGAAAGAATTAAAACTAAGAGTTCTTAAAATTCAAATTAAGAGATTACGGGTTCGAGGAAAAACAGTCCTAAAAAAAATAATTGGGCGATAATAATATAGGAGATTACATGGAGAGTTCTAGAACAAAAAAACTCGTTGCGGAATATTGGATTTGGAATGATTAATAGAGTGGTTAGTATTCTATTTCCATTTATAGTGCGAACGATATTTATAAAAACACTTGGCGAAGAATACTTGGGTCTTAATAGTTTGTACAGTTCAGTTTTGCAAGTATTAAACTTAGCGGATCTTGGATTTGCAAGTGCAATTGTGGCAAGTATGTATAAACCAATAGCAGATAATGATGTAAAAAAGGTTTCAGCTTTGATGGCTTTATTTTGATAAAAGTGAGCTTTCTTATTACAGACAGTTGCTGATTGCCACTATAAGTTTAGTGGTATCTGGAGTGGTTACATATAAAATTTGTACATATGTCTGCTTTAATCATATTGTTTCGTTGCTTATCAAAGGTGTTGTATGTGCAATTGTTCCAAATCTCATCTTTTTGTTGCTAAATATAAAGAATTCAGAATGTGCAAATGGTATGAAATTTGTAAAGAAAATAATTAAATCATCACATTAAGAAGGGATTGATTCTTTATGGAAAGATGCGATAATTTGACAGACAGACAGACAGACAGACAGACAGACAGACAGACAGACTATGTAATTGATTGTTTTAGAATACTAGCGGTTCTGATGGTGCTAACTGTTCATGTGAGAGGATATCTTGAAGGCATTCCAATGATAATCAGCAAATTATTCTCAATTGGAGCTTATGGAGTCGCTTTGTATTTTATTATAAGTGGATACCTATCATACCAATCTGTTTTAAATTGTTCTTCTTTTGCACAATATCTCAGAAAAAAAATAATACGCATTTTCCCTATGTATTATATTTCATTACTGTTTACTTTTATTATTGGAGCTGTGATTCTGAAGATATATCCAATTGATTGGAAGTGGATTTATCATATTTTGTTTTTAAATATGTTTGTGCCAAATAAAGAATGGCTGTGGTGGAATTCGGTGAACTTTTTTTGGACAATGCCAGCATTCGTTGCATGGTATCTTTTGTCATATCCACTTTTTAAGAAAATGAATAATTCTACTATAATAGCGATTAGTTCATTGGCTATTTCTGTGCTAACGCCCGGTCTGAAAAGAATTATGAATATGTTTGCAAACGAACAGTTCGTTAATTGGAACTTCTTTTGCCTTTTATATGTCTTTCTTTTTGGATGTTTGGCATATTTTATTATAAAAGAAAAGAAACATGAGATAGGATTTGCATATGGACTTTTGATAGGTATAATTGGTTGGTTTTGCGAAAATAGAAGCGGATTCTTTATATTTGGACTTGGCTTTTATTTTTTGCTTTTGCTTGCAGATTTGTGCCCAATAAAATGGACGAACAAAAAGATAAATCAAACGATTAGATGGCTGTCTGCTATATCCTACGCTACATATTTAACGCATTGGTTTATTTTGACCCTCTGCGGCAATAAGCTAAAAATGCTTCCTTGGATGGTTGCATATTTGCTGTTTATCGTTATCTCGGTGATGCTGGGGGGACTTTGCTATAAATTTATAGAAAAACCAGTGACAAATTTGATTCTTAGATATTGTGGCTTAAAAAAGTAATAGCAATAGTTTTAAGAGAACTCAGTTACAATATCAGCTGAATAAGATATGATTGCATAGATTTGAGGACTACATAAATGAGTGAGGCAATAGGAACACGAGAATTTGCTGAAAAATACGGCGTGACGCAGGGAAGGTAAAATTCCAAACTGCAACCAAGATGGAAAAGGATCGCCGTGGCATATTCCCAAGGATGCAGTCCCACCAGTTGGATATAAGCGAAGGAAAAAGTGGTATTGGAAAGGAACAACTTATGGACAAAGAATTATTCAATCCACAATACAGCAAGCGATTTCTGGAAAACTATCGTGCAGAAATCACACTGCACAAGGCCGCAAAAGCGGCTTTCAATGAAGCCAACCTAAAAAAGCTCCCCAAGGTGAAAGAACTGGACGCAGAATATTCCAAGCTGCTGACGGAAAAGAAAGCGGTCTACCCGGACTACCGCAAAGCGAAAGACGAGATGCAGGAACTTCTTCGTGCGCAGCGCAACGTAGAACTGTTCTTTGCCGAAGAAAAGAACACCACCGAAAAAGTGCAGTTCCGATAAACGATGACAGCCTAGGATTCTTCCTTGTGGGAGAGTCCTAGGCTGTCTTTTTTTGTTATAGAAGTGTTTGGAACAAACGCGCAGCCTGCATCGGGACGATGCAGATTGAAAGGGGTTTGGGCACAGCCCAACAAGCATTTTGAATTTGGATTTGAAAAATCCGATTCAAAAATTGCAAGTTGGTACCAACTTGCCCTGCTTGCTATCGAAACCCTACCTTCTATTTCTCCCTCTACTAATACTACAATCTGGAAAGGGTAAAATGGCTGTATCCGCAAAGAAAAACAGAAAAAGGCCACGGCTGAACCTCCATTCATGGTGTGATCCATCATGGCTCTGGCTACACAAGGAATACAAATTGACTTTTCCGGGTTGGTGTTGTAAACTGTTATTAGCTTTAGCTAACCATAAGGAGGGCGCTCATACATGACAAATCAATACATGAATAATCTTTATCGTGATCTGCTCTCTAATTCACCGCAGACGATCACCATAGATATTCCGACAGACATGGGAACCGGTCAGATTTCGCAGATCGTCACGAAACAGGGAGCAGTTGTTTCAGACTGGAGAATGAATTACTTTTCGGATATGAACGTGCAGGGAGTGAGCAGTGAAGAATACATACAAATGCTGTTCTGCTTCAATGACGGTGTTTCCTGGAATATTGCAGACAACCGGCAAAGTGCCAGCATACAAAAGGGTGAATCCTGTGTTTATCGCGGCCACGGGAAAATGGAATATCTGTGCTATTCTAAAAAGAGCGATTTCCTTTTCAAAAATGTGAAAATACCTCTATCCTATTTCTATAAGATTCTGAATGACTACTTTGAGGCTGGTGAGATCGAGGTCTATCAGAAAAAATTATTGGACGGCATATCAAAGGTGAATATCACGCCCTATATGGAACACATTTTTGCGGAGCTGCAAGACTTCACGCAATATCGCGGCGGGTTGGGATACCTGTTTCTGGAAAGCAAGGTCTTTGAGCTGCTATCGGTATATTTGAGCGAGGTCCTGGAGCTGAGTATTCTCGCGTCAACCTACGTTGCAATTTCCAGAAGTGACCGGGATTCCATCATAGAGGCAAAGCGAATTATTGACAGCCAGCTTGCCCTGGCTCCGAGCTGCGAGGAATTGGCGCGGCAGGTCAATATCAGCACTTCAAAATTGACGAAGGGCTTTTCCTCCCTGTTCGGAACATCGGTTCATGCGTATGTCATCGACCAGCGGTTAGAAAAGGCGGCAAGCCTGCTGTTAGAAAGTAATTTGAATGTCAGCCAGGTGGCTATACTGGTGGGATATTCAAAAGCGAGCAATTTCGCAGCGGCGTTCAAAAGGAAATACGGAGTGAATCCGAAAAACTATAAAGCAGAAGCTACGATTGGATAAATGCAAAAATACTGATTTTGGGTAGAATAAAATTGGTTTTGGGTTGGAATCGTGGGCGCAAATTGCTATTATATGTGGTGTGATTAGAGGAAGCTAACCACACCACATTTTCATTTTCTCAGAGATAAGGAGGATACTGGTATGAGTTCCCAGAAAAAAAGTTCCCGGCTTGAGGGAAAAGATTTAATTACTATCGGCATCTACACCGTCATCTATGTCGTGATTGTTATGCTGGTGGCGATGCTTGGCTTTATCCCCATTTTTATTCCGCTGATGGCGGTGCTGTGCCCTTTGATTGGCGGCATCCCCTATATGCTGTATGTTACAAAGGCTAAAAAATTCGGGATGACTGCAATCATGGGTTTCCTGATTGGCCTAATCATGGTGTTCTTCGGCAACGGCTATCTTACTATGGTAACTGGTCTCGTTGGCGGCCTGTTGGCCGACGTGATCCTGAAAAAGGCGGACTACAAAAGTGCAAAGAGCACAGTTCTTTCCTGCGGCGTGTTCAGCATCTGGGTGTTTGGCAACTTTGCTCCCATTTTCCTGAACCGTGAAAGCTATATGGTAATGTTGACTGAAGGATACGGCGCTGAATATGCAGCTACCCTTAATACATATATGCCTATGTGGATTGCGCCTATTCTGCTGGTTGCCTGCTTTGTGTTTGGCCTTGTCGGAGGTGTGATTGGGAAAGCCATTTGCAAAAAGCACTTCCAGCGTGCCGGTATTGCATAATGGCGCGGGAAATTCTGCTCAGCAAAAAAACAGAACAAGGGTTACGGCTTGATCCGCGTACAAAACTGTTGCTCATCTTCATCATAAGCATTTTTGTCATGGGTGGAACAGGCGGAGAAGCTATGGGGCTGATCCGCCTTGTTCTTTGTACGGTTCCGGCTATATTGCTGCTTACCTCGAAACAATGTGCAAAAGCTGTGGGCTATATTGCTGTGTTTTCTGCTTTTTATGCTGTTCAAATTTATGTTTTGCCGCACCTTACGGGAATATTGAATTTCCTCGTTCTGTTTACAACAGGATTCTTCTGCCGAATCCTTCCCAGTGTTGCGATTGCTGCCTATGCAGTGAAAACAACAACGGTCAGTGAATTGATTTCCGGCATGGAAAGAATCCATATGCCTAAAGAAGTGACGATCCCCTTAACGGTCATGTTCCGCTTCTTTCCAACTGTCTTTCAGGAGTCAGAAGCAATCAGTGACGCTATGAAAATGCGTGGGATTAAACTTGGAGGGAAAAAATCTTCAAAAATATTGGAGTATAAGCTGATCCCGATGATTACCTGCTCCGTGAAAATCGGTGAGGAACTTTCCGCTGCGGCAATTACCCGTGGCCTCGGCGCTCCTGTCAAACGCACAAACATTTGCCAGCTTAAATTCAATTTTGCCGATGTGGTGCTGATCTTGTTTTGTTGCTTTGTAGTGTTTTGGGCGATTGCTTCCCCGATAATTTCCGCAGGAGGGATTTTGCCATGATAGATTTTCAAAATGTTTCTTTTTCTTATGGTGAAGAATCCAGCGGCGGAGGGATTAGAAATGTCAATCTCACCATAAACACAGGGGAATTTGTTTTACTCACGGGAGAATCCGGCTGTGGGAAAACAACGATTACCCGTTTGGTAAACGGGCTGGTGCCTCATTATTACGAGGGCAATTTAGAGGGCGATGTCCTTCTGGACGGAAAAAGCGTATCAGATACGCCGCTTTATGACTTGGCTGCTATGGTGGGATCTGTATTCCAGAATCCCAAAAGTCAGTTTTTCAACGTGGATACGGATAGTGAATTAGCCTTTGCCTGTGAAAATTTAGGCTATCCTCAGGAGGATATCCTGAAAAGGATTGACCGGACAGTTTCCGATTATCATATTGAAGATTTGATGGGGCGAAGCGTGTTTGCTCTGTCCGGGGGCGAAAAGCAAAAAATAGCCTGTGCTTCATCAAGTGTATTGCTGCCGGGAATTATGGTCCTGGACGAACCATCTTCTAATTTGGATATGGCTGCTATTGATGACCTGCGGCAGGTCCTGAGCCTCTGGAAAAAGCAGGGCAAAACAATTCTGATCGCAGAACACCGCCTTTACTACCTTCACGATCTTGCAGATCGTGTGCTGTATGTAAAAGATGGGGAGATTGAACGGGAATACACGCCTGCTGAATTTGACAGCTTATCGGATGGCATTCGAAAAGAAATGGGGCTGCGGCCGTTTTCTCTCTCGAAGTTGAAGCCTGCGAATCAGTATCAGGCGCATACAGCTAAACAGATGGAATTTCAAAATTTCTGCTTTGCGTATAAAAAGCGGGAACCGGAAAGCCTCCATATTCCGAGTGCAGAACTGCCTGTTGGAGAAACGATTGCCATTATCGGCCTGAATGGCGCTGGAAAATCTACTTTGGCCCGCTGTATTTGCGGACTGGAAAAGAAGTGTGGCCTTTTGCAGGTTGACGGGAAAACCCTTGATTGGAAAGCCCGGCTCAAACATTGCTACATGGTAATGCAGGATACCAGCCATCAGCTATTTACCGAAAGCGTGATGGATGAAGTGCTTCTGAGCATGGACAACGAGGATGAAACTGTTGCAGATGAAATCCTTAAACAGTTTGATCTGCTGGAATATAAAGACAGGCACCCGCTTTCTCTTTCCGGCGGGCAAAAACAGCGGGTAGCGATCGCATCTGCCATTGTGAGTAACCGGGAGATCATTGTGTTTGACGAACCAACTAGCGGGCTTGATCTCAAACATATGCGGGAAGTTGCGCGGAGTTTGAAGTCACTCGCGGATCAGGGCAAAACGCTTCTTGTTATTACGCATGATCCGGAGTTGGTGATGGCGGGATGTTCGTATGTAGTCCATATGGAAAAAGGGCAAATAAAAGAAAGCTATCCATTGGACGAATCCGGCAGTAAAAAGGTTTTGGATTTTTTCCGAATCCGCCAGTGAATTTTAGAAATTATGAATGTCAGGGCCGCCTTGACTGGACAGAAAGATAATGATAAGAGGCCGCTTTACTTTGGCGGCCTCTTGTTTTTGAAGCACAGACAGTACGGCTCAATATAAGGAGGGCTTATGTTCAAAAAAATCTTTGAGTACGCAGGGCCATATAAGAAAAATATGTATGTGGCCACGGTTGTCGTACTGGTCAGCGTTCTTATGGGCGTCCTGCCTTTTGTGCTGGCCTATCAGGTCATTTCACCATTGGTTATGGGCGATTCTGTTGAGACAGAATTTGTTTTATTGCGTGTTATAGGGGTTTTGATCTGTCTTGTTTTGCAGGCGGTTTTATATGGATGGGGATTATCAATTTCTCATAAAGCAGCATATAACACATTGTTCCGGCTGCGGGTATCTCTGCAAGAGAAGTTTGAGAAACTTCCCCTTGGCATTGTGGAGGAAAAAGGGACAGGGACAATCAAAAAGCTGTTTGTCGATGATGTGGACAGCTTGGAATTGCTCCTTGCTCATTCAGTCCCGGAGGGTATCGCAAATTTGCTGATCCCGCTGGTGATTTATGTTGCTATGTTTTGTGCGGACTGGAAACTGGCTCTTATGTCTTTGGCCTCTATCCCGATCAGCCTGCTCTCCATGGTCATTATGTACTCTGTTGGAATGAAGCGCATGGGTCCCTACTATCAGTCTGCACAGAAAATGAACAACACGATCATTGAGTACATCAATGGTATGGAGGTTGTCAAGGTTTTCAACCGGGAGAGTGAATCTTACGAGAACTTCCGCAAGGATGTAACGGACTATCGGGATTATACCTTGGCATGGTATAAGGCCGCCTGGCCCTGGATGGCGATATACGGAAGTCTGCTGCCCTGCACTGTTATTCTGACTTTGCCTCTTGGGGCATGGTTTGTTCTCTGTGGCATAAGCACTTTACCTGATTTGATTTTAGTCCTCTGCCTTTCCCTCAGCATTGGGATTCCTCTCCTGAAAGCACTGGGCTTTATGGAGACGATTCCGAATCTGAATTATAAGATCACGGCACTTGAACAGATGTTAAATGCGGCACCGCTGCAAGCTGCTGAGGATGATTTCCACGGACAGGATTTTAACATTTCTTACGATCATGTTTCCTTTGCGTATCAAACGACACAGCCTGGCCCAGATGGGAAACCGATAATAGCGGAAAACGAAGTCCTCCACGATATTACCCTTGTGGCAAAAGCAGGACAAAAAACTGCCCTGGTTGGTGAATCCGGTTCTGGCAAGAGCACCCTTGCAAAACTGTTGATCCACTACTATGACCCGCAGAAAGGGAGCATTTCCATTGGCGGGCAGAAACTTTGTGATATGAGCCTGGAGGCATTGAACAGCCGCATTTCCTATGTGGCTCAGGATCAGTACCTGTTTAACACCTCCCTGCTGGAAAATATCCGTCTTGGACGTTTGGATGCTACCGATGAGGAAGTAATGGAGGCGGCGAAGAAAGCCCAGTGTATGGAGTTTCTGGAAAAGCTGCCGCAAGGTATTCACTCCATGGCGGGCGATGCGGGGAAAATGCTTTCCGGGGGGCAGCGCCAGCGAATTTCCCTGGCGCGAGCAATATTGAAGGATGCCCCGATTGTAGTGCTTGACGAGGCCACGGCCTATGCTGATCCAGAAAATGAGGAAAAAATGGAGGCTGCTATTGCGGAGCTGGTGAAGGGAAAAACCTTGGTAGTTATCGCTCACAAACTTCCCGCTATAATGAACGCAGATCAAATATGCGTTATGGATCACGGAAAGATGGTGGCAACCGGAAAACATCAGGAGCTGATTCAAGCTTGCCCAGAATACCAAAAGTTGTGGAAAGCGGCTCAGGACAGCGCCGAGTGGAAAGTATCTACTGCAAAGGAGGGAAGATAAATGTTTGCATTGATTTCAAGAATCCTGAACCTCTCCGGGAGGTATAAAAGCCGTATTCAGGCTGCATTTCTATGTGCATTTGTCGAGTCCATTCTCTCCAAAATGCCGATCTTCATGGCGTTTATTGTCTTGGCCGGGTTTGCTGATAATACGCTGACTGGAAAGACCTGTCTGTTTGTCGGACTTGGATTATTAGCTGTTGTAGTGGTTCAGACAGTGGTTCACTATTTGAGCGACCGTCTGCAAAGTGCCGCTGGATTTATGATCTTTGCTGATAAACGGATGGAGTTGGGAAATCATTTACGAAAAATGCCGATGGGTTACTTTACATCGGGGAATATTGGCAAAATCAGCTCTGTTCTCAGTACGGATATGGTATTCATTGAGGAAGTTTCTATGAGTACCATTGGCAACATGATGAGCTATATGCTGTCTACTTTGGTTTTAGCTGTTTTTATGTTCGTACTGGATTGGAGACTTGGGCTGATTGCGGTAATCATTACCTTGCTGGCATCACTGGTTGCAAAATATATGAATAAGGTTTCCTTCAAGGAGGCTGTCGGGCGTCAAAACCAAAGCGAGAATTTGACGGATGCAGTCTTGTCTTTTGCTGAAGGAATTGGGGTTATCAAAAGTTACAATCTGCTCGGAGAAAAATCTGACGAATTAACGGAAAACTTCAAAAAATCAAGGGATGTCAATACGAAGTTTGAGCAGAAAATGACACCGTGGACCACTGGCTTAAACATTCTCTATGGCGTGGGTATTGCCGCTATCTTCGGGTTATCCGTTTTTTTACATCAGGAAGGCGTACTCTCCCTGGCTTATCTTTTGGGCGTGCTGCTGTTTGTCTTTGATCTCTTTGGGCCTCTGAAAGCTCTTTATGGAGAAGCAACCCGACTGACCGTGATGAATGCCGCATTAGACCGCATTGAAGCTGTTTTGGACGAGCCCGAACTTCCCGATAACGGAAATCAACATATTCTGTCACAGGCACAGCCGGATCAGCCAGAAGTACAATTTAGCGATGTGGGCTTCGCCTATCAGGACAAGGAAGTCCTGCACAACATCAGCTTCTCTATGCAGAAGAATACCATGACCGCACTTGTGGGACCGTCTGGCGGTGGCAAATCCACGATTGCGAACCTTCTGGCGCGGCTGTGGGATGTGAAATCCGGCAAAGTGACAATCCGTGGTACAGATATTCGGGATGTACCTCTCGCCGAACTGATGGAACAGATCAGCATGGTTTTCCAGAGGGTGTACTTGTTCCAGGATACCATTTACAACAATATCAGCATGGGTAAACCGGACGCTACCGAGGAAGAAGTCTATGAGGCTGCAAAAAAAGCCCGCTGCTATGATTTTATCATGGCGCTGCCAGATGGATTCCAGACAGTCATCGGTGAAGGCGGCGCTACTCTGTCCGGCGGCGAAAAGCAAAGAATCTCTATCGCCCGCTGCATTTTGAAGGACGCACCGATTGTCATTCTGGATGAAGCGACTGCAAGTGTTGATACCGATAATGAAAGCTATATCCAGGAGGCAATCAATGAGCTGGTAAAGGGTAAAACATTACTTGTGATTGCACACCGCCTGAATACCATCCGTCAGGCAGATCAGATTTTGGTCATTGACAACGGCCAGATTGCACAGCAGGGCACGCACGAAGAACTTTTGAAGCAGCCCGGCATTTATCAGGAGTTTGTCAACATCCGGAAGAATGCGGCTGGATGGAGCCTTGCTTAACAAAATTCAGCGTATGCGATGCGGAGCATTAAATGTCTGTGAGAAGTTGTTCACCAAAGATTCTAGAAGAATTCTATGCAAAAAATTGAAGTTATTGTTCGTATCACGAAGGGCCACTGCCCTCCCCAAGAGCAGACGATTTTTGAGTGGATTGAAATGAACCGTGCTGCGCCAGACACTTTGAATTATCCCGGTCTGGAAATAAACTTAGAACACCGTCGTGTTTTCAAAAACGGACAGGAAGTGTACATGAGCCGTTACGAATATGGCGTTTTAAGTTTAATGGCACGGCATCCGGGGCAATTGTTTACAAAAGAGCAGATATTTGAAGCCGTGTGGCATCAGGATAGTGAAAGCTGCCTGACTGCTGTTACCAATACAATTGGACGCATCCGGCAAAAAATCGAGGATGATAGAGCTGCACCTGTCTATATCCGAACGATCTCCAACCTCGGCTACCAATTTATGCCGAACATTTCAGTGAAAAAAGATTCCTTATAACGATAAAAGCCATACTCAACGGGTAAACTTAGACCTTGGGTATGGCTTTTGTCGCTATCTGGATAGATAAAAATTGACATCCTTGCAATCGGAAATAATCTTCTCTAAAATATAGAAAAAAGATTTTAGGGGGGCGATAAGATGCTATCCTTTGAAGATGTTCTGAAAGAGTTTGAGGATTTTTTGCAAACGGCACCCTATTTAGAGGTTCTCCCATGTCGATGGGGGTATGTACGGCTTTTTAATGAGGGTGACCCTATCAACTTCTACGCAGTCTTGTGCCGTACTCCACAAGAACTATATGATACGCTAGAAAATGATCTTACCATTGAAAAAGAGGTTCAAAATCCACAACGAGACTGATTACTGATTGCGAGAAAATTATTGTGTAATTCGTTTGCTTTTCGTGCGCTTTTATTGAGTGGCCTGATAGAATATTGCGTATTCAGACAAAAGAACGCCAGAGAGAAGCGTAACGTCCACTCTGGCAGCTTAGGTGTTTTTGCTCTGTTCTGAAAGTTCTGTCAAATGGATTGCGAGTGACCTTGTGGCATCCAACAGCGTTTTTCGCATTTCTGGCGGACAAGCAAAATAAATCGATTCTAACTCTCGACATTCGCGCTCTGCTTCTGATAAGTTCGGGTTGATAACCGAATCCAATGAAAGTGGCAGAACATGGAGAATTGCACTTAAAATGTCAAAAGAAGGATTCTGTTTTCCATTTTCAATATTGGCGATATACTTCACTGAAACATTACTTTTCAGTGCCAGTTGCTCTTGTGTCATTTTCATCGCTTTTCGGACAGCCTTTATATGCTTCCCCAGAGCGATTGCATCCGCATTCGGCATCATCATCACCTCAATAGTATTGTATCGTTCTCACAGAAAGAACGGTATAACATCATCGTTCGTGTGATTTTGTCCTATTGTGCTGATTTATGCCTTTTCCCGGTCGAGTTATAAAAAAACGGTAACTCGTCCGGGCGATTTCACGCGCTATTCGATCACAGTTGCCGTTTGTGGAGGTAACTGTGATTTTTTATTGGGGTAACGCATCAAAAAAAGCCTGTCTGCTGCCGTAGACCATACTGCAAACAAACCAGCACAATCGTTCTGTTTCACCACCCATAATCATGCCGATGTGCAATATTGTGCCAGCTTCCCACTGTGGGAGGCTGGCGTTTTTGCGCTTTTAAGGGCAAGGTGTCGTGGGCCACCACGATCCTTTTTGTCCGAATGCTCACATTCCGTAAAATAACTGGAGGATTATTGATAATGAAATCGACCTATTTGCTGCCGTGGTTCAAGATGACCACATGGTACTTTCGACTCTCTCGCTTGCTGAAAGTTTCCAACATCAAAAGGCGCACCAAAAATCATGGTGCTGTTGCCGACCGTATTTTCATGTTGGTGAAAAATCATGTGCTGGCCGTATCCGGCATGGGAGATGAAGCTCCGCCCACTCCCGGCGGAAGAAACGGAGGGAGTGATGTATTATGATCCTGCTGCAACGGGTGAACGAATCCAAAACCTCCGAAAAGACCGTGAAGTGACACAAGAACAGCTTGCCATCGACCTGAACATCAGTGACCGCTACATGAGAAATCTGGAGAAGGGTGAGAAAGTTCCGTCTGTCGACCTCTTTGTGGAGCTGCGGGAGCGATTTGGCTCCTCGCTGGACTACATCGTCTTAGGCGTGTCTGCGTCCCAGCGGGAGCAGGAACTGCAAGATCAGCTGCAAATGCTCCGCAAAGAACTGAAAGAAATGCAGCGGCGGATTCTTGTTATGCTGGAAATGCTGGGCGAATCTGCTTGATCAAACGCTTTACTGTTGTAAACCGGAACTATTGGTTCCGGTGAAAATGGCAAAACCGGAACTACTGGTTCCTAACGAGAACTTCAGTTTTCAAGTACACTATGGTCACAGCAAGGGCAGCCCCCCTGACAGGGGACGACAAACCCGAAACTGTACCGTGTACCTTGAAAATTGAAGAAGCAGCTTTTCGGCACTTCCAGACAATGATACTTCCGTAATTCGCGGCCCGGTCAGAAAGCAGACGGGGTGGCTGAGATGCCAATGGAGCGGTGCAAATCCGCCGCCGAAAAGTTCCCACCTCCGGGGTGTCGAGGACAAATAGGAGAAAAACAGTATTTTTCAAACCACCAGTTGAGGATTTCTCGGCTGGTGGTTTTACATTTCCCATCAAAATACCGATATGGAGGAAATCTATATGAGTCGATTTTATAACAACTGCGTAGACGAAGCCAGCTTGACTACCCTCTGCCCGATTTGTCTGGATTCCTTTCAGGGGGCAAAGGGCGTTCGCGTCCGGCGCGCAGACCCTAAGCAGAAGATCAAGGATGTCTGCACCTACTGCCAGATTCGCTATGGTTTCGATTATTATGTACAGCCCGACAAGAACGCTGGGCAGTATGTGAAGCGAGGCCATTTCGATGATGAATCTGAATGCGCTTAAAATCGACCCGGAGTTTCAGGGCAAGATCCCGCCCCTGAATTTTGAAGAAGAACAACAGCTTGAGCAGAACATTCTCCACGAAGGACGGCTGCTGAATCCCATTATCATCTGGAATGGCTTTATTCTGGACGGACATACCCGCTACCGTATCCTGCGGAAGCATCCGTTCATCGTCTACCAGATACAGGAGATTAAACTGGCTAACCGCTACGCAGCTCTCTCATGGATCTGCCAGAACCAGCTTGGACGCAGAAATCTCGACCCGGAACGGAAGAAGTTTCTGATGGGCAAGCTGTATGAATCCGAAAAGCTGGCACGGGGCGGCTCCAAAGAGCGGGCACACGATGAGAACGGACGGTTCACCTCAATGGTTCAAAATGATCCATTGAGGGCAAAGCAGCTCTCCACCTGTGAGCGCATTGCCGCACAAAACGGCGTTGGGGCGGCTACCGTAAAGAGAGCAGAGAAGTATGCCAAAGGCGTAGACGCTGCGGAAGATGCAGTCCCCGGTGCAAGAGAAGAAATCCTGACCGGGCGCATCAAGGCAACGGATACAGAAATCACCGCCTTGGCAAAAACGCCAAAGGCAGAAATTCCTGCTGCTCTTGCAGAATTGCGGAAGCCAAAGCAGGAACGTCAGCCCCGAAAAGCCGAAACCGCTTCTTCAAAACAAACGCTTTCTGAAATCAGCAAAAGCATCCAAGGGCATCAACGCCAGCTTACTGCCGAAGAAAAAACTTCTCTGAAAGCATCCATCGACAATCGCTATCAGGAACGGGCCGTTGCAAACGGCTCCCTGATGATGTGCGAGGTACAGGGTGCAAAAGAGGACTTCATTCGCCGCTGGAATAGCATTTTCAAAGAATACCCGGATGTTTTTGAAGATTCGGACTGCCGCAAGATCATTCATGACTTGACCGAAGATGCCGTACAGTATCTTCTGAAAATAAAGGAGAAAACGCTATGATGCTTTCTAACCTGAACCTTTCCAGCCTGCCGGAGTGCAACTTCGAGGTGCGGTACGTTGACAGCGTTCTGCTGAACCCCTGCGCCGAATATCAGCGGCTGCTCCGCATGGGCAAGGTTGCACGAATCGCAGCAAACTTTTCGGAGTACATCGCCAATGAGCCGAAGGTCAGCTACCGGGATGGCCGCTACTTCGTCTTTGATGGCCAGAACACCATTGAGGCACGGAAAACGTGCAACGGTGGGCGTGACCTCCCGATTCGCTGCAAGGTCTTCTACGGCCTTTCTAAAGAGCATGAAGCTCTGCTGTTTGCTGTGCAGACAGGTATTTCCAGCGAACTGACCGCGGGTGAACAGCTTCGTGCCAAACTGGTGGCACACGAAGAAAACGCCTGTGATTTTGTTTCGGTAACGGAGGACACAGGCGTCCGCTTTGCGCTGGATGGGATTCGTGCCCCGTGGAAAATCTACTGCATCCGCTCGGCCTACTACATCTACAAGAGTTACGGTGCTGCCCTTTACCGGGAAATGCTGAGTATCCTTGTGGATGCGTGGGATGGAGATTCGGATTCGTTCCTGTCTGGCATCCTGCACGGCATGGCTCGTTTTCTGGCTCTGTATCAGGGCGAATATAGCCGGGAACGGCTGATTCTCCGGCTGCGCACAGTGCATCCCAAGACCATCACCCGGTTGGCGCAAAACGACACTGGCAATGTGGCAGACCGCCACATGAAGCAGATCCTGTCCATTTACAACGGTGCTGGTCGTGCCCACAGTCTGCCTTGCAAGCGGTGATGAGCATGATCCCAGTCAACCGAAAGTTTCTGCGCGGTGATATTTACTACGCCAATCTGGAGCCGCACCTTGGCTCCGAGCAGGGCGGTATCCGCCCTGTGGTCGTGGTGCAGAACAACACCGCAAACTGCTATTCGCCCAACCTCATTGTTGCGCCTGTCACATCCAATACTGCAAAGAAGCCCGATCACCAAGCCCACGTTCTTGTGGACGGTAATCGGGCTTTTTTGCAGCCCTCTATGATCTTGGTAGAATCTGTCCAGACCATCAGCAAGGGACGGCTGATCCGCCCGATGGGGCGGTTGAGCATCCCGGAACTCATTCGGCTCAATTATGCGCTGCTGTATCAGCTCGATCTGAACGAATGGGTATGGAGAAAGGAGGCCTATGAACGCTATCTGCGATACCACCGCTAAATCGGAAACTATTTCCGTCAAAGGCTGCAAGGTCAAGATCACCTATGCGTCTGCGGATACGGACTGTCTGGATGCGATCCAGAAGCTGCTGCAAACCACCATCCTGCGCACGGCAGGGCACACCGCTGCCTGACATCCTTGTGTTCCTTGAATGCGTGAGATAAGATAAAATCGAACTGAACCTTGAAAACAAAATATGGACGAAACACGTTTGATTTTTCCTTTCTCACTCAAAGAAAGAGAGATTGAAATGAAAAAACGTGTCTATACCTTATACCGTGTTTCGACCAAAGGACAAGTCGAAAAGGACGACATCCCCATGCAGAAAGAAGCCTGCCGCAACTTTGCAGAAAGTCAGGGCTGGGAGATCGTCAAGGAATTTTCCGAAAAAGGCGTTTCCGGCTTCAAAAAATCTGCCAAAGAGCGCGATGAGCTTCAGAAAATCCAACAGGCCGCAATGGAGGGCAAGTTTGACATTCTGCTGGTGTTCATGTTTGACCGTCTCGGTCGCCGCGATGATGAAACGCCCTTTATCGTGGAGTGGTTCACGAAGCAGGGCATCGAAGTCTGGAGCGTGAACGAAGGACAGCAGCGATTTGACACCCATGTGGACAAGCTGATGAACTACATCCGCTACTGGCAGGCATCCGGCGAGAGCCTGAAAACCTCTGTCCGTACCCGGACAAGGCTGGAACAGCTCACCGGGGAAGGCCACTATACGGGCGGCACCGTGGCTTTTGGCTACAAGCGTGTCCGCCTTGGTCGGGTGAACAAGAAAAACCAAGAGGTCTGCGACCTTGTGATTGATGAAGCGGAAGCTGAAATCGTCCGGCTGATTTTCCACAAGTACGTTTACGAGGGCTACGGCGCACAGAAGTTGAGCCACTATCTTTATGAACAGGGAGTCGTAGGACGGAACAACAAAAATATCCCCAACACCAGCATCGTTCGGATGATCAAGAACAAAGGATATACGGGGTACCTCATCAACGGTGCGGTGGAGACCGAGTGCCCACAGCTCCGCATCATCGAACCAGAGCTGTTCGAGCAGGCACAGGAACTGCGGCAGGCACGCACCTGTGAGCGCGGCGGCGCTTCACTGGGCACCAGCTCCAAAGCCCTTTTGACCGGGCTGGTTTACTGCGGTCACTGCGGCAACCGCTTGAGCCTGACCAGCAGCGGACGGACGCACACCTATGCCGATGGGCATACGGTGAAAGAAGTCCGGCCCCGGTATAGCTGCTTCTACAAGATTCGGCATCCAGGAGACTGCGATGGGCAGTCCGGCTATGGTGTTTCTAAGCTGGATTCCATTGTAGAAGAAGTTGTCCGGCAGATCTTCGCACAGTTCCGGGAGGTTTCCCGGAAGAAGCTGCTGGAATCGGTCAAGACCAACGATGCCGCTCGCATCCAGAAGAAGGTCAAGAAAATCCAGAAAGACTTGGAAAGCAAGCAGAAAGAACTGGACGACCTGAAAGCCGAAACCATCCTCGTCATCCGGGGCGTGAGTGCCTTGGACAAAGAACTGCTGGGCACACTGGTAGCCGAGGCAAGAGAGGCTCTGGAAACTCTGGAAAAGCAGCTCGTGCAGGCACAGGAAGAATACGAAGAAGCCACCAAAACAGCAAAGCGTAGCAACTACATCTGCAACGAGCTGTTTACATGGGCGGATGTTTACGACACCGCCAACCACGATGAACGCCGCGCCATTTTGCAGCAGTTCATCAAGGAGATTTGCGTCCGAAAAGACTATGAGATCTCGATTACGCTGAACGCCAGCTTCAACCAAGTGGAACAGCTCAAGGCTGTGTCAACCTACGATGGTGCGGAGATTTTTGAAGAAATTTCCGAGAAGGGGGCATAAAAGCGATGCGCCTGCCCGCAGAACTCTGCAAAATTCAAAGAAAGAAGCGTGAAATCGATGGATTTTCAAAAAGTACATGGATGACCCCACCCGGTTCGCATCCGACTTCAGGGTTCGGAGCCCGGCACGGTCTGCCAAAGTTTTTTAGGAATAAAAAACGCCGCATCGTACAAAACGATGCGGCAAATTGGTGGACCTAGAGGGATTCGAACCCTTGACCTCTCGGATGCGAACCGAACGCTCTCCCAGCTGAGCTATAGGCCCATATTTAGGGGTGTGACACGGTTGGGCGACCAACCGACATACTCCCCATTTGAATGCCCACAACTCCGTGGGGCACAAAAGCGATACGCTTGCACTCCCAGCTGAGCTATAGGCCCATATGTTCTTCACAACGCAAATAGTGTAACTCTTTCGGAGGCATTTGTCAAGAGCTTTTCGTCGTGCCGTGCTGCAGGAGTTTCGCTGCATCGCGTTGCAGAAGAGGGAGAGCGCTTGGCTGCGTCCGGGGGTTTTTATTACCCGATGATGCGCCAGTGGTCGGGCTTATCAGTGTCGGCGGTGACGCCGTCATCGGTGTACATCCGGTAGGGCACAGGCTGACCGTCCGGCGAAAAATGCCAGAAGGTGAGGGCGGTGTCGTCCAGCAGAGAAGTGTTGGCGGCAGGCTGCGCCACCGGCACTGTGTGGCCCGGACGGAGGAACAGCAGCACTTCGTCCAGTTCGCAGGCCAGATAGTGCCGTCCGGCCGTGGGCGTTCTGGGTGTAGATGGGGGCGATCATCAAGCCCTCGCCCAGAAGCAGCTGGTCCTCCACCTCCCGGGCGTCGGGGTCGGCAGGATAGTCAAAGGCCAAAGGCCGGAAGTAGGGCGCATCCTCCAGTGCGGCCTTCATGAATTCACTGTAGAGGTAGGGCAGAAGGGCATAACGCAAGCCCAGCATATCCAGCGGCAGGCCGTTGGCCTTATACTGCGCAGCCACTTCCCGGATGTCGGCTTCGGACTTGTAGCCGAAGCGGCTCTGGGCCAGACCGAAGGCCCACTTGGGCGGGATGTAGCTGGGGCCGATGAGTTGCCGGAACTCCTTCGCCAGACCGCCCGGGCGGTGCGCAATGCTGAGGAAAACCGCTTTTTGGCCTCTACCAGTATGGTACGCCCTCCAGCCCGGCAGAGCAAGAGAGAAAATCGTCAGAACGATACAACAAAACCGGCATTTTCGCCGGAAAGGAGGACGCGGGGCTTGTTTGGGCAGGGGGAAATGGTATATAATAAAGATATTCTAGTGTATAAGGGGAGGATCATCATGTATCAGAAAGGAATCAAGCGGCTGCTGGCCGTGGTGCTGTCGGCCTGCGGGCTGTTGGTGCTGTCGCCGCTGCTGCTTCTGCTCTGCCTTGCCATCAAGCTGGACTCACCGGGGCCGATCTTCTTCCGGCAGAAGCGGGTGGGCATCCATAAGAGCTACTTCAACATCCTCAAGTTCCGCACCATGCGCATCGACACCCCCCACGATATGCCCACCCATCTGCTCCATGACCCGGAGCAGTATATCACCCGGGTGGGCCGCTTCCTGCGCAAGACCAGTCTGGACGAGCTGCCCCAGCTGTGGAACATCCTCGTGGGCGATATGGCAGTCATCGGCCCGCGTCCGGCGCTCTGGAATCAGTACGACCTGCTGGCCGAGCGGGACAAGTACGGGGCGAACGATGTCCGCCCCGGTCTGACCGGCTGGGCGCAGATCCATGGCCGGGACGAGCTGGAGATCACGGAAAAGGCCAAGCTCGACGGCTGGTACGTGGAGCATATGAGCTTCTGGCTGGATGTCAGGTGCTTTTTCGGCACCATCAGGGCCGTGGCCGACCACGACGGCGTGGTGGAGGGCGGCACCGGGACGCTGCACGAGGAAGAGGAAAACGACCATAAATAGGGGAAACATAACATGCTGAATGAACTGTATCACATTGCGACTCCATGGGCAAAGGCAACAAAAAGCCAGATCAACGTGAACCGGATGCTTGGAGTGGCGGCGAATGTCCTTTATCCGGCATATTGTGCATGGAGTCCGCTCCCGAAACAGAAAACAACGCAGGGCGAAAAGATGGTGGTATCTCTGACCACCTTCCCGCTCCGGATCGGGAAAGTCCATCTGACGATCCAGAGCATCCTGCGGCAGAGCCGCCCGGCAGATCGTATCCTGCTCTGGCTGTCCAAGGAGGAATTTCCGGAGGAAGCACAGCTCCCGGAAAATCTGCTCCGCCTGAAGGAAAGGGGACTGGATATCCGCTTCTGCGACAATATCCGCTCCTTTAAAAAGGTGTTCTATACCGCGCAGGAATTTGAAAATGATGTGATCATTACAGCGGACGATGATGCGCTCTACCCGGAAAACTGGCTGGAAGGGTTGTGGGATACCCATGAAAAGTATCCGGGCTGTGTGTGCTGCTACCGTGCGCACGAGATCACGTTTGAAGGCGGAAGGGTAGCACCCTATCAGGAGTGGCACGGCTTGTCGCCGGACAAAAAAGGTCCTTCGGGAGCGCTTTTTCCAGTGGGTGTCGGAGGGGTATTGTACCCTGTCGGCTATTTCAGCGGTATCGAGTTCGACAGTGAAAAGATCCTGAAGCTGTGTCCGACGGCGGACGATATGTGGCTCAAAATCGTAGGAGCACAGAAAAGGATCCCGGCGGTGAAGGTGAGCACCAATTCGAAGGAATGGTTCACCATCCGGAATAGCCAGCGCCAGTGCCTGATGTCGGTCAACACCGCCGGAAGGATGCTGAACGACGAAGCGCTGCAAAACCTGATGGAATATTATCACGTTACAGCGGAGATGCTGGGCGGCACATCGACAGAGCAGAAAGGCAAAGGGTAAAAGATGGCGAGCAGGACAGATGTGAAGATCAGCGTGATCGTACCGGTCTACAATGTAGAAAAAGAACTCCCTCGCTGCATCGAGAGCCTCCTGACACAGACGTATTCGAATTTTGAGCTGCTTCTGATAAACGATGGCTCATCGGATGGCAGCCCTGAGATCATGGAGAGATACGCGGAGAAGGACCTGCGCATCCGCACCCTGCATAAGAAAAATGGCGGGGTGTCCTCAGCACGCAATAGGGGGCTGGAACAGGCAAAAGGCGAATATGTGTGCTTTGTGGATGCGGACGATGCTGTGGCTCCGCAATATATGGAATGGCTGTATCTGGCCCTCCGGCAGAGCGGAGAGGCGGTTGCAATCTGCAGGGATGTGCGGGTGAATGATTTTGAAAAGGAGGCCCCCTTTAAGGCACTTCCGGAAAAAATGCCGGAAATAGAGCGGATGGATCTGAAGCGATATACATTCTGGGATGAAAATGGGTGCCTGTGGTGCTGTAGAGGGATGATGAAGACTGAATTTCTTCGTGATATTCGGTTCGATGAGGAGCTTTCAATCGGAGAAGATGCGCTGTTTATGACAAAGGCACTTCTGAAGGCGGGAGGATACATTTATCTGCCGTGCGGTCTGTACGCATACTATATGCGGGATGGCTCGGCGCTCCATCAGGAGACATTCAAGCCAAAGCAGTTCAGTGAGATAACGGCATGGGAAAAAATTTATGCACTGATCCGGGAGCAGAGGAGACCTGGGGAGGAAAGCATGGAACGAACAGCCGAGGAACGGCTGGCGGTGGTCTGCGCCCATGTGTATTACCGGATGGCGGGCAGCGACCATGCCGATTCGGAGCTGCAAGCCAAGATCGTGCGGATGGCGCGAGAGCATTGGCGGGCAGCCTTGCGCGTCCCGAACAGCAAGAAGCGTGAAAAGAGCAAGCTCTGGATGCTGATCTGCTGCCCGGCAGCGGGACGCTGGATGTGGAGGCTGGGGAAAAAGCTGAAACAGGGATGAACCGCCGAAGGAGCTGAAGCATCTTGAGAAACGAAGTGGTTTTGTCTTGATTTATGTCGGAAATGTTATATAATAAAACAGTATACAAGACACAGAAGGAGGATTTCCATGGAACGCACCTATATCAATGAGGTACAAAAGGAAATTGGCAGCACGGTCAAGGTGCAGGGCTTTATCGAAAACCTGCGCAACAGCAAGTATATGGCCTTCATCGTGCTGAAGGATATTACCGGCAAGCTTCAGATCACCGTCGAGAAAGAGGATCACCCCGAGCTGGTGGACACCATCGACAAGCTGACCCCGGACTCGGTCATCACCGTCACCGGCAAGGTGGTGGAGAACGACTATGTCAAGATGGGCGGCATCGAGATGATCCCCTCGGCCATCGAGATCGAGAGCATCGCCGACGCACTGCCCATCGTCCGTAAGGAGATCGCGGCCACCAAGAAAAAGAAGGCTGTGGAGCGTTCCAGCATCGACCAGCGCATCGACTACCGCTGGATCGACCTGCGCACCGACGAGAATCAGCTGATGTTCAAGGCACAGAGCTGCTTCGTCAACGCCATGCGCCAGTTCCTGCTCGAGCGCAACTTCATCGAGATCCACACCCCGAAGCTCATCGCTGCCGCCAGCGAGAGCGGCTCTGAGGTGTTCAAGGTGGACTACTTCGACCGCAACGCTTATCTGGCCCAAAGCCCTCAGTTCTACAAGCAGATGGCGATGGCTGCCGGCTTCGAGCGCATCTTCGAGACCGGCCCCGTCTTCCGCGCTGAGAAGAGCTACACCAACAAGCACTCCACCGAGTTCTCCGGCTTCGACCTCGAATTCAGCTACATCACCTCCTACAAGGACGTTATGAAGATGGAGGAGGAGCTGCTGACTGCCGGCCTCAAGGCCGTCAAGGAGCAGTACGGCGACCAGATCAAGGAGCTGTTTGGTCAGGAAGTCGTCGTTCCCACCACTCCGTTCCCCGTGGTCAAGCTGGCCGACCTGTACAAGGCTCTGGAAGAGGAGTTCGGCTACACCGTCGATGAGTCCGAGAAGGGCGACCTGACCACCGAGGCCGAGCGCCTGAGCTACGACTGGGTCAAGAAGCACTACGGCCACGAGTTCCTGTTCATCACCGACTACTCCGCCGAGAAGCGTGCGTTCTACCATATGCGCGACGAGAACGGCGTGCCGCAGGGCTACGACCTCATCTGGCGCGGCGTGGAGATCACCACCGGCGCACAGCGTGAGCACCGCTATGAGGTGCTGAAGAAGCAGGCAGAGGAAAAGGGTCTGGCCGACGACGTCAAGTTCTATCTGGAGTTCTTCCAGTATGGCTGCCCCCCGCACGGCGGCTTCGGTCTGGGCATCGACCGCCTGACCATGCTGCTCTGCGGCCTGAGCATCAAGGACGCCGAGTTCCTGTTCCGCGGTCCCAACCGTCTGACTCCGTGATCTGAAATAGAACAAAAAAGCCAGTGCACGACTTGTGCGCTGGCTTTTTTGGCGTCTTATGGCTTACTGGATGCCGGTGACTTTATAGTCCTGTGCCTCGACTGCATTTTTGAGCACATCGTCGGCCACATCCTCGGTCAGGGTGACGACGGCGGTGCCGTCGGTGTGACTTGCCACGGCTTCAGAGACGCCGGGGATGGCCTCGAGAGCCTTTTTCACACGAGCCTCACAGTGGCAGCACATCATGCCTTCAATGTTCAGGGTCTTTTTCATGGGATTGTCCTCCATTTTGCCACCGGGCGCTTCGGTGTCCGATGGCGTATTATTTTCTGCCGCAGGCTGTGCAGAGACAGCTGCGGGGGAAGCTTTTTTGTGGTCGTGCTTGGTGCTGTGCAGGTCGAACAGGTTCAGCCGCAGGGCGTTGCTCACGACGCAGAAGCTGGACAGGCTCATAGCGGCAGCACCGAACATGGGGTTCAGCGTCAGGCCGAAGGGGATGAACAGACCCGCTGCCAGCGGGATGCCGATGATGTTGTAGATGAACGCCCAGAACAGGTTCTCGTGGATGTTCCGCAGGGCAGCGCGGCTGAGGCGGATGGCGGCGGGCACATCCGAGAGTCTGGAGTTCATCAGGACGACGTCGGCGGCGTCGATGGCCACATCGGTGCCTGCGCCAATGGCAATGCCAGTGTCAGCACGGGTCAGGGCGGGGGCGTCGTTGATGCCGTCGCCTACCATGGCTACCTTGCCGCTGGCCTGAAGCTGGCGGATGACAGCCTCCTTGCCGTCGGGCAGGACGCCCGCGATGACTTCGTCCACGCCCGCCTGTCGGCCAATGGCGTCGGCGGTGCGCTGGTTGTCGCCGGTGAGCATCACCACCCGGATGCCCATATTCTGGAGCTGCCGGATGGCCTCGGGGCTGTCCGCCTTAATGGTGTCGGCCACGGCGATGACGCCCAGCAGACGGCCTGCGCCGCCGAAGAAGAGGGGCGTCTTGCCCTCAGCGGCCAGCTGTTCGGCCTGTTGTGTCAGTGCGGCAGGCAGGGAAAGTTTCGACTGGATAAAGGATGCGCTGCCGCCGAAGATGCCCACGCCGTCCAGCTTTGCAGCCAGACCGTTGCCCGGCAGGGCCGCAAAGTCTGTGACCGTCGGAGGCATGATGGCCTTTGCCTCGGAGCAGGCCAGAACGGCCTTGGCCAGCGGATGCTCGCTGCGGCTTTCCAGTGCGGCGGCCAGCGTCAGCAGCTCGGTTTCAGAGACGCCCTCGACGGGCAGCAGGTCAGTGACCCGGGGCGCACCCTCGGTGATGGTGCCGGTCTTGTCCAGCGCCACGATCTGAGTGCGGCCTGTGGCTTCCAGCGAGGCGGCGGTCTTGAAGAGGATGCCGTTCTTTGCGCCGAGACCGTTGCCCACCATGATGGCCACGGGGGTCGCAAGACCCAGCGCGCAGGGGCAGCTGATGACCAATACAGAAATGCCCCGGGCCAGCGCATAGCCCAGCTCACGGCCCAGCAGGAGCCAGACGATGGTAGTGAGGACGGCGATGGAGATGACCGCCGGGACAAAGTAGCCCGATACGGTGTCGGCGATCTTGGCGATGGGAGCCTTGGTGGCGGCGGCATCGCTGACCATCTTGATGATCTGGGACAGGGTAGTGTCCTCGCCCACGCGGGTAGCCTCGCAGCGGAGGAAGCCCGACTGATTGGTAGTAGCGGCGCTGACCCTGTCGCCTGCGGCCTTGTCCACCGGGATGCTCTCGCCAGTCAGGGCGCTCTCGTTCACGGCGCTGATCCCCTCCAGCACCACGCCGTCCACAGGGATGTTCTCGCCGGGGCGGACGACGAAGATGTCGCCCTTCTGCACGTCGGCGATGGAGACGGTCACTTCCGCGCCGTCCCGTACCAGCGTGGCGGTCTTGGGGGCCAGCTTCATCAGGCTCTTGAGGGCGTCGGTGGTCTTGCCCTTGGAGCGTGCTTCCAGCATCTTGCCCACCGTGATGAGGGTCAATATCATGGCGGCCGACTCGAAGTAGAACTCCATCATATAGTGCATGACCAGCGCGTCATTGCCGTGGAGCTGGGCGTCGGTCATGGCAAAGAGGGCGTAGGTGCTCCACACATAGCTTGCCATAGAGCCGAGGGCCACCAGCGTATCCATGTTGGGGGCACCGTGGATGAGGCCTTTGAAGCCGCTGATGAAAAACTTCTGGTTGATGACCATGACGATGCCAGCCAGGATCAGCTGGACAAGGCCCATGGCGATGTGGTTGCCGTCGAACCAGTGAGGCAGGGGCCAGCTCCACATCATGTGGCCCATCGAGAAGTACATCAGCACCAGCAGGAAGCCCAGCGAGGCGATGAGACGGCGCTTGAGCTTGGGGGTCTCGTGGTCGGCCAGTGCGTCGAGGTCGGCATTGGTGTCCGATGCCTTATGGGCGGCGTCCGACTTGGGGCTTGCACCATAACCTGCCTCCTGCACCGCCGAGATGATGGCGGCAGGGGAGGCGGTGCCCTCCACTCCCATAGAGTTGGTCAGCAGGCTCACCGAGCAGCTCGTGACGCCCGGCACCTTCTTTACGGCCTTCTCCACCCGGGCAGAGCAGGCCGCGCAGCTCATGCCCGTGACATTGTATTGTTCCATTGCAGATTCCTTTCCGCTGCATAAGATGCCCGGAATGGGGTCATTTCATGAGCTTGGGCAGCAGGGTCAGCAGCTCGTCCAGTTTTTCACTGCTGCCATTCCGCAGGTCGTCAGCCACGCAGGTGCGGACGTGCTGGCCCAGCAGCTCCTTCGAAAAGCCGTTCAGTGCAGCGTTCACCGCCGCCACCTGCACCAGAATATCGGTGCAGTAAACATCCTTTTCCACCATTGCGCGGATCCCGCGCACCTGACCCTCGATGCGGCTCAGTCGGTTGACGAGGGCGCGGTACTCCTCGGGAGTGCGGTCCTTGTGGCGGCAGCAGGAGGGGGCAGTGTCATTTTCGGCAGGCGCAGCGGCGCAGCAGGGCTTCTTTTCAGCATCAGTCATAGCAGATAGCTCCTTTCCGGGTAGTTCAATGCAGGAGGACGTACCCTGCGGGGGTAAGCCTCCCGATGATTTGATTTTACCACTTAGGGGTATCTTTTGCAAGCAGATAGAACGCACTGACTGTGAAAGTTTTGTGAAATCAGGAAACCGGAGAAACAGAAACGGGAGCCTCCTGCAAAGGAAAGCTCCCGTTTCTGTTTAGGATAGGAAAGAGAATGTCAGAAGTAGGGGGGTCACAGGTTGGTGTAACCCATCAGATAGCGGTCTACCTCGGCGGCACAGTCGCGGCCCTCTCGCAGGCCCCAGACGACGAGGCTCTGGCCCCGGCGCATATCGCCGCAGACGAAGACTTTATCCACATTGGTGCGGAAGCTCTGGTCGGCCACATTGCCCCGGACGTTCCGCTCCACGCCGAATGCCTCAGCGACATAGTCCTCACAGCCCACGAAACCGGCGGCGATGAAAGCCAGCTGGCAGTCGTAGGTGAACTCCTCGCCGGTGGGCACCATGCTGGTGCGGCCGGTGTCGGGGTCGCGCTGGGGCTTCAGATAGGAGATGACCGCGCCGGTCAGATTTCCGGCCTCGTCCTTCAGGAACTCCTTTACAGTAGTCTGGTAAACGCGGGGGTCTTTGCCGAACTTGGCGAGGCACTCGGTCTGGCCGTAGTCCACCTTCAGCACCCGGGGCCACTCGGGCCATGGATTGTTCACCGCACGTTCCTTCGGGGGCTGGGGCATCATCTCCAGCGCCATCAGGTCGGTGCAGCCCTGCCGCAGGGCCGTGCCCTGACAGTCGTTGCCGGTGTCGCCGCCGCCGATGACGAGGACATTCTTACCTGCGGCGCTGATGGCCTTGCCGTCGGCAAAGCTGCTGTCCAGCAGGCTCTTGGTCACGCTGGTGAGGTAGTCCACCGCGAGATGGATGCCCTTGGCATCCCGGCCGGGGACGTTCAGGTCCCGGGCCTTCTTTGCGCCGCAGCAGAGGACGATGGCGTCGTAGCTCTTGAGCAGCTCGGCGGCATCCACGGCCCCGCCCACATCCATGTTGGTGCGGAACTCCACGCCTTCGGCCTGCATGATCTTGATGCGGCGCTCGATGACGGATTTGTCCAGCTTCATGTTGGGGATGCCGTACATCAGCAGACCGCCCACCCGGTCGGCCCGCTCAAAAACGGTGACGGCGTGGCCGCGGATGTTGAGGTACTCGGCCACCGACAGGCCCGAGGGGCCGCTGCCGATAACGGCCACGCTCTTGCCGGTGCGGGCCGGGGGCGGGGCGGCGTGGAGCCAGCCCTTGGCGTAGCCCGTCTCCACGATGGCGTGCTCGTTTTCCCGGACGGTGACGCTGCTGCCGGTCACATCGCCGCAGGTGCAGGCGGCTTCGCAGAGGGCCGGGCAGACCCGGCTCGTGAACTCCGGGAAACGATTGGTGGCCCGCAGACGGCGGAGTGCCAGCTCCCACTTGCCCTGATACACGAGGTCGTTCCACTCCGGGATGAGGTTGTTCAGGGGGCAGCCGGAGGCCATGCCGCCGATCATCATGCCTGCCTGACAGAAGGGGACGCCGCAGTCCATGCAGCGTGCCGCCTGCGTCTGCTGCTCCTCCCGGGAGAGCCAGATGTGAAATTCGTTGAAATTCTCGATGCGCTCCAGCGGCGGAACATCCGTGCTGGTCTTGCGCGCGTAATCCATAAAACCAGTGAGTTTTGCCATGATGTTCCCCTCCTTACTTCTTCTTCTGCACGGCGTAGAATGCTTCGATCTGCGCCTGCTCGCCGTCGAGACCCCGCTCCTCCATGGAGGCGATGACCCGCAGCATATGGTCGTAGTCGTAGGGGAGAACTTTCTTGAACTTGGGCAGGAACTCGCTGAAGTTGTCCAGGATCTCCTTGCCTCGGGGCGAGCCGGTCAGCTCGACGTGCTCCCGGATCAGCTCCTTCAGGGTGGCGACATCGTATTTGTGCTCCACCGGCTCGAGGCTGACGGTCTCCTTGTTCACCCGCTGGTAGAAGTCCCAGTTTTCATCCAGCACATAGGCGATGCCGCCGGTCATACCGGCCGCGAAGTTCTTGCCGGTATGACCCAGAACGACGACGGTGCCGCCGGTCATGTACTCGCAGCCGTGGTCGCCCACGCCCTCGACGACGGCCACAGCGCCCGAGTTGCGGACACAGAAGCGCTCACCGGCCACGCCGGAGACGAAGGTCTTGCCGCTGGTGGCACCGTAGAGGGCCACGTTTCCGATGATGATGTTGTCCTCGGGCTTGAAGGTGATGCCCTCGGGCGGGCGGACGATGAGCTTGCCGCCGGACAGACCCTTGCCCATGTAGTCGTTGCAGTCGCCGGTCAGCTCAAGGGTCAAGCCCTTGGGGATGAACGCGCCGAAGCTCTGGCCGCCTGCGCCGGTGCAGTGGACGGTGTAGACGTCATCCGGCAGGTCGCCGCCATACTTGCGGGTGATCTCGCTGCCGAAGATGGCGCCAAAGGCGCGGTCGGTGTTGGAGACTTCCAGCTTGACGCTCTGGGGGGTCTTGCTGGACAGCTTGAACTTTTTCATCAGCACCTTCATGTCCAGCGTGTCTTCCAGATGGAAGTCATAGGTATCCTCTTTCTGGAAGTGGACATTGCTGTTGACGATGGCGGGGTTGTGCAGGATGCAGTCGAGGTCCATCTTGGCCAGACGGCTTCCGGCAGGAGCGGGCTTGACGTGGAGCAGGTCGGTGCGGCCCACCAGCTCGTCGATGGTGCGGATGCCCAGCTTTGCCATGTACTCCCGCAGCTCCTGCGCCACGAAGGTCAGGTAGTTGATGATGTATTCGGGCTTGCCGCGGAAATGCTTGCGCAGCTCGGGGTTCTGGGTGCAGATGCCCATGGGGCAGGTGTCGAGGTTGCAGACACGCATCATCACGCAGCCCATGGTCATCAGCAGGGAGGTGCCGAAGCCGAATTCCTCCGCGCCCAGCATACAGCTGATGGCGACATCCCGGCCGGAGAGGAGCTTGGAGTCGCTCTCGATGCGCACGCGGGTGCGCAGGCCGTTCAGGATCAGGGTCTGGTGGGTCTCGGCGATGCCCAGCTCCCAAGGCAGACCGGCATCCTTGATGGAGTTGCGGGGGGCAGCGCCGGTGCCGCCGTCATAGCCCGAGACGAGGATGACCTGTGCGCCGCCCTTGGCCACACCGGCTGCGATGGTGCCGACACCGGCCTCGCTCACCAGCTTGACGTTGATGTTTGCGTGACGGTTGGCGTTTTTGAGGTCATAGATCAGCTCTGCAAGGTCCTCGATGGAGTAGATGTCATGGTGGGGCGGGGGAGAGATGAGGCCCACGCCGGTGGTGCTGTGGCGGGTCTTGGCAATCCACGGATACACCTTCGCGCCGGGCAGGTTGCCGCCCTCGCCGGGCTTTGCGCCCTGAGCCAGCTTGATCTGGATCTCCTCGGCGGAGACGAGGTATTTGCTGGTGACGCCAAAGCGGGCAGAGGCCACCTGCTTGATCTTGGAGTTGCTCTCGCTGTGATAGCGCTCTTCCGGCTCGCCGCCCTCGCCGGTGTTGCTCCGGCCGCCGAGGCGGTTCAGGGCGATGGCGATGGTCTCGTGGGCCTCGCTGCTCAGTGCGCCGTAGCTCATGGCTGCAGCCTTGAACCGCTTGACGATGGAGCTGACCGGCTCCACCTCGTCCAGCGGGATGCCGCCGTCGGGGGCGTAGTTGAAGTCCAGCAGGCTGCGCAGATGAACGCCGTTCCTGCCCATGTTGTCCACGGTGTGGGTGAACTGCTTGAAGGTGTCGTAGTCGCCGGTGAAGCAGGCCTTCTGGAACAGGTGGATGGTCTGAGGGTTGAACAGGTGCTCTTCCTTGCCGCTGCGGAACTTGTGGGCACCGCCGTCCTCCAGCTGCATATTGATGTCGAGGCCCAGCGGGTCGAAGGCGGCGTTGTGGAGAGCCTCCACGTCTGCCTGAATGTCCTCGAGGCCGATGCCGCCCACGCGGCTGACCGTGCCGGTGAAGTACTTGTCGATGACGTCCTTGGAGATGCCGACGGCCTCAAAAATCTGGCTGCTCTGGTAGCTCTGGATGGTGGAAATGCCCATCTTGGAGGCGATCTTCACGATGCCGCCCAGCACAGCCTTGTTGTAGTCGTCCACGGCGGCGTAATAGTCCTTGTCCAGCAGGCCGTCGTCGATGAGCTGGCCGATGGTCTCATGGGCCAGATAGGGGTTGACGGCGCAGGCACCGTAGCCCAGCAGGGCGGCGAAGTGGTGCACCTCGTGCGGCTCGGCACTCTCGAGGATGAGGGCCAGTGCGGTGCTCTTCTTGGTGCGGATGAGGTACTGGGATACAGCCGACACCGCCAGTAGGCTGGGGATGGCGACATGGTACTCGTCGATGTCCCGGTCGGACAGGATGATGATGTTCGCGCCCTCTTTGTAGGCACGGTCCACCTCGAGGAAGACGCGGTCGATGGCTTTTTCGAGGCTGGTGTTTTTGTAGTAATTGATGGAGACCGTGGACACCTTGAAGCCCGGCACATTCATGTACTTGATGCGGAGAAGGTCGGTGGAGGTGAGGATGGGGTTGTGGACCTTGAGCACCTTGCAGTTCTCGGGCTTATCCTCCAGCAGGTTGCCGTGTGCGCCCACATAGACGCTGGTGGAGGTGACGACCTTCTCACGGATGGCGTCGATGGGCGGGTTCGTCACCTGTGCGAACCGCTGCTTGAAGTAGTTGAAGAGTGGGGGGTGCTGGCCGCTGAGGACGGCCAGCGGGGTATCGGTGCCCATTGCGCCGGAAGGCTCTGCGCCCTGACGCGCCATCGGCAGGATGAGGGTGCTGATGTCCTCGTACTTGTAGCCGAACACCTTCTGCAGACGCAGCAGATCGTCGCCGGTATAGCTGGGGGTCTTGACATTGGGGATCTTGAGGTCTTTCAGTTGGACGAGGTTGCGGTCGATCCACTCGCCGTAAGGTTCGCGGCTGGCGTAGTACTCCTTCAGCTTTTCGTCGTCCACGACCTCGCCCTTGAGGGTGTCCACCAGCAGCATCTTGCCGGGGCGGAGACGATCCTTTACCAGAATGTTCTCCGGCTCACAGGGCAGCACGCCCACCTCGGAGGAAAGGATCATCCGGCCATCCTTGGTGATGTAGTACCGGCTGGGACGCAGGCCGTTGCGGTCCAGCACCGCGCCCACCACGTCGCCGTCGGAGAAGAGGATGGCCGCCGGGCCGTCCCACGGCTCCAGCATGGTGGCGTAATACTGGTAGAAATCCCGCTTTTTCTGGCTGATGTTCTTGTTGTTCTCCCACGGCTCGGGGATCGTGATCATGACGGCCAGCGGCAGATCCATGCCGTTCATCACCATGAACTCGAGGGCGTTGTCCAGCATGGCGGAGTCCGAGCCGGAGGTATTGATAATGGGCAGAATCTTGTTCATGTCCTCCTTCATGATGGGGGAGGAGATGGTCTCCTCGCGGGCCAGCATGGCGTCGGTGTTGCCCTTGATGGTGTTGATCTCGCCGTTGTGGAGGATGAAGCGGTTGGGGTGGGCGCGCATCCAGCTGGGGTTGGTGTTGGTGGAGAAGCGGCTGTGCACCATGCCGATGGCGGACTCGTAATCCTCATTCTGCAAGTCGAGGTAGAACAGGCGCAGGTCATGGACGAGGAACATGCCCTTGTACACGATGGTGCGGCTGGACAGGCTGGGCACATAGGTGCCGTTGCTGGCCTGCTCAAAGACCCGGCGGACGATGTAGAGCTTGCGGTCGAAGTCGATGCCCTTGCTCACCTTGGCGGGCTTTTTGATGAAGCACTGCCAGATGGAGGGCATACAGTCACGGGCTTTCTGACCCACAGCGTCGGGGTCTACGGGCACGGCGCGCCATGCCAGAAACTCAAGGCCCTCTTTGCGGGTCACAAGCTCGAACAGCTTCATGGCCTGCGCCCGCAGATGCTCGTTCTGGGGGAAGAAGAACATACCCACGCCGTATTCGCGCTCGTTGCCGAGGCTGATGTTCAGTTCGTCGGCTACCTTCGTGAAGAAGCGGTGGCTGATCTGCAGCATGATGCCGACGCCGTCGCCGGTCTTGCCCTCGGCGTCCTTGCCGGCGCGGTGCTCAAGGCGCTCCACGATGGACAGTGCATCGCTGACGGTCTGGTGGCTCTTGCGGCCCTTGATGTCCACCACCGCGCCGATGCCGCAGGCATCGTGCTCGAACTGGGGGTCATACAGGCCGAGTGGTCGTTTTTGCTCCGTGAAATTTTCCATAGACTTTCCCATCCTTTTTTCGATTTTCCGGAGGTTTATCCTGGCAGTGCTGCGGCACAATCCGCAGCGCCCCTCTGTGCCGATAAAAAGAAAAGGCGTCCCAGATGGGTCGGCAAAGACACATCTGGAACGCCCTTGTTCCGGATAACAACACTATTATACAAAGGTGTTGAAATAGATTCAAGTGACAGCTGCACCAAAGCTGGGTACACGGCGACGGTTCTTCTTGTGAAAAACAGACACGCAGAGTAGGAAATAGTATGCCTTTTCCGGCTCAGTGCCGGCCCAGACAGGCGGCAAGATCGTCCTCCGGCGTGGTGATGGGCCGGAGGTCATACTTCTCCTGCAAAACAGCGGCCACCCCGGGGGAGAGGAAGGCGGGCAGGGTGGGGCCGAGACGGATGCCCCGGATGCCCAGCGCCAGCAGGGCCATCAGCACACAAACCGCCTTCTGCTCGAACCAGCAGAGGATGATGGAGAGGGGCAGCTCGTTGACCGAGCAGTCAAAAGCTTCGGCCAGACCCAGCGCGATCCGGATGGCACTGTAGGCGTCGTTGCACTGGCCCACGTCGAGGATGCGGGGCAGACCCGCCACCGTACCCAGCGGCAGGTCGTTGAGCCGGAACTTGCCGCAGGCCAGCGTCAGGATGACGGTGTCGGGCGGGGTCAGCTTGGCAAAATCCGTGTAGTACCGGCGGGAGGGGCGGGTGCCGTCGCAGCCGCCGATGAGGAAAAAGTGCCGAATGGCACCCTCGTGGACGGCTTGGACGATCTCCTCCGCATGGCTCAATACGGCATGGTGGGCAAAGCCGGTGGCGACCACACTGCCGCCGTTCATGCCCGGGATGAGGGTGTCCTCTGGGTAGCCGCCCAGCTCAAGCGCCTTGGCAATGACCGGCGAAAAATCCCGGTCCTCCCCGATGTGGGTGACGCCGGGATAGGAGACGACAGAGGTGGTGAATACCCGGTCGGCATAGCTGGGCCGGAGGGGCATGATGCAGTTGGTGGTGAAGAGCACCGGTGCAGGGATGTCCTCAAACTCCCGCTGCTGGTTCTGCCATGCGGTGCCAAAGTTGCCTTTCAGATGAGGAAAGCGCTTTTTCAGCTCCGGGTAGCCGTGGGCAGGCAGCATCTCGGAGTGGGTGTAGACATTGATGCCCTTGCCCTCGGTCTGCTCCAACAGGCACTTGGCGTCGTAGAGGTCGTGGCCGGAGATGACGATGAAAGGCCCTTTCTCGATGGTCAGGGACACCTCCACCGGTTCCGGGTCGCCAAACGCGCCGGTGTTGGCCTTGTCCAGCTCAGCCATGACCCGGTAGGCCATCCGCCCGGTGTCCTCCACCAGCTGGAAGAGCTTGTCCTTGTCCCGCTCCTGTGCGATGGCCCGCAGCGCCGTGCAGAAAAACAGGTCGATCTCGCCATCGGTATAGCCCAGCACCCGCGCGTGGTAGGAGTAAGCTGCCATGCCGCGCAGCCCAAAGAGGACAAAGGAGCACAGGCTCTTCCGGTCGGGGTCCGGCTCCTGCCACAGCTTCTGCATATCGTAGTCGGACACTGGTGCAGGTGCAGGGCTGGCCGAGGCAAAGGCTTCCTGCTTGGCCTTCCAGACCTTATCGGTCAGCTGCGCCACCGTCTGGGGGTCGAAATCAACATTGGTGATGGTGGTGAACAATCCTTCCGTCAGCAGGAGTGCCTGCGGGGGCCGGATGGGTCTGCCGATGTCCAGCAGCAGGGTGGCAAAGCCGATGAGTGCCCCGGTGAGCTTGTCCTGCGCGTCGGCTGTCTCGGCTGATTTGCCGCAGACACCCGCTTTTCCGGTGCAGGCCGTGCAGTTTGCCGCCTGCTCGCATTGATAACAGAACATCATTTCGTCCATGCAAAAACCTCTTTTCGTTTGATGAAAGGAGTATGAGCGGGGCGGCAGACGGTTATGCAGGCAGGCGGGGCAAACCAAAAAAAGCCGCACCCTTGCGGATGCGGCCCTTGCAGATCAGGAAAAGCTTAGTAGGTGATGCCCTGAGCCATCATAGCGGTGGCGACCTTCAGGAAGCCGGCGCAGTTTGCACCGACCATCAGGTTGCCCTCGGAGCCGGCAGCCACAGAAGCGTCATAGGAAGCGTGGAAGATGCCCTCCATGATGCCCTTCAGCTTTGCATCGACCTCCTCGAAGGTCCAGCTCAGACGCTCGGAGTTCTGGCTCATCTCCAGACCGGAGGTGGCCACGCCGCCGGCGTTGGAGGCCTTTGCGGGTCCGTACAGAACGCCGTTGGACAGATAGACCTCGATGGCCTCGGGAGTGCTGGGCATGTTAGCGCCCTCGCAGACCACGGTGCAGCCGCCCTTCACCAGAGCCTCAGCGGACTCCTTGTTGATCTCGTTCTGGGTAGCGCAGGGCAGGGCGACGTCGCAGGGGACAGTCCAGACCTTGGTGCAGTCGGCAACATAGGTCGCACCGGCGTGAGTCTCAGCGTACTCCTTGATGCGACCGCGGCGGACTTCCTTCAGATCCTTGACGTAGGCCAGATCGATGCCGTTGGGGTCGTAGACATAGCCGTTGGAGTCGGACATGGTGACGACCTTGGCACCCAGCTGGGTGGCCTTCTCGCAGGCGTAGATGGCGACGTTGCCGGAGCCGGAGATGACCACGGTCTTGCCCTCGAAGCTGTCGTTGCGCATACACTTCAGAGCCTCAGCAGTGAAGTAGCACAGGCCGTAGCCGGTGGCCTCGGTACGGGCCAGAGAGCCGCCGAAGGTCAGGCCCTTGCCGGTGAGCATACCGCCCTGAAAACTGTTGGTCAGGCGCTTGTACTGGCCGAACATATAGCCGACCTCGCGGCCGCCGACGCCGATGTCACCGGCGGGGCAGTCCACGAACTGGCCGATGTGGCGGTACAGCTCGGTCATGAAGCTCTGGCAGAAGCGCATGACTTCCATGTCGCTCTTGCCGTGGGGGTCGAAGTCAGAGCCGCCCTTGCCGCCGCCCATGGGCAGGGTGGTCAGGCTGTTCTTGAAGGTCTGCTCAAAGCCGAGGAACTTCAGGATGCCCTGATTGACAGAGGGGTGGAAGCGCAGGCCGCCCTTGTAGGGGCCGATGGCGCTGTTGAACTGGACGCGGTAGCCGCGGTTCACCTGGACCTTGCCCTGATCATCGACCCAAGGCACACGGAAGGAGATGATGCGCTCCGGCTCGACCAGACGCTCGATGAGGCCGGCCTTCTCGTACTCGGGGTGCTTCTCCACGACGGGCTGGATGCTCTCCAGCACCTCACGGACAGCCTGCAGGAACTCAGGCTCGTTGGCATTGCGCTTCTCGAGGCCCTCGTAGACACGCTTCAGATATTCATTCGTCAGCATAGTAAGATACTCCTTTTCCCTTAACTCTATCGTGTGGCTTTATCATGAGGCTCCGGCTCTCCCGTTTCCACAGCGAGGACAGCGAACCTCAACACACTTCGTTATTATAAAGCTTTATCCGCCGATTTACAAGATGGCCCGCCCTGCAAAAGCTGGAAAATCTTTCAAAAAAGCTACAGAAAAGATGAACATACTTCACAAAAAAGAACGGGTGCTTCAAAAAACGGCGATAACGCCTGATTTTGCGAAAGAATAAAAATCCCCCTGCACCGGCCCGGGAAGGGCGGTGCAGGGGGGATAAGTCTTACTTCAGCAGCTTCTCGCAGGCGTCAGCGGCACCCTCGAGGAACTGTCCGCCGTAGGTCTCGATCATGCCGGCGTCGGACAGCGTGGCCAGCTGGGGGTCGATGGGGCACTTGGCCAGCACGGGCAGGTGATGCTTTGCGGCCACCTCGTCCACATGGCTGTCGCCGAACACATTGATGTGCTTGCCGCAGTCGGGGCAGACGATGTAGCTCATGTTCTCGACGATGCCCAGCATAGGCACCTTCATCATCTCGGCCATGTTCACAGCCTTGGCGACGATCATGCTCACCAGCTCCTGCGGGCTTGCCACGACGACGATGCCGTCCACAGGCAGGCTCTGGAAGACGGTCAGGGGCACATCGCCCGTTCCCGGAGGCATATCCACGAACAGGAAATCGACGTCCTTCCAGACCACATCGGTCCAGAACTGCTTGACCGCACCGGCGATGACGGGGCCGCGCCAGACGACGGGGTCCTCTTCGTTCTCCACCAGCAGGTTGATGCTCATGACGTCGATGCCCATCCGGCTCTGGATGGGCCAGCAGCCCTTGTCGTCCGCCATGGCGCGGCCATGGATGCCGAACAGCTTCGGGATGGACGGGCCGGTGATGTCGGCGTCGAGGATGCCGCAGTGGTAGCCGCGGCGTGCCATGGCGCAGGCCAGCAGGGCGCTGGTCATGCTCTTGCCGACGCCGCCCTTGCCGGACACGACGCCGATGACCTTCTTGACCCGGCTGTGCGGGTTGGGGGCGTCATGCTGGGGTGCAGCATTGCGGGAAGAACACGCTGCCCCGCAGTTGGAGCAGTCATGGGTACATTCTTCGCTCATTGTCTCATTGCGCACGGCCGTGGTACCGGGGTGCGCTTCCTCCTTGCATTCTTAGATCCTGTCTGGCAGAAAACGCTCCGCCAGATACAATATATATCATATCATAAAACTGGGAAAGAAACAACCCACGCCGCCGCTCATATTTCCCAGAGCGGCGTGCATACCTATAAAAGGATACGAGCAGGAAAGGGAGGGGGCGCAGTGGGGAAGAGCTATCTGAAAAACGCGGCCCTGATGACCGGAGCAGATGTCCTGCTCCGGCTGGCAGGGATGGGGCTGCGCATCTGGCTGGCGAACGCGCTGGGCGGCGAGGGGATGGGGCTGTATCTGTCTCTTATACACATCTCCGAGCCCACGAGACTAGGCATGATCTCG
>ENA-OZRN01000208-OZRN01000208.1-human-gut-metagenome-genome-assembly--contig:-NODE-208-length-28063-cov-4.885711_pt1 | contig 28063 bp, 17 predicted proteins | sample MGYA00243270_ERZ653947 | MGnify/ENA primary metagenome ERZ653947 (study PRJEB26926, sample SAMN06164695) | human gut metagenome | biome: ENVO:00009003; feature: ENVO:2100002; material: ENVO:00002003...
GATGTGTATAAGAGACAGCTAATAATATTATAAACAGGTGATATATTTGCGTAGAAACAGCAGTGAAACAAAAAGAAAAATCTTAACGACGTGCGTTCGGTTGTTTTTGGAGGAGGGCTACAAAAGCACCTCCGTCAGTCGAATAGTCGAGGAAGCAGGCGTCGCAAGGGGCAGCTATTTAAATCTGTTTCCGACCAAGGATAAAATCTTGCTGGATTTAACCGAATCGATGTTCGGCGGTCAATTTGACGTGGCGAGGAGCATTGCGGACAAAAAGCTGCCGCCCGTATACGCCTATGCGGTGGAAACGTCTCTTCAGCTCACGCTAACGGAGCTTAACGAGAACCTGCGAGAAATCTATATTGAAGCATATTCTCAGCCCGACACGGCGGAATTCATCTATCTGCACACCACAGCGGAATTAAAGCAGATTTTCGGAGCAAATTTCCCCGATTACAGCGAAAGTGACTTTTACGAAATGGAAATCGGCACGGCAGGACTTATGCGTAACTATATGGCTCGCAAATGTGATATTCATTTCCCGTTGGAGCGCAAGCTCAGCCGCTTTTTGACGGCGTCAATGAGAGTATATCGTGTACCGGAGGAAGAACAGGCAAAGGTGCTTGCTTTTATCGGCTCGATTGATATTCGGGAGCTTGCCGTTACGGTTATGCATAAGCTGTTTGCCATGCTTGAAATGAAATATGACTTTAAACTGTCTGCGGACGGCGAAACGGAGGAAAGAAGATGAGAACAGGGAAAAAACTGCTCACAGGTATGCTTTTGGTGCTTTTCATTGTTTTTGTCGCAGGATGCGGCAAAACGGCAAAAACCAACGCCGCACTGCCGGAGGTGCGCAATAGCGGCACGGCGATCCAATGGAAATACCCCGCCGAAGAAGAATGGCGCGACCTTGTGGCGCTTACCGAGCTGCGAGGCGCTGCCGGGGAAAACGGCAAGGACGGCATTAACGGAGTTGACGGGAAAGACGGTAAGAACGGAAAAGACGGAAAGAACGGCATTAACGGCATTGACGGAAAGAACGGTATTGACGGAAAAAACGGTGCCGACGGTAAGGACGGCATAGACGGCAAAGACGGGATTAACGGCAAGGACGGCATTAACGGCAAGGACGGCATTAATGCCAAAAACATAGAGGTGCAGCGAACCGAAACCCACATACAGTGGCGATATGAGGGCGACGAGTGGCAGAATCTCGTTGCGATAGCCGATATAGCGGGCCCTGCCGGACAGAACGGAACGGACGGTGCAAACGGAAAAACTCCGGAATTTCGCGTAAGCGAAAATATCCTGCAATGGCGTTATGTCGGCGATGAAATATGGCTTAACCTGTACGACCTTACCGCATTAAAAGGTGCGGATGGCAGAGACGGCGCTGATGGTAAAGACGGAGCCGACGGTATAAACGGTAAAGACGGAGCCGACGGTAAGGACGGAATAAACGGGCAAAACGGCTCTGACGGCAAGGACGGAAAAACACCTTTTATCGGTGAGAACGGCAACTGGTGGTTCGGAGAAATCGACACCGGTGTAAAAGCCGCAGGTGTTGACGGCACAGACGGTGTTGACGGCACAGACGGTGTTGACGGCGAAAAGGGCGACAAAGGCGAAAAAGGCGACAAAGGAGATAAAGGTGATAAAGGCGACAAGGGTGATGCAGGTCAGAACGGCAGCTGTTCGGGATATTTTTACGGAGAGGCAAACTCTCCGAGGACAGTACTGAATAACAGTCGTGTCAATATTTCTGTCTACGAAAAAATAAACAAGGGCGGCTTGATTTCATCCTACAGGAATAATATTACCCTCAAAAAAGGACATATTTACAATGTCTGCTTAAGCGGTTCTCTCGAAGTTGGTTCAAACGAATTTAACAACAGCGGCAATTACTCTATTCAGATGACAGACGGTTATGATGACGATCTGTGCAGGGAGCTTACACGAATAAAAAGGGACGGGACAAAAATACCGTATACCAATGATCAACATTCCTTTAATTTCAACAGAATGTATGATGCGTCAAATAAAGACATTACATTGCAGTTGTGGTTTGAAAATTCGGCATACAATACTTATCTCGGTGGCTTCAGAGGTACTATTACAATAACTGCTCTTGACTGAGCCGACATATACGAAAACGGAGGTAGCAAGAAATGAAAAAACGACTACTAAGCATCCTGCTCGCCTTTTGTATGATGATGAGCTTTGTACCGATGATGGCAAGTGCAATTGAGATTTACATTGACTTGAAAATTGTCGGTCAGGCAAATTTAACGCTCGAGGTTGTGTCGGGCGACAGCATTGACGAGGTCAAGGAAAAAATTCGGGATAAAACGGGCTTTTCTCCCGATGCGCAAAGACTGTTTTTTGGCGAAAAAGAGCTTGAGAACGGGCGCACGCTGGCAGATTACAATATTCAGAAGGAAAGCACATTGAGCTTGCGTTTGCAAAAGACGATACAGAACGGCACAGACGCACTGAATAAAACCGTAAACACAGCGAGTGCACCGACCGTGTATTTCGGGAAAAACCACGAAAACAAGCCTGCCGCATGGCGAGTTATCGGCTATGACGGAAACGGTGTTACAAGCGCACAAGGGGATATGACCCTGCTTGCAGCGGGCAGCATGGGAGAAGCTGTGTTTGACAACGATTGCTCTAGCAACGAATATGCACCGAGTGATTTGAAAACCGCAATAGACGCGCTTGCCGGAAAGCTGACGACAAAAGAAAATGCTGCCGTAAAGAAACGGACGCTTACAAGCGGAAGTCACAACGGAGAAAATACCGACTGTGTAGCAGGAGGGCAGGTGGATAACGCTGTATTCTGGCCGCTTTCCTCAAAAGAGGCTAATGCGGTAAACAACGATTTGCGTGTCGTGGATCCCGAGCATCCGACTTGGGCGACAAGCCATTGGTGGCTGCGTTCGCCCGGCGAAAATGTTTACTATACTGCCGTCGTGTCTGGTGGTGGAGCTGTCATCACCGATGGGAACAATGTCATTCGAGCTTTAGGTGTTCGTCCTGCTTTTAACTTAGATCTGAACTCTGTCCTCTTCACATCTCCCGCTGTGGGCGGAAAGCCCGAAGGAGGCTTGACCCCGATTCCAGAATACAGCGGAAACGAGTGGAAGTTGACAATCAAGGACAGCAGCCGCAAAATATATGCTTCTGCCGCTAAAACAAATTTGAAGGCGGGTGAAAACCTGTCCGTCGAATACTTCGGCGCAATAAATATCGGCGAAAACGAATATATCTCCGCCATGATTGCGGACAGCGCCGGCAATATCCTCTATTACGGACGCGTCGCACATAATAACCAAAGTCAAAGCGGCACGGCAAACGTCACCGTTCCGTCCGACCTTGCAGACGGCAGCTATACCCTGAAACTGTTCAGCGAACAGTGTAACGGAGATTATAAAACCGACTATGCCGGCGAATTCCGGAATATTTCGTTTACGGTAAAAAATAAAGTAAACGAGCAGTTCACTCTCACCGCCGGCGACAGATACTACTTTGACTTGTCGTCGCTGGGTATTCCCGGCACGGCAAACGATGTTCTGCCGGACAAAACAATGCACTATGTGCCGTTCACCTATGTAGGCACAGTGGATGCCTATGCACTGAAAGATGAAACCGACACAGATACCACATCCTACGAGCACAGCCTGTTTATTGCCGACTGCAATGCAGCCAACGCAACAAGCTGGAGCGAGCTGAACGAAAAAGAAATGATCTACGGCAAGACCTACACAAGCGGCAGCATCGACTATACCCTGCGCGCACCGTCCGCGGGAAACGCCGGTAACGGCGGCTACGGCGGAAGCGGCGACCCTTCCAACAATGAGTGGGATGCGATTTTAGGCAAATCAACTGCTTATATCAAAAATTGGAGCCTGATAGCTTCCTGGGGGCAGGACATATGGACAAAAGACGGTAATGGGCAGTATCGTTCCGTCCGTGGGTACACTTCTCATTACTTTTGCGACAAAAGTAATGCAGCAGACAACTATTCCTACCTCGGATTCCGCCCCGTTCTTGAGTTACCGACAGGTCTTGCCGCCGACAGTCTGAAGGTTGTTGAGTTGCTAACGGGTGAATTTATGCCCGGCGAGCAGCAGAACTGGATCAACATTATCGTGAAAAAGGGCGAGAGCTTCACTGCACCCTCTGCCGAGGGACTGCCCCTTTCCGATGGCATCTCTGCCGACACGCCGATGTGGTGGGTAGACGAAAACTTAAACTTCTACAAGCCCGGCGATACCGTTCCGGCGGATGTTTCGAGACTCTCCGCTTTCTATGGTGGTTTCGGTCTGCTTTTGAATCGTGGCGACGGCGAGGTAGAGGTTACGCCGGACAATTATACCGATATTTTCGGCGACGGAACTGCCTCCTTTGTTCTTCCAAAGGGCAAAAGCCTTTCTTCTCTTGAGGAATCAGGGAATCTGACATCCAAGGATATTTTGGAAATTTGTTCGACCGGCAAGCTTGAAAGGTACGGCAGTGTTTTCCCGAATCTGAAGCTCAAAAATGCCGACCTGACCTCTGTGCGCTTGAGCGAAGAGTATATCGGATATGAAAGCCCGCTCTTTATCACGCCGGACGGAAAGAATACCGTCGGAAGCCTGAACGGAATTAGCAAGAGCAATAACACCCTTTGCGTTATCGGCGACGGCTCGCTGACGCTGAACGGCGCACTGACGCTTGGGCAATACACCCAGTTTGGCGGCGGCAGCGTCACCATGACGGACGGGCTGAAGGCGTACGATCTTACCATATACAGCGGCTCGCTTACTGTAACGGGCGATCCGCAGGCAATTACGCTGCGGAATCAGGATATCAGCGATCTGTATATGGGCGACGGTGTGCGGCTGTTCACGGGCTCTTCGGCGCAGGATGCCGCAGAGGCTGCTGTGCCGCAGCTTTCCGCTGAAATGCAGGAAGTGTATAAACGCTATCAGGCGGAGGACAGCACGCTGACATATGAAGAAATCGTCGCGCTGAGCAACGCACTCAGAGAGCAGTTTAACGCCATCTTCCGTCAGCTTTCGGGCAAGACCTATGTGCGTATCACAAACGCTTGGGATGTGACCTATCAGCCCGGCACAAACGGCTCGGGCAATGCGGTCACAGATATTAAGTTCTATAACGATGCTCTCACGTTGCAAGGCGCTTTGTTCACTCGCACGGGGCACACGCAAGTAGGCTGGGCGACCGTGGACGGCGGCGAAAAGGTGTACGGTCTTGATGATGTTTATACCAAAAACGAGGCGCTGACGCTCTATCCCGTTTGGAACACGAATAAATACACAATTACCTTTGACACCGCAGGCGGCAGCGAAATTGCTCCGATTACGCAGGATTACGGCACGCAGATTGCCTCCCCTGCCGACCCGACAAGAGAGGGCTACACCTTCACGGGGTGGGATATGGAAATTCCCACGACCATGCCTGCCGAGAATATAACGCTCAAAGCGAAATGGAAGGATATTGAAAAGCCGACGGGCGAAATTATCATAGGCACAAATAAATGGCGCGAATTCTTAAACAAGCTGACCTTCGGTCTGTTCTTTAAGGACACGCAGGAGGTAACGATAAACGCTTCCGATAACAGCGGAACCGTGTTTGTCTCTTATCTGGTGACAAATCGGGACCTCTCCGAAAAGGAGCTCAGCTCTCTTGTGTACCGTGCGTATGATGAGCCGTTTTTAATAGAGCCTAACGGAGAATATATTGTTTATGCAATGCTTGTTGACGAGAGCCTTAATATAACATATCTTCGCTCCGACCGCATAACGCTCGATAATATCCGTCCTGTAATCGGCGGCATTGAAAACGGCAAGACCTACTGCGAAGCGCAGACTGTTACGATTGACGAGAAGTATATAGATACAGTTACCGTAAACGGCACAAAGGTCACGCTTGATGAAAACGGCGGCTTTACTCTCTCTCCTGCGGACGGCGAACAGAAAATCGTTGTCACCGATAAGGCAGGCAACACCGCCGAGATGACCGTGACGGTAAACGGCGGGCACACCTTCGGCGAATGGACATCAAACGGCGACGGCACGCATAGCCGTAAATGTACCGTGGACGGCTGCAAGGGTGTTGAAACAATGGCTTGCTCGGGCGGCAAGGCAACCTGCACCGAAAAAGCGGTATGCGAATACTGCGGCAAGGCTTACGGAAAGACTGATTCAAACAATCACACCGACTTAAAGCACATCGATGCAAAGGCGGCAACCGAGGATGCCGAGGGCAATATCGAGTATTGGTACTGCGGCGGCTGTGATAAGTATTACAGCGACAAAGACGGTATAAACGAAATTAAGAAAGCCGACACCGTAACGGCTAAGCTGCCGGGCGATCCGAAGTCTCCCCGAACAGGCAATGCAAGCGACCTCGCTTTATGGATTTCCCTGCTGCTTGTCAGCGGCGGCGTAACAGGCGTCACGGCGGGCCTGCGCAAAAAGAAAAAACACAAAGTATAATTTTTTTCATTTCCCTTTTCTGCTTTTACGGCAGTAAAAAGCCTCCGTTTTTTAACGGAGGCTTTCGTTTATTGCGGCTTATGCATATTCTCGATTTTTTTAATGTATTCGGTGCTGTTCTCAAGAAATTTCCGAGTATCGAAGGACTCGTTTTTAAGGCTGTTTTGAATAATAATACCATCGGAAACCATCAAAATAAGCCAAGTGAAATAGTCGGCCGAAACAACGTCTGTTCTCTCGGCGATTTTTGCCGAAATGAGCTTTTGGAATTCATCATAGCGATGAATCAGCTTAGCTCTGATTTCCTCGTCGCCGAGCAATGCCGCGTCAAAGAGGTGAAGCCTGAGCCCGGCATAGGCTATATTTCTCTCGATTACATAATTTACAAGACGGTGCGGCGAGGTATCCTTTTCCTTGTTTTCCGTCCATTGTATCAGCTCGTCCCATTGGCGCGAAAGATAGCGGTCGGTAACGGCAAAAAGTATTTCGTTTTTGCTTTTATAATAGTAATACAGCGTGCCCTTCGAAATATTTGCCTTTTCGGCTATTTTCGCGAGAGTCACCTCCGAAAAGGAATTTACCTTTAAAAGCTCCTCAGCAGTATCAAGTATGATTTCGTTTATATTTTCGGGTCTTTGAGCTGCCATAATACCCTCCTGCAAAATTTCTTAAAGTATAACACGAACAATCGGCAATGTCTACAAAACAATATTCACAAAAAAAACACGTAAGAGTGATTTTTTTAGTTAAAAGTATTGACAAACGCTTTTTGCGGAATTATACTTGGCTTATGAGTCGGTCAGTTAACCGACATATTTTTTATGCACAGTCGGGCGCGTGACCGACTGCAAGGCTGATTAAAAGAGGCTTGAAGTTATGAACATATCATCAATTAACAAAAAATTGAAAAAGACTTTCGGCGGAAAATTCAGTGCTTCAAAGGAGAACGGCTCGATTTTTGTTCGAGGCAAAAGCTCCGATTGGGGCGAAATCGTCGCGGCTTGCCAAGCGGCGGCAAAAAAATTCAGCACAACGCATATTGTCAACGATATTGTTTACACGGGCGAGCAGCCCGCTCCGACGCGTCTGCCGTCTCTCAAGGATGATTTCCTCGAGGGCAGAACACCCGACGTGCTTGTTATCGGCGGCGGCATTTCAGGTGCTTCGATAGCAAGAGAGCTGACCAAGTGGAAGCTTGACGTTTTACTTGTAGACAAGGAGGCAGACCTTGCACTTCAGGCGTCGGGACGCAACGACGGCGAGGTGCACCCCGGAATCGACCTCGGCAAAGGCTCGCTCAAGCACAAGTACATTCGCCGCGCAAACCATATGTATGCAGACGTTTGCCGCGAGCTTGACGTTCCGTTTAAGCAGGTAGGTCAATATGTGCTTTTCCGCAACGCCGCGCTGAAGCCGCTTATCGGTCTGTATGCTTTTTGGCGGAAGCATCACGACGGCATAGAGGACACCGAGATAATCTCGGGCAAGGAGCTTATGCGCCGCGAGCCGAACCTCACACCGGAAACAAAATTCGCAATGTATAATCCGAGCGCAGGCTGTGTTTGCCCTTACGGACTCACCATAGCCTATGCCGAAAACGCCGTTCAAAACGGCGCGCAGGTAAGTCTTAACACCGCCGTGCTTTCCATGGAGGTGTCGGAGCATAACATCATAAGCGTTACCACCAACAGAGGCGTTATTCATCCGAAAATCGTTATCAACGCCGCAGGCGTTTTTGCCGAGGATATTGCCGCCATGGCAGATGACAGATTTTTCTCGATTCATCCGCGTCGAGGAACCAACTCGATTCTTGACCAAAAAGCAGGCGCATATATGCACTCGGTGGCCTCCGTAAAGGACATAAGCGTTCACGGTAAAACCCATTCAAAGGGCGGCGGCATATTGCACACCGTCCACGATAATCTTCTTGTCGGACCCGACGCCGTAGAAACGGTTGAAAAGGAAAACACGGAAACACGTGCCGAGAGCATTAAAACCGTCTTCGACAAGCAGACTCAAACAATGCCGGCGCTGTCAAAACGTGATATAATCACTTATTTCACGGGCGTTCGCGCTCCTACCTTTGAGGAGGATTTTATACTTGAACCCGGCAGAAGAACAAGGAATTTGATTCACGTAGCCGGTATTCAATCCCCCGGACTTACAACCGCTCCCGCGGTTGCCGTCGATATGGCGGAGCTTGCGGTCGATATGCTCGGCAAGACCGAGACGGTTGAAAAAAACAACAATTATAATCCTATTCGCAAGGGCGTTCCCGTGCTTCGCGAAATGGACGACGATACAAGAGAAAAAATGATAGCCGAAAATCCCGACTACGGCGAGATTATTTGCCGCTGCGAGCAAATCAGCAAGGGCGAAATTCTCGACGCTTTGAAATCCCCGATATGCGTTCCGACGGTTGACGGTATCAAAAAGCGCATAAGACCGGGAATGGGACGTTGTCAGGGCGGCTTCTGCTCGCCGCTTGTCACCAAAATAATTGCCGAATTCCTCGGCGTTCCGCTGTATGAGGTTAAAAAATCCTCGGCGGAAGCGGTGATAACATACGGCGAAACAAAGGTAAACGAAGGAGGCGAAGAGTGATGACGACAGGTAACTATGACGTACTCGTTGTCGGCGGCGGTCCTGCCGGACTTGCGGCGGCGATAAGCGCCCACGATAACGGTGCCAAGGTTCTCCTTCTTGAAAGAGAGGCAAGGCTCGGAGGAATACTCAAGCAGTGCATTCACGACGGTTTCGGTCTTCATCACTTCGGCGAGCAGCTCTCCGGTCCGGAATACGCCGAGCGGTTTGAGGATGAGCTGTACAAACGCAATATCGAATACAGCACCCTGACGTTTGTCACGAAAATAGATAAAAACGGCGACGGAAGCTTTTCGGTGCATACCGTCGGCAGAAGCGGCGTTTCGATATTTACGGCAAAAGCGCTTGTGCTGGCTACGGGCTGCCGCGAGCGTACCGCCAAGCAGGTATTTATTCACGGTACGCGTCCTGCAGGCGTTTTCACGGCCGGAACCGCACAGCATTTTACAAATCTGCTCGGGCTTATGCCCGCCAAAAAATGCGTAATTCTCGGCTCGGGAGATATAGGACTTATCATGGCGCGCCGGCTTACGCTTGAGGGCGCAAAGGTTCTCGGCGTTTATGAGGCAAAGCCTACGCCGTCGGGACTTACGAGAAACCTGCATCAATGCCTGCACGATTATGACATTCCGCTGCACCTGTCGCACACCGTCACTCGCGTGTTCGGAGTTGACAGGCTCGAAGCAGTTGAGATTTCAAAGGTTGACGAAAATATGGCTCCGATACCCGGCACACAGAGCCGCGTCGAATGTGACACGCTGATTCTCTCGGTCGGATTGATTCCGGAAAACGAGCTTGCCGAGTCCGTCGGAGTAAAACTTGACCCACGCACAAAGGGTCCCGTATGCGACGGTCAGTGTATGACGAGCATCGACGGCGTATTCAGCTGCGGAAACGCTTTGCACGTCAACGATTTGGTTGACTTTGTTTCGCAGAACGCCGAGCAGGCGGGAAAATCAGCCGCTGCTTATTCGGGCAGAGAAAGACGGCTTATTGAGATAACCCCGGGTGACGGCTTATTGTACGCAGTGCCGCAAAGGCTCAATCTCAACGAGGATAACAGTAAAACAGACCTGTATTTCCGCGTCCGCGAGGAGGAGAACAACTGTGTGCTTCATATTTACGCGGGCGGTAAGGAAATATTTAAAAAGCGTTACGCATTTATGCGTCCGCCCGAAATGGAAAATCTCACGATTGATTTCAGCGCATGCGAATTAAACGAAAACAGCCGAGTGGAGCTTCGGCTGGAAAGACTCGGTAAAGGAGACGGTGTAAAATGACAAAAGAATTGGTTTGCATCGTTTGTCCCCGTTCGTGCAGAATGACGATTACATCAGACGGCGACGAGCTCGTTGTGACCGGCAACACCTGCAAAAGGGGCAAAGAATTCGCCGTAAGCGAAATGACCGACCCGCGTCGTACCGTTTGCACAACGGTGCGCACCGCCTTCCCTTCGGTACCGGTTCTGCCCGTTCGCGTATCGGGGCCGATTCCCAAAAACAGAATTTTCGACCTGATGCACGAGGTAAACCGTATCACCGTTTCACAACGACTCGGACGAGAGGAAGTCGTTGTACCGAATATTCTCAATCTCGGCGTGGATTTGATTGCAACAAGCAATATCCTGAAGGACGAGAAGAAGCAACCTTAAAAAAGAAAGAGGGGAAAATCTTTAATGGAACAGTCACTTGTGCTGACCTTTGACGTCGGCACGCAGAGTGCAAGATGCTTGCTTGTCAATGAGAGTGGAGACTTTGAGGATAAGGAGCAGCAAAAATACAAGGTTCCTTATTTATCAAAACAGCCCGGATGGGCAGAACAGACCCCGGATTTTTATTTTAATATTATAGCCGAAATGTCAAAAAAGCTTATCGAGAGAAATGCCGATAAGCTTGACCGCATAACAGCCGTATGCCTTACCTGCATACGTGACACGGTGCTTTGCCTCGACAAAGACAAACGTCCGCTTCGTGACATAATATTATGGCTCGACGAGCGTGAGGCCGACGAGGACGGACAGATTCCGGCAGCAAAACGCGCATTGTTTTCGCTTGTGGGAATGGGAGAATCGGTAGATATGATTTACCGAGCCTCTACCGGCAACTGGATTATGCAAAACGAGCCCGAAATATGGGCCAAAACAGACAAATACGTTATGCTGCCGTCATATCTCAACTATCTTTTGACGGGCGAGCTTAAGGATTCCGTGGCAAATATGATAGGTCACGTACCGTTTGATTACAAAAACCGCCGTTGGATGAAACCCGGTGCTCTCACGCGCTGCGTGTGCAATGTTCCGTCCGAAAAGCTCTGTGAGCTTGTTCCGTCGGGCGAGGTCATAGGCAAAATCACAAAAGATGCGTCCGAAAAAACGGGTATTCCAATTGGACTTCCGCTTATAGCAACCGGCTCCGACAAGGGCTGTGAAACCATCGGTATGTCCGTTGTAAAATCAAACCGAGCAGCAATTTCCTTCGGCACGACCTCAACCTTACAGATGGCGGTTAAAAAATATTTTGAACCGCAGCCTTATATGCCGGCTTATCCGGCTGTTCCGAACGATATGTTCAATCCCGAATTCGAGGTCTATCGCGGATTTTGGATGATTTCGTGGTTTATAGAGCAGTTTGCCGCGAAGGATAAAGTTGACGCCGCCGAGGAGGGCGTTTGCATAGAGCGTTATCTTGACGATAAAATCAAGGATATTGAGGCCGGCTCCGGCGGACTTATTTTACAGCCGTTTTGGACTCCGGGCATCACGAACCCGAACGCGAGCGGCGCAATTATAGGCTTTTCGGATTTCCATACGCGTTATCATTTGTATCGTGCCATAATAGAGGGCATCTGCTTAGAGCTGTACCACGGGCTCGTTAAAATGCAAAAACGCTCAAGCGTCACGGTAGATGAGCTTTATGCCGGCGGAGGCGGCTCCAGCAGTCCGGTCGTATGTCAAATTGCCGCAGATGTGTTCGGCTTGCCCGTACACCGTATTCAGACTCACGAGGCGAGCGCAGTCGGCTGTGCCATGGTCGCGTTTATTTCACAGGGCGTTTACGGCAGCTATGAGGACGCCATAGAGCATATGGTACATAAAAAAGACGTATTTATTCCGAACGAGGAAAACCACCGAACCTATATGAAAATTTACGGCAAGGCATATTCTCACCTTGCCTCAAGATTAAAGCCAATAGAAAAATACCTACATCATTTTCAAACAGGAGGACACTGATAATGAGTACAAAACCGTATAAGGGCTTTGAGCCTAAATGGATGCTTCAGAGAGCACCTGAGAACAGCTATCGTTCAATTTTCCGCTGGGGCGACCCCGACTTCTTCAAATATCCGAAGGAGAGCCTTTACAAATATGTTAAAAAACGCTGCAATCTCAAGGACGAGGAGTTTATGCAGTATAATGACGATTTGGGTCTTGACCCCGTAAATCTCGGCGAAGAGCACGCTCCGAAGATTGACAAAAAGCACGTAAAGGCCATTGCCGCAATAGTCGGCGAAAAGAACGTCTCACAGAGCGACTACGACCGTCTCGCCGTTTCCTACGGACAGACAATGTACGATCTTCTCAGAATGCGTCACCGTCGTTTTGACTCTCTTCCCGACCTCGTTGTTTTCCCGGAGACAAGCGAGCAGATTGAGAAAATCGTAGCCTACGTCACAAAGAATAAAATACCGCTCTATGTTTACGGCGGCGGCTCGTCGGTTACAAGAGGCGTTGAGCCCATTAACGGCGGCGTTTCTCTTGATATGCGCCGCAACTTCAACAAGGTCATTAAATTCAATGAGACCGACCAGACCATTACCGTTCAGGCAGGTATGTCCGGACCAAAGCTCGAGCAAACGCTTCAAAACGCTCAGAGCCTTTTCGGCGCAAAGCGTCCGTACACCTGCGGTCACTTCCCGCAGTCGTTTGAATATTCCTCCGTCGGCGGTTGGACCGTCACACGCGGTGCCGGTCAGAACAGCACCTATTACGGCACCATAGCCGATATAGTTGTTTCGCAGAAATACGCCACACCGATAGGTAAAATCGAGACAAGTCACTATCCGAGAGAGGCAACGGGACCGAATCTCAATCAGGTCATGATGGGGGGCGAAGGCACCTTCGGCGTTCTTACCGAGGTCACGCTCAAGTTTTTCCGCTGGATGCCCGAAAACAGAAAACGCTTTTCTTATATGTTCAAGGACTGGCCGACAGCTATGCGCGCCGCTCGTGAAATGATGCAGTGTGAGTGCGGCTTCTCCTCTGTTTTCCGTCTTTCAGACCCGGAGGAGACTTCATTAATGCTCCATCTTTACAACGTTGACGAAACGCCGCTTGAGCCTCTTCTTGATAAATTGGGCTACAAGGACTTTGAGCGCTGTCTCTTCCTCGGATTTACAGACGGCGAAAAGGGCTTCTCAAGAAACGTTGCGCATAACATAATGAAAATTGCCGTTAAGCACGGCGGTATCCCGATGACCGGCTACGTATGCAAGGGCTGGGAAAAGGGCCGCTTCAACGACCCGTATCTTCGCGATACACTCATGGATTTCGGCTTTATGATTGATACGCTTGAGTGCACGGTCAACTGGTCAAATATGGCTCGTGTTCACCGTGAGGTTCGTGAGGTTTGCCATAAGCTTCCGAACACAATCGTTACAACTCATATGTCGCATTGCTATCCGCAGGGCGCCAACCTCTACTTCATCTTTATGACTAAAATGCAGGACGAAGAGGAGTTCCGTGCTTATCACGCAACAATTCTCGACGCCATACAGAAGAGCGGTGCGGCCATCAGCCACCACCACGGTATCGGAAAGATGTTTGCCCCGTGGCTTGAGGGCTACCTCGGTGAAAAGGAATACGGCATAATCCGCACGCTTAAAAACTATTTTGACCCCGATTACCTTATGAATCCGGGCGGAACCATAGGCCTTGACCTTAAGCCCGAGGACAAAAAGTATCTGCGTGAGCATACCGAGTATGTTGACGAGCTCAAGGACTGAATAGGCTTTGAAGCGCGGCTCAAAGCCGTAACGTCAAGCATAAACACATAAAATCAAGGCTTTCGTTTCAGGTGAAACGAAAGCCTTTTTATTGCCGTTCACAGAAAAGCTTACTTTTTGTATAAGCTTTCGGACATCATTCTTTGCTTTTGTCGAATCAATCGGCAAACGTCCTTTTTATGGTACCTTAAACGCATTATAATTAAATTATGAATATACAAAATCAATGAAAGGTACTTTATTATGAGCATTCAAGACGATATTAAAAACCTGTTCTCCGCAATCGAAAAAAACGTAACCGTCACCATTGAAACAAAGAGCGCAGGCGACAGTGAAAAAGCTCCTACCGGTGCGGCCGAACCGGCTACATTCGACAGCTTATCGGATATGCTTGACAAGCTTGACAACACGCTCGACTCCCTTGAAGACGATATCGACAAAATACTTCAACGGTTCGATATGTTCCAAAGCACTCTCTCCGAGATAAAGGGCAGCCTTGACAAGCTCGAAAGCACTCATTCGGCAGATGACGACGAAGGTGAGGAGTGGGACGACAGGTGCGAGGAGCTCCGCGACAGAATCGAAGATATTGAGGACAGGTGCACCGACCTCCCCTTGGATATTTAATTGCCCCGGCAGAGGCAATCGTGTATATGCAAAAAGCGGCACTCACTCGTTTTTATGTTTCGGCATTTGCGACTGTTGACTGTTTGCCGTCGTAATTATATAATAATTTATAACATAATTTCGCCGCATATGTGATATGCCGCACAAACAAAGAGGTTCATCATGACAGATAAAAGCTATTCAATTATTTTCAGCAGCCCGACAGGCAACACAAGGCTGCTCGCCGATGCCATTCGCGACGCGCTGCCGGAGGAAAACTGCAATTATTTCGGAGTGAGCGAAAACGCCGATACACAATCCGACATTTTGTTTATAGGCTTTTGGACGGATAAGGGAACCGCCGACAAGGCGACCTTGGATTTGCTCGAAAAGCTGAAAAATAAAAAGATTTTTCTTTTCGGAACGGCGGGCTTCGGCGGAGACGAGGAGTACTTCAAAGAAATCCTCGCAAATACAAAAAAGAGCATTAGCGGCAGCAACATCACAGTCGGTGAGTATATGTGTCAGGGGAAAATGCCGCAAACGGTCAGGGAGCGCTATATCAAAATGAAAAGCCTGCCGAATCCCGCGCCGAATCTCGATATGCTGATTGAAAACTTTGACCGTGCTCTGTCTCATCCCGACGAAAACGATTTGAAAAGGCTGAGGCTCTCCGTGGAAAAGCTGTAATATTAAGCGACAGCGCGACCTACCCCGCTAAGCTGTGCCGCGTATCATATTACTATTGATTTATTGTAAAAATAATGATAAAATATTCAGCGTAGCACGTAAGCAGGTGTAGTTTAATGGCAGAACATCAGCTTCCCAAGCTGAATACGGGGGTTCGATTCCCCTCACCTGCTCCAAAAACGGCAAGTATCATTTGATGCTTGTCGTTTTTTACTTTTTCACATTTTACTCTCGTCTCGCTTTTCTTTCGTCTACCCGTCGTCCGCTCACTTCATTATTCGCTGTTCACTTTTCTCTCTTCGCTCAACCTCGCCTCTCTTGCAGAGGAAGGTGATTTACCGCAAGGCAAGCCGGAGGGATTCTGCCTCCCTTGTAAAGGGAGGTGGGTTGCCGCAGGCAAGCCGGAGGGATTTTGCGGAGTTATACGGAATTTGAATAGAAAGCAAATTACTTTTTAATCCCTCAGTCTGTTCGCGTTGCTCACAGCCAGCTCCCTTTACAAGGGAGCCTAAATAATCCCTCAGTCCGCTCGTGAACTCGCGTCCAGCTCCTGACGGGAGCCCGTCCCCTTTGTCGCTTCGCGACATTTCCCCACACCGTGGGGAATCACCCTTTACAAGGGAGCCTATTACTATTAGTGTGCTTCGCCTTATAAATAAAATCTATTAAAAAAGCTCCCCTTAGGGGAGCTTTTCGTTATTATTCGCCGCCGGTACGTCTGAAAAGGTCGTTAATGTGTCTGAAATAATTTTTGTCTATACCGTCTATTGTTTCCTCGGTGGTTCTGAACTGCCAGTTGCCGAACGCTCTGCCGGGAACATTCATACGCGCGTCCGAGCCGAAGCCGCACATATCCTGATAAGAAATGACGGCAAGCTTTGCCGAAGAGCGCCACACGGTTTCGATAATCTTGCGGCAGGACGGGCTGTAATATCCGCCGTCGCCCCAGTTATCGCCCGCAAATCCGCAGTAATCAAGCGCAAAGGCTCGCTCTTCGGGCGTTGCCTCCCAAAGCCACGCAAGCAGCGTTGTATTGTCGTGCGTGCCGACATATGCTACGGTATTCAGCGGATAGTTATGCGGCAGATGTGTGCTGTTTCCGCACGGGTCAAAGCCGAACTGTATTACACGCATACCGGGGAACCGAGTTTTATCAAGCAGCTGTGTGACGTCCTCGCCGAACACGCCGAGATCCTCTGCAATAATAGGAACGTCTCCCATTTCTTCCTTTACGGCGTCAAAAAATTTCATTCCGGGCCCCTTGACCCATTCGCCGTTTTTCGCCGTTTTTTCGTCCGCAGGAACAGCCCAATATGACGCAAATGCGCGAAAATGGTCAATTCTGACCGTATCATAAAGTCGAAAAGCGTCCTTTATGCGGCTGAGCCACCAGGCATAGCCCGTCTTTTCAAGCACATCCCAATTATAAAGCGGATTGCCCCAAAGCTGACCGTCCTTTGAGAAGTAATCGGGCGGAACTCCCGAAACTCTGCGGCGCACAAAGCTGCGCTCGTCTATCTCAAAAAGCTCCGTATTGCTCCAAACATCGGCACTGTCGGTTGAGACGTATATCGGCATATCGCCGAGTATTTTTACGCCGTTTTCGTTGGCAAACTGCTTTATGCGGTGCCATTGAGAAAAGGCAATATACTGCTCGAATTTATAAAAATCAGCTTCGTCTTTCAACTCGTCTCTGTTTTTAAGCGCATTTTCGTACCGCGCGAATTTTTCATCCCACTCATACCATGGCTTGCCGCCGAATTTTTCCTTTGCGGCGCAAAACAGCGAATATGCTTCGCACCACGGGTTCTCCTCGCAGAATTTTTCAGTCTCCGCAGATACTTCGTTTTTCTTGTTTTGATACGCGATTTTTAAAAGCTCCCTGCGGCTTTTTGCGGCAAATTCGTAGTCCGCCGTGTAAGGCGAGCCGTAATATACGCTTCTTGCAAGGTCGTCTTCCGACACAAAGCCGTCATTTTTGAGCGTGTCCGGGTCAATCAGAAGCGGTGACAACGCAAATGCCGCCGGAGACGCATAAGGTGAGCCGTAAAAATCCGTAGGACAAAGCGGCAGCACCTGCCAATATGAAAACCCCATATCCTTGATACGGCGTATAAACCGTTTTGTCTCTTCGCCCATTACGCCGATTCCGTATTTTGACGGGAGCGACGTGATATGCATTAAAACTCCGCCGGCTCTTGTGTTAAGCATTATATAATTCCCCTTTTTTTAGCCTCGTCTTGATTTATGCCGCTTTGAGATACTCCTCAAGGCACAGGCCGCTCTTATTCATCGCCTTTGCAGCCTCTTTGCCGACATAACGCCAATGCCACGGCTGATAATTCATACCCGTTTTGTCGGTTTTATTTTCGGGATAGCGCAAAATAAAGCCGTAATCCTGCGCATTTTTTACAAGCCACGAAAACTCCTTTGTAGAGGCAAAATCGGAGCTTGCACTCACAATATCCATTGACAGACCGAGATTTTGCTCGGAATATCCTCCCGGCAAAATAAACGTGCGCGCCTTTGCGGCGGCGTCATCATCGGACAAGCCCTGATTTTTATAATAACTCACCTTTCGGTTGTAATTATCGTTTTGACGTGAAACCGAGCAATACCCTGCGTACGGAGTTAAAACGCAGCCGTCCTTCTTTGCGGCGTCGTACATCTCTTGATATGCTTTAACAACTCTCGAATCAAGCTGCACGCTGCTTCCGCTTATCGCGTTTGCAAGCGACGGCACATATCCGTCGGGCAGCTTATGCCCTGCGTTAACAAGCGTGAGCTCCCAATTGCCCGAGCTCGGGTCTACGGTTTGAGGATTGTTAAAATCGGCTGCCGAAGCCGTAACGGGCGGTGCCGATGCGGTCGTCTCCGGAACGGTTTCAGGGGCTGTCGTTTCCACGGTAGTCTCTTCTTCGGTCGTCTCCTCCTGCGGTTCTTCCCCTGTGGTTGTTTCGCTGATTTTTGCTTCGAGCCTCTCGACAGCAGGGTCATTTACCTCTCTTTGCCCTATCGTAAGCTCACCGACTATAAGCCCCGTCATTATAACGGCCAAAATTACAAACAGCAAAAATTTTCTTTTTACCGTCTTTTTTAATCTGACTTTTTTCTTCATATTTCGCGTCCTTTTAAAATCTCTTCTTGATATTTTAAAATGTTTACGTCGGATTGTCAATCAAAAGGCGCATTTCGGCGACAAAATTCAGCCGACGGAGACTTTTTTCTCATCAAAGTAAGCGAAGCCGTCAATCCACACATTGATTTTTTATCTTTAAGGCACTCCGACAATGCGCAAAAAAGACCCTGCGGATTTTACTCTGCAAGGTCTTTTTCCTGTTATGGTTTAAAAATTGGGGTTGCCCAAAATCAAACTCTGATTATTTGTTCTTCTCTGCGATTGCAGCCTGAGCAGCAGCAAGACGAGCGATCGGAACACGGAACGGTGAGCAAGATACATAGTCGAGGCCGATCTTGTGGCAGAACTCAACAGAAGACGGGTCGCCGCCGTGCTCACCACAGATACCGCAGTGAAGTGACGGACGGGTAGCTTTACCGTTCTTAACAGCCATTTCCATGAGCTGGCCTACGCCGACCTGGTCAAGCTTAGCAAACGGATCGCTCTCGAATATCTTCTTGTCATAGTAAGCACCGAGGAACTTACCTGCATCGTCACGGCTGAAGCCGTAAGTCATCTGAGTAAGGTCGTTGGTACCGAAGCAGAAGAACTCAGCTTCCTTAGCGATGTCGCCTGCGGTAAGAGCCGCACGCGGAATCTCTATCATGGTACCTACTTCATACTTCATATCGGAGCCGGCAGCTGCAATTTCTGCATCTGCAGTCTCAACAACGATGTCCTTAACATATTTAAGCTCTTTAGCGTCGCATGAAAGCGGAATCATAATTTCGGGAGCAACAGTCCAGTCCGGATGAGCCTTCTGAACGTTGATAGCGGCGCGGATAACAGCCTTAGTCTGCATCTTTGCGATTTCCGGATAAGTTACTGCAAGACGAAGTCCGCGGTGACCCATCATCGGGTTAAACTCGTGAAGAGAAGCGATGATAGCCTTAATCTGCTCAACGGTCTTGCCCTGAGCGTCTGCAAGCTTCTTGATGTCAGCTTCTTCGGTGGGAACGAACTCGTGAAGAGGCGGATCGAGGAAACGGATTGTTACCGGGCAGCCCTCAAGTGCTTCATAGAGCTTTTCAAAGTCGCTCTGCTGATAAGGAAGAATCTTATCAAGAGCAGCTTCTCTCTCTTCAACGGTGTCGGAGCAAATCATCTCTCTGAATGCGGCAATTCTGTCCTCTTCAAAGAACATATGCTCTGTACGGCAAAGGCCGATGCCCTCAGCACCGAGTTCTCTTGCCTTCTTAGCGTCAGCCGGAGTATCTGCATTGGTACGAACCTTGAGGGTTCTGTACTTATCAGCCCAGCCCATTATTCTGCCGAAGGTGCCTGCTATGGTAGCGTCAACAGTCGGGATAATGCCCTCATAGATGTTGCCGGTAGAACCGTCTATTGAAATGTAGTCGCCCTCGTGGAATTCCTTGCCTGCGAGAGTGAACTTCTTATTTTCTTCGTCCATATCGATAGCTGTGCAGCCCGATACGCAGCAAGTACCCATACCGCGTGCAACAACGGCAGCGTGTGAAGTCATACCGCCGCGAACGGTGAGAATACCCTGAGAAGCCTTCATGCCGGTGATGTCCTCGGGAGAGGTCTCAAGACGAACAAGAACAACCTTTTCGCCTCTCTCGTTCCACTCCTCTGCATCCTCTGCGGTGAATACTATCTTACCGCAAGCAGCACCGGGAGAAGCACCGAGGCCCTTGCCGAGCGGAGTAGCTGCTTTAAGAGCTGCTGCGTCAAACTGCGGGTGAAGAAGAGTATCAAGGTTACGCGGGTCGATCATAGCTACCGCTTCTTCCTCGGTTCTCATACCCTCGTCAACGAGGTCGCAAGCAATCTGAAGAGCTGCCTGAGCTGTTCTCTTACCGTTTCTGGTCTGAAGCATATAAAGCTTACCGTGCTCAACGGTGAACTCCATATCCTGCATATCTCTGTAATGATCCTCAAGGGTCTTGCAAACATTTTTAAACTCTGCAAATGCCTCGGGGAACTTCTGCTCCATCTCTGTGATGTGCATGGGAGTACGAACGCCTGCAACAACGTCCTCGCCCTGAGCGTTTGTAAGGAACTCACCGAAGAGGCCCTTAGCGCCGGTAGCCGGGTCACGTGTGAATGCAACGCCTGTGCCGCAATCATCGCCCATGTTGCCGAATGCCATTGACTGTACGTTAACTGCGGTACCCCATGAATACGGGATGTCGTTATCACGGCGATAAACGTTTGCACGGGGGTTGTCCCATGAACGGAAAACAGCCTTGATAGCACCCATGAGCTGATCCTTGGGATCGCTCGGGAAATCCTCGCCTATTTTAGCCTTATACTCATCCTTGAACTGCATAGCGAGCTTTTTAAGGTCGTCGGCGTCAAGCTCTACGTCCTGAGTTACGCCCTTTTCCTTTTTCATCGCGTCTATAAGCTGCTCAAAATATTTCTTGCCGACTTCCATAACAACGTCGGAATACATCTGAATAAATCTTCTGTAGCAGTCCCAAGCCCATCTCGGATTGCCTGACATTTCGGAAATTGTGTTAACAACCTCCTCGTTAAGGCCGAGGTTGAGGATTGTGTCCATCATACCGGGCATTGAAGCGCGCGCACCGGAACGAACCGATACGAGAAGCGGATTTTTCTTATCGCCGAACTTTTTACCGGTGATGCCTTCCATCTTTACGATGTACTCGTTTATTTCAGCCATGATCTCGGGATTGATCTCGCGGCCGTCCTCATAATACTGAGTACAAGCTTCTGTTGTGATAGTGAAGCCCTGCGGTACCGGAAGACCGATGTTGGTCATTTCGGCAAGGTTTGCGCCTTTACCGCCGAGGAGCTCACGCATGTTAGCATTACCCTCTGAAAAAAGGTAGCAATACTTTTTTGCCATTGAGAATACCTCCAATTATAAATTACAGTGTTAATGGCTGCCCTCGCTTTAAAGCTATGGGCATTATAAACCGCTTGATATTATAACAGAAAATATACGGCATTTCCATAGTTTTTGCGAATTTTTTGTATTTCGGCGAAATAAATTAAGCACAAAATATAATTTTGAGCATTTTAGGGGAAAATATGCAAGTTTTACGCCGTTTTTTGCGAACGGAAAACCGTAAAATAAAAAAGGAGCCGTAAAAATTACAGCTCCTTTCGGAAATGAAATTATACAAGACCCGTGTACATCTTTAAGATGTACTCCGCGTCAAAGGTAGAAATATCGCCGCTGCGGTTTGCGTCCGCAACATATTTAGCCGTGGGGGACAGCTCCTCCATACCGTTTACGTATCTTAAAGCAAGCCTTGAGTCAACGGGCGTTATGCTGCCGTCAAGGTCCACGTCGCCGAGCTTTGCCGTAAGCGGAGCCACATAGTGAGTTCCCGCATTATACACAAGGAACTGCGGATACTCCGCCCAAGTGTCAACGGTCGGCTGCGTTTTCGCCGTCATCGCCCGCACATAAAGGTCACAGCCGTTTTTGCGGTAATCAAACATCGAATGGCCGTAATTCTTTATAAACCAGGTGTTTTGGGGGAGCATACAGGTTGAGGCGTCGATAACGCCGTCCTCGGAAAGACGGTTATGCCCGTCGTCCCTCGCCTGAACATAATTGTCGCCGAGAGTCGTTTTAAGACGGGCGCAGGTGGCACCGCCGCTTGTACGGTTTGTCTCAATAACTCCGTCGCTCGTGTAATCGGCGGTGGGTGTAAACGGTGCTATATAAAGATTGTAGTTTGAGAATATGCAAACCGAGGTTCCGCTTGCCTTGGCTCTCTGTAAAATCGAAGAAATATTCGCCTGTATATCGTGTATCTCGTCGATTTTTCTCTCAAAGGTCGCCCAGTTGGCTGCTATCGCAGAAGCCGAGGCACCGCTTTGCTGCTGGTTTTTCTCCATATACACCTTCATTACGGCTTTTGCGTCATTATAGTATTCATCGGGTACAAACGCCCAAAGGCTCGGCGTGTAGCCGAAGCCGGAAACAAGGCACTCGGTATAAATGCGGTCCTTATAGGTTCTGCCGCTGCCGTCGGGAAGCTCGGTCTTGAGGAAGCCTTCAAGCTTCGGCACTACAAGCTGCAAAAGCTTAAGCGTATCAAGTACCTTGCCGAGAGTGTCGGAATTCATACTCTGATTTATAAACGGGATAAGCTCATCTGTGCCGACGGCTATTTCGCCCTTAAAGAGACATCCCACCATATCAAGCCCCGTAAATGCGGAATTGAGCATGGTTATGTTTGAGACGTCGTCGCAGCCGTAAAGTCCCAAATACGAAGCCAAAACCGCACCGCCCATACTGTGGCCGGCAATCGACACCTTGTCGACGTGCTTATCCGCCTTGATTTTTTGAACATACGTGTTTATGTCCGCTGCAAGCTCCTGCATGGATTTATGCCAAGCAAGACCGTAAACGTAAACGTTGTCGGCACCGACTTCGTCGCAGCACGCGTCGACTATATCCTTATCAAAGACGTCTGCCCTTGTGACCTCGTCAAGTCCGTATTGCGATACCGGCTCGGTATATTGGTCTATAACGGTGACGTCGGGGTGCTTTGCCGTGCCGTCTGGATTGCACGAAACCGGCTCGAAAAGATTGTTTGCTATTTCCACTATTCCCGTGCAAAACGTTTCATAATCTCCCTTTAGGAACGCGCCGAGCGGAGCTATGGCGTTTTTCGCCGTTTCAACTATTGCGTCCTGCGACGGCCCCCAAACCTGATTTCCGTCGCCGTCCACCAGCACATATTCGCTGAAGCCTGCTATTATCAGGATAGGCGTAACCTTATCCTTGGGCTCTGCGGCTGCCGCGGGAACAAAGCAAAGAACTGTCATGGTCAGTGCCAAAAGTATACTGACAAACTTTTTCATCCTGTTTTTTGACATAATTATTCTCCCCCTGCTTTAAACAATTAAGTAGATATTACCATAATTATATCATTTTTGCAATATTTTTTATACAATCAGCTCATAAAATCCGTCTCAACCCTTTTAATTGACGTTTCGGGTGAATATGTCCATTTATCTATGTGACCGTCACTTATAAAATAATCCGCCGCCGGACTTTTGCCGTCACCGGTAAAATAGTCCACGATAATCAGCTTTATTTTCATCCTTTCGGGATTTATGCTTTTTATGTAAACCGCGGCACTGTCGCCTGCGCGCGGCCCTAAGGCGCATTCGGCAAGCCCTGCAAGATTGGGCGCAAGCTCCACGAATATACCGTAATCCTCCACAGAGCGTATTACTCCGGGCACGGTTTCTCCGGGCGCGAATTTTGAAGCATTTTCCTCCCAAGTGCCGAGCAGCTCCTTTTGCGACAAGGTGATTCTGCCGTTTTCGTCTATCGATTTCACAACTGCCTTTATATCCTGATTAACCGAAAAACGAACACACGGATGAGGTATGCGCGACACCGAGATACCGTCTATCGGCATAAGCGCCGAAATGCCTGCGCCTATGTCGCAAAACGCGCCGAACGGCTCAAGGTGCGTCACGCGCGCGTCGATTATATCGCCCGGAATGAGTCTTGAAGTATAATTTGCCGCGCACTCCTCTTGGAGCTTGCGGCGGCTGAGCAGAGCGAATGTCTCACCCCTTTCATTCTCGGAAAATCCCGTTATCACAAAGTCAACGGGCTTATTAACGCGCGATATTATGGCTATGTCGCGAACCGTGTTATCTTCAATCCCCATAGCGCATTCCTTGCGCGGCATAAATCCCTTCATACACCTTAAATCCACGTCGAGATTGTGTCCGCGGTCGCAGAGAACCGCGCGCGCCTCAAGCGATTCTCCCGACAAAAAGGCGTTTTTGAGCTCCGCCGGGCTTGATAGTCTTTTTTCGACGGCTTCAATGTCTGGGCGTGCACCCTCGGGGTAATATTTTTTCATAATTCTCACCTGCTTTGTTTACACTATGCCTGCCGCTTTATAAACACCGTGTCCCTTATGGCAGGTACAACACTATATGTATATGCGGCAGCTCTTCGGTTGAGAATTAACGCGCGATTTTATTTTAGCCCGGCAAGCCTCCGGTTTTGCCGCGACGCAGAACGAAGCGAGCCGCTCAAAACCGTAATAAACAAAGTCCGCAAAATGCAAAAGTGCCGCAAACACGAGGTTTGCGACACTTTTTTACACCATATTCAAATATCACTTTTTAGCCTGCTTTGAGTACTTCTTGAGATATATAAATCTCATAAGTCTTGTCTCAATGGGGTTTATGGGCTTGCCTGCCTCAAACAGTCTTGCGCCGACTGCGGTCTTGCAGCCCTTATCCATTACCATTTCAACCGCTGTGGCATCATATTCGCTGCCCGATACGCAAAGCGCACCGTTGTTGTTAAGAAGAACTCCGTTTCTGCCCTTGAGAGCCTTTACGACCTTCTTAGCGGTCTTTTTTGTGCTGTTGGGATTAAATGTTACCGAGCGAACGGTTGCGCCGACAAGCTGTGCAAAATCGTCAAGAAGCGGCTTCATTGTTTTGCCCGACTTAGACATTGCGACTTCCGCCGGTGTTTTGGTGTGCATAATGAAGTTTACGTCCTTGCGCTTTTTATAGATGGCTCTGTGCATTTCAGCCGAAGCCGGATAATCATTGCCTGCTACAAGCTCACCCGTTTTAATATCTATTCTGACTATTGAGCCGTCGCCGTCTACGGCACTTATATTAAACACACTGCCGTCACGTTCGCTGTTGCACGGCTCAAATACCGGAGCCTCCTTGGCACTCGAGTCAAAGAGCGAGCCGATATACTCGGCTACGTCGCCTAAGGTCTCGGCCACCTTACCGGTGATGAGACGGTATCTGTTTTTAACGGTAGTTTCGCAGATCTTTTCGAGCTCTGCCGCCACCTTAAATGCCTCGTCGTAATCCTTACCCATGCAAAGAGCACCGTGGTGAGCCATAATTACGGCCTTGGAGTCCGAACGCTTTATAGCCTCGACAACGCCCTTGCGAAGCTTGCCGGTTCCGGGAAGTCCGTATGCCGCAATCGGGACATTATCGCCGACTATTTCGGCCGACGCGGGTTCAACCTCGTTTATATCCATACCGAGCGCACTTATGACGGACGCCTGCATCTGATGCGTGTGAATTACGAAATTAACCTCGGGGCGAAGACGATATGCCTCGGCATGAATGCCCTTTTCCGAGGACGGCTTAATGTCACCCTCATAGCTGCAATCGTCGATATTAACAACTACTATTTCGTCGGGAGTAAGAGTTTCATAGGGACGTCCGCTCGGAGTAATAACGAATCTCTTATCGTCTACTCTGCATGAAATATTGCCCCATGTTCTCGCGATAAGGCCGTATTCAACAACCTCTATACCGGCTTTAATGACGAGCTGTTTTGCTTCCATTATATCCATTGTATTCACCTCTTCGTTATTTATAACAAAGCGGGACAGACGGAAAACCCGTCCGCCCCGTTTTCTTGGGATTAAATTCAGTCAGCCTTAACAGCGACGTTTTCAAATACTCTGTCGAAGCAAGCAAGAGCCTGGTCGATCATCTTAGGAGTATAAGCGGCTGAAGTATAAAGACGGCTGCCTGCGAGAGTTACAAGACCCTCTGCCATGTAAGCTGCGCCCATATGCTCCATTTCCTTCTGTCTTACGCCGGTCTCGCCGAGAATTGCCGGGATTTCCCACGGTTTCTTCCAGTTAATCTGATAGTGCATTGTGCCGACTGTCTCAAGGTGGCAGATAGAGCCGGTGTTCCAAACTACGAAGGGAAGACCGTGCTTCTTAACGAGCTCTTTAAGACCCGCACAAATTCTGTCGCCCATCTGACCTGCCTTCTGGCAAGCGTTTGTTCTTTCGATTTCTTCAAGAGTGAAGTAACCTGCGCAGCATGAAAGCGGGTTAGCGGTCATTGTGCCGCCGACAAGAGCCTTGTGGATCTTCTTACCGCTCGAATCAAGGCCTGCACCGAGATACTTCATGTACTCTCTCTTACCGCCGATGCCGCCTGCACCCGGATAACCGCCTGCAATAACTTTACCGAATATTGTAAGGTCGGGCGATACGCCGAAGTAACCTTGAGCACCTGCCATACCGATACGGAAGCCTGTAACAACCTCATCGAATACGAGGAGTGCGCCGTATTTGCGGCAAAGACGCTCAACGCCTTTAACATATTCAACGGTGATGGGGGTAGTACCGCTCTCGGGGCCTACCGGCTCCATATAAACGGCTGCTGTGCCGCCGCGGAACTGGTTGAGTCTGAGCTTTCTCTCAAGATCGTCAAGATCGTTCGGAGTAGTCTCCTGAATGAACATGAAGCAGTTGAGCGGAACGCCGTGAGCCTGTGTGAACTTGGTGCCGTTTACGCGGATACCGTATGCCATCTGATCTGACCAGCCGTGGTAAGCGCCGCCCATCTTTATGATGTTCTTATGCTTTGTAGCAAGTCTCGCGATACGAGCCGCACCCATGCAAGCCTCGGTGCCCGAGCCCATCATACGGAACATATCAACGGTTTCAACGCTGTCGGAAATCTTTTTGGCGAGCTTGTACTCAAACTCGTGGAAAAGTCCGGTTGAGGGACCGCAAGTATTAAGGAGGTCGATGACCTGCTCACGAACAGCTTTCGGGTTGGAGCCGAGAACAGTCGGGCCGCCTGCCTGAAGGAAGTCAAAATACTTGTTGCCGTCAACGTCATAGAGATATGCACCCTCCGCCTTTGTGAAAACAAGCGGGAAGGGATAGTTGAAAGCAAGGTTATGCTGAACGCCGCCGGGGATTATCTGGCGAGCTTCCTCAATCTGTGCTTTTGATTTGAGGCACTTTTTGTTGTAATACTCATCCTCGTATTTTTTAAGAGCCTCCGGCTTGATGGTGTAAATCGGCTTTTTAATAAGCTCATCAAGCTCTTTGTTGACTGCAACAGCGTCATTGTACTCCGAAATTGCAAATCTTGTGTCCATATCGTGACCTCCGTTTAATAAAATTAACGAAACGGTGCTGCGCAAAAGCGGTGCACCATAGATAACCACGTGTAGTGAATTACCGTTCACTTGTAATTATAGCACAAAAAAGACTCTTGTCAACGCAAAAATACGACGCGGCAAACAAATCGAACTCAAAATTGCGGACGTTTAGATGTTTTTTAACTATTATTTGAATTTGTTAAACTAAACAGCCGCGAATTTGAAAAAATGACGAATACATCTGTGGGGTGTAAATGAGCAACTACACAATATATTGATGATTACTCCGTCAAAATAAATAATCAATGTGTTAATTATTCGTCAATCTGCCGAAATTTCAAAATTGCGACAAAAAATCGCGGATTTTTTGCATAAATGTCTCTTTCGACTGTCGAATTTACATTGCAGCCGCTTTCAGGCTACATCAAATAGGGTGATTCCCCACAGTGTGGGGAAATGTCAAAAGGCTCCCTTGTAAAGGGAGCTGGCTACGAACGAAGTGAGTAGACTGAGGGATTTAATAGGCTCCCTTGTAAAGGGTGATTCCCCACGGTGTGGGGAAACTGTCTCTTATACACATCTCCGAGCCCACGAGAC
>ENA-OZRN01000212-OZRN01000212.1-human-gut-metagenome-genome-assembly--contig:-NODE-212-length-27803-cov-7.982413_pt1 | contig 27803 bp, 22 predicted proteins | sample MGYA00243270_ERZ653947 | MGnify/ENA primary metagenome ERZ653947 (study PRJEB26926, sample SAMN06164695) | human gut metagenome | biome: ENVO:00009003; feature: ENVO:2100002; material: ENVO:00002003...
ACGAGATCATGCCTAGTCTCGTGGGCTCGGAGATGTGTATAAGAGACAGTCTGGCTGGCGAACGCGCTGGGCGGCGAGGGGATGGGGCTGTATCAGCTGGTGCTGGCGGTCTACTCGCTTTTCGTTACGCTGGCGACGGCAGGCGTGTCGGTGGCGGCCACCCGCCTGATGGCCGAAGAGCTGGCCCGAAGCCCGGCCGAGGCCCGGGGGATGCTGCACCGTCTTCTGCTGGCGGGGGCCGGGCTGGGAGTGGCGGCGCTGGCGGCCCAGTTCGGTCTGGCCGGCCTCGCCGCACGGTGGTGGCTGGGAGATGCCCGGGCGGCGGGGGCATTGCGCGTCTCGTCGCTGGGTCTGCCGTGGATGGCGGTGTCGTCGGTGCTGCGGGGCTTTTTCATCGCCCGGCGGCGGGTCGAGCCGAATGTCCTGAGCCAGCTGGCTGAGCAGACCGTCCGTATCGGCATCGTCTGGGCCGCGCTGGGCCGAGCCGACGCTCTCGGATGGGATGCGGGGCAGCGCTGTACGGCAGTGCTGGGCGCAACGGCGGCCAGCGAGGCCGTCAGCACCGGTCTGATGGCCCTGTTCTACTGCCGGGAGGCCCGCCGCTGCTTCGGCTCACAGCCTGTACAGCGTCCCCATGACCCGGGGAGGCGGCTCTGGGACATCCTCTGGCCGGTGGAGGGCGGGCGATGTCTCGCCAGTGCCCTCCACACCGCCGAGAATATGTTGGTCCCAGCCTGTCTTGCGGTCTATCTGCAATGCTCCGGCGGGCGTGCCGAGGCTGTGACCCAGTACGGAAACCTGAAAGGGATGGCCCTGCCCCTGCTGACCTTTCCCTTCGGGCTGCTGGGGAGTCTGTCCGTCCTCCTGATGCCCGAGATCACCCAAGCCCATCTCCGGGGGCAGAGCAGGCGGCTCTCCGTCCTCATCGACCGGATGCTGCGGCTCACAGGCTATTTTTCGGCGCTGGCGGGGGCAGCATTCTGGGTGTGGGGACAGCCGCTGGCCGAGGCACTCTACGGCAGCGCGGAGGCGGGCAGCTATCTCGTCATCCTCGGCCCGGCCATGCCGCTGATGTACCTCGAGAGCATGGTGGACGGCGCGATGAAGGGGATGGGAGAGCAGAAAGCCGTCTTCCGGTACAGTATGTGGGACTCCTGCCTCCGCATTGCGGGGGTGGTGCTCCTGCTGCCCCGGTTCGGGATGAAGGGGTTTCTCTTCGTGATCCTCCTGTCCAGCCTCTATACCTGCGCCGCCAACACCGGGCGGCTGCTGTCCAGCTGCGGCCTGCCGCTGCGACTGTGGCGGTGGCTGGGGGCGCCGGGTCTTGCGGGGACGGCCGGTGCCGGAGCGGGGCTGGCGCTGCGGAAGCTCCTGACCCCATGGCTGGCGAGAGGAGTGCCCGCGCAGCTGGCGGCGGTGGCGCTGGGCGGTGCGGGGATGACGCTGGTCTGCTTTGCGGCGGCATGGCCGCTGGGCCTCGGCGAGGAGCTGCGGGACGTGGCGGCAGGGGAGAGAAGACACAAAAGCGCTGGACATGGGGAGAAGAATCGAGTATAATGATACAGATACGATGGGGCGATAGGCCCTTGGGTCAAAAAAAACGGCGGCTGGCGTCTCTCCGACACCGGCCCCGATGCAAAAGAGGACTTTCTGTGAAGGAAAAGAAAACAAGTATGCTGCAGGTGCTGGCCCGTCGGGCCTTTCTGGTGGTGCTGGACGCAGCCATCGTAGCCTTCAGCTTTTATTTTGCGCTCCTGCTCCGCGCAGACGGCGCAGTCGAGGCCTCATGGTGGCCTCACAACCGCGCCCTGCTCTACGCGAACCTGCCGTGGATCGTGGCGGTCTATCTGCTCAGCTTCTTGGGCGGGAGACTCTACACCATCCTCTGGAAATACGCCGGAGAGCGGGACCTCATCCGTCTGGCTGGGATGATCGCTGCCCCGACGGTCGTGGTGTATCTGGTCAACCGCTGCTTCATCCATGGCGTGCTCTTCAACTCGGCCAACGCGATGGCTTCGGTGCTCATCTTCCTGCTCGTCGGCGGGAGCCGTCTGGCGTGGCGGCTCTTTCTGAACCACCCGCTGGGCGAGCGGCTGCGGGGCAACACCAGCAAAGACCCCAACCGCCCTGTGATGATCGTGGGCGCGGGCGAGGCCGGTGCGTGGGCCATCAACGTCTGCAAGAGCAACGGCAGCTACGGCCACCCGGTGGTGGCGGTGGATGATGACCCCGCCAAGCTGGGCCAGACCATCCACGGCGTCCCGGTGAAGGGTACGCTGGAGGAGATCCCCGACCTGTGCACCCGCTACAGCATCCACACCATCATCATTGCCATCCCGACCCTGCGGGGCAGCCGCTTGAACCATGTCATCGACCTCTGCGTCTCCACTCACTGTGCGGTGCAGATGCTCAGCGACCCCCAGCTTGTGGGGGCAGGCGCACCCCAGCAGGGGGCGTTCCGAGAGCTGAATACGGCCGACTTCCTCTCCCGTGAGGAGGTCACGCTGGACACGGCCCAGATCTCGGGCTACCTCACCGGCAAGACCGTGCTGGTGACGGGCGGCGGCGGCAGTATCGGCAGCGAGCTTTGCCGTCAGGTCATGCGCTTCAAACCCGCGAAGCTGCTCATCTTCGATATTTACGAGAACTGCGCCTACGAGCTGCAGATGGAACTGCAGCAGAAGTATGGCCGCGATGTGCCCATCACGGTGCTGGTGGGTTCCATCCGGGACAAGGCCCGTCTGGACGAGGTCTTTGAGACCTACCACCCCACGGTGGTGTTCCACGCCGCGGCCCACAAGCACGTCCCGCTCATGGAGATCAGCCCCGCTGAGGCCGTCAAGAACAACGTCTTCGGCACCAAGAACCTGCTGGTCAGCGCCAGCGAGCACGGCGTGGAGCGGCTGGTGCAGCTTTCCACCGATAAGGCCGTCAACCCCACCAGCGTCATGGGCTGCACCAAGCGCCTGTGCGAGATGCTCATCCAGACCTTTGCGGGCAACACCGACATGAAGTGCGTGGCCGTCCGCTTCGGCAACGTGCTGGGCAGCCACGGCAGCGTCATCCCGCTGTTCGAGGCGCAGATCAAAAAGGGCGGCCCCGTCACCCTGACTGACCCCAACATCGAGCGCTATTTCATGACCATCCCGGAGGCCGCGCAGCTGGTGCTGCAGGCCGGTGCACTGGCCGAGAGCGGCAGCATCTATGTGCTGGATATGGGTGAGCCGGTCAAGATCATGGACCTCGCAAAGCAGCTCATCCGTTTCTACGGCTATGAGCCGGGCGTGAATATGGACATCAAGATCGTGGGTCTCCGCCCCGGCGAGAAGCTCTACGAAGAGCTGATGATGGACGAGGAACAGGACAAGATGCGCCGTACCGGCCACAATAAGATCTTCGTGGCTCCGCCCCGGAACATCGACCTTGGAGAGTTCTATCAGCAGCTTCAGGAGCTGTCTGCCGCCGCCGAGCACAACGACGACAACGTCGTGGCCCAGCTGGCCAAGATGGTGCCTACCTTTACCCCCACCCGAGAGAACCTCAAGCTGTGAACTGCTGGCTGCACGGCATTCGGCTGTGTAAAAATATATGAGAGGGATGTATATCATGGAAAAGAAACCGTTTTTGACTGAGTCGATGGCTCAGGACATCATTCAGGACGTGCCCACCCCCTTCCACGTCTACGACGAGAAGGGCATCCGGGAGAACGCCCGCCGCATCAACAAAGCCTTCAGCTGGAATAAGGGCTTCCGCGAGTATTTCGCGGTCAAGGCTCTGCCCAACCCCGTCATCCTCCAGATCCTGAAGGAAGAGGGTTGCGGCGTGGACTGCTCCTCCCTGACCGAGCTGATGCTCAGTGAGGTGTGCGGCTTCAGCGGCAGCGACATCATGTTCTCCTCCAATCAGACCCCCGTGGAGGACATGAAGAAGGCCTGCGAGCTGGGCGCTTATATCAACCTCGACGACGCCACGATGGTGGACTTCCTCGACCGGGTGGCCGGTGTGCCGGAGAACATCTTCTGCCGCTACAATCCGGGCGGCACCTTCCAGTTGGGCGAGAGCAAGGAGGGCTTTCAGGTCATGGACAAGCCCGGGGATGCCAAGTACGGCATGACCGAGGAGCAGATGATCGACAGCTACAAGAAGCTGGCTGCAAAGGGAGCAAAGAACTTCGGCATCCACGCCTTCCTCGCTTCCAACACCATTTCGGACGCCTACTACCCCGAGCTGGCTGCGATCCTGTTCCAGCTGGCGGTCCGCGTCCAGAAGGCCACCGGCGTCCACATCGCCTACATCAATCTGTCCGGCGGCGTGGGCATCCCGTACCGTCCTGAGCAGACTGAGAACGACATCATGGCCATCGGCGAGGGTGTCCGTAAGAAATTCGAGGAGATCCTGGTCCCCGCCGGAATGGGCGATGTCGCCATCTTCACCGAGATGGGCCGCTTCACCACCGGCCCCTACGGTGCACTGGTGGCAACTGCCATCCACGAGAAGCACATCTACAAGGAGTACATCGGTCTGGATGCCTGTGCGGCCAACCTGATGCGCCCCGCCATGTACGGCGCTTACCATCACATCACGGTGCTGGGCAAGGAGAATGCCCCCTGCGACCATAAGTATGACGTAGTGGGCGGCTTGTGCGAGAACAACGACAAGTTTGCCATCGACCGGATGCTGCCCAAGATCGACATCGGCGACATCGTGTATATCCACGACACCGGTGCCCACGGCTCTGCGATGGGCTACAACTACAACGGCAAGCTGCGCAGCGCCGAAGTCCTGCTCTGCGAGGACGGCTCCCACCGCCTCATCCGCCGCGCCGAGACCCCCCGCGATTACTTTGCAACGCTGGACTTCCTGCCCTTCATGAAGCCGCTGCTGGGCGAGTACGACAACTAAGCGGTCTTCTGAGACCATTACACCAGAATAAAGCGAGGAACGACGCAGATGTTTTTTGGATTCCAACTCACCTGTGGCCTGATGCTGGTCTTTTACGGGTATTCGGTCATGAAAAATCCCCGGGTCTGGGGCGATCAGGGCCGTCAGGCTGTCAAGGCTGAAAATTTCCCCGAGTACTGCCGTCAGAACGGACTTTTCTTCCTGAAGGCGGGCTTTCTTATGGCCCTCATCGGTGCACTGGACGCACTGGTAACGCTTTCAGGCCTGCTGTACGTCCTGCTGTACCTGTTCGGGCTGGCCTTCGCGTTCTATCCGCTCACTCGCTGGTGCAAAGAGAACGAGGGCTTTTCGTGGCCATGGCCTCGCGTCGAGAGCGAGAAAAAGCGTATCAAAAAGCTGCGTCAGCAGCAGGAGGCCGAAAAGGCGGAACGAGACGACGATAAGAAATAATCTATAGAACAATAAAAACCTCTCTCATCATTTGTCAGGATGAGGGAGGTTTTATTGTTTGGGATATTCACTTTTTATATCGCTGGCACCAGAAATATAGTCTACAGAGACATTATAAAATCGTGCAAGAATCAAAAGACTGTCGAGGGGAATACGGGTTTTTCCGCTTTCATAATCGGAATATGTGCGCTGGCCAACATGAAGCAGGTCTGCAATGTTTTGCTGAGTCAGGGCACTATCTTCCCTGATTTCGCGGATGCGTTCATTGTAGCGCACAAAACTCACCACCTTACACAAAATAGTATAAGGATTTTTGACAGCTACTTGACAAATAGAGTTATAAACTCTAAAATAAACGAAAGACGATGTTGAAGGAGGGTGGAAGATTATCTGGATCAAAAGAAAAAGCTGCTAAAAAGAAAGGAATGGCGAAGAATGAAAAGAATGCTAAGTCTGATAGCCGCAGCAGCGGTAGTCTCAAGCATGACGCTCGGCGCTTCGGCGGCATTGGAGGCAATTCCGGACGGATGGGTATTTGACCCGGAATATTATGCGACGAAGAATCCAGATGTCGTCCAGATAGTCGGAAATGATACAATGGCACTGTATGACCATTACAGGCAGAGTGGCAAAAAAGAAGGACGAAAAGCTTACGACGAGAGTGTGTATTCCGAGGATGATGTAAAAAGGTTTTATGCTGAAAATTTCAAGCGTAGTGATGTGAAGCCTGTCGAAATTATGAAAGTTATTTTTACGGTCAATTCGGCTGGCGGCGTCTCACCAATCGTTTTATGGAACAATAATACAGGAAAAACGATCAAGTACGTTAGATTTTATATGGAACCCTATAATGCTGTTGATGACCCTGTAGAAGATGAAGTGACAGGAAATAGAATCTTCTCGTGCAAAGTGACCGGCCCGATTGAAACAGAAAAGGGGATAGGAGAGTATATTTACGATTACTATGGAGTGCATTATGTGCAAAAACACAAAGATGGCATTCCATACTATGACCCGTCTTTTACGATTTATAAAACGCGGCAGATTTCAAGTCAGGTTGCTGCAATGACGAGTAAGAAGACAGATATTATAAACCTGAGAAGCACATTTTCCCAAATCAGTATGTGGAATGCGGCATGGTATAACAGCACGACTGAAAAATCAAGATTTCCCGTGTAGATGTTGACTATATGGACGGCACAAGCCAGACATTGCAGATTGCGTCGGACTTTGGAGTGCACTTAAACGGAAAAGTTGACTGCTGGGAAGAAAGATAATATGTCAATATAAAATAGCACCTTGCTCCTGTATTTAGAGCGAGGTGCTATTTTTAGGTTGTTAGCTTAAATCAAGTCCTTTTCCAGACAATAGTGGTAAATACCATCCTCAGCACAGGGACGACAGACCTCGCTGGCAATGGCTTTCAGGTCGGGGGAGGCGTTGCCCATGGCGACGCTGTGACCGACAGCCTGAAACATTTCTATATCGTTGTTGCCGTCGCCGAAAGCCATTGCATCCTCGGGCGTCAGGCCGTAATAGGCCAGAACTTTCTGGATGCCGGCTCCTTTTCCGCCCGAGGTGGGGATGATGTCTACGGCCCTGTCCCACCACGCGGCGATCTTTGCACCGCTTGTGCCTTTGAGAATGGCGGGCCAGTCGCTTTCGCGGCAGCCCATCAGCAGCTGGAAAACTTCACCTCGGGAGACTTCATCGAACTTATCGGAAATGACCGGCGCTCGTCCGCCGATGGCGTAATATGCCGTTAAATCGTCATCCGTTCCGTTGGAGAGCAGCTGCGTCCGGCCTGCGACCGAAACGGGCCGTCCCAGAGCAGCCGCATTTTTAAGGATGGTCTGCACATCCTGCGGCGGGATGGGGCTGGCAAAAATATCTCCGCGGCGGTCGTAGCAGTAGGAGCCGTTGTAGGTAAGAAAGACGTCGAACTCCACGCCGTCGAATCTCGGAACAATGAGCGGGGAACGCCCGGTGGCGATGGCCAGCAGGATGCCGTTTTGCTGTAAGCGGCGCAGAGCGTCCAAGCTCGGCTTGGTGATACGTTTTTTCTCCATGTCGATGAGAGTGCCGTCGATGTCGAAAAAGATGATGCGGGGCTTGCGCATGATATGATACCTCCAATGCAAAACGAGGGGAGAGGCTTACTTATGGGCTGTGGTCGCCCCACGGGCCGGGGTTGTGCGGCTCGGCCTCTCTCAAAAGGGCCTCGGCGGTCTTGCGGTCAGGATACATCAGAATGCCTCCTTATAGTGCGTCGATGTCGGCCTGTAGTTTCTCGTAGAATTTCCCCAGATGGAGACCGTCGATGAAGCGGTGATTGACCTCCACCGACATCCCCAATGTCTTGCGGCCATTTTCCTCGCCATATCTGCCCCATGTGATGCGGGGGATGTTGTCGTCCCGGTCAAAATCCCGCTCGTTGGTGCAGCCGGTCAAATCAAACCACGGTGTGCAGGAGATATAGATGAGGTTGTCGTTCTCTTCGTCCTGGTCAAGAAGGGTCTTCTGGGCAGCGCTTCTCGCCTGTGCGGAGGCACAGAACTCCGCAATGCCACCGACTTTTGGCAGGGTGACGATGTGAAACTGCTCACTGCCGGGTTTCAGGTCGGTCAGACTGGGAATGCGCTCATCCAGCAGCCACACCTCGCCGTCCCGGATGGCGTAGCGGAAATTCTTCACGCTGTTCACGGCATCCGTTACGAGATACCCCATCGCGTAATAAAACGACAAATGCCGCTCCTTGACATAGCGGTAAAGGTTTGTTACATCCACCCGGAAGGTGACGCTGTAAAAAGGGTGGGAAACAGCGGAGAAAAACTCGAACAATTCAGCCCGCTCCCAGTGGGTCCTATCAACTTTTTCCATCTTACTTCTCCTCGGCGGGTGCCTGCTTGTTCTTGTCCAGCTCATCGAACTGCTTTACGATCTGCGGCTCTTTCAGTTTGATGACCTTGCCGGAGAGGTAGTGGAGGGTATTTTCCTCGGGAATGTCGAGGAAGCTGATACGGACGGCGCAGAGGGCCTGCGTCTTGGTGCCGGTGCGCTCGTTCATCTTCCGGTTGCCGTATTTGATGTCGCCCAGCACCGGCTTGCCCAGATAGGCCAGATGGGCACGGATCTGGTGGGTGCGGCCGGTGATGAGGCCGATGCGGCAGAGGGCGAAGGGGCCTGCCGTCCGCAGTACATCCACATCGGTGATGATCTGCTTGCGGCGCTCGTCCTGTGACTGGTGGGCGTGGATGCTCACCTTGTTGTTCTTTTCGTCGTGCTCCCACCACGCGGTGAACCGTCCGCTCTGGGGGATGCCCACGGTGATGGTGTAATACTCTTTTTTGAGCAGGTCGGTGCGGATGATCTCGTTCATGTCCCGAAGGGCGGCGTAGCTCTTGGCCGCGATGACGAGGCCCTCGGTGCCCCGGTCGAGGCGGTTGCAGATGCCGGGCTTGAAGCGGTTCTCGCCCTGCGGGTCGTATTCTCCTTTTTGGGCCAGATACTGGGTAAAGGCGTCCACGAGATTCGCGTCGCCGGTGCGGTCGCTGTGGCAGAGCAGGTGGGTGGGCTTGTAGAGGACGGCGATGTTCTCATCCTCGTAGATGACCGTTACCTTGGGCTGGTTCTGCTGTTTCTTGGGGGCAGGCTTATGGACCGGCTTTGCACCCTCCGGCGGGAAGAACTCGTCGTTGATGTACAGCTCGATGAGGTCGCCGGCTTTGATGCGGTCTTCGGGCGCACCCTTTTTGCCGTTGACCTTGATGCGCTTGTTGCGGAAGCTCTTGTATAAGAGGCTGGTAGGGAAGTCGCGGGTCACGCTCTGGACAAAGCGGGAGAGGCGGACGCCCTCGTCGTTGGCGGTGGCAGTGTATTGTTTCATAAAAGCATATCCTTTTTTGTTTTCTGAAAAGATGTCGTTTGTCTTTTTGCCGAAGCCCCCCTACAAGGGAAACTGGAGAGGAGCCTGCGACGAGACTGAGAGGGCTGCTTCTACCTTATAATAATCTACTCTTCTCATGAAGTCAACGCAGAATATTTTCGGTCGGCTCTTGTCTTTTGCTGAAAATGGGGTACTATAAAAGAAACGACTGCAATGCAAAGGAGCACAGCTATGGCGGGACAGAACATAAGCCACGAGGGACACCGACAGCGGATGCGCACCCGGGTGGAACAGTACGGGCTGGAAAGCCTCGCACCCCACGAAGTGCTGGAATACCTGCTCTACATCACCAACGCCCGCCGGGACACCAACGGCATTGCCCACGCGCTGCTGGAGCGGTTCGGCAGCTTTACCGGGGTACTGGAGGCCAGTGAAGAAGAGCTGTGCAGTGTGGCGGGCATCGGCCCGGCCAGCGCCCGGATGCTGCATCTCCTGCCCGAGGTGAGCCGATACTATGAGCACGACCGCACCAGTACCGAGGGTGCGCTGACGACCACCGAGCGGCTGGTGACCTACCTGAAGCCCCGCTTCGCCGGGGCAAGGCAGGAGAAGGTCCTGCTCCTCTCGCTGGACAGCCGCAGCCGGGTAAAGGGGGTCTGCTGGCTGAAAGAAGGGAACAGCCGGATGGTGGGTCTGGAGGTGAAGGATGTTGTCTCGGCGGCGCTCCGAGGCGGGACGGAGAGCGTTGTGCTCTGCCATAATCACCCGAACGGTGTGCCGCTGCCCTCCCGGGAAGACCTTGCCGCCACGGAAAACATCGTCCGTGCGCTGGGGCTGGTGAAGATACGCCTGCGCGACCACATCATCATCGCGGAAAATGAGTATTTTTCCATGCGGGAATCCAACCGCCTGCCCTTCTACGACTTCGAGACCGGCACAATGTTACGCCCATATGGAAGAGAATGATTTACATTATAAAATAATTGTGGTATAATAGTGCTACGACATACAACTAATCGTAGTTTCAAAAAGGAGGGCTTTTTGTGGCAGAGGAAAAATTCCATCTGGTGTCGTCCTACGCCCCCACGGGCGACCAGCCGCAGGCCATCGCCCAGCTGGTGGAAGGGGTAGAGCGGGGCGACCGCTGCCAGACCTTGCTGGGCGTCACCGGCAGCGGCAAGACCTTCACGATGGCGAATGTCATCGCCCAGTGCAACCGTCCCACACTGGTGCTGGCCCATAACAAGACGCTGGCGGCCCAGCTCTGCACCGAGTTCCGCTCGTTCTTCCCGGACAATGCTGTGGAGTATTTCGTCTCCTACTACGACTACTACCAGCCGGAGGCCTATATCCCCAGCACCGATACCTATATTGAGAAGGACAGTGCCATCAACGACGAGATCGACCGTCTGCGCCACTCGGCCACAGCGGCGCTGTCGGAGCGGCGGGATGTCATCATCGTGGCGTCGGTGTCCTGCATCTACTCTTTGGGTGACCCTATTGATTACCGCAGCATGGTCATCAGCCTGCGGCCCGGGATGCAGATGGAGAGGGACGAGCTGTGCGAGAAGCTGGTGACGCTGCAATATGAGCGGAACGACGTCAACTTTATCCGCAATAAATTCCGCGTCCATGGGGACATCGTGGACATCTATCTGGCCTATATGAACGAGCTGGCCATCCGAGTGGAATTTTTCGGCGACGAGATCGACCGCATCACCGAATTCAATCCCCTCACCGGCGCAAAACAGAACGTGGTGAAGCACGTTGCCATCTTCCCGGCCAGCCACTATATCGTCAGCGCCGACAAAAAGGCTGCGGCCATCGAGAAGATCCGGGCAGAGTGCGACGCGCAGGTGAAGCAGTTCACCTCGGAGGGCAAGCTCATCGAGGCCCAGCGCATCCAGCAGCGGACGAACTACGACATCGAGATGCTCACCGAGGTGGGCATCTGCAAGGGTATTGAGAACTACTCCGCTGTCCTGTCGGGCCGCGCGCCGGGCAGTATGCCCACGACCCTGCTGGACTATTTCCCGGAGGATTTTCTGCTCTTCGTGGACGAGAGCCATGTCACCCTGCCGCAGGTGCGGGCCATGTATGGCGGGGACTATGCCCGCAAAAAGACGCTGGTGGAGTACGGCTTCCGCCTGCCGTCGGCCTTCGACAACCGCCCCCTCAAGTTTGAAGAGGTGGAATCCAAGCTCAACCAGATGATCTTCGTCTCGGCCACCCCCGGCGAGTACGAGCGCCAGAACAGCACGCAGGTGGCCCAGCAGGTCATCCGGCCGACCGGTCTGCTCGACCCGCTCATCTCGGTGCGCCCGGTGGAGGGGCAGGTGACAGACCTCTTGGGCGAGATCAATGCCCGCATCCAACGGCATGAGCGCGTCCTTGTCACGACCCTGACCAAGAAGATGGCCGAGGACCTGACGGATTACTTCACCGAGCAGGGGATAAAGGTCAAGTATATGCATCACGAGGTGGACACCTTTGAGCGGATGGAGATCATCAAAGACCTCCGCCTCGGCACCATCGACGTGGTGGTGGGCATCAACCTGCTGCGTGAGGGCCTCGATCTGCCCGAGGTGAGCCTTGTGGCCATCCTCGACGCCGATAAAGAAGGCTTCCTCCGCAGTGAGACCAGCTTGATCCAGACCATCGGCCGTGCGGCCCGCAACGCCGAAGGTCTGGTCATCATGTACGCCGACGAGGTGACGGACAGCATGGATCGCGCCATCACTGAGACGGAGCGCCGCCGCGCCATCCAGACGGCCTACAACGCCGCGCACGGCATCGTGCCCAAGACCATCGTGAAGGCCATCCCGGACAGCATCGAGATCAGCGACAAGGCCGAGAACGCCAAGATGAACACCCGGCGGATGGGCAAGCTGGAACGGGAAGCCGCCATCGACCGCCTGACCCGGGAGATGAAGGAGGCGGCGAAGCTGCTGGAATTTGAGCACGCGGCCTTCCTGCGCGACCAGATCGACCGGCTGCGCCGGGGCGAGAACCCCACCGTGGACTCCTCGGCGGAGACAGAGCGGAAGCAGAACCATGCACAGACACAAAGAAGAGGGAGAAAGTACCTTGGCAAACGATAAAATAGTCATAAAGGGTGCGCGGGAGCACAACCTGAAAAATGTAAATCTGACCCTCCCGAGGGAGAAGCTCATCGTCATGACCGGCCTGTCCGGCTCGGGCAAATCGAGCCTCGCCTTCGACACCATCTACGCCGACGGCCAGCGCCGCTATGTGGAGAGCCTGTCCAGCTATGCCCGGATGTTCCTTGGCCGGATGGATAAGCCCGATGTGGACGAGATCACCGGCCTGTCACCGGCCATTTCCATCGACCAGAAGACCACCAGCCACAACCCCCGTTCTACGGTGGGCACTGTGACCGAGATCTACGATTACCTGCGCCTTCTGTACGCCCGTGTGGGCGTGCCACACTGTCCGGTCTGCGGGCGGGTCATCAGTCAGCAGACCGTGGACGAGATGGTGGACGCCGTCCTCAAGCTGGAAGAGGGGACGAAGTTTCAGGTCCTCGCCCCCGTCGTCCGCCAGCGCAAGGGCACCCAGCAGAAAGAGCTGGAAGCCGCCCGCCGCGCTGGCTATGCCCGCGTGAAGATCGACGGCAACCTGTACGATCTCGACGAGGAGATCACGCTGGAAAAGAACATCAAGCACACCGTGGAGGTGGTGGTGGACCGCCTCGCCCTGCGCAAGGGCATCCGGGGCCGTCTGGCGGACTCGCTGGAGACCGCCCTTGCCCTCACCGGCGGCGTGGCCGAGGTGGACGTCATCGGCGGCGAGTGCATGACCTTCAGCCAGAATTTCGCCTGTCCGGAGCACGGCATCTCCATCAGCGACCTGTCGCCCCGTCTCTTCTCCTTCAACAACCCGCTGGGTGCCTGCGAAAAGTGCACCGGCCTCGGTACCTTTATGCGGGTGGACGAGGAGCGCATCCTGCCCAACCGGAATCTTTCCATCCGGGAAGGGGCCATCAAGGCCAGCGGCTGGTACTACGCCGAAGGCTCTGTATCGGAGATGTACTATCTGGGTCTGGGAAAAAAGTACGGCTTCACGCTGGATACGCCGATCAAGGATATGAGCACTGAAGCCGTCAACGCCCTGCTCTACGGCACCAACGGCGAAAAGATCGAGATGCACCGCACCAACGAGTTCGGCAGCGGTGTCTACTACAACACCTTCGAGGGCATTGTCGAGAACCTTGAGCGCCGCTTCCGGGAGACCAACAGCGAGTGGATGAAGGAGGAAATCGGCAGCTTTATGTCAGGCGTCGAGTGCCCCGACTGCCACGGCAAACGCCTCAAGCCGGTGGTGCTGGCGGTGACCATCGGAGACAAGAACATCAGCGACTTCTGCGAGCTGTCCATCCGGGACGAGCTGAAGTTCATCGCCGACAATGAGCCGAAACTGACCGAAAAACAGAAGCAGATCGGCGGCCAGATCATGAAGGAGATCAAGAACCGCCTGCAGTTCTTGCAGAGCGTGGGACTCGACTACCTCACGCTGGCCCGGGCGGCAGGCACTCTGTCCGGCGGCGAGAGCCAGCGCATCCGCCTGACGACCCAGATCGGCAGTGCGCTCTCCGGCGTGCTCTATGTGCTGGATGAGCCGTCCATCGGCCTGCATCAGCGGGACAACAATAAGCTCATCGCTACGCTGAAAAATCTCCGCGACCTCGGCAATACGGTCATCGTGGTCGAGCACGATGAAGATACCATGCGCAGCGCGGACTATATCGTGGACGTCGGCCCCGGCGCAGGCGTCCATGGCGGTGAGATCGTGGCTGCCGGCTCGGTGAAGGACATCTGCAAGGCCAAGCGCAGTATTACCGGCGACTATCTATCGGGCCGCAAGCGCATCGAGGTGCCCCAGACCCGCCGCACCGGCAATGGCAATTTCCTCACGGTGAGGGGGGCACGGGAGAACAACCTGCGGAATATTGATGTGAAGTTCCCGCTGGGAGAGTTTATCTGCGTGACAGGCATCTCTGGCTCGGGCAAATCGAGCCTCATCAATGAGATCCTGTATAAGACGCTGGCCTGTGAGTTGAACGGCGCGCGTTCCCGCGCAGGCAGATGCGATGGGGTAGAGGGCCTCGAATTTGTGGATAAGGTCATCGGCATCGACCAGCAGCCCATTGGCCGGACACCCCGCTCCAACCCGGCCACCTATACCGGCGTCTTCAACGACATCCGCACCGTCTTTTCGCAGACACAGGACGCCAAGATGCGGGGCTATGGCCCGGGCCGGTTCAGCTTTAACGTCCGGGGAGGCCGCTGCGAGGCCTGCGAGGGCAACGGTATCCTCCAGATCGAGATGCACTTCCTGCCTGATGTCTACGTCCCCTGCGAGGTCTGCAAGGGTGCACGTTACAACCGGGAGACGCTGGAAGTCAAATATAAGGAAAAGACCATCTCCGACGTGCTGAACATGACAGTGGAGGAGGCGGTAGTCTTCTTCGCCAATCAGCCGAAGATCGCCCGCAAACTGCAGACCCTGCTGGATGTGGGGCTGGGCTATGTCACGCTGGGACAGAGCGCCACGACCCTTTCGGGCGGCGAAGCCCAGCGCGTCAAGCTGGCCAATGAGCTGGCCCGCCGCAGCACCGGCAAGACCGTGTATATCCTCGACGAGCCGACTACGGGCCTCCACATCGCGGATGTCCACCGCCTCATCGAGGTGCTGCAGAAGCTGGTGGATGCGGGCAATACCGTCATCGTCATCGAACACAACCTCGACCTCATCAAGTGCGCCGACCACATCATCGATCTCGGCCCCGAGGGCGGAAGCGCCGGCGGACTCATCGTGGCGGAGGGAACACCCGAGCAGGTGGCAGAGGTACCGGAGAGCTTTACCGGCCAGTACCTCAAGCCGCTGCTGGACAAGGACGCCCGCCTCCGCGCAGAGGGAAAATAAGGATACAGAAGCAGACAGAGCCGCAGCCCTCGAAAGGACTGCGGCTCTGTTATTTAAAAAGCTTTGGATAAAATAAAAAAGCTCCTCAATCGAGCTAACCCGAAGGTTGTTCGACTGAGAAGCAAATGGTCCAGCAGAGCTGGACAAATCCGAACTTTTTCCTTCTACCCCATCAGCCGTCAAAGCGTCCTCAAATCGGACGGTTTGGGTGCCATCCTTGTAGTTGAACGTGATTAGCATCCGGTCATCGTACAGGAAAATGGCATTTATAAAAATTTCAATCAGCGCTTTCCGCTGCTTTTTCTGCGAAATATCGAACTTTCTGAATTTCATCAGCCAGAATCGGATGAAATCCTCATTGAAGCTGGGCTTCTTCAATTTTTCATCTGCGATTTTTACAGTCAGCTCATCTTTCTGGATTTCCAGCGCTTCCAGACGCTCTTTCGTTGTCCGGGTGTACAAGCCGTCCTCGATTGCCTTCATCAGGTTGTCCAACTTTTTGTTGACCTCTCGCAGTTGCTTTTCCAGCAGCGGGATCGTGGTGTTCTCCTGATTCTGGACATCCATGACCAGTTGAACGATCTTGTCGATCATCGCATCGTCCTGAATCAGCTTCATGGTCTCCCGGACGACCAGATCTTCCAGCCAGTCCTTCTGCACGGTCTTTTTATTGCAGCCCTTGCGGCGCTTGACGTTGGCGCATTTATAATAATAGTAGGTGCGTCCGGTGGCACTGGTTCCGCTTTCGCCGAACATCAGCGCACCACACTTGCCGCAGAGCAGCTTGGTGGTCAGCAGATATTCCTCGTCTGCCTTGCCACAGGCAGGGGCACGCTTATTCTTATCCAGACGCTTCTGCACCCGGTCAAACAGGTCTTTCGGAACAATAACCGGAATTGCATCCGGCACAACGATGTCCCGGAAAGACAATTCTCCAATGTACCGGCGGTTCTTCAACATGGTGTTCACACTACTGTGGGTCATTTTGCCGCCCAGCATATTGCGGACGCCCTTATCGTTGAGGAAGTTTACGATTTCCACCATCTTATCACCGTTGTCATACCGCTGAAAGGCTTCCAGCACCAGCGGAGCAGTCAACGGGTCAAGATGATAGAACTTGGCATCGTCGATTTTATAGCCAATGGTTCCCGTACCGCCAGTGCACTTACCCTTCAAGGCGTTCTCGGTCTGACCACGAATCACTTTTTCGGACAGCTCTGCCGAATAGTATTCTGCCATACCCTCTAGAAGGGTTTCCACCAGAATGCCCTGTGAACCCTCAGCAATGGGTTCCATAACGGAAATCAGGTGGACACCGTTCTTTTTCAGGATCATCTTATAGTTTGCGCTATCAAAACGATTCCGGGCAAAGCGGTCAAATTTCCAGACGAGAACAACATCAAACAGCTTCTTGCCGCTGTCTTTGATCATCTGCTGGAACTCCGGGCGATTGTCCGTTTTTGCAGAGAATGCACGGTCAATGTAGTGCTTGATGACCGTGATGCCGTTCTTTTCCGCATAAGCCGTACATTCCCGAATCTGCCCTTCGATGGATTCTTCGCGCTGGTTATCGCTGGAATAGCGGGCGTAAATTACGGCGGTCATAGACTCACTTCCTTTTTCTTATCGAACAGACGGGTAGCTTTTTGCATACTTGTAGATCTGCCGTGCACAGTCAAGGCTCATTTTGCTGGAATCGTTGTGTTTGAGCCATGCATTCACATTGCCCGGATTCAGCCTCAGGTCAGTGTAAAGGCGATAATTCGTCAGTTTCTTTTTCTGCTGAAGTTCCAATACCCGGCGATGGATCAGTTCTTTCGTGTCATTGTCCGCAAGGGCGGCATCCCGCACCGAGCAATAGCTGCGCCAGACCTTCAAATAGCCCTCCGGCAGTTCAGGAGATTGTTTTTCCAAGAGCAGCAGCATTTTCGCCAGCAAGTAGCGATTAGAAAGCCGCTCATATTCCGCAACGACCGTGCTGTTTGCAGTATAGTGGAGCAATAAATCCACTTTATCATAGGCCAAAGCATAGAGAAACAGCGGTTCTTTCAAGCGGGGATTTTCATTTAGACAAGCTGCAAGTTTATGGACGCTTGCCGTCTGCACCCCGGAAAGTTCTGCCACATACTGCTTCAAGAAGCCCTCAAATGTCAGCTTTCGCATGGTCTCCACCTCTCCACATACTCCTGATAACGGATATAAAAATCCCGATACCGCCAATCGTTCAAGATGCTGGCTTTCAGTTCATCTTCATCCGTTGCAAGGTGTTCCAGCAAGTCCCAATCCAAAGAGTTCCGCACAGCTTCGCTCTCTACGTCTGCCTTGTCAGTATCCCGGAACGAGCAGAGCTTTGCAATCACCAAATCCTCCAGACTGGGTGTGTAGAACTGTACCTTTGTTCCACCAAAGGGCAGCGGCTGGAGCCGGTCTTGGAAGTTATACGGGAAATTGTCGATGTAAGCTTCCACATCGGTGTTGATGTCGTACTTGCCGAGCAAGCTATACAGTTCTTTCGGAACACTCAAGGCATCAATGTCATGAGTAGCGCGGGTCAGCTTGCCCAGCAAAATAAACGCACTGCCGCCTACGATCACCATCTGATAGCGGTCGTTATTGTCGATCATCAGATCTGCGTCTTCGTCCAGACGTTCCAGACGCTTGCGGAGGTCATCTAAGATCATCTTGCCCATAAAACAGCCTTTCGTATTTTCAATAATAGTATTTTCTAAAATCATTTTACAGAAAAGGAATCCGATTGTCAAGCACAAATCAACGACATTTCATACAATTCATACTATCATGTTGTCAGTTCACATCTCACACTGGCTAATGACCGTGCTGATTGCCGTATCATAATCTTCCGGTGGATACTTATATTTTTTCAGTAAGTGTTTCACCATCTTACGCATACTCGCACGGGCAGTTTCTTTTTTCTGCAGGTCTATTACGCTTGCATTACTGAATTTCTGCGTTTACAGCCATCTCCATTGCAGCGTTCGATTGACACAGGTTGAGTTATCGGCAGATACAGCAAACACAACGGGCAGCTCTGGTAACAGAGCTGCCCGTTGTGTTCGTTTATGAAAAGGAGAACTTAGATCTCATACCACTTGATCTCGTTGGCATCCAGATGCAGAGCAAAGCTGCTGCCGTCTGTGGTGTAAACGGTGGTGTCCTGCGGCTCGTACGTGTTGTTCACCACACAATACTTGCCGTTCTTGACGTAGGCGTGAACTTCTACATTATAATTGGAGCTGAACCATGTATGCAGTTCCTCCTCGCTGTGGGCACTCCACAGGATAGCGCGGTAAAGGGTGCGGCTGTTGGCAAAACTGTAAGGCACACCGCTGATGTACACGGCACGACCCTTGCCGAAGTCGTGTGCCGCCATCTGCACTTCTTTGTTTCGCTGCACCAGCACCTCGGTGCCCTCGAGGGCGTAGATGTTCTTTTTGCCCTCGCCAAAGTCCACGGGTTGGTCGGCGTCCTGCAAGATAAAGTGGTCGGGGTGCTCCTCCCAGTTGTACTTGTCGTAGTTGAGGGTGAAGCCGTTTTCTTCCTCCACGCCCAGCACGCTGGCAAGCTGGAGAATGTGGCCCTGATACGGGTGACCGGAAGGCTCACCCACGCCGATAAAGCCGCCGCCGTTCCAGACGAACTTGCGGATAGCGGAGGAGATCTCCGGGTCTTCCCACCAGATGCCGCCGGTGTGTGCGGTGTCGGCATCGCCGACATTGATAATGACATCCAACGAATCCAGCAGATGCGGGTCGTTCTTGATATCCTCAAAGCTGATAAACTTCACATCAAAGGGCGCACCGGACAGCATCTCAATGACACCGGCATAGCTATAGTTCTGCTTGTAATAGAGGGCGTGATGCACCATGTGACAGCCCCAAGCCCGCATTTTACCCCAGCAGTTCAGCACGGCCACTCGCTTGACACAGTAGGGTGTGGTGCCCTTGATGTTCTCGTACAGTTCGCGGAACTCGTTGCAGACGCTCTCCACGTAGTCCACGAACTCCGGGAACTGCAAGGCCAGTTTCAGATAGCCGCCATAGCCGATGCGGTCGATGGGCTTGCGCAGGATAGCGCGGCGGGCTGTAACCCAGTTCTCCTTGGCTTCCCGCACCGGGTCGCCGCCCTCGTGGAAGGTGTCGGGGAAGAAGTACGGCAGGAAACGGCCCTCGGTGTACTTCACGCCCTCAATGTCAGAGATCAGGCGCAGGGTGGAGCCGTTGCCCACGCTGCCCACTACGGCATCCAGTCCGATGGTCTTGAACTCCGGCATGAAAGGTTCGGTGCCGATCCAGTGATCGCCGAGGAACATCATGGCCTCGCACCCGCACGCGTGGGTGATGTCCACCATCTCCTTGGCAAGCTTTGCCACCTCGCGGCGCTGGAAGGCCTGAAAATCCCGAAATTCCTTGCTGGGCACCCGATACTGGTTGTTGTAGTAGCCCTGATCGATGATGTACTCCGGGCGGAACTTGTAGCCCACCTCCTGCTCAAACTGATTCAGGATGTAGGGGCTGACCGAAGCAGAGTAGCCATACCAGTCCACGAACTTCTCCCGCTTCAGCTCGTCGAAGATCAGGGTGAACTGGTGGAAGAAGGTGGTGTAGCGGATGACGTTCACATACGGATGCTCCTGGATGAACTTCCGCAGACGTTCCATCGAATACTTGTGGGTCTTGGGCTGACGGACATCAAAGGTGATCTGATGCTCAAAGTTCGTCCATCCGTTGGTGGTGGCATTGTACATGTGTACCGGATCCCAGATGAGGTAGGCCAGAAAGCTGACCGTATATTCATGGAACGGCACGGCCTGCACGGTCACGCTGCCGTCCGCATAGCTCCACTTTTCCGGCGGCACGGGCTGACCGGTGGTTCGATCCATGACCTCCCACCAGCGGGTGATATCGTCATTGGTGTTCACCTGCATCAGCTCCGGGCTGATGCCCTTCATCAGCGGGATGGTCACGGTGTCGCCGGGGGCGGTGTAGAAGCCGGTCATGATGTAGCACTGCTGCACCTCGTCCGGGTTTGCCTTTGCCCATGCGTTATCCTTGCGGGTGGTATAGTAGGTGGAGTAGATCTTGGCGTCCGCATCCTTGAGCTGTTGCGGAAAGTCGGTGCCGTCGCAGTCGCGGATGGCATCGGCACCCCACTTTTTTAAGATCTCCAGTGTTTCGGGCACAACGTCCAAGTCTGTGGGAATGGTCACGCGCCCGGTCTTTCTTATTTCATCCATGGGAAACTCTCCTTTTGCCTCTTTTTGAATCGTAGGGGGTCAATCGTAGGCGGCGTTATACAACGCCAGCACTGCCAGCAGCAGCGCTACGCCCACCAGCATGATGCCAAGCCCTGCCAGCTGTCCGGTCATTTTCCAGCCGGACACCACCAGCACCAGTGCCAGTACGAACAGCACCAGCATCAGGATCATGCGCAGGGCGGGATGGTTTTTCCAATATGCTTTCATCGTCTGTCACCTTAACCTTTCAGGCCGCCCACGGTCATGCCCTGCGTCAGCTGCCGCTGCACGCAGATGTACAAAATCAGGGTGGGCAGCATCACCAGCACAAGGCCTGCGTACATGGTACCGTACTGGGCGGCGCTCTGCTGCGCCTGCATCAGGTTCAAAAGACCTACCGGCAGGGTGCGGGGCGCCTTGGTGGAGCTCATCAGGGTCATGGAGATGATATACTCGTTCCAGAAGGACAGGAAGTTGAACAGGATAATGGTGATGATGGAGGGCTTTGCCATGGGGAAGATGATGCGGGTCATGGTGGAGAAATAGCTCGCACCGTCGATGTAGGCCGCCTCCTCAAAATCGTGGGGCAGGGTGGCAAAGTAGCCCGACAGCAGGTAGATGGTAAAGGGCAGCGCGGTGGCGGCGTATACCACCGCCAGCACCACCAGATTGTTCAGCAGAAAGCCGCTGCCGAAATGGCCTTTCAGCCACACATCGCTGTCCCGCAGCATCAAAAAGATGGGCACCACGATGTAGTTCACGTTGATGAACAGGCCCGCCATGAACAGGGTGTTCAGCAGCTTGCGGCCCTTGAAGTGAAAGCGGGACAGGCAGTAGGCGGCGGGCAGGGCAACGACCAGCAGCAGCGCCAGCGCCAGCGCGGTGACGATGACCGAGTTGAGCATATATTCGCCCATTTTCGCGCCGTTCCATGCGTTGACGAAGTTCTGCCAGTAGAATCCGGCGGGCAGTGCCCAGGGGTTGCCGTAGAACTCGGCGTTCTGCTTGATGGAGGCCATGAACACCCATGCCACCGGCACGATGATGGTCACGGCCAGCAGAACCAGCACAAAATAGATGAAAAACTTGTACAGACCTTCCGCAGAGCGGGAAGATTTTTCGGTGGTATTCTGCATCTTCTTCCCTCCTTAAAATTCCAGCGGGTCACGGCTGGTGGCCTTGTTGACACAGGCGGACAGCGCAAACGAGAACAGGAAAATGACGACGCCGATGGCCATACTATAGCCATACAGGCCAGCGTCTTTCTGGCTGTACATATAGCTCAGTGCCACATCCGATGCGCCGTTGGGCCCGCCGCTGGTCATGGCCTTGACGAAGAGGAAGGCCATGTTGATGGTGGAGATGATAAAGAAGGTGAGGGTGGTGCGGATATTCGTCCAGATGAGGGGGATGGTGATCTGGAAGAACTGGGTCAGCCGCCCGGCACCGTCCAGATTGGCGCTCTCGTACAGGCTGATGGGCACGGCAGACATGGAGGCCATGTACATGACCATGTAGTAGCCGATGGCCTGCCACACCATCGCAATGATGATGGAGGGGATGACCAGTTTTTCACCTTTCCAGAGGATGGGGTCGGTCATATCCCGGAACAGACCAATGATGCTGTTCAGCATACCATTTTCCGGCTTGTAGATGGCCGAGAAAATACCGGAGATGACGACCACGGAAAGAATGTTGGGGATGTAGAAGATGACCCGAAAGAAGTTCTGCCCTTTGATCTTTTCGCGGGTCAGGATGGCTGCAAACACCAGTGCAAACGCAAAGGTGACAATGGTGACCACCACCACGAGCAGGATCATATTCTGCATCGAGCGGATGAACTGGGTATCTTTCAGCAGATGCTGGAAGTTTTTGAGCCCCACAAAGGTCTCGTTGGGAGAATAGGCACCCCGCTCATACAAACTCATGCGGAACACGTTGAGGGTGGGCAGGATCATAAAGAGGAAAAACAGGATGGTAGCCGGTGCCACACAGAGGAATACGAACCGTTTGCGGCTTTTATCCGTTCTCATAGGGGATTGACCGCTCCTTTCTTGATGGTACTGTACAGCCCAAAAAAGCGGAGGCGGTAAAAACCGCCCCCGCTGGGCAGGGCTTAATTACTCGATGATGTTGGCGCGCATCTGGTCGCTGGCGGACTTGATGCCGTCGATCCACTGCTGCTCGGTCATGCTGCCGGACACCAGAGAGTTGACAGGGTCGAAGAACACGGTGCGCACTTCTACGCCGGGGATGGCGCTGAAGGCTGCAAAGTTGCCCATAGCTGCCTTTGCGCCGTTATCATAGATGGAGTAGAACATCTTGTTGTCGCCGTCCAGATCATCGGCAATGCCCAGCACAGGCTGGATCGCACCGCTCTCGGCGAACAGCTTGCAGGCTTCGTCACTATACAGGTACGCCACGAACTGCTTGGCTGCATCCAGATGCTCAGCACCCGCCGGGATCCATGCCTGCTCGAACCAGGTGTAGCTGTAGCTGTCGCCGCCGGCCTTGACAGCGGGCAGGGCGGTCATGCCCCACTCAAAGCCGTCTGCACGGGGAGCCTCGGCCATCTCGCCCACGATCCAGGTGCCGTTGGGCATGAACAGGGCCTTGTTGTCCAGCACCAGCTGCTGGTTCTGGGTAAAGTCCTGATCGTTGGCCTGTGCGGGGGTGATGGGGTTGGTGTAGGAAGCCAGCTTTGCCACGATATCAAAGCAGGTCTTTGCCTCGGGGGTGTCCCAGATGCCTTCTTCGTAGTGGGTAGCCTTGTTGAAGAAGTCGGGGCCGCCGGCAGCGTACATCAGCGCATAGAAGAAGGCGTCGAAGTAGCCGGTGGTGGGGTAGGTGAACAGGTAGGTGCCCTCAGCGGCAGCCTTGTCGCCCAGTGCCCACATCTCGTCCCAGGTCTTGGGCACGTCCCAGCCCTTTTCCTTCAGGAAACCGGCGTTGTAGAACAGGCCGCAGGGGCTGTAGAACATGGGAGCCAGATAGGTTTTGCCGTCGCCGTAGGGGTTGGTCAGAGAGGTGTCGGTAAAGCCGCCGGCGATCTTCTCGCTCACCTTCTTGCTCTCGCCGGGCACGGTCATGCTCAGCACATCGGTGATGTCGGCGATCAGGTTGCCCTTGATGAACTGCTCGGTCAGGGCAGCTTCACGGCCGGTAGCCAGATGGACCACGTCGGGGTAGTCGCCGCCCTGCATGGAGGGGCCGATGACGTCCTCCAGCTTCTTGTCGGTGGTCAGCTCCACCTTGATGCCGGTCTCAGCAGTAAAGGCCTCGGTGACCTTCTTCCACATCTCAGCGCCATAGCCGGTCTCGATGGCGGCAACCTTGATGGTGACGTCCGCAGCCACTGCGGAAGAAGTAGCGGCAGAAGATGCCGTGCTGGACGCGGTGGAGCTGGCAGCACCACCACAGGCAGCCAGGCTCAGTGCAGCGGCACCCACGCCAGCCACTTTCAGAAAATTGCGACGAGAAATGCGTTTCATAGTGTATCCTCCATCATAAAATTCCGTTCAAAACACAGCCGGGGCAAACAGGCTTCGTCCGAGAGGGCTGTGGTTTTTTCTGGTTCCAATATAGAGGTTTTTACGGCTCGCAACAAGGTCTTTGTTGTTTCATTTTTTAGAAATATTGCTTTTTGGGAAATTCTTTCGGCAAAAGCACTAAAATTGGTCGGAGTGTTTTGGAATATTTCCCCAGCTGTAACCGATTTGACATATTTTCGCATGCCATCAAAGGCAAAAGTATTGATCCTGTCCAAAAATCAGGGCTTGCATTTTTTCTTCATTGCCTCTATAATAAGAAAAAACGTACGAAGCAATGCATCGTTTTTGGGCTCGTATTTTTAGTATCTTGCTTTTATTTTTATGTTTTTTGTTCTTCGCCTCAAAAGGAGCCATTTATGAGTACCGAGCGATTTGATATCCGCCATGCTCCCGCTCCACGGGAATCCTTCCGGCTGCTGTACATCAGCAAAAGCAAATTTGGCGGCGATTGGAACAGCACTGCCCACACCCATTCCTGCACAGAGCTGTTCTACTGTCTGAGCGGAGAAGGTCAGTTTTATTTAAGCGGTCAGCTTTATCCGGTCAAACCGGATGATATGATCATCGTCAATCCGCAGGTAGAGCATACCGAGCTGAGCCTGAATGCTTCACCGCTGGAATACATTGTATTGGGCGTTGCTGGCATCGAGATCTTATTTGGAAAATCAGATTCTTCCTACGCCATATTCAACTGCCGGAAAAATCGGGAGCGGATGGTGACGCTGCTCCATATGCTGCTGGCCGAAGCAGACCGCAGTCTGGACGGCTGCGAAACGGTCTGTCAGGATCTGCTGGAAGTGTTGCTCATCTGGCTGGTGCGGTGTACCACGCTTTCTTTGCAGGTAGAGGAAACGCCCCGCTCCGACAGCCGGGAGTGTGTGGAGATCAAGCGGTATCTGGACAGCAACTACCGCGAAGATATCTCGCTGGATGCCCTTGCCGAAATCGCCCACATCAACAAATACTATCTGGCCCATACCTTCCAAAAAGAGTATGGCATCTCTCCCATCACCTATCTGAACCGCCGCCGCATTGAGGAAAGCAAATATATGCTGGGCAACACCGGTTACAGTCTGGCGCAGATCAGCGAGTTGATGGGTTTTTCCTCTCCCAGCTATTTTTCGCAATGCTTCCGCAAGGCGGAAGGCTTGACCCCCAATGAATACCGCCGTCAGGTGCGGCAGGGACAACGCCCTGCCCCGTCAAAACGGCATGAAGTATAATGAAAACGAGGAATTTATGATGAAATCCGTTACCCTTTCTCTGCTCCAGGGTGAGGGGCATATCAACGACACCTTTGTGGTCTGGCGGAAAGATCACTCCAAACGCTTTATTTTGCAGCGCATCAACACAGATACCTTTACTAACCCGGTGGGCCTGATGGAGAATGTCTGCGGCGTGACCCGGCATCTGCGGGCGAAAATTCTTGCCGAGGGCGGCGACCCAGCACGGGAAACGCTGAATGTCATCCCCACCCTGACCGGCGGCAGCTGCTATCTGGATGCAGACGGCGGCGCATGGCGTGCCTACGACTTTGTAGAAGATACCATCTGTTTGCAGCAGGTCGGCAGCGAAGCCGACTTCCGCACCGTGGCCGAGACGCTGGGCAAGTTCCAGAACCAGCTGGCGGATTACCCGGCCTCCACCCTCCACGAGACCATTGCCCGTTTCCACGACACGCCCAACCGCTATGCCAATTTTGAAAAAGCCCTCGCCGCCGATGCACTGGGCCGCGCAAAGAACATTGCGCCGGAAATCGAATTTATCCATGCGCGGGAGAAAGACTGCCATGTCCTGCTCGACCAGCTTGCCGCCGGGGAAATCCCCTTGCGCGTCACCCATAACGATACCAAGATCAACAATGTCCTCATCGATGCCGCTACCGGAAAAGGCATCTGTGTCATTGACCTCGACACCGTGATGCCGGGACTTTCGGCCTACGACTTCGGCGATTCCATCCGCACCGGTGCCAACGACTGCGCTGAGGACGAACCTGACCAGAGCAAAGTCCATTTTGACCTGCATCTGTACGAAGTGTTCGCCAAAGGGTATCTCTCCACTGCCGGGGCATCCATGAGCATGGCAGAAAAAAAGAGCCTTGCATGGGGTGCAAGGCTCATGACACTGGAATGCGGCATCCGTTTTCTGACTGACTATCTGGAGGGCGACCACTATTTCCATATTGCTCGCCCGGATCACAACCTCGACCGCGCCCGCACCCAGTTCACGCTGGTGCGGCAGATGGAAGAGGTTTTCGATCAGATGCTGGAAATCGTCTGCCCGGACAATCACTGATTTCGCAATCTCCTCCATTCGGATACAGCAAGAAGCATGGACGCTCTCCTTTTCGGGGGGCGTCCATGCTTCTTTTTACAGCTTATCCCTACACACCCATCAAATCGTCCTTTGAGGACGCTGGGAGCGTCGAGGACATGATGCGCTGCAGCAAATTATGAAAGCCCTTTTCAGCCCTGACCAATCACAATCCCCCAATGGCTATCATTGTAGCTGTAAATAGAAAAAACAGCTCAAGCAGCCTCCTATAAGTCCTACTATCACCGCTTTGCCGCAATAATTTTTTTCAAATTATCTTGACGCACCATTCAATGCGTGATATTCTCTGTCATAAATCCCGCTGCTTTTGTGGATTGGCTTGAAGCCATCCACAAGATGTGGTCGTGTTCATTTTGAACACTGCCTCGCCGTGGATCATCCCTGAAAGATCAACCGCCCCGCAACACACCCGATTCATTTTGCCGCCGTTTTACCCCGACAAAATCTTTCGCCTGTACTGCGTGGGCGGTATTTTTTACAAATAGAACCTTATGTGGTTGTACAATTCTCTGAAATTTGCTTTCGGTTGTTGACAGCACAACCTCAAAGCGTTATTCTTGTGCTTGAAAGAAGCAGGACACAGTGTCCGCGCTGTGCCCGGCTTTCTTCATACCGAACCTTGAATCCTTCATAAGCCGTCTGAACGTGATACTGTGCCACGACCTCACACTTTCTGTGAGCGAGCCGGACAACGCCGCTGCACAAACAGGGGCAGGAACTTCGTTCGGGTCAAACGGCGGTCAACATACACGAGCAGTGAAACTCTCTACTTATTTTTGCGTCTTAACAATTCGGAAACAATTACCCAGAAACGGTTTTGAGCGCAGCGGTAGAGGGCAAGAACCGTCCCGTGGCCACAAATTTTCAATTCTTGAAAATTTCCTGTCCATCCGGGACTTCACTTCTCAAACTCTTGCGAGTTTTCCAAGTGATCTTGTTGGGGCGTGCCTGCCCCAAACCCTGCTCATGGTTCGCACCTGACGGTGCGAACAGCAACGGCGTGTCGTGCTTACATAACTTCACCGAGGAGTTATCGAACAGACAGGAGGTACAATGACCAAAACGAATGTTCAACCGATTCCTAGCAATTCCCAGCACCACGACACGCCGAACAACAAAACGCACGTCATCAAGTTCCGTGTGACAGCGGAGGAAAAAACGTCACTGGAACTCACTTGCAAACTCCTGAATCTCTCCCTCTCCACCTTTATCCGCCGCGCCATCCACAACGTCAAGATCGAGAAAACGGTCATCGTTGCAGGCGGCGGCGAAGAAACCCTGACCACTGTTTCCACCCTGCTTGCTCAGTGCAGCAAGGTGGGCGGCAACCTCAACCAGCTTGCAAGGTATTTCAATTCTGGCGGTGCAGACACCGAGCAGATACGAGCGAAACTCCTTGACGAACTTGCAGACCTGACTGCATTCCGGCTGCACGCCGAGAAAGTTCTGGGTGAACTGTATGGCAACGCTCAAGCATATC
>ENA-OZRN01000283-OZRN01000283.1-human-gut-metagenome-genome-assembly--contig:-NODE-283-length-23018-cov-6.395898_pt1 | contig 23018 bp, 19 predicted proteins | sample MGYA00243270_ERZ653947 | MGnify/ENA primary metagenome ERZ653947 (study PRJEB26926, sample SAMN06164695) | human gut metagenome | biome: ENVO:00009003; feature: ENVO:2100002; material: ENVO:00002003...
CGAGATCATGCCTAGTCTCGTGGGCTCGGAGATGTGTATAAGAGACAGGTGCCAGACACGGCGATGAAGCTGCGCATCTGTGAGTCCGGGATGACGATGGGCTGGTGGGTTTCGCGGTCCATGATATAACGGATGGGGATGTTCATGCCCGGTTTGTTCTTTATTTCGTCCATACGCTCACGGGTGGAGCGGACGAAGACCAGGTTATGGACCGCAGGAACAAGCTTGCGCAAGCGGCGCTCTTTCCTCACGACATACTCATAGCGCATGGGAATATAGTTTTCAATGCCCTCTGCATCCAGGTATTCCTTGAAAAAAAGCTCTCGGCTATAGGTGACACGCACTGCATACCAGTGCATTTCTGCATTCTCGTTCACAAAAAAATATGATTGGGGGACACCGGAGTAGCGAAGTACCTCCCGGTCAAGTAATGTAATGCGGTTACTTTAAATAGACTATGTGCATTCATTTTATTTCAAGACCCTCCACCATCTCGGAAGGAAGGCGACGAAATAGTTATATTCAAGCCATCTTGCGATAAGCAGTCATAAACGAAACGTTTATAATAAAAAAAATGTTTTATGACACGCTCCGTTTAATGAACGCAAAGGTAATGTCAAGAAATGAAAGTACAAAATATTCTGATTGATAAAATGATAATCTTTTTTAATGCAGGTATCATCGCACTATATATCAAATAATTACGTTCATTAGGTAAGATACACGCGCACGCGCGTCATTTCTTATTTTTTTAAAGAAAGAGTGTGTTACATATATAACCATAGGTTCCGGTACCTCACCCTATACATACAGACTACACACACGCTTCACTACTTCACAGGGATACCACAGAATTTCGTAACTATTCAGCAGATGATGCTTTATGATAATTTTTCAGACGCTGATAACACAGATGACACGGATTATTTAATTTCACGTCCTCAGAAGCGTTGCATCAGGTAAGAAAAACATAAAATCTGCGTTATCTGTAATTGTACAGACTCCTTTTTTGTTAATTTTGCAACCGATTTACTAACTTAATATAAAATTATATTTTCAAATTGTAATTATGAGAACAAAAAAACGCCAATTAGCGTGATGCAAATCAAAGGGAGGGATTACCAAGTGCTGTACACCAAAGAGAGCAAAGAGGTGCAAGTGGCCCTCGACCTGCTTTCTATGGTAGAACACAAGTCGTTAACCGTGGAATACAAGGAGCGGAAGGCTTTCCTGACACCCTTCATCCCACTGCTGATAAATCCCCAAAAGGAACACGGACTGAAGGGTGTAAGCCCCTTCGCCAAGCTGCTGCATCTACTTGTAAACTTTATGGACGCGGACGGAAGCGGCAATACGCTGAACCCCGATTGCATTGAGGATGAGATATATAAGCTCTTCAATGAGCTATATCCCAAGGAGTAAAACGGACCAAGGAATTCAAATTGTAAAAAAACGGCTGTCCCACTGCGGATGGCCGTTTTTGCTTCCTAAGGAAATAAACGGCATCTTTGCGCCGCCAATAAGGCAAACTTAATACAAGTAGAATGGAAAACATTCCAGTGACCACCTACCGTGGTTTCAGCGCCGTCAGCGGGGAGACAACCTTCACGCAGGACATGGCTGACATAAAAAACGGCAAGCATGCCAAGTTAATCATCAAAATCGCCAGCCTCGTGGCGCAGGGAAAGGTGGAGGAAGCCAACCACGTCAAGAAGCAGCTTCCCTTCAGGACCCTCACGGCCAACTACCGGGAAAGAAGGCTCGCACCGAGCATCACCCGCTACAACCCCGTCATCACGCTCGACATCGACGACCTGGAAGAAGGACAGTTGGAGCAGACCCGGACCCTCATCAACGAAGACCCGCACACCCTGGGCAGTTTCCTCTCCCCCAAAAGGCACGGCTACAAGCTGTTCGTCTTCATGCAGACGGAATACACCCGGCGTCTGTATGACCGTCTCCGGCAGGGCGAGGTGACCTACGCCACGCTCGAGGAGATACACCTGAAGCTGTACAGCGCCGCCAAAGAGCACTACGAGGCCCTTCTCGGAGTAGAGGTGGACGGAAGCGGAAAGGACATCTCGCGAGGATACTTCATGTCCTTCGACCCGCATGCCTATATCAATGCCGCACTGCTGGAACAGATTTCCCCGTTGCCGGCACGCATCATCCCGCCTGCGAAGAAGGAGAACAGCCCAAAGAAGACGCCCGTCGAAACGGTACACCCCCTCCCCGCCTCCTCTGCCGCCACGCCGCAGGACGCAAAGCCTTGGGAGAAGCTGATATTCTCCCAAGCCGTGACCGCCGTGAAGCGCACCACCAGGTTCCGGGCAGGCAACCGCGACAACTTCCTCTTCGCCCTGGGCAACAAATGCTACAGCAAGGGCCTGGACGAGCAGACAGCCATCAGACTGGCGAAAAACGAGTTCGGACAAGAGTATCCCGACGTGGAATCTCCCCTGCACAATGCCTACATCTATACCGACAAGACCAGCGAAGCCGCTACAAAGAAGGAAGAGAAAAAGCCCGTCATCAACCAAGTGATGAGCTTTCTGGAAGAGCACTACGGCATCCGCAGGAACCTCATCCTGGACCGCCTCGAATTCATGCCCTATGCCCTGTCGGCAGATGCCGGAAAAGGTTACCGCCCCATGCGCGGAAAGGACTACAACACCATATTTGTAGACCTGCAGATGGCCGGCATCTCCTGCTACCAGAATTTCCTCAGAGCCGTGATAGACTCCAACTACGCCAAGGAGTTCAACCCCTACACCGACTATCTGTACGCGCTTCCCCCCTGGGACGGGACGGACTACATCGCCCAACTTGCCGACACCCTGACGACCGAGAACCGGGAACTGTGGCAGGAGGGCTTCAAACGGTGGATAGTGGGCCTGGTGGACTGCGCGCTGAGCGACGAGGACATGAACCAGCTCGTCATCATCCTCTACAGCGAGCAGGGAAAGGGAAAGAGCAGCTGGATTCGGCGCCTGCTGCCGCCCGAGTGGAAAGAGTACTTCTACAACGGCATAATAGACCCGAGCAACAAGGACGATGCCCGCCTGCTCGCCACGCGAATCATCATCAACATGGAGGAGTTCGAAGGCGTGAAGCCCGGCGAGCTGGCAGCATTGAAGCGAATCATCGCGCAGGACAACGTGACGCAGCGCAAGGCCTACGACATCGAAGCCTTCACCCTGCCCCGCCACTGCTCCTTCATCGCGAGCACCAACAACCGGCAGTGCCTGCAGGACATCGGTGGAAACCGGCGTTTCCTCCCCATCACCGTCACCGGCATAGACTACCACACCCCGGTGAACCATCCCGGCATCTACGCCCAGGCGCTCGCCTTGCTGAAAGACGGTTTCAGATACTGGTACGAGGGCGAGGAGATAGAACAGCTGAACAAGCACAACGAACGGCACCGCATGAAAGACCCCGTGGAGGAGAACCTCTTCGTCTTCTTCCGCAAACCGCTGCCCGAGGACCTGCAGGTAAAATGGCTCCCTGCCAGCGTCATACTGACCAAGCTCAGCATATTCGGGAAGGTGCAGGTGAACCCGCACACCCAGCTGGTACTGGTGCAGGCACTGGAAAAGTACGGATTCGGTACACGGACCAACGAGCAGGAGACGACCGAATATGAGGTAGTGGACATCCAGCTATATCAGTAACCGGTATTCGAGGAGAAGAGAGAAGCCCCGTAACATATATTGTTGTGCATGACAACATATATTGTTACGGGGCTTTACATATATTGGCGTTTTCTTTACACGGCTTCCCTATTTCCGGCCGGCATCCTGTCAGGGTTCTCCCAGATACTTCACCAGCACTTTCACTTCCAGCGGAGTGAAGGTGCGCCGGTATTTGTTGTAGCCCACCTTCTCCAGCTCACCCTTCAGCGCCTTGTTGTGGCGTATCCATGCCGCCAGGGTATAGATGGCATTGCTGATGCAGTAAGTCGGGTTGTAGAGCATGGCAAGCTCCTCCTTCGAATAGGCGTGGATGCGGAACGGACGAAGGTCTTCCCCCCCCTAAAGGAGAAAGAGAAGAGTATTGCAATACGGGACTTTAATTTCTAATTGTTAATTTTTAATTATTTAATTGTTTATGGGAGTACCATTCAAGAAGATTGCGAGGAAAGATCCTCGAAAGGCAGATGCGGTGGCAAAGTTCTACCCGCAGCTGGTGACACTGGGCGACAATGCGACGCTGGACGACATTGCGTATGTGATGAAGGAGAAGAGTTCGCTGACACTGGGAGACATCCAGAGTGTATTGACCAATTTTGTGGAGGCCATGATAACAACCCTCTACAGCGGCCAGTCGGTGAATATCAAGAACTTCGGCGTATTCAGCCTGTCGGCGCGTACGGCAGGCGTACTGGATGTAAAGGAGTGCACCGCCAAGAACATCAAGGCGGTGAAAATCAATTTCCGGCCTTCCAGCACCGTAAGACCGGACATCGCCGCCACGCGTGCCGGGCAGAAGATTGACTTCTACGACCTGGAAGCTTTGCTGAACAAGGGAGACGGTGAAGGAGGAAGCTCCGGCAGCGGTTCCGGCTCGGGAGACGGAGGCGGTTCGGACGGAGACCAGGGCGAAAATCCGTTGGGATAAGTATGACTGATTTTACTACCGATTCGTATGTTCAACTTTTAAAACGTATATAGCATGAAAAAAAGTATCTGGGATAAAATTCTGAAAGTCGTAATTGCAGTAGCCTCTGCCATCTTAGGGGCATTGGGAGCCAATGCGATGAACGTGAACATTTAAGTCGCCGGAAAGAAAGGACGGCAGGAAGAGGAAACCCCGAAAAAGGTTTCCTCTTTCTCTTCCCTCTCTATACAGCGCAGGATACGCCAGTCGCAGCTACGCACCCAATAGCGGAAAGCCATGTTCGGGTGGAAATGCTCCGAGAAGTCCAGCAGACGTTCCAAATCAAACTCCTCGGAGATGACACCGGCACCGCTACGGAATGCATCGTAGGCGTTACAGTCCTGCTCGATATGCGCCGGAACCATCAGCAAAGGCTTGCCCAGATACATCGCCTCGCAGACCGACTCGAAGCCGGCAGTGGTGGCATAGGCCTTGCAGCCTGCCATGTAGCGCAGGAACTTGACGTCATCGAGCTGATGGAAACTCAAGGTGTCGTCCACACGGCACACCTCGGCTTCGTCCTGCTTGTCCCAGAAGAAGTGGAGGGGTATTTCCGGATGGGCACTGTGCCAGTGGAGGATATTCTCGCCAAAACCGGAGTTTACCATGTATCCGTGGAGATAATCCCCTTCCGTACCTTCGCACGACAGCACCTCCCTCCGCAGCAATGGCGGAACCACGCGGACATACGCTTCTTCGTCATCCTCCATCTCGCGGAAGGAAAGGGCGAGCTTTTCGCGGGCACCTATGCACGTGAGGCGGGTGAAAAGGCGGAGCAGCCACAGATGGAAGCCGTTCTTACCGGGAAACTCGAAATCGCGGTGCAGGAACAGGTACTGGTGCCCGACGCTTATTTGAGGAACGGAAGGACGGAAGAAGAGATAGGTCATCCCCGTGAGCAGTTCGTAGAAGTTGATGACCAGTTCGGCACCACTCTCCTCGATGCGGCGGTGTATATAGTGCATGCTTTTCAGATAGACGGGCAGACGGGTGAGATTATAGGCCACACTACGCGCAAGACTTGCCCGCTTGTTGGCAGGCGTAGGCAGGAAATTGGGACTGAGAAAACGTTTCACCGGAGCTTGGATGCTGCGGTTGAAGAAACCGGGCAGACAGCGCGAATTGCTTTTGCCCACCAACACTTCCACTACCTCGTGACCGTTGCGGCGCAGCAGCTCTTCCATTGTTATGGCTTGGGTCAGATGCCCGCGGCCTTCTCCTTGAACGATAAAAAGGACTTTCATTGGGACGACTTGATGATTTACAAATTAATGTTGAAACACATGCAGCACATGACGTTGCATTTAGTTGATGCAAATATCGCACCTCCGTGTTACGGCAGAATGTGAAGAATGTGACAATTCGGTTATAAATGACAAAAGTCACACCGGCATCGCGCAGACATGACTTCAAGAGAATTTATGGAATAAATACGTAAAAAGGATAATTCGGTCGGCATATGATGCCGGAATATCAGACAAATTCCTCGACCATATACATATCACTGACAAAATCGTCAACAATCTGTTCCAGGTTTTCGCAGGCTTCGTCAGGCGTTTCACCGTAGGCGCTGCACAACACATTATTCATAAAATAAGCGTAAAAACCACCGCCGGCTGCCGCCTCTACGGTATAGTCATTTCTGTTCAGTTTCATATTCGGGCCTCCTTTCTTTTTTTACGCTGCAAAAATGAGGAAAAGTTGTTACGAGGAGATGTGAAGGAGGTTACAATAGTATGTAGATTGGTTGGCTTTGATGCAGTGGAAAATAAATGGATTGAATATTAGGAGTTTTCATTTATTCAGTTTACCTTTGATTAAAAATAAAAGCAATGGGTAAAATTAAACCATATAAAGAGCAGGACTCTCCCAAACAAACGGCACAAGAACCGATGATGGCAACTTATCATCAATCAGCCATACCGATGGACGACTTTATCAACAGTATTCCCCGAGATGCTTTGGCTGAAGCCCTTCTATTTGCCTTAGAAGAGAATAAAGCAGGACACTGTATATCAAACTCCCAAATAGAGAGTATGATAAATGAACGCATGGGATGGAAATAGTCTGGTCTAAGTTGGCTTATGAGCACTTTTTAGAGATACTTATTTATGTAGAGAATAATTTTGGCATGTTGACGGCACAGAAAACACGTCAAAAGATACAAGACAAAGTAAATCTTTTAGCAAAACATCCGTATATAGGAATTATAGACAGTGATTTTTCTACTCTATTTAACAACATTACTGTCCGTCATTTAAAACTTTCCCCTAACGTGATATATTATTTGATTGATGAGAATAGGATTGTCATTGCAGCAATGCTTCATTCAAAACAATCTCCGGAAACTGTACGCAAAACAATCTCAGAATTTCTGAAGCAATATAAATAGCTGTTCATCAATTCATGATGAGAGATAACTCTATAAATTTAAAACCGAGAGGACGTATCAAGATATACAATCACCCCGGATTACGCGGATTAACGCAGATAAAAGTTTCTGATTATCAGAACTCCTAAAATCATCTGTGTTAATCCGCGTAATCCGGGGTGGGTATTATTAATAGGAACGTGCGAAAATCACGCGGCAGGCAGAAGGCTTGCCGGTAACCATACACTTGCCCGGTTCCTTGTCACCCGGAACAAATGAATCGAAAGGAATACAACGGATGGTTGCTTTGGTCTCTTCCTTGATTTTCTCTTCGGTTTCGGTAGTCCCGTCCCAATGAGCCAGAATGAAGCCGCCTTCTTCAATCTTTTCCTTGAATTCCTCGTAGCTGTCCACGCTGGTGATGCGGCTGTTACGGTAATCGAGCGCTTTCTTGTAGACATTTGCCTGAATGTCCTCGAGCAAATCCTTCACGTACTCTTCGATACCCTCGCAGGAACGCGTCTCCTTCTCCAGTGTATCGCGACGCATGATTTCCATTGTATTGTTCTCCAGGTCGCGGCCACCCATCACCAGACGAACGGGAACACCCTTCACCTCATAGTCGGCAAACTTGAAGCCCGGACGTTTGTTGTCGGCATTGTCGTACTTCACGGAAATGCCCATCGATTTCAGCTTGGCAACAATGCCTGCCACTTTCTCGTCAATCTTAGCCAGCATCTCCGCATTCTTGTAGATAGGTACGATGACTACTTGTATCGGAGCCAGGTGCGGAGGAAGTACCAGACCGTTGTCATCGGAATGCGTCATGATAAGCGCTCCCATCAGACGGGTGGAAACACCCCAGGAGGTAGCCCAAACATACTCCAGCTTGTTCTCCTTATTGACGAACTGTACATCGAACGCCTTGGCGAAGTTCTGTCCCAAGAAGTGGGAAGTACCGCTCTGCAAAGCCTTTCCGTCCTGCATCATCGCTTCGATGGTGTAGGTGTTGAGGGCACCGGCAAAACGCTCGTTGGCAGACTTCACGCCCTTTACCACGGGCACCGCCATGTATTTTTCGGCAAACTCGGCATATACATTCAGCATCTTTACCGCTTCTTCTTCGGCTTCCTCGCGAGTGGCATGTGCCGTGTGTCCTTCCTGCCAGAGGAATTCGGCGGTACGGAGGAACAGACGGGTACGCATTTCCCAACGGAACACGTTTGCCCACTGGTTGCACAAGATAGGCAGGTCGCGGTATGAATTGATCCAGTTCTTGTAGGTGTTCCAGATGATGGTTTCGGAAGTGGGGCGGATAATCAGCTCTTCTTCCAGTTTTGCAGCAGGGTCCACCACCACACCGCCGCCATTCGGATCGTTCTTCAAACGATAGTGCGTCACGACGGCACACTCTTTGGCAAAGCCTTCCACATGTTCCGCTTCACGGCTGAGGAATGATTTCGGAATAAGCAAGGGAAAATAAGCGTTGACGTGTCCCGTTTCCTTGAACATATCGTCCAACTGACGTTGCATCTTCTCCCAGATAGCGTATCCGTAAGGCTTGATCACCATACAGCCGCGTACAGCCGATTGTTCTGCCAAATCGGCTTTTACCACCAACTCGTTGTACCACTGAGAATAGTTCTCACTACGTTTGGTAAGGTCTTTCAATTCTACTGCCATTCTATTTCGTTTTTTAAAGTTTTCGTTGATTTCTCTAAACAGTCGGCAAAAGTACAAATTTTAAAGGAAATTTATTTTAAAAACAAATAGTATTTTTAATAGAACCGAAAACACACTAATCTACATATTCTATTTTAATCACAATCTTCCTGCTTTTAACAAGTTCCCCCTTTCCCCGAACAGAAGGCTGGTGAATGTCCGAAGGGAAAAACAAGAAGAAACTGCCGGCATCGGCAGAGTAGTGTTTTATCCGGGAAGAGGTATAAAAAGCAACATCCTTTTTTGAATTATACGCCTGACGTACTTCGACGTCACTTGCCAGCCCCATCTTTTCATTTCCCCAGAGTACATACTGAAGGTCGACAAAACGGAGGTGACTTTCAATATTCCCTTTCTCCACCTCTTTGGGAATGTATTCACTGACCGTAGCCCAGCATTTCCCCTCCAGAATGACATGGTTGCCAATGGACAGCGCTTCCAAATCATGTTCGGCAAGAAAGCGGAATGCAGCATCCCAGACATCCTTGTTCTTATGATATTGGCAGGCAAATTCAACAGCATTGACTGATTTATGGGGAGAGACAGTCCAGCCATTGGACCAAACGGCACTTTTCATCCATTTCTTCGCATTTCCGGAAGTCCACTCCGGACTTGTCTGTGCTGATAAATACATACAAAAGAGTATTAATGAATAAATAATTGATATACGCTTCATATTTTTTATTTTATCGTGAATTGAAACTGGTCATAAGATTCCGTACGCCATGCCTTGTCCTTGGTTTGAGGAGAAAAGCCGAAAAGCGGAGAATAGGTCCTGACCTGCACCGTATGTCCGTCGGGCAGGAATTCGAGCAGACGCAGCCAGCCGTCTCCCCCGTTTCCACTCATGCCGCCACCCAACGCCTGGCAGTTGAACATCATCTGGTGCACATCGTGTCCGGCTGCATTCTTGTCGGTACGGAATCCCGTGGTATAGTCCAACCGTTCATTCGGAGTGGCATAGTGTCCGCACAGCACAAGACGGATGTTGGCAGAAGGTTGCACCAGCTTCTGCCAGATGCCTTCGCCCGTATTGGACGGGGTTATCTTATAGCCTTCTTTGGTGATGCGCTTGCTGTCGAAGCCGGTAAGGTAGGAATGGGTGATGAGAATCACCGTATGGTCCTTGAAGCGCGGGGCAGCCACCAGCTCCCTGGCCCATGACAAGACCTCATCACGTGGGGCAAATTCAACGGCAATAATCAAAATCCTCCCCCAATGCTCGTCCGTTATCTCCATTGCGGCATTTTCCAGCGTAGGCAGGCCGTTTCTGTTATTGGTGGCGGCCACGATGGTCTTTCTCCATAGGCTGTTGCGCTCTATCGGGAAATATTCCGGGAAACGGGTCATCGAGTTCTCCGAACGGGTGTAGCCGTAATCATGGTTTCCGGTAGAAATGAGATAAGGGACCTTGTTGTCCAACCGCCCGAAAGCCCGCGACACAAATGTCCACTGCTCCCGGCTCGTAAGATTCCCGAAACGCGGGAAGGGAGGTAGAATACATTCATTCTGGTCTACCAAGTCGCCCGTACAAAGCACCGCCTTTACACGGAGGGAGTCTATATGATGAGCGGTCCACGCCGTCATCAGCTCAAAAACCGGCTGGTTATAGTCATACTTCACGTAGTTTTGCGGGTCGCCCAGCAGGACGATGGAAAAAGAATTAGGATTGCACAAATGCTGCTGGTTGGTATTGACTTGTGCCCGGAGCTGGAGGAATGCCAGCAGGCATCCCAAACAAAGAATGATTCTGTTTTTCATGGTTGCGTACTGAATTGATAAATACATGTCTGTTTATAAAGGTCTCCTTCACGTAATACGATGGAGGGGAAATGCGGATTGTTCGGTGTATCGGGAAAGCACTGGGTTTCAAAGCAGACGGCGCTACGACGCGGATACACAGTGCCATGCATGCCCGTGAAGCCCGGCAAATAATTGCCGGTGTACATGATAAGCCCCGGCTCTGTGGTATAGATATCCATTCTGCGCCCACTAGACGGACTGATGCAGGTGGCGGCGAAAGAGAGCTCATGCAGCGCGGGTTTCTTCAAGACAAAACAGTGGTCATAACCGTGGCCGTTGAGCAACTGCAAGTCTTTCCGGTTGATGCGTTCGCCTATGGAATGGTAGTCGCGGAAATCAAAAGGCGTATCGCCCACTGCCCTGACTTCACCGGTATTGTTCGTATTCATGTCGATAGGCAGGTAGAAATCCGCGTTTATCCTCACCAGATGGTCTTCAATGGAAGTAGTGGGAGTTCCCATGCCCGCCAGGTTAAAATAGGCATGATTGGTGGGACAGAACAAGGTGTCGCGGTCTGTCTCCGCCTCATAATCTATACGGAACCCATTGTCGTCCGTCAAGGTATACATCATCCTTACCGTAACATTGCCCGGAAAACCGGCTTCTCCATCGGCATGGAAATGCCGGAGGAGAAGTTGGTTTTCACACGGTTGCTGTGCTTCCCACACCACCGTGTGAAAACCGTTATCACCACTGTGCAGAGTATTAGAAACAGAGTTAAGCTGTAAGTGATAATCTTTTTCTCCTACACGGAAAGCGCCGTGCAATATGCGTCCGGCTACGGGGCCTATAGTAGCTCCTATATAATAGTCCTTGCTTTGCCTGCGGGCCTCTTCCAGCGTATCGAAGCCTATGACGACATTTTCAAACTTACCATGACTATCAGGAGCCATGATGGATAAGACGATGGCCCCGTAGTTCGTGACGCACATCTCCATACCGCTGCCATTGCGCAGTATATAAAGGCCGGTATCCTTTCCGTTGATTACGGACCGGAAATTATCAGGATTCAATCCCGTCAGGTTGGTCTTATCTTTCATACTTTCTAAACTTCGGGATATTCGTTGCACAACAGATGTTCGGCCGGAACATCCTCTTCTATCTGCGGGAAACGCCCCTTGGGGGTGAGGAAACGGTTGTCTCTCATGTCATCGTTCACTGTAGAGACTTCGCCTACCAGACAATGGTCGTCCTCGGCCCAGAAAGTATGGTAGAGATAAGGCTCATAACAAATGCTTTGTCCGGGAGCAAGACGCACCGTTTCTCCGGGAGCTACCCGTGTACTGACTCCGTCGATGGAAACGACAAGCGGTTCTTCAGTCAGCATTTCAGTTTCCTTGTCGGCCTTCCACAGACGCATGCAGAGGATTCCTCCACCCCGGTTGATGATGTCTTCCGTTTTCAGCCAATGGAAATGGGTGGGAGTCACTTGTCCGCAGCGGACAAACATAATCTTTTCACAATAGGGTTTGTCTTTCTTCTGCAGACTTCCATTACGGAGGGTTACCAGAGTCAGGCCGATTTTCAGGAAATCGCCCCAGCCGAAGTCGGTCAGGTCCCAGCCCATGGCTCTTTCCCGGATATCATTACATTCCGGTCCTTTGCTTTTCCAGTCGTCCGGAGTCCAGTCCGCCCATGGCGGCAACATGAAGTGGTACTTTGTCATAAATGCTTTGGCTTCGCGGATATATCGATTGATTTCACTGCGTTTCATGTTTATCTGTTTTTTAAGGTTTTACACTTTATTTCTTCAATAATTCCTTCAACGGGATAGCCTGGAACTGGATGTCGGCTTGGCTCCCCTCATAAAAGATACCTATGGTATGCTCGTCAATGGAGGTCATGCAAGAGTACCCCGCCCCCCTACCTTCATCCAGCAACGTCCAATACTCCTCGGGCCAAGTTTGCCCGTCATCGAAACTCACCTTAATGGTAATGTTGTTACGGCGCTCTTTTGAATTAGGATTGGCAAAGAGTAATACATGACGTTCTTCTCCGTCTTCAATATAATCATGGCGCAGCAAGGATGCCTGGCAAGCCGGTTCAATGAGAGCTCTGCGCGACGTGGGATGTTCCGTCCACGTTTTTCCCAAATCGGCAGTGACGGCAATGGCCCGCCCATTACCTTCCTGACGTCCCCGGTTGCTGCGCTCACGCATGTTCAACATCAAGGAATGGTCTGAAAGTTCTACCACCTGACATTCGTTGGTATTGTAGTAGGCCGGTTCGCCTACGGTCCAGTTTTCGCCCTTGTCTTTACTCCACATGATTGTAGAGAACTGAAGCCCGTCTTCGTTCCGCCCCTCTACCGGAAATACCAATGTACCGTCTTCCATTGTGATGCCACGACCCGGTCCGGGAGCAAGCAGCCACCATTTTTCCTTTTTTACTTGGCGGGTAATGTTACGCGGCTCACTCCAGGTAAGTCCGTCGTCAGTACTCTTACTAATCAGGAATTGGGAACTCTGTTTAACGTCATATCCCGGCTGAGAACCGTGTGCACGCCACTGATGGTTCCATACGGTCGAGGTATCGGTAAGATTCTCTATCCATTTGCCCGTCTTGGGGTCCAAGACTCCGTGCATCCATAACCCTATGACATAGAGGTCTCCGGTGAAATCATCCGACAAGATGCAACCATCACTCACTCCATTATATTTCTGAGGTAGCCCGCCCCATTCTTTCATATCCAGAACAGTCTGCATGGGTTGCCAAGTCCGCCCTCCATCTTCACTGCGATTGATGGCAATATCAATGTCACCCTGCAAATCGTCATCTCTTTCATTGCGTGCATCATACAAGGCCAGCAAGGTACCTTTCGTCGAAGTCACCAATCCGGGAATGCGGGAAGTGTGTACCCCGTCCTGACCCGGCTGCCGCAGGGCCACTCCTATACGGAGCGGCTTTACTGCGGGCAACTGGCGGATGCCCACCAGCCCCAAGTCTGTCTGGACACTGCTGCATGAGATTTCAATCTTGCTTGTAGCCTGCGCCGCATCATCCCTCAGTCGGAGTGTCACCCAGCATGTCAGTGTATCTTCCTCTATCTGCCGGCCTACCTTAAAACTCAATTGTTTGTTCACCGGTTTGGCACTTGCACAAACCTGCCCACAATTCTCATCCAAGAACAGCGAAGCGGAAACGACATCACCGGAACGGACAGTTCCATCCAAAGTGAAATTTATCTTTTCCAACTGATATGCCACGCCGCTGTTCCTAATCAGACGCAGACACAATACCGGATTATGCTCCTTCAATGTCAACACCGGATATACCGGTTGCCGAATCTCCACCTCTATCTTATCCGTATAATTTTGGCATGCCATGATGCCCCAAGCAGACAAGACCAGTAAAAGTATAGTCTTATATCTCATATCATCCCAATATTTATTTGTAACCTTCCGTTTGTGTTATATTCGGATTAGTATTGAGACAAGCAGGAGCAATAGGCCACAAGGTAACATTCTTCTCCCCTTCACGCCCCTTCAAGGTCTCAATAAGCTCGAATTCCTTATTAAAGCGAAGGTATGCCCACCATGCTTTTGATTCTGCGACAAACTCTTTCAGTATTTCGCTGATAATGGCATTGTCTATGGCATCCTGAGTCCTTGCCGTGTAGTAGTTGTCTACCCCATAAGCACGCTTGGCCACTACATTCAGATTCTGCAAAGCGGCATCCGTATTTCCCAAGGCATTTTCCACTTCAGCTTTCAAAAGATAGGCTTCGGCCAAACGATAGACGGGGACATCACTGTCAAAACTACGCGTATCATTGGCAAAGGAGCCTTTGAACTTCACAACCATCCTTTTAATCTGTACTTCTTCCGTCAGGAACTTATCCTCGAATACCCGTACTGAAACATCCGTACGCGTGTCACGTGCATCCTCAGCCAGGAAATCGCAATAGGCTTGCGTGGGCACAACATACTGGGCATGGGAACCGGCAGGAACCTCATCCTCGGTATATCCGGCTTCCCTCAGCCGGGTTCTGTCACCGTTAGGTGCCAGATAATAGGCGAAAAAGTTGGGGGATGTTCCCGGAGTCACATTTTCATTGACGATATAGGGCAATGTCCAGATAAGCTCAGAATTGGCTTCGTTGTTTAAATTGAAAATATCGGCAAACGTGGGAAGAAGTGCATATCCGGCTTTCAATACCGCATCAACAGAAGACTGCGCCGTACTCAGAGCCGCATTCCCTCCTCCCAGACGCTTTGCCTTCCATAAGTAATATTCAGTACGCAACATGTTGATGGCAGCCGGAGATGCCTTATGGAGAAGCTTGGAAGAAGCGGGCATCAACCTTAAAGCTTCTTCTATATCGGTTTCGACCTGAGCATATACTTCAGAGGCCGCCGTACGGCTGGGATACATGTCCTCCTGCTTTTCTGACTCAAAGCCGGAAGTCAGTAACGGACAGTCACCGAATACCCGCACCAGAGTAAAGTAACAATATGCCCGTAGGAAATAGGCATTGGCCATCACCTCATTACGTGTAGCTTCATTGGTGAAAGAGATTTCCGGAGTATGCTTCAGAATCAAATTTGCACTATTAATGGTAGTATATATGCTACTCCAATTTGTACCTGCATCACCGCTCAGCAATACGTTTGTACCCACTCTATTAAAAAACGCATCATTTACCGCCCCACTCTCATACCAGTTTGAGCGCATCTCTCCATAGATGTTGAGCAAATCGGAAAAGGCGGAACGGAATTGAGTATATGCTCCATTTACCGCACTCGTAGCATCGCTCTCCTCTGTCCACATGGACAAGCTGGTGAACTGGCTGGGCTGTATCACATTCAGGTCTCCATGACATGATGTAAAAAACGAGACCCCACTTATAAGAAGAATGCCGGATAATATTTTTATTTTCATAATTCTTATTTTTCGTATTAAACTTCTTTTATCACAAAGTAACTTTACATCCGATAGAGAACTTACGGATAGGCGGATAGGTGTTGAAACTACCGGAATAGGTACTTGATGCACCTACTTCGGGAGAAAGGCCTATTACTTCCGTAAAATAATGCAGATTGTTTCCGGCCAGGGTCAATACCAGCCCTTTCAGACCAATCTTTGCCAGCAATGCCTGAGGCAGAGCATATTGCAGAGAGATTTCACGGATACAGAGATAATCGGCTTTCTGGGTGAAAACATCGGAGTTGTCCCGGAAATTCTTATTCAACTCATCGGAGTCATTGCCTGAGAAACGGGCATACTTGGCCTTACTCGGGTCATCCCCCACATTCCAGCATTTTAGGATTTCAGCAGGCAGGCTGGTGTTTCCATTCATGAAATTACACATCTGGCGTTGCAGATAACCATTGGAAATGGAGTGCCCCAAAGCAAAATCAAGATAGACATTCAAAGTGAAGCCCTTGTAGGTGAAAGTATTGTTCAAACCTCCGGTGGTATGGGGAATCGTATTTCCCAGCAGGAACATATCATTGCTGTTGATGATATTGTCTCCGTTCAGGTCTTTCCACTCATAGTCTCCGATAGTCTTTTTTCCGACACCCAGTTTCTGTTTCGTGGTCCAGTCCCAACCTTTGGATGAGGTGTCATAACGGGCATTGGCAGCCTGCTCGGGAGTTGTAATGATAAAGTCTTTCTTATATCCATAGAAACGCCCCAACGGTTCACCCTCGGCAACACCTCCGAATTCTTTGGTCGTGCCATCCTGCATTTTTACAGAGTATCCTCCCTGGCGGTTCTTGTCCCGTCCGTTTTCGGGCAGTTTAAGTACCTTGTTTTTTACGTAAGTAATGGTGAATTTAGATTCCCACGTGAAATCCTTCTTGACAATGTTACGTGTTGTTATTTCAGCATCGAAACCACGGAAACGTACTTTTCCAAGATTGGTAAGGATGGAACCGTATCCCGACGTATTGGGCAATACTTTGGAAGTAATCAGGTTATCCGTAATCTTATTAAAGTAATCGATACCCAGAATGATGCGGTTCTTGAACAAGCCTAAATCAAAACCTAAATCCAATTGTGTGGAAGTCTCCCATTCAAGAGCCTTGTTAGGCATGGCCGAAGAAACGGTCGCAGCACTTTGATCGTAACTGGTGGTAATGGCATACAATCCTAATGCATCGTAATAGCCGATGGAGTTGTTACCGGTCTGCCCATAACTGCCACGCCACTTCAAATTACTTATAAAACCGATATTCTGCATAAAAGGCTCATCACTCATAACCCATCCGACAGACAATCCGGGGAAGAATCCCCATTGGTTGCCTTTGGCAAAACGGGAAGAGCCGTCCTCACGGAAAGTAGCAGTCAACATATATCTTTTCAGATAATCATAGTTCAATCGGCCGAAATAACCGATATTCACATCTTCCTGCTTGGTCGACGTTGCATCGGAATAAACAGAACCTCCGTTCAATGTCGGTATCTTGTCGGAGCTGTGTCCGGTAGTGGCAGCATACACATACTTGTACAAATATTGCTGATAGGAATATCCTACCATCGCACTGATGCTGTGTTTATCGGCAAACGTTCTTGTATAGCTGGTGTAGAATTCCAGTTTCTTCCGTTGCTCATCCGTCATGTTGGTAGTCGCCTTCCGCGTTCCATTCATCGGGTTGGCACGCATGAATGTATCTCCATGGCTGTTTTGCGTAAACAAAGAAGCGGTGCCCACAGCATGCCATCCTTTCAAAACTTCCCAATCAAGAGAGCCAACTAACCCCAAACGGTTGGTACGCTGATTGTTATCATTAAAATACGAGTAGAAGCTCGGATTCGGAGACGAAGAGTTGGGACCTGGCGTCGGGGTTCCGTACCATTCATTGTCAGACACCCAATATTTACGTTGAACGGCCGGGGTCATCAGTCCACGGGAAATCACCTGATACTGACTGGCATACTCTTCGCTATTCGTCTGGCTGTAATCTATGTTGCTACTGAAAGTCAGGTTCTCTCTGATTTTGGCAGTTACATTAGTACGGGCGTTAAAACGGTCGAATGCCGTGCCTACACCTACACCGGAATCTTTCATATAGCCAATACTGCCCACATAGCTCAATTTCTCCGTACCTCCTTCTATCCCCACATAATAATTTTGCCAAAGAGCATTCTTGAAACAGGTACTGGCCCAATCATTATCTTCAAAAATCAAAGTCTTACTGGGATCCAACGGATCAGCCACAGACTTCCATCCTGCCGGAATACTCTCTCCATCCCTCAAGTAACGGGTAGAAAACTTGGAAGCATCCGTATTGCCGGAACTATAAGCATATCCGTCAAGGTATAACTTTTCCGGACTGGGTCCGGAAGCCCAACGATCGCGCATGATAGTAACAGCTTGGGTAGCATCCAGATACTCAATCATCCGCTCCACATTCTCGTTTGCAAAGGAAGCCTCAAACGTCACTCGAGGAGCACCGCTTTTTCCTTTTCTTGTCGTAATCAGGACAACTCCATTCGATGCACGCGAACCATAAATAGCAGAAGAAGCGGCATCTTTCAAGACTTCGATAGATTCGATGTCATTGGGATTGATACCCGCTGTACTGCGCTCTACGCCATCAACTAATATAAGAGGAGAATTACTCTGACTGATAGATGAACCACCACGAATCAAGAACGTAGCCTCTGCACCCGGAGTATTGTTCTCATTGTACACGCGTACACCCGCAATTTTACCCTTCAGCCCTTCTCCCACAGTATTGATAGGAGTTGCCTTCAATGTTTCTCCATCCACCTTGCTGATGGCGGATGTTACGGTACGCTTGGATTGGGTACCATAACCTACAACCACCACTTCATCCAGCCCCATGGTGGTCGGTTCCATCCGGATGTTAAGAATCTTTTGATTAGTAATCAAGATTTGCTGTTCATCATAGCCCACATAGGAAAATACAAGAGTTTCCCCCTTGCTTACTTTCAGCTGGAAAGCGCCATTCATATCCGTAATAACTCCTCGAGTCGTACCCTTCACAGCGATGGAAACTCCTGGAAGAGTTTCACCAGTATTGTCCACTACTACACCTGATAGGTTAAATTCTTGTGCCCAAAGCAAAAATGGGCAAAATAGTAGAAAAGTTATGAGGTGAAAATGAAATATTTTTCTCATCTTTGTTACGATTTTAATAATAAATTGTTTCAGTAATTTATTTAAGGGGAAACGGGAAGTGCCAATACTCGTTTCCCCTCCCTTTTCGGGGGTCAAACTTAAGTTGGCCAATGAGTTTTTTCATTGGATGTATTGTTGCAATATCTCCATAGGCAATCGTTTTTAGTTAATTAATGTATTTGAAGAATTCCGTATTTTTCAATTCGTTTCTTGTCTCCTCCAGCTCTTCTTCAGAACAAGGAGCTATCGGCAATCGACATGGTCCACAGTCTATTCCTGCCAGTTTCATGAATATCTTACCGGCTCTGACTCCTCCCCCATGCTTTATCAGCACATCAATGATTTCAACAGATTTCCATTGCATTTCACGGGCTGTTTCAAGGTCTCCCTTTTCCATGGCTTCCATCACAGCTTTGTATATACCCGGAACATAGTTGTAGGTACTGCCTACGGCAGCCTTAGCTCCAACCGACAATCCGGTAATCAGTATCTCATCAAAACCGTGCAAGACTTCGAACGCCCCACCGTCCGCATGAATGCACTGCTGCATCTCCATCAGGTTGTTATGAGTAAACTTGACTCCCACCAGATTGGGAATTTGCTTCTTGCCCTCTATAAGGAACTTGTGTACCGGCAAGGAAACCCCGGTTATGGACGGCATGTTATAGTAATAAAACGGCAAGCGGGAAGCCGATGCAGCTATCGGCTTGAAAAAACCTATCAGCTCATCTACAGAACCGGGCTTGAAAAAGCAGGGCGCCATGGCTGCTATCATATCAGCTCCAATAGCTTGCGCATGGGCTGCCAGCTCGGCACACTGAACCTGCGACATGCCACCTACATGCACTATCACTTTCAGTTTTCCCTTGGCTGCCTCCATCCATTTTTCCGCAACAGCCTTTCGTTCTTCTGTTGTCAGAGAAACGGATTCTCCCGTCGTGCCACAAATAAACACTCCCGTCACACATTTCTTTTGCATCAGAAACTCTGCATACGGCCCGATCACCTGCAAATTTAAGGAACCATCTTCGTGCATTGGCGTAAATGGTGCAGCGATTAATCCTGTTAAAAGTCGTTTGTTCATAAATAAAATTATATTATAATTAATGATAGGTTCAAACCTATTTTTTCTTAAAGAACAAGCTTGCCAGATAACCTATGACAAAACATGAGATAAAGCCGGATGCCGTGTACAAAAGCAAATGGAACGTCTGGAATCTGGCAACAAACAATTGTACGATGATACTTGCGACTATACCAATGATTGCTCCTCCGGAATTGGCGCGTTTGGTAAGCATGCCCAACATGAACAGTCCTCCCATACTGCCCAATATGAGCCCGAGTATCTTGTTAAATTCGTCCCACAATGAAGCGATATTCCATGTTGCCATAAGAAAAGCAAAAGATAGACTAATGATTCCTATCACACAAGTTGCCATACGTGCCGCATGCAATTCATTGCCACCCTCTCCCTTATGAAAGAAACGTGAATAAATGTCTACTATATAAGCTGTGGCTGCCGAATTCATACTGCCGCTCAAAGTGGACATTGCCGCAGCGAAGATGCCCGAAATCAACAACCCTACAATACCGACCGGTAATTGGGTAAAAATATACCACGGAAAAATAGCATCGCCGTTAGGAATACTGATACTCAGATTCTCAGGATACACCTTGTAATAGGCATAAAGCGCAGTGCCTATAAAGAAGAAAATCAGTGTGGCGGGAACAGTCAGTATCGCATTGGTCCATACACTCTTCCGTGCCTCTTTCATCGAAGAGGTAGTGAGATAGCGCTGCACCATACTTTGGTCCGTCCCATAGGTGGTAAGATGGGTAAAACATGCGGCAATAATGACAGTCCACATCGTAGCATCCTTCAAGTCAAAGTTCGTCGCTCCCAAATCGAACTTACCGTTTGCCACGGCAATATCAATCGTTTCACCCAATCCACCGGGAAGAGAACACGAGATGTATATCACTGCAAATATCGCTCCTCCCAACAGTACAATTACTTGAATGGCATCTGTCCATACAACCGCCTCTATTCCCCCTATCATTGTATATAGAATACTACAAACTCCCATAATACCGATACATAGGAATATATCCAATCCAGTCACCACATTCAAAGCAATGGAGGGCAGAAAAAGCACAACGCCCATACGCCCTACCTGGAAAATAATAAAGGCCAGACTGCAAATAACCCGGATAAAGACATTGAAACGTATCTCCAGATATTCATAGGCAGTCGTTATATTCAATCTCCGGAAAAAAGGAATAAAGACATAAACAATGACGGGGGCAACAAACACAATACCGGTATTGAACAACACATAACTCCAGTTAGTGGCATATGCCTTGGAGGGTATAGCCATGAAGGTGATGGCACTCAACGCGGTTCCGAAAAGACTCAGCCCGGCAGCCCACCACGGAATGCGTCCTCCACCCTTGAAATAGTCATTCGTACTTTTCTGGCGCCGTGAAAAGTAAATTCCAATTCCGGCCAATACGGCAAAATAACCGATAATCACAAGGATATTGACAAGTCCCAACCCCTTTTCCAAAGGAACAATATCCCCTTGAAGGCTGTACAGTCTATTCGTTCCGGAACTGACATTGTTACCGAGTATAACGAAGGAACGGTTTCTTTGCAAGACTTGCATGGTGTCATAGGTACCTGGAATACGTTCAGACTTGACAAGAGTCTGCGTAATTGTATGATATTTCCATAAAGCATTCTCTTTTTTAAGATGCTGTGTATCTTCCGGCTCTTTCTGAAAAAGAAGTATATGGTTGGCTCCGCTGGCGACAGCAGCACATATTCCTTTCGGAAAATCCGAACCTAATGAACTCCATTTACCCAATTGGGGGTTATAGACATATCCATCAGTCAAGCAAGAAGACAACCCTTCTTCCGTTTCCGTCTGTCCACCCAATAAATACAGACAAGGGGAAACGCCGTTGTTCTGTACCACGAGAATTGCATCTTCCCGGACGCATCCCGGATAGCCCGGTAGTTCTTTCCATCCTCTGGACTTGTTCGACAAGTCCAGCACAAAAAAAGAATCCGATAACCTGGACGGACTTACCGACTTCCTGCCTCCAAACAAATATACCTTATTGTCCAGTAGTGCTCCTGCCGCGTTAGACAACGGAAAAGGAAGTGGCGGCCAATCTTCCGAAACATTCAGTTTGCCCTGCTGCATTGTGACAAAAAATACATCTTCGTAGCATTGGGAAGAATCACGCCCTCCAATACACAAGATACCGTCAGAGAGTGTTATGGAAGCGCCATAAGCCAACGGCTTGGACAACACATCTTCATACAAAGCGAATCCGGCATTTTCAGAAAGGCATACCGCATTTCTTCCCCATCGGCTATAATCGTCGGAAGTGCCGCCTGCCAATACAATTTGTCCGCCAAGTACTCCGGAAAAGAGTCCCAAAGTGTTGTGTTCCTCATTAAAAACACTCTCGTTGCCCCACTTTATCTGCTCAGAATGAGAAGCATCTGCAGCTCTCAGGCTTTGACCCCAAAACAAACAAAGGCATACCAATGCAACACAATTATTTACAATCCGTGTCATTTGTCATATTTTTATTGTGATTGACCCTTATTCTGTTCTCCTAACACTGCCCTATCATAAATCAGCTTCTTATAGACATAAAAGTGTTGCTCGATAGCATTTCTGTAGCCCATTTCATCCTTATTCTTGATAAAGTTCAATAAATCGGTGTGAGTTACAATCTTTCCCTTTTTCTCCAGTTCTATATTTATAGCTTCCACCCGTTCCCTCAAATTGGTTTTTACAAAGTTCATAACCGGATGAATGATGCTTTGGAACTGTACAATCGTCTTATTCCCCGTTATTTCGTATAGTTTTGAATGGAAAGTATATTCGCTGAGATTGGCATATTCGTTGTTCCCCAATGCAACGCCTGCATTAACAATCTCTTCCAGTTCCATAATATCCTGCTCTTTAATATTATGAAATATGTCACTACTGATTCCTATCTCCAAGGCAACCCTAAATCCCAAAAGATCGAGAAGTGATTCCTGGCTCATAATACGGGGATCAACCACTCTCTTCATTCCCCCTAAGATGAAAGGCTCAGTTAATATCATTCCACGACGTGTACGGCTTTCAATCATTCCCATCATTTTCAGACGGCTAAGAGCTTCCCGAAGAACACTACGAGCTACCCCCAACGCTGACGACAACTCAATTTCGTTAGGGATAGAATCACCCACTTTCAAGTCCTGACTTCTGAAATAATTCAATAACTTGTCTTCCACTTGGTCTACCAAAGTAATCGACCTGTCTCTTATACACATCTCCGAGCCCACGAGACTAGGCATGATCTCGT
>ENA-OZRN01000292-OZRN01000292.1-human-gut-metagenome-genome-assembly--contig:-NODE-292-length-22283-cov-8.926489_pt1 | contig 22283 bp, 20 predicted proteins | sample MGYA00243270_ERZ653947 | MGnify/ENA primary metagenome ERZ653947 (study PRJEB26926, sample SAMN06164695) | human gut metagenome | biome: ENVO:00009003; feature: ENVO:2100002; material: ENVO:00002003...
CATACGAGATCATGCCTAGTCTCGTGGGCTCGGAGATGTGTATAAGAGACAGCCATGTACCTGTTCTATAGCACTATCCTCAAAATAATCATCTGCATCACAAAACATTATATATTCACCCCTTGCAAGGTCAATTAACTTTTGTCTTGTATATGCAACCCCACGATTTTTCTGAGAGTAAACTCGAATTCTTGAATTAGTTCTTTCAAATTCTCTAGCTTTTTTTCACAACCATCTATTGAACCATCATTCAAAACTACTACCTCAGTAGTATTCCCACATTGCTTCAAAAGCTTTGTAAGACATTCTTCGATTGTAGTTTCTGCATTGTACATCGGCACAAGTATAGATATGATAATTTCATCCATAAATCATAGTTTCTCCATTTCTTTTAAATTATCGTTTACCTTCCTGAACTCAATTTTTTCTTTTCCTGCACACCACAGTAGATTAACACAAACACTTGAAGCAAAAACAAGTATAGGTAATATCCAATTCCATATTGGTTGGCCAGCTATTCCAAAGTATTTAGCTAACATACGAAAAATATCTCGTATTATTGGATGCAAAATATATACCCCGAACGAACACTTTTCTCCTATAATAGAAACAGCTTTAACAAGTTTATTATTTTGAAATATCGTTGGAAATTTGATACAATATACAAAACATACTATCATAAATGGAATGTTTGAAACAAACAACTGACTTGCATTCGTTAATACCCTTTCAATTAGATTAAGCAGTACTGATATAATGATAATAGTTATAATCGTGGATTCAGTTAGTATCCGAGTCATTTTTTCTTCATTTATTTTTATGTAATATCCTAATGCATAGCACGGAAATCCCAAAAGCCAAAAATTAGAGCACCAATACCATTCTGTTTTTATTCCCATAAAAGGCGCAAGTTCTCCCAAAAATACATTTAATAAAAGTAAAATTGGAATCAACGGAAATGTTTTCGTCCAAATATCTTTTTTAGCAATTGCAAATGTTACAATATAACACCATATTAATGCCACTAAAAACCAAGATACATCACCTATAACTGTTCGCTGAAAGACAATAAAATAAGAGCCAATCCATAGGTAGATTCCTTTATACTGTTCCGCAAAGAGTGCAGCCACACCTCGGCCAGCGCTTCAAAGGTCAGGTCGGTCCTTTTCAGGTTGTAGAAAACTGCCTCCGCTTTTTTCTGGATCAGCACCCGTTTGACCTCCGCATAGGCCGTACCATAAATATAGCCCCACTGGATTTTTCCTTCCGGCGTGCGTGCCTTGATGTATCGGCCTTCCCACCGGCCATCCTTGCGTTTATGTATGTTTTCGCCCCGTCGTGCCATTTCTGTTTCCTCCTGCAGCTTGGACACCCACCTGACCACTTATTTTGTCTACCTTCGTTTTCAACTGGATTTTTCATGAAAAACTGAGCAATTTGCAAAAAGTTTCGGCTTCTGCGAAGTTTTTTCTAAGGCTGGGTGGGATCATTCGTATGGATTTCTATTGAATTCCAGATATAACCATGATAAAATAATAGGAGAATGCAGACAATATTATTTAAAATTGGTATCCTCCATTTTCACTGTGGAGGATACTTTTTTGTTATCGCAATTTTCAAAAATAGTGCCTATCAAAACAGCATATTTGCGATATGCAGTTTGCGGATGTTGCTTGTGCATCAAAAACGCAAACTACTATAAATATATTCCTTGCCATTACGCAGCCGCGTATTCTTTGCATCATGAGGTACTTTTGCGTACGCAATTACTGCACGATCTTCTACACCTCATATTAGCAAGAATACAGCGATAATTCGTGCTTGACGAAAATCCAGTCATAGATTTTCGCTATACACACAAAAAAACACCGAGGACATCTCCCCAAAACGGGAAGAGTCCTCGGCGGTATTCGCTTATCAGGTCTGAGTTTTCTCGGTGGTGTCCTTTTCCTCTGCGAACTCCGCATCCAACACCTTGACCTTCGGCAGCTTTTGCAGTCCGGCTTCGTCAAAGGCAGCTTTTGCCGCCTTGTGCAGAGTGTTCTCCTCCCGGTGAGCCTCCAGAAAGGCTTTGCTGTACCCAGTTTTCCGATAAGCAGTGTACACCTCACGGGTCTTGGCATAGTTGATGATGTGGGTTTTTAGCACGGCGATTTCCGTCAACCTCGCTTCTGCAACCTTGAAGGATCATGCTGTTTTTCAACCGTCTATCCTAAAACGAACGTGATTCTCCGTGCGTGGGTGGATTTTTTTGCAACATAAATAACAGGCATTTTGAAAACTCACCTCCAGTCTTTCAGTTGGGATATGCGCAGAAAATCAACGCTATACCGTATATGTTTTGCAGTGCGTATACCGATTGCTATATTTTGTATAGAGCAACGCGATATTTGATAGCTTTTTAGGCATTTTCATCTTTGTTGGGTGCGTAGCTGTCAGCGCTGTTTTTGCCGATTTGTGCAATAAAAAAGAAACAGTCAGAAAAAATCCAACTGTTTCTCGTCAATTTTATTGCACAGGGGATATAATCCGAATCATCCCCATACGGTGCGTAATCCGCAAGAAGTATTCAGATGGTCGCCCGTTCAAATCACATCTGAAACGCATTGCTCCTGAAGTGTGACTTTTTTGCATTGAAGTAAAAATGGCAATTTTTTCTCGAAAGTAATGCTCGTCTGAAAACCCGCATTACGCCTATATTTTTTGCCATTTTCCAAAAGAAATGTTTTGTCCTTTGGGGGCTTCTTTAAGGTCCGCATGGGAGAGCGTTCGGTTCGCATCCGAAAGGTCAAGGGTTCGAATCCCTCTAGGTCCACTTTTAGCAGCAGCGTGATTTTAACGCTGCTGCTTTTCTTTTTGTGTGTACACAAACCACACGCTGGCTTTGGGATCTAGAGGGATTCGAACAGCACGGCCCTGCCGCAGGCAGGGTAAACAATCCGCCCTGTGGGCTGTTGCTTAGTGCGCGGGTTCCAACCAGTAGGAATGTCTACCGCGTTCAGAGTAATGGAAATCTCATAAAATGAACTGAAGAAAATCCTCCAAAATAAAAACGCAGCACACCCCCATTCTATGGACTGCACTGCGTCTGGCGTCTTGCTTGATTCAATTATTCTGCCGCCAATTTCAAGAATTTCTTGTCCGACTGGATGCTCTGGGTCACAAACTTCCCATTCCGGAACAATGCGTATGTTGTGACCGGTGCGGGCACATTCTGAGCCGTCTCTTTCTCTGTGATGTGGATGGCTTTGAACGGAATCCCATGTTCCTTTGCCGCCTCCTGCACCTTTGGCACCCAATAATAGGTGTAGGGGCACTGGTCGGTATAATAAAGGACAAAGCCATTTTCCTCCACCTTGGGGTGCTTGGCACAGGCCTTGAATTTTGGCGGCGGGGCACTCTCTGCAAGGGGCAGGCACATGAGGTTGATGCCGCAATCGGAGATGTCCGAAACCTTAAAGCCCTTATGGGTCAAAAAATTGGGGTCAGCGAGAAACTCCCGTTTGCGCCCCTCTGCACACAGAATACAAACACCGTTTTTGCCCTGCGCCTTGGCATCCCGAAGGCATTCTTCCAGCAGTTCGCTGGAATAGCCGTGCCCTTTCAAGGAACCGGAGACCCACAGACAGTTGATATAAAGCCAGCCTGCCGCATCAATGGGCACCCATGCGCTTTCTGCCGGGATGTACTCGATAAAGCATTTGCCCCGCTCTGCACTGCGGTAAAAGACAAGCCCCTCCTCAAAGCGCTGCTTAAGCCATTCCTTCTTGGCAAGGCTCTGTTTGCCGGACATGGCACAACAGATGTGTTCCTTGTCGATGTTTTCTTTGGTAACTCTGATATAATCCATCGAAGTGCTCTCCCCTCTCTTTATGCCTTCTCCGACACAGTGGCCTTTTCGTTTTTAGCTGCGGCTTATCGCATCCGTCCATCGCCGCCCATCAAGGCGGTCATTTCTTCAATATAGTCCAGAGGGAACGGCGTAGAGCACAGGGGCTTCATGGCAATGCTCATGAGCTTCATGGGATTGTCGTCTGCCGCCACCCGGTTGGAGCTGAGTTTTCCGCAGCGCTTGCAGCGGTGGATGATGGCCCACTCGCCGCCCTTGCGTACCCAGACGGCCACCGGCTCCATGATGCCGCCGCAGTCGGAGGCGCGGTCGCCGGGTTCTTCGTCCACATGAAGGCTGGACAGGCTCACAAAATCTTATGCAGCTCCTGCACAAGGTCGCCGATCACAATGGGCTTGGACAAAAAGCCGTTCATGCCGCTCTCCAATGCGTTGCGGCGGTCCTCGTCAAACGCATTGGCCGTCATGGCGAGGATCGGGACCTTTGCCCGAGCCGGGTCATCCAGTGCGCGGATCGTCCGGGTTGCGGTATAGCCATCCATCACCGGCATCTGCACGTCCATTAGGATCAGATCATAGCTGCCCGGCGCAGCAGCGCTGACCTTTTCCACCGCCACTGCGCCGTTTTCAGCTGTATCGACCCGGAAGCCGTACTCCCGCAGGATCTCCTGCGCGATCTCACGGTTCAGCTCATTGTCCTCCACCAGCAGGATGTGCTTGTCCTTGAAATCCGCATTCTCTTCGGGCAGGAGTTCCTGTTCTGCATCCGTCTGCCTCTGACCGAGGGCGCTCATCAGGGTCTCCCGCAGGTCGGACATGAACATGGGCTTGGAGCAGAAGGCGGTCACACCGGCCGCCTTTGCCTCCACCTCGATGTCCGACCAGTCGTAGGCGGTCAGGATGATGATAGGCGTATCGTCGTTCAGGCTGCGGATCTGGCGGGTGACTTCGATGCCGTTCATGTCCGGCAGCCGCCAGTCGATGATATAGGCATGGTAGGCGTCGCTCATCTCGATGGACTGCCGTGCGCGCAGCACTGCCTCCTTGCCGGAGAGCGTCCACTCCGCGCGCATCCCCACCTTGACCAGCATCTTCGTCACGCTGTCGCAGGTGTTGAAGTCGTCGTCCACCACCAGTGCCTTCAGGCCTTCCAGCTCGGTGATCTTTTCCACCGGACGGTGCTCCGCCTGCGGGCGCAGCGGCACACGGATGATAAACTCGGTACCCTTGCCCTGCTCCGTCTGGACTTCGATGGTGCCGCCCATCATATCCACGATGTTTTTGGTGATGGCCATGCCAAGTCCGGTGCCCTGTATCCTGCTTACTGTGGAGGTGCGCTCCCGCTCAAACGGCTCGAAGATCTTCTGGGCAAACTCCGGGCTCATGCCGATGCCGTTGTCCTTGATGCGAAACTCGTACTGCCCGCAGCCGCGCACCTTTCCGGCAAGCTGCCGGATGCGTACCGAGACCGTGCCGCCCGCCGGGGTAAACTTGATGGCGTTGGACAGCAGGTTCAGCAGGACCTGATTCAGCCGGGTCTTGTCGCAATAGACATCCTCGTCGGTCACATCCATGGCATCCATGTAGAGTTCCAGCTGCTTGGCGTAGATCTGCCCGCTGACGATGGTTTTCAGGTCGTGCAGCACATCGGACAGGTTGACCTCCACCTCTTCCAGATGGAGCTTTCCGCTTTCGATGCGGCTCATGTCCAGCACGTCGTTGATGAGGGAGAGCAGGTGCTTGCTGGAGGCAAGGGTCTTGGTGAGATAATCCTTCACCCGCTCCTTGTCGTCAATGTTGCTGACCGCCAGCGTGGTAAAGCCGATGATGGCGTTCATGGGGGTGCGGATGTCGTGGGACATATTGGAAAGGAAGGTGCTCTTGGCGCGATTGGCGGTCTCGGCGGCAGCCACTGCATCTGAAAGCGCCTGATTCACCTGCTTGTCGGCTGTGCGGTCGGACATGACGAGGATGTATTTGGCTCTGCCCTCCACCTCGCTGCCCATGGCGATGATGTGGAACCAGCGCTGCTCCCCGGTCTGCTGATGCAGATACTCAAAATCCCATTCGCGCTGTCCCCCGCTGCGAAGCCCATCCAGACAGACTTTGTCGTTTTTCGGGGCGTTTTTCGTGCGCAGCTTATCCAGAACATGGATATTCTGCCGGACTTCCCCTTCCGACACGCCCAGCAGACGCTCAATGTTCGGGCTGACGTAATCTACCTTGGAGGTCTTTGTGTCCAGCATCAGGAAGACGTCGTCCACGTTCAGCGAGAGCTTCTGGAACAGCTCGTCCCGATACAGGATCTCGGTGTTTTTCCGGCGCAGCGTATCGTGGTTTTTGCGCAGGAGGAGCAGGATGACCGTCGCTGCAAGGCAGAGGGCGATGCCTGTCACGATCTGCACCGTCCGGAACCAGAGCTTGTCCAGATTGGCATTGACGACCTTGACCGGGACAAGGCCCAGCATCGTCCAGCTCTGGACGGCTGTGCCCTCGTAGACCAGATAATAACTGGTGTCACCCAGCTTTACCTTCATGTTTCCGCTGCTGCCCTGCTCAAACGCATCCGAGAGGGCAAGGATCTGCTCCTCCGAAAGGTCGGAGTGGTCGCGCAGCACCGCGATAAAGTTGTAGACCGATTCTGTGGCGTTTGCAGAATTGTCGATGACCACCCGCCCGTCCGAGTAGACCACATAGTTGCTGGCGCTCCCCTGAAAAGCAGAATTGTCCAGCGCTTTCAGCACAGCATCGTTATAGTACGCGATGGCGATGGCATCGTAGTCGAAGTTCCGGTAGCTGCCCTGTATTTCGGGACAGATGAACACGAGCATCTGGGGTTTGCCGGGCAGTACCGCATTCATGACGATATCCTCGCCATCGGAGAGCTTTTCGTCCAGATTGGTCTGCAAGCCGAGGTAGCCCGTTTCGCCAGACACGGTCATATAGTTTCCGTCGTAGGAAAGAAAGTAAAAGTCGGCAAATCCGGTGTCCTGCTTTGCCTTCTCGACATACGCCTGAATTTCGCCTTCGTCTGAGGTATTTTTCAGAAAGCCGTTGTATAGATGCAGATAGGTCAGGTTCTTGCGCACCAGCTCCTTCAGCATATTGTTGGATTTATGCAGGACCTCTTCCAGATGCGACGTGCTCTCCTGATAGACCGTCTGCGACACATACGAGATGTACTGGCAGCTGACGCCGACCAGCAGCCCCAGCAGCAGGAGGGCGACGGCGGCGGCAGGGAGCCATTTCCGCCGGGAGCGGCCTTTTCGTTTGGGTTCGTGCATTTCGTCTGCCATTCCGCTCACCTCAGTGTCATGTAGTTTTCCGGCTCTGCAAGCGCTGCGCCGCCGCCGGAAACGTAATCGCGCCATGCGTCCTTTACCCACGTACCTTCGTCCGTGACGGCGCGGCCTTCGTCTGCAAACACCGCGGTCATCTGCTTTGTCGTGGCCAGACAGGTCACGGTGAGGGTGTCATCCTCCCGGAGCGGCTGGCCGTTCCGGGTGATGCCGGTCAGGGTATAGCTGCCGCCTGCCTCTTTTACCTCCATGGTGATGCCGCTGGCCACCGGCAGAGAGCCGCAGTTGAAGGGCACAAAGCCGCCCTCACAGCCCTCCACAAAGGCGCGGAGGGTCTCCTTCAGCTCTGCGCCGGTCATGGTGCGCTGGTAGGCCATCAGGCCGTTCGGCATGATCATGGAGACGGCCATCTTCTTGGTATAATCCGCCCGCAGCACACTGCCGGTAAAGCTGTTTGCTGCGGCGATGAGCACATCCGTGCCATACACGCCGCGCAGCGTGTTCGCCATGACGGAGAAGGAAGCGCTGCCGCCGTTTTTGTGGAAGACATTGGAATAGCTCTTCCCAGAGGTCAGCACCGTCTCGTCCGTGGTGGTCTTTTCCGTGAGGAGCTGGGCGTTGAAGTCCTGATACGCCTGCTTTGCCGTAAGCTTGCCCGCGATCATCCGGGAGACCACATCCTTGGAGATGGAGAAGAAATCGTTGGAGGCGATGCGGATGTACATATGGTTCTCTTCCACCACCGGGCGGATGTCCTTCATGTATTCGGTCAGGCGGAGGCTGACGTTCTGGCTGTAGCTCAGCAGATCCTGTCCGTCGGAGATGACGTGGTTCTGTCCCCCCTCGGAGAGCATGACGTTCAGCACCTTCATGGCCTTTTCGCGGCGTGCGCTGTCCTGCTCCAGCTCCCGGTTCAGGGCGATCTGGAAATAGGGGGTGGTCATGATCCACTTTTCGCCGTTCTGGCTAAAGAAGGGCAGAAAGGTCGTGTCGATGCCCTCCTCCTGAAACATCTTCACGCCGGCGGAGCTGCCAAAGTACATGGCCACTTTCCCGTTCCGGAACAGGTTCATCACGTCATCGTAAGTCAGCGCAAGGTCGTCCGCCGTGAGGTGGGTATCTTGAATGAACTGGGCCATCCGCTCGAATGCCCCCGGCCAGACAGTGTCGTCCAGACCCACCCGCTCGCTGTTGGCGGGGTCGCTGTAGGCGGTGCGCCACTTGCGCCCCTCCGTAGTGGTAAGCTCGGCAGCCGAAAGCCCCTGCAGCGTCTCCATGCAGGTGTAGTCGTAGGCATAATCGGCGGTAAAGCCGCGGATGCCTACCTTCTCGAAGGCCTGACAGGCCGCCACAAAGCTGTCGTAATCGGTAGGCAGCGGGATGTCGTACTGCTCGAACAGGCTGCGGTTGACCACGAATCCGTGGGCGTCGGCGCACACCGGCAGCCAGTTCACGCTGCCGTCCTCATTTTTGAAGCTGTTGAGGTAGGCGTTGTAGACCGCGCCCGCCTCGTTGGTGGTCGCAAGGTTCATCAGGCTGTCCTTCAGGGGAGCTGCATCGTGCAGCGAGAAGCGGCAGCTGGTGATGATGTCCGGCAGGCCGCCGTTCTCCTGCAAGAATTTGTAAAAGTCCAGATCGTTGTTGCCCACGATGAACTCGATATTCACGTCCGGCAGCTGCGCCTGAACATAGGGGGCATAGGTTTCGTACAGGCTATTCGTCCACAGATACACCTGAATGGTCTCAGCGTCTTCCTGCATCTCCGCCCGTTCTGCCGCCTTTCCGCTGCATCCGGTCAGCAGGGATACCCCCAGCACCAGTGCCATAAGCAGGGAAAAAAGGCTGCGCAGTGTTTTCTTCTTCATCAAACGATTCACCTCATGGCCCGACGACAGCCTGCCGTCGCCCGGCAGGCTGTCGTCGGTCTTCTTGTCTGTTCCATCACGACTCACGGAAAGGACGCCGCAGTCTCTCTTTGTGTGCATCCTGTTTTACGCCCCCAATACCACAACGCCATTGGAAAGGCACGTCCACAGCAAAATGACGATACAAGAATATTCTATCATTATAACGCCGGGGTTTCAAGGAATTTTAACATTTTTTCAAAAACATCGACAAACAGCAGCCCCTTTGCGGCCTTTCGTTTTCTTTTTATTCCAACGCTCCCAAAAAATTGGGTAAAGCGCAGGAGCGGCCTGCACAAAAAAAGAAGCAGCTGACAAAAGCTCAGCTGCTTCTCCGGTGTGTTCAGGATTCCGCCGCCTTCTGTGCCCGGATGTCCTTTCCGACAAAGAGGCAGGGCAGGAAGGAGGCGAGGCGGCTGGAGATCTTTTCCGTATAGAGGCGTTCCAGCAGCGCGCTTTCGGTGATGTTGGTGGTGACGATGGTGGGCAGCTTTGCGCCCAGACGGTTGTTCAGCAGGCTGTAGAGGGTGCTGATGAGGAAGCTGGAGTTGAACTCCGAGCCGAGGTCGTCGAGGATGAGCAGGTCGGCCCCGGCAGCGGTGCGCAGGAGCGTCTCCTCTTCCCCGGCGGGATCTTGCCCGAAGTGCAGGGCTTCCAGCTTCGAGAAGAAATCGGGACTGGACACATAGATGACATCGAAGCCCTTTTCCAGCACCTCTCCGGCGATGGCCAGCGCGGCGTGGGTCTTGCCCAGACCGGCGTTGCCCAGAAGCACCAGACTGGGGCTGGTGCGGTCAAATTCGTCAGCGTAACCCTTCAGCTCGGCCAGCTGTCCGGCCATGTACCTGCGCGCCGACTCGCCGACATCGGCGTCCTTCTCGTCGGGGTAATAGCGCAGCTCCATGGTGTCGAAGCTGGAAATGGAGAGGCTGGACAGGGCCTCGATCTCCTCCCGGCGGAGCTGCTGCATCACCTTGTGGACGCATTCACAGGTGCGCCCCTTCACCACGCCGGTATCCTCGCAGAGCTTGCAGGTGAAGCGAGGTTCCAGTGCGTCAGCCGGGCGGCCGCTGGACGCCAGCAGCTCCGAGAGCTTCCTGCGGGCGTCCGCAAGGGCGGCGGCGGCCTCGGTGCGGTCCCTGCCCGCCGCACCGGCCAGTGCGCAGCGGATGCCCCGCACCCGCACCTCTTCCTCGGCGTGGCGCAGCCCGGGCAGGGCTGCTTCGGCCTCTGCGCGGGCATCCTCTGCCCGCGCCCGGGCCGTCTGACGCCGCCGGGCGACGGTGCGCAGGGCCTCCTGATACAGTTCGTTCTTGGTACGCATAGTGTCTCCTTATACCGGGTGTCACTCGGGCTTTTTCTTGAGGGAGCGGCGGCGGGCGGCGTTCTTGAGGAAGTCGTTGCCGCTGGGGGCTTCGCGGTCCACCCGGATGTTCCGGCTGGCACCGATGGACGCCACCGGGCTGCGCACATCGTGGATGTTCCGCAGGCCCTTGGCGTTCCATGTCTTGAGGATGCTGTTCCAGTACCACAGGTCCCGCTTCGGCCCGGCCTGCACCGCTGCCTCCTGCACCATGGCGTCATCGTAGCCGTACACCTCATACCACCGGGCGATGGCCTTCCGCCCGCCGAGGGTAAGCTCGCTGTCCGGGATGCCCAGCAGAGAGGCGACGTACTGCTCCCGGGTCTGGCGGAGGGCCAGCAGCTTGAGGTGGGCGTCGGCCTGTTCGCCGGTCTCCACTCCCTCGGCCCGCCAGACCTTCAGCTCGTGGAGGACGGCGGCCATGGTCCGCTTGCCTCGGCTGGCCACATAGGCCACGCAGAGCATGACCGTCTCGGGGGCATAGCCCTCCTGCACATAGAGGTTGACCAGCTTTTCCATTTCGCTGTGGGTCAGCGGGCGGGCAAAGCCCGTCTGGGCGCAGTCGATGAGGCTGGAGATCATGGGGTCGGTGCGGCTTGCGGCGGCGATCTCCGCCCACGTCATGGGGGCGGGGGCCGAAGGCTCTGCGCCCGGGGCGGCGTTCTCGTCGTAGCGCTCCAGCAGCCCCGCGCCGGCCCAGAAGGAGAGGGCGCTCTCGGCAGAGATGCGGCTGCGCAGCTTCAGGTCTGCGCAGAGCTTGTCCGGGTCGGTGATGCCGGTGGCCAGCACATACAGCGCCACCCGGACGTTATACTCCTCGGCGATGCCCAGCTTGGAAAAGATGAGCTGCGGCACCGGGATGGTGTCGCCCTTGAGTTCCTTGATGCGGTAGATCATTTGTCTCCTTCGCTTTCTGCTTCCTCATCCTTCGGCGGCGACCACGGCTCCGAGTCCAGAATGGAGGGCCGCTGCTTCCAGTACGCAGTGTCGGCGCTGTAGGTGGAGGACAGGTACTCCGCCGCCTCCGCCCGGCCCTCCTCCGTCAGGGGAAAGACCTTCTGCCGCCGCAGGGCCGGGTCGGTGCGGTCCAGCGCCCACGGGTCGGGCCAGATGTCCACCGTGAGGACGGACTCCTCCTTCTGTGCGCCCTCACCGCCGTCCGGGTCGGGCACGCTGCGCTTGCCGGGCGAGAGCAGGTAGCGCATCCCGTCCTCGTTGCCGCTGTATTGGTTCTTGCACTTGAAATAGTGCAAAAGGGGTACAAAGATCATGGCGTCCCTCTCCGTTTTCTTTCGCCGAAATGATAAGAGCGCCAATTCTTGACGAATCAGCGCTCTTTTTGTGGAGCAGGATACGGGACTCGAACCCGCCGCCTACTGCTTGGGAAGCAGTCGCTCTACCGGATGAGCTAACCCTGCGTTTACCTGTTTATTGTAGCAAAGGGCGGCGGTTTTGTCAACAGCTTTTTGGCTCGAATCCCGCCGGGGCGGTCGATTTTCTGCTTTTCGGACAAAGAAATGGTAAAAAGATGGATTCTCCCTGTAAAATACAGTATAATAAGACCCAAAGAAAGACCCAAAGAGCGTTTACTTCGGAAAGGAATCAAAACTATGGGAATCGTAGTCATCGGCGCAGTTTTTGTGGACATCAAGGGCTATCCTCTCTCCACCTACATCCCCGGCGGACGGAACGCCGGGCGGATGGAGCAGGTGCACGGCGGCGTGAGCCGGAACGTGGCGGAGGACATTGCCAACGTGGAGCTGCGCCCCACCTTCGTGAGCCTTGTGGATGACAGCGGCATGGGGCAGGACGTCATCGACAAGCTGGACAACCACAAGGTCAACACCCGATACATCCAGAAAGTCCCCGACGGCATGGGCACATGGCTGGCCATCTTCGACAACGACGGCGACGTCCACGCGGCCATCTCCAAGCGGCCCGACACCACCCCTCTGACCACCCTGCTGGAAGAGAAGGGCGACGAGATCTTCCGGGACTGCGACAGCATCGCCATCGAGCTGGACCTCGAGAAAGAGACCGTCAAGCAGGTGCTCCACTACGCCAAGAAGTACAAAAAGAAGGTCTTTGCCGCCGTCTCCAACATGAGCATCGCCATGGAGCGCCGCGACTATCTGCAGCAGATCGACTGCTTCGTCTGCAACCAGCAGGAGGCCGGGCTGCTCTTCTCGGACGACTACGGCCACCTCTCCCCCACCCAGATGGCTCAGGTGCTGGCCCGGAACGTCCACAGCGCCAATATGACCAGCATGGTGGTGACGATGGGCGGTCTGGGGGCCGTCTACGCCCAGCACGACGGGGCCTGCGGCGTCGTGCCCGCCAAGAAGGTGGACGTCATCGACACCACCGGCGCAGGCGATGCCTTCTTTGCGGGGACGGTCATCGGCCTGACCTACGGCAAGAATCTGGCCCAGTCCTGCGAGATCGGCAGCCGCCTCGCCGCCTCGGTCATCTGCATCACCGAAAACGTCTGCCCCCGCTTCCGCCCGCTGGAATTCGGGCTGGATGTACCAGTGGTGGACTGACGCTGCCTCCCTCTGAGCACAGGAGCTTCTGCTTCTGTGCTCATTTTTTGATACGACCCTTCGATTCCTTCGATGGGTCTTCTGCTTCTTATCGGAAAATCGGTTGAATCCCCTCCCCGGCTGTGATACACTGGGGGTATCGAATTTGTGAAAAGAGGAAAATCCAATGAATCAAAAGCAGCACAAGCGGAGCGCCTTTTCGGGCAAGATCGGATTCGTTCTCTCCGCTGCAGGCGCGTCGGTGGGCCTCGGCAACATCTGGCGCTTCCCCTATCTTGCGGCCAAGTACGGCGGCGGCATCTTCCTGCTCATCTACATCATCCTCGCCTTCACCTTCGGCTACACCATGATCGTGGCCGAGACGGCGCTGGGCCGGATGACCAAGAAAAGCCCGGTGGGCGCGTTCGCCTCCTTCGGCAAAAAGGGCGGGCTTTCCTTCGGCGGCTGGATCAACGCCATCATCCCCATCCTCATCGTCCCCTACTACTCGGTCATTGGCGGCTGGGTCATCCGGTATCTGGCCGACTACATCGGCGGCCACGGTAGCGAGCTGGCAGCGGACGGCTATTTCTCCGCCTTCATTTCCAGCGGCCCGTCGGCGGAGATCTGCTTCGCCATCTTTACCGTCTTTACCCTCTCTATCATCTTTGCGGGCGTGCGCAACGGCGTGGAGCGGGTGTCCAAGGTGATGATGCCCATTCTTGTGGTGCTCTCCGTCGTCATCGCAGGCTACTCCGTCACACGCCCGGGCGCGCTGGAGGGTGTGAAATACTTCCTCGTGCCCAACATCGCCAACTTCTCGTGGATGACCGTCGTGACCGCAATGGGGCAGATGTTCTACTCTCTCTCCATCGCTATGGGCATCCTCGTCACCTTCGGCTCCTATATGAAGAAGGACGTCTCCATCGAGGAGTCCACCGAAAACGTGGAGGTCTTTGATACCGCCATCGCCATCATGGCGGGCCTGATGATCATTCCGGCGGTCTTCTCCTTCTCTGGCGGCGACCCGGACACTCTGCAGGCCGGCCCGGCCCTCATGTTCATCACCATCCCCAAGGTGTTCGAGAGCATGGGCCTCGGCACGGTGGTGGGCATCCTCTTCTTTACGCTGGTGCTTTTCGCCGCTGTCACCAGCTCCATTGCTCTGACCGAGAGCGCCGTCTCCACCTTCGAGGACGAGCTGGGCTGGGACCGCAAGCAGTCCACCATCCTCATCGGCATCATCATGCTGGTGCTGGGCAGTCTGTCGGCTCTGGGTTACGGCCCGCTGGCCCGGTTCACGGTCTTCGGGATGCAGTTCCTCGACTTCTTCGACTTCCTCACCAACTCCGTCATGATGCCCATTGCGGCCATCACCACCTGCCTGCTGGTGTCCCGGGTCATCGGTGTGGAGAAGATCGAAGAAGAGGTCACGCTGGACGGCAAGCCCTTCCGCCGCAGACGCATCTTCAACTTTATGATAAAGTATCTCTGCCCCATCTTCGCGGCCATCATCCTTGTCAGCTCGGTGGCCAACGCCCTCGGCGTCATCTCCATGTAAACAGCAAAAACAAAGCGCTGGAAGCGGTCTAAAGGCTTCCAGCGCTTTTTCTTTATGCTTGCAGGAGACTTTTTATCTCGTCCAAGTTCTTTGCAAAGCAGATGCCCTTCTGCCGCGCGGGGCTGGACAGGCCCGTCTCGACCATATGGGCCAGCAGGGCCTTCAGTCCGGCGTAGTAGTCGTCGAGGTCGTAGAGGATGCAGGGCGCGTCGAGATGGCCCAGCGAGACCTTGGACATCACCTCGGCGATCTCTTCCAGCGTGCCGGTGCCGCCCGGAAAGGCGATGAAGGCGTCGCCCAGCTCGATCATCCGGGTCTTTCGCTCGGTCATGTCCTTCGTGACGATGAGCTTTGTCAGGCCGTTGTACTGCACCTCCGAGTCGATGAAGAACTGCGGCTCTACCCCGGTCACTTCGCCGCCCGCCATCAGGACGCTGTGGGCGAGGCGGCCCATCAGGCCGCTGCGGGAGCCACCATAGACCAGAGCGTTCCCGCTCTCACCGATCCACCGGCCCAGCTCCTCGACGGCCTGCTTCAGGGCCGGGTCATTGCCCTCGTTCGCCCCCAGATAGACTGTGATATTCATTCCCTTTTCTCCCCTCATCTTGCCCATGTCATTTCCTGATCCGGGCCTCTGTAGTCAAATCTGCCGTCGTTCTTTTCTTCCAGCGCCTTTATCATGTGGTAAGCGAACTCATTGTAGGGCGTCGGGATGCCAAGCTCCCTGCCCATCCGGATGAGTGCGCCCGAGAACATATCGATCTCGGTGTGGCGTCCGGCGTCCAGATCCTGCAAGGTCGAATAGCGGGCCGATGGCTTGACGGCGCAGCCCTTACCGGACACTGCCTCCACCCGCTGCATATCATGAAGCTATTATACCACGCTTTCCTCTTCCGGAAAAGCTCGTTGTGTTTTATTTTTGAACGTCAAAAATCTTTGACTTTTATCGAAAAGTTATAACAAAAGTGTAGAATCTCTCCGGCAAATAGAATCTTTGCCCAAAAAGGGCTTGATTTTTTTCGAAAACGGACTAGAATATCTTTTCGCAGAGGGGCCTTGCCTGTACGGCCCTCCCGCAAAACTATTTTTAAATATGAGGAGATTTTTCATATGAAACTCAAGAATGTTGCTGTTACCGTTGCTGCTCTGGTCCTTGCTGTCAGCATGACTGCCTGCGGCAGCTCTTCTTCTACCGCTGCTTCCACTTCTGAGGCTGCTTCTGCTCAGTCCGAGACCTCCGCTTCCTCCGCTGTCGCTGAGGAGAACAGCGCTTCCTCCGAGGCTGCAAGCGAGGCTGCATCTTCTGAGGCCGCATCCGAGGTCTCCAGCGAGGCTGCATCTTCTGAGGCTGCTTCCTCTGAGGTTGCTTCTTCTACTGCCGCCTGATTTTTCGCACAAAAATGGGCCGCAGCCTTTCCCCTCGCGGGGTGGGCTGCGGCCCATTTTATTTTACACGAAGTCTTCCCGCATGGGGGTGAAGATGTCCAGCAGGATACCAGCCTCGGTGCAGACACAGCCGTGCTCCACGCCGTCCTCCTTCAAGATGGTATCCCCGGCCCGCACGGTGTGAGTCACGCCGTCCACCGTGAACTCGAACGCACCTGACATCACATAGGTGATCTGGGTGTGGGGGTGATGGTGGAGTGCGCCCACAGCCCCCTTCTCGAAGGTGTTCTCCACGCACATCAGGCCGTCGGTATAGGCCAGCACCCGGCGGGTGACGCCCTCGCCTGCCGCCTGCGGCAGGGCCTCTGCATGGTAGACCCAGCGCTGTTTCTTCTCGGGAAGCTTCATATCCATTCCTCGTTTTCCGCCGCCAGACAGCGGCTTTTTCTCTTATTATAGCGGCCCGGCAGACGGATGACAAGGGGCTTTTTGGAGCGGATGACGGAGGATGGTCTTCCGTTTTTCCGGCAGGGTGCGGTTGGGGTCGGAGAGGTAGATTTCGTGGTGGAAGCGGGTTTCCGAAAAGTCCACCGCATACCCCTGCTCTGCTGCGAACGCATCCATCCGGGCCAGCGTCTCCGGCTCATCGTCATAGAGGCCGAGGTGCAGGCACTGAACGCAGAGACCCTCATCATAGGTAAGATATTCCACCTTCGAGAAGTCCTGTTTCTTCTTGGCCGACACCTCCCTGACAGCCCAGTCGAACTCTTCCCGGGTCACGAACTTCGGCAGGTGGAGCATGGATGTCCAGTGGAAGCTTTCCTTCCCGGTTCCCGTCTGTTCCCACAGCCCTTCCAGCGGGGGCACCACAAAGTCAAAATAGCCCTCCATCCGATAGCTGCCCTTTTTGCTCATCTTGATGGTGTAGAGCAGGCCGTACAGCAGCTCGATGGCTGCTTTGTACTCGCCTATAGGGTCGTTGGGGTCGCCCTGCCCCCGCACCGTTGCAAAGGTCATCGACGGCACAGTGATGAGGTGGGGTGTGCAGGGCGGCTGATAGAGAGCCTTATATTCTTTCTTATAATCAAACGCCATCGTCGCTGACCTCCTCTACCTGTCCAGCAACTCCTTCAGCAGGGCATCCGACAGCTCCCTGTCAGCCCTAATCAAGTTCCAGTGCTGCTTGTTCTTTCATCTCCAGTATATCACAACAACCAATCTTTGTAAACCATAAAGTTGTGCTATGCGCCGCAAAAAATTCCTCTGCCTTTCCAGACAGAGGATCCATACAAAAAAAGTCCTTCCCACTCTCCGGAATGGGAAGGACTTTATAAGTGCTTAGTTCGCCTTAGAACTGACGTTCAAGGACAAAATCACTCAATGATCTTGCCGACGACGCCGGAACCAACGGTACGGCCACCCTCACGGATAGCGAAACGCAGGCCCTCTTCCATAGCGACGGGGGTCAGCAGCTCAACGTGCATCATGACGTTATCGCCAGGCATGCACATCTCGGTGCCTTCCGGCAGGGTGATGATGCCGGTCACGTCGGTGGTACGGAAGTAGAACTGAGGACGATAGTTGGAGAAGAACGGGGTGTGACGGCCGCCTTCGTCCTTGGTCAGAACGTAGACCTGAGACTCGAAGACCTTGTGGGGGTGCACAGAACCGGGCTTAGCCAGAACCTGACCACGCTCGATCTGGGTACGATCAACACCACGCAGCAGAGCGCCGATGTTATCGCCAGCCTCAGCGAAGTCCAGAGACTTACGGAACATCTCCAGACCGGTGATGGTGGTGCTCAGACGATCGGGCTTGATGCCGACGATCTCCATTGCATCGCCAACCTTGGCCATACCACGCTCAACACGACCGGTAGCAACAGTACCACGGCCGGAGATGGTCATGACATCCTCGATGGGCATCAGGAAGGGCTTGTCCTCCTCACGATCCGGGTTGGGGATGTAGGAGTCAACAGCATCCATCAGCTCCTTGATGCAAGCATACTCGGGAGCATCGGGATCCTTGGAGTCAGACTCCAGAGCCTTCAGAGCGGAACCACGAATGATCGGGGTGTCATCGCCCGGGAAGTCGTACTCGCTCAGCAGCTCACGGATCTCCATCTCGACCAGATCCAGCAGCTCCTCGTCGTCGACCATATCGCACTTGTTCATGAAGACAACGATATAGGGCACGCCGACCTGACGAGCCAGCAGGATGTGCTCACGGGTCTGGGGCATGGGACCGTCGGTAGCAGCAACGACCAGAATAGCGCCGTCCATCTGAGCAGCACCAGTGATCATGTTCTTGACGTAGTCAGCATGGCCCGGGCAGTCAACGTGAGCATAGTGACGAGCGTCGGTCTGATACTCAACGTGAGCGGAGTTGATCGTGATACCACGAGCACGCTCCTCAGGAGCCTTATCGATGTTGGCGTAGTCCATGAAGTCTGCGTCGCCCTTCAGAGCCAGGTACTTGGTGATGGCGGCAGTCAGAGTGGTCTTGCCGTGGTCAACGTGACCGATGGTGCCGATGTTAACATGCGGCTTAGAACGGTCGAACTTTGCCTTTTCAGCCATTGGAATATCCTCCCTTAAATTAGGTTTTGATATTGGTTACAACAGTCCTGCTAATACAGAATTGCATTGCAAAACTATTCTACTAAATTCCACCTGTAAAATCAAGTGTTTTTACAGGAAATTTTGCCGGAGCTATACTACCCCGGCAAAATCTTTATCCGTTTTTCAACGATCAGCCCTTGGTGCGGCCAGCAATGATCTGGTCGGCGATGTTCTTGGGCACCGGCTCGTAGTGAGACGGCTCCATGACATACTGGCCACGGCCCTGCGTCTTGGAGCGCAGGTCGGTGGCGTAACCGAACATCTGAGCCAGAGGAACGAAGGCGTTGACACGCTGGGTGCCAGCCATTGCCTCCATGCCCTGAATCTGACCACGGCGAGCATTCAGATCGCCGATGACATCGCCCAGATACTCATCGGGAACGATGACAGCGACCTTCATGATAGGCTCAGTGATGATAGGATCAGCCTTGCGCATAGCATCCTTGAAGGCCATAGAACCTGCGATGGAGAAGGCCATCTCAGAGGAGTCGACCTCATGATAAGAACCATCCCACAGGGTGACCTTGACGTCAACGACAGGATAGCCTGCCAGAACGCCGGACTTCATAGCACCCTGAATACCGTTGTCGATAGCCGGGATGTATTCCTTCGGGATAGCGCCGCCAACGATGGCGTTGACGAACTCATAACCCTTACCGGGCTCGTTCGGCTCGATCTTGATCTTGACGTGACCGTACTGGCCCTTACCACCAGACTGACGAGCGTACTTGGTCTCCTGATTGGCCTCCTTGCGGATGGTCTCACGGTAAGCGACCTGAGGTGCGCCGACGTTAGCCTCGACCTTGAACTCACGGAGCAGACGATCGACGATGATCTCCAGATGGAGCTCGCCCATGCCGGCGATGATGGTCTGACCAGTCTCCTCATCGGTGTAGGTCTTGAAGGTAGGATCCTCTTCGGCCAGCTTTGCCAGCGCGATGCCCATCTTCTCGTTGCCGGCCTTGGTCTTAGGCTCAATGGCGACGCGGATAACAGGCTCGGGGAACTTCATGGACTCCAGAATGATGGGATGATTCTCATCACACAGGGTATCACCGGTGGTGGTGTTCTTCAGACCAACGACAGCAGCAATATCGCCTGCGTAGCAGCAGTCGATGTCCTTGCGGTGGTTGGAGTGCATCTGCAGGATGCGGCCCATACGCTCCTTGCTGTCCTTCACGGAGTTGTAGACAGTAGTACCTGCCTCGACCTTACCGGAATAGACGCGGAAGTATGCCAGCTTACCAACGAAGGGGTCGGTAGCGATCTTGAAGGCCAGAGCTGCGAAGGGAGCGTCGTCGGAAGACGGACGGGTCTCCTGCTCTTCGGTCTCAGGATTCACACCCTTGATGTCCTCGACATCGGTAGGTGCGGGCATATAGTCAACGATAGCGTCCAGCAGCTTCTGCACGCCGCGGTTCTTGTAGGAAGAGCCGCAGACGACGGGAACCAACGTATTGGCGATGGTCTCCTTGCGGATGGCTGCCTTCAGTTCCTCACGGGTGATCTCCTCACCCTCGAGGTACTTCTCCATCAGAGCCTCGTCGTTCTCAGCAACAGCCTCAACGAGGATGTTGCGGTACTCCTCGGCCTGCTCGCGCATATCCTCGGGGATAGGCTCGGTGCGCATGTCGTTGCCCATATCGTCGTAGTAGACCTCAGCGTTCATATCGACCAGGTCAACGATACCACGGAAGGTATCCTCCTGACCGATAGGCAGCTGGATGGCCACGCCGTTGGCGTGCAGACGATCGTGCAGCATCTTGATGCAGCGGAAGAAGTCAGCACCCATGGTATCCATCTTGTTGACGTACACCATGCGGGGGACTTTGTACTCATCAGCCTGACGCCAGACGGTCTCAGACTGAGGCTCGACACCGCCCTTAGCAGCCAGAACGGTCACAGAACCGTCCAGAACGCGCAGGGAACGCTGGACCTCAACGGTGAAGTCAACGTGGCCCGGGGTGTCGATGATGTTGATGCGGTGACGATTCTTCTTGAATGCAACGGGATCCTTCTGAGTCTCAGAGTGGCTCCAGTAGCAAGTGGTAGCTGCGGAGGTGATGGTGATACCACGCTCCTGCTCCTGAACCATCCAGTCCATGGTAGCGCCGCCGTCGTGAACCTCGCCGATCTTGTGGTTGATGCCGGTGTAGTACAGAATACGCTCGGTAGTGGTCGTCTTACCAGCATCGATGTGGGCCATAATGCCGATATTTCTCGTCATCTGAAGAGAAACTTCTCTGGGAGTAGCCATGAAATTAACCTCCTACAGAACAGATCAATAACGGAAATGAGCGAAAGCCTTGTTGGCCTCGGCCATCTTGTGGGTATCCTCGCGCTTCTTCACGGCGTTGCCGGTGTTGTTGGCAGCATCCATGATCTCAGCAGCCAGACGCTGTGCCATGGTCTTCTCACCACGGCTGCGGCTGTAAGCAGTCAGCCAGCGCAGGCCCAGAGTCTCGCGGCGGGCAGGGCTGACTTCCAGAGGAACCTGGTAGTTAGCACCGCCAACGCGGCGGGTCTTGCACTCGAGGCTGGGCATGATGTTCTCCATCGCCTTCTCGAAAGTCTCGAGAGGATCGTTGCCGGTCTTCTCCTGAATCATGGAGAAAGCCTCGTAAACGATCTTCTGAGCGACGCCCTTCTTGCCGTCCAGCATGACGCTGTTGACCAGACGGGTGACCATCTTGGAATTGTAAATAGGATCAGCTAAGACATCGCGCTTAGCAATGTTACCTCTTCTAGGCATCTTTCTTCCCTCCTTCACAGAATGATATCATCGGTACTCGAAAGTAATAAAACTCCCGTTGTGTCACAAAGAGCTGACCTTACATAAACTGTTGCCCTCCGCACTTTCTGCGGACTTGTTATTTATATAATGGAAAGCCGTTTATGGCGGTTCGTTCCTCAATTACTTCTTTGCAGCACCGGCCTTAGGACGCTTTGCGCCGTACTTGGAGCGGGCCTGATTACGGCCTGCAACACCCTGAGTATCCAGGGTACCACGGATGATGTGGTAACGCACACCGGGCAGGTCCTTAACACGACCGCCACGGATCAGCACGACGGAGTGCTCCTGCAGGTTATGGCCGATACCGGGAATGTAAGAGGTGACCTCGATACCATTCGTGAGGCGGACACGGGCGACCTTACGCAGAGCAGAGTTAGGCTTCTTGGGGGTCATGGTACGGACTGCAGTGCAGACACCGCGCTTCTGGGGGCTGTTCAGATCAGAATACTGTTTCTTCTGAGAATTGTAGCTCTTCAGCAGGGCGGGAGCAGTGCTCTTCGTAGCCAGGACCTGACGGCCTTTGCGTACAAGCTGGTTAAAAGTAGGCATTGGTTTTCTCCTTTCTTAATGATGAACATCGGATATTTTCCGACTTTTTTGCCGCACTATCCCTGTGTGGGACGCGCAACAGTTATATAATACCCGTTTTCATCAGGAATGTCAACAGTTTTTCCAATATTTTTTTGTTTTATTCGCCGAAATAATTCTTGGCTCATTTTTTAGGGCAAAATGCCCGTCCCTTCCAGCCTCTCCCCTTGGGAGAGGTGGCATCGCGTCAGCGATGACGGAGAGGGCAAGCCTGTTTCCAAAGAGCATCCGCACAGCGATACGCATTGGCTTTTGTCAGAGCGATACTATCGCAGCTCCTGTAATTTTCCGGCAGCGTCCTTGCCCTCTCAGGCGCTTCGCGCCAAGGCCGGGTTGCGGCACCCAGCGTCTGCTTCGCTGTCGCTTGCATCCTGCTGGCCGCTGCCCCAACAGCTC
>ENA-OZRN01000300-OZRN01000300.1-human-gut-metagenome-genome-assembly--contig:-NODE-300-length-21539-cov-8.694377_pt1 | contig 21539 bp, 18 predicted proteins | sample MGYA00243270_ERZ653947 | MGnify/ENA primary metagenome ERZ653947 (study PRJEB26926, sample SAMN06164695) | human gut metagenome | biome: ENVO:00009003; feature: ENVO:2100002; material: ENVO:00002003...
CATACGAGATCATGCCTAGTCTCGTGGGCTCGGAGATGTGTATAAGAGACAGATGCAGGAGATTGCCAGAGCTTTGCGCGAAATGATTTCGGAAGATTCTCCCAATGCTTCGGAGGCTTTGTTGTCCGGAACTCGTGAGGCTGTATTCCGTGAAATCTTTATTTTTCATTATCCTTCTTTTTTAGAGAAACTTTATCAGTCTATTCCGGAGGTGGATAAGGATGAAGAACTGATATGTATGCTGGTAGCTCTTGGACAGTCTGTAAAGGAGATTGCAGAACTGATTTATTTTTCGCCGGAACGGGTAGAATTGTTATGTGCTTCGGTCTGCCGCAAGATGAATGTGACGGAAGTTCGAGAAATGGAGATGCTAATGAAGAAGTTGTTATCATAAAAATACGTACCTTAGCGGCAAAAATCAGATAAAATGAATCGAATCTTTCATGCGCGCATTGCTATGGGGCAGTATCTGTTTCTCATCCTGATAGGTATTCTCGCCGTCTATATGCTTTGGTACAAGTCTCCGTTCCTGGCTGCTATTTTCATGCTTTGGCTGGTGGTTATTATCGAGAAGCTGATTCATACCACCTATACCGTAACGCCCGACGGGAAGTTGGTGCTGTCCTTCGGCCGTTTCTCCCGGAGTAAGGAAATTCTGATGAAAGACATCACTTCTGTGGAGCGTGCTTCTTCCATGCAGGTAGGGCGGTTTGCGGTGATGCGCTATGTGCTCGTGAAATATGGCGAGGGTAAGTGTGTAGTGCTTCTTCCCGTCAAGGAGGAGGAGTTTATCCGGTTACTGGAGGAACGGAGAGGATGAGCAATATGGTGTGCCCACGTATGCAATTCCGTTTTAATCTGTCGTTATCGCTTCCATGGTAATGTCTCCTGTGTAGCTTTCCGGAGTTGTTTGTATGAACTTTCCCTTTATCTGTCTTTCCGTAGATGCAGGTAATCTTTGAATCATAAATAAAGCTTAATTTTAGCTCTTCTGTTTGCAGTTTTTCGGATATGGCAGCGTCCATTATGTAAAAGAGAAACGAATATGAATTTGAATTGCGCCATTTTACATGCAGACCCGGAGATTGCCGGAAGGTTGGAAGAGTATATCGACAAGGTTCCTTTTCTCTCTTTGCACGGAAAGTACGGCAATCCTCTTGAAGCGCTGAAGGATTATTATGAGACAAAAGTGGAAGTTTATTTTATCGGCATCTATCCGGTGGAAGAAGGTGAAATCAACGGAATGGATTTTTGCAGGCTCTTGTCCTCGTCCACTCGTGTCATTTTCATTACAGACACCGACCGCTATGCTGCCGAATGTTTCCGTCTGGATGCGTTGGACTATCTGATGGACGGGCTCAATTTCTCCACGTTTTTCCAGTCTGTCAGCAAAGCGGCACGCTGGTTCTCTTTGCAGGATGCAGGTACGTCCGACTCCAAACACAGGCAAGGTCCGGAAGAGGTTCCGAAGGTGATTTACATGCGGTGTGACAACCGCATCATGCGGCTCGACCTGGAACGGATAAACTATATAGAAGGTATGGGCGATTATGTGAAGATTTTCTGTAAAGATTCCCCTAAGCCTATCTTGAGCCTATGCAGTATGAAGTACATGGAGGAAAAACTTCCGGCGAACGAATTTATCCGCGTGCACCGTTCTTTTATTGTCCGCATGGACTGCATCAGCGCCATCGGGCGCAGCACATTGCTCATCGAGCAGAAGGATGTCCCCATTGGCGATGCTTACCGCGAAAGGGTGAAAGGGTATGTGTCCAGGCTGGCAGTGTTGTAATACCCTGTTTTCAGATACTATATACTTTGTTTGTTGGATCTATAGTTCCAGCGTGCTGCATCTATATATGCAACGCGTTGCATATATAGATCCAACAAATGATAATCATTCGGTGTAAAATCCGTGTAATCTGTGGTGAACCGGAACCTTGTATTACTTTAGTTTTGCTCTCGAAATCCTTTCCCCGAACGTCAAGTTCAGATTCAGGCTGAATCGGCTTTCCTGCATCAGATTGCTGCGTGTGTTCAGTTGTTTCCGCCAGGTGGCGCCCAGCGAAAGATAGGAGTACCGGATGGGGAAGCTCGCCCCTACACTGGCTTCCAGATACTGCATCTTCCCGCCTTTCAGGTTGATATAGGAGTTGCCGAAACCTATTCCACCCATCAGCTCGGTGGAACGTGCCAGACGTGGCTTGGTAATGTAGCTGCCTCCCAGGTTCACTTTGTGCTGGTTCTCGTATTTCATGGAAGTGTAGGAGGAGGAGTTGCGGCTCCAGTCCAGGTAGTTGTAGTCGGCGGTCAGCACCCAGCGTTCGGTGGTTATGCTGAGGCCGGTGCCGAGGTGCATGGGCAGATATTGTGTACGGCTGTGGTATCCTTTATCGAGGTTCTCGCTGGTAGATGAGTTGCTGTAAGTCAGTGTATTGTCGTGGCTGATGGGAAGGGAGGGAGCAAATACCAGCCCTGCCGCCCACTTCCGTTGTCCGGTCGCACCCCATTCGTAATGTATGCCGAAGTCCGCATAAAAGGCCTGTTTAGAAGATTCGTACTTTACGACGGCGCTTTCCTGCGTTTCGCTTTGCGTCACTGTGCCCGCTATCATCCCCAGGTTGATGCCGACCGACAGTTGCCTGCTCAGTGCAAAGGCATTGGTGACGTAGCACCGGTATAGTCCGCCCGTACCCTCAAAGAGCGAGTAGGTGTAGTTGCCGGGCATTCCCTCTATCTCTTCTTCGGTCTGGATGACATAGCCCACACTGCTGTATGGTGCTGCACCTACAAGGGCATACCAGCGCGGCAGGACACGGAAGCCCATGCTGATGCGGTTGGGGTTGCCGGTGAAGTTGGAGCTGTGTTCGCTCAGAAAGGAGTAGCGGGCATATGAGGCAGATACACCCACATCGAACGTGAAGCAGGCGGTGTCCATGCGGGTGATGGCTGCGGGGTTCAGCGTGTTCAGAAATCCGGTACGGTTCAGGGCGATGCCCGTGTTGCCCATGCCGGCATAACGTCCGCCGTCACCGGCACTCAGTTCGCCCACTCCGTACATGGAGGTGGGCAGGTTGGTGGTGTTCTGGGCCACGGCGGTGAGGCTTGCCGTACACAGACTGCACAGCAGAAGGGGAATCCGGTAATGGCGTTTCATTGCTCGTTGTATATTTTGAATCTTACGTCTAATCTGCATTGTCTCTCTTGTTCGGGGTCGTTGGTGAAGATGACCTGGTTGAAGGTGGTGGTGCTTTCTTCGTCTGTCAGACTCATCAGCAGTTTCTGCCGCTTGATGCCCGAAGTGCCGTAGTTGTTGCGGATGAATTCGGTGAGGTCGAAGGAGTAGTAGGTCTCTTTCCCGTACATCTCGTCGATGGTCAGGTCGCCGGTCTGTACGGTTACGCCGTCACTGCCGTATACGTAGTCCTCCAGCACATTGTTCTCGTCCGTGATATAAAGGCGGATGTCATTGGGAAGCTGGTTCACTTCGTTGTAGCTCCGGGCCAGAGGATAGAGGTAGAGTGTGGCGCTCTCTATGGAGACTATCTGTCCGGCACTTCCGAGGCTGTTGAGGTAGGGGAATTCCAGTTGGTTGTAGTAACCCGTCAATCCCTGCATATAGGCCAGGCAACCCATGTCGCTGGAGTGGACGAGGTTCTCTATTCCGCTTTTCAGGGAAGCAAGGTGGGTGCCGGTGGGGTCGTGCCGGATACCGGTATAGGCATAGTCGGTGTTTACGTTGAAAGTCAGCACTTGTCCGGTACGTTGGTTGGAGACTTCCTGATAGTGGAGGTTGATGCTCATGGCAGAGTCGTTCACCATGAATCCGGTGATACACTGCCCGTCGTTTTCGGGAACAAAGACCAGTCCGGGGAATTTCTTCTTGAACTTGTCTTGGGTATCGAAGTAGTCGTCCTGGGCCACGAGGTCATTCAGCAGTTGTTGTCCCCATGAGTCGGGCAGGCGGACGCTTACTTCCTTCTTCCGCCCCGGGCAGGGGGTGAAGGTAAAGCTGAAGAGCGGGGCATCTTCCGTCGGGAGTACGGTGCTGTTGTAAAGGTCCTCGTCGTTGTCCAGCACGATAGGTTTTTTCAGCCGGTAGATGGAGATGCGCTGTTGCGTCAGGGTATCTCCCCAGAAATGGCCCGAAGGTATCATTCGCAGTACGAGGGAGTCGAGGGTATAGGTATAGTCTGTGTTGGGGGTGAAGTCGGACGTGGAGTATTCGGCATAGTAGGTGGCGGATACTTCTCCCCAGGCGCTGCTCCGGTAATGTCCTAGCTGGCAGATGCTGTCGCCCCGGGTCTCTATGGAGTCTAGCAGGATGGTGCTGATGTCTACCGAGCAGGTGTCTGCGTATACATTATAGAAGGAGCTTTCCACGAGGCTCTTTCCAAGCTGCGAGTTCTCGTCCTGGCAGGCGCAGAAGATAGCGAGGACTGCGAATAAGCTGTACAATGACTTCTTCATTTCTGTTCTTTTAGTTGGCGGCAAAGGAAAGGCAAAACTTTTATATCTTCCTACAAAAATCGGCGTTCGGACGGTTTTTATCGGTAAAGGCGTTTAACGGGAATTTCGGACTGTTCGTCGGTTATTTTTGTCGGTGTGGTTGCGGTGGTTTACTTTTGCGGACAGACAAAAAGGACCTCCCGCAGCTTCTTGTTTTGGAAAGTGGGAAGTATAAAGCTTAATCATTAAAAAAACAATAAACAATGAACAGACTATTGGTAGGAATAATGTTGCTGGCCATCGTGTGCATTGCCGGCAGTTGTACGGACGAGGATGAATACACTCAGGGGCAGTGGATGAAGAAAGCCAGCTATAACGGTGTGTACCGCGCTTATGCCTCCGGCTTCACCATCGGCAATTATGGATATTTGTGTGGCGGCTTCTACGGAGCGAACAAGGATTACCTGAACGACCTTTGGGAGTATGACATGAGCCGGAACAGCTGGACGCAGTGTGCCGACATGCCCGTTGCCGGGCGCAAGGCTGCCGTGGGCTTTGCCGTGAATGGCAAGGGATACATTACGACCGGTTCCGTAAAGGACGGCTCCTCGTCCTACTGTGTAGCAGATACCTGGGAGTATGACCCTGCCACGGATACCTGGACACGGAAAGACGACTTCAAAGGTGGAGTACGCGATGGTGCCCTGGCTTTCAGTATAGGCGGATATGGCTATGTCGGTACGGGCTGCAACAGCGACGCTACCGGCAGCGAGAGTGCCTACAAGATGGACTTCTACCGTTTCAACCCCAATGGCGCCGAAGGTTCGCAATGGGAAGCGGTGAGCGGGTATGGAGGCGAGAAGCGCTACTTCGGTACGGCATTCGTCATCGATGAGGTGGCCTACATCTGTTGCGGGCGAAACAACAGTACCGATCTGGTGGATTTCTGGAAGTTCGACGGAAGCAACTGGACCCAGTTGCGTGACATTGCCGATACGGACTCCGACAATGACTATGACGATGACTACGCCATCACACGGTCCGAAGCCGTATCCTTCGTCATCGGTGGAAGGGGATTTGTGGCTACGGGAATACGTAACAGCACTTCCTTGAGCAGCGACTACTGGCTGTACGACCCTGACAAGGACTTATGGTACGGCGATTCCGATGACGACTTTACCCCCATTACAGATGTACATAATTATCCTTCCGGTGCTTCTTCGCGCAGGGCTGCCGTTGGTTTCTCTACCGGCGAACGTGGTTTTGTGCTGACAGGAACAAGTGGTACCAGCTACTTTGATGATGTGTACGAACTTCTACCCGATGAGGAAGAGGAAGTCTGATTCGCCCCATAACTGAACGGAACTTATGAAGCTGATGTTTATTATGATAAAGATAGGTGTACCGGCTGTGATGGCGGTATGCCTTTCTTGCTGTTCGGGTCATACTGCCGGCGGTGGCAATGAGTTGAAATGCCGGGTGATGGAGGTGGAAGGCGGTTACGGCTACGTGGTGCTGCATGGAGCCGATACCCTGATATATCAACCTTTTATACCTGCTTTGAGCGGTCGCCTGCCATTTGCAACAAAGGTGGAAGCGCTGGCGGCCGGTCGGTTGGTATGCCGCAAGCTTGCCGATGGGCAAGCTCCGGCATTGAGCAGGGAGGAGGTGGAGTCTTGTCTGACAGACACCGGACTCTAATCTTCTAAAGAATCCTTTACTTCGTGATGTATTTCCGAGCAGTCATAAGGGTATCTCTGCATGAATTTACCCTTGAGTACCTTCTTTGTATCGCTACCGGGACGTGAAAGAGTGGCGGTGAATGTCACTTGAAGCCGTTTGTAGTAGATGGTTGAAGTGTATATGTTCCATTTCATACCTACTATGTCTACTTCAAAATGTTTATATCTCAGTTCGTCTTCTTTGTAATACTTGCCTTGGTTGATGAAGAATAACAGTTGTTGTCCCATGATTATTTTTCCGTCTTCTATGTGGTTGGGCAGATAGATGCTACGTTTCTCCGGGTCTATGCTTTTGAAGGTTTCATCAGAGTGCCCATCGGGTATGAATGCGTATTCTGTCCATTTATTGATGAATGGATAGTAGTCATGCTTGTCGGTTGTGTTTCCCAGATTTTCATTTTTATAGGTACTCTTATCAGGTCCTGTTCCGGCTTCTTTCACTCCGTCACCTTCTTCCACGCTGTATTCGATGGACTCTATCTGATAGAAGTTAGTGCACGGTTCTTGGTGTATGATGATTTGTTCCTTGTAGAGTCCCGTTTTCATCTCAAGGTTGATGATGAGGCTACGGGATTCACCTAAGTCAAAGTTGTCTTTAAAGTGCAGGATGAGATGGCTGTCGGTGTCCCGTTCCAAGTCCCACCATTTATAATGCAGGCTTCCCGTACCTTCCAGTTGTGGGAGCTTGTTGCCATCCATCATGAGGTCTCCCCATGGGGTGGTGATGGAGGTTATGCGCCAGTCGCCGCGTGTTAGGTCTATCTGCAGGGTAGAGGCTTCGCCCTTCACGGTAGTTTCCTGAAAGGGCGAGAGGCGGATTTCATCGCTATCATTGCAAGCCGTCAGGCCGCAAAGGAAAAGAGCGAACAAAAGGATGGATTGGAATAAGTCAGTCGTTTTCATGTTGATTATTATTTGATTTATGTCCATTGGACGTGGCATTCTTTATAAATGCTGCACGACAAAGATAATTATTTCCTCTTTACGCTGTATTCTCCGAAAGAAAGAAGTACTCTTTTTTGCCGGATAATACGGGTTTTATTAACTTGCGCACAAATTATCGCTAATCATTAACCACTAACCATTAATTCCATGAAATACCAAGTTGCCATTATCGGTGGAGGTCCTGCGGGATATACTGCTGCCGAAGCTGCCGGAAAAGCAGGATTGAGTGTCGTACTATTTGAGAAGCAGAGTCTCGGTGGAGTGTGCCTGAATGAAGGGTGTATCCCTACCAAGACCTTGTTGTATTCGGCCAAGACCTATGACGGAGCCCGCCATGCTGCAAAGTATGCGGTCAGTGTGCCCGAAGTATCGTTCGATTTGCCCAAGATTATTGCTCGCAAGCAGAAGGTAGTGCGCAAGCTGGTATTGGGAGTCAAAGGAAAGCTGACTGCCCATGGTGTGACGATTGTCAGCGGAGGGGCCACAGTGACGGACAAGAATCATGTGGAGTGCGGCGGAGAAACCTACGAATGCGATAACCTGCTGCTCTGCACCGGTTCCGAAACCTTTGTCCCTGCCATTCCCGGCATAGACAAAGTGTCCTATTGGACTCATCGTGATGCACTGGATAACAAGGAACTGCCCGCTTCGCTTGCCATCATCGGCGGCGGTGTCATCGGTATGGAGTTCGCTTCTTTCTTCAACAGCCTGGGAGTGCAGGTAACCGTCGTCGAGATGCTGGACGAGATACTGGGAGGCGGTATGGACCGAGAGCTGGCGGGTATGCTCCGTGCAGAGTACGCCAAGCGGGGAATCAAGTTCATGCTGAGTGCAAAAGTAGTGTCTGTCATGCCGGATACTGCCGAAGCTTCTTCCCTTATCCAGGTGAATTATGAAACAGCCGACGGTCCCGGTTCCGTCGTTGCCGAACGGCTTCTGATGAGTGTCGGGCGCCGTCCGGTAATGAAAGGCTTCGGATTGGAGAATCTGGGCTTGGAAAGAACGGAGCGCGGAAATGTCTTTGTCAACGGACAGATGCAGACTTCAGTTCCCGGAGTATATGCTTGCGGCGACTTGACGGGATATTCCTTGCTGGCGCATACAGCCGTCCGCGAGGCAGAAGTAGCCATACATTCCATCATTGGCAAGAAGGATGCCATGAGCTACCGTGCCATCCCCGGCGTGGTATATACCAATCCCGAAATAGCCGGTGTGGGCGAGACAGAAGAATCCCTGCAGAAGAGAGGCGTTGCCTATCGTGCCGTGAAGCTGCCGATGGCGTACAGTGGTCGCTTTGTAGCAGAGAATGAAGGAGTGAATGGCGTCTGCAAGTTACTGTTGGGCAGTGACGATACCGTATTGGGGGCACATGTCTTGGGTAATCCCGCTTCGGAAATCATCACGCTGGCAGGCATGGCTATTGAACTGAAACTTACTGCCGATGAATGGAAGAAGATTGTCTTTCCGCACCCCACGGTGGGAGAGATATTCAAGGAGGCATTGTAGAACCCATGACTATTGTTTCATATAAACATAAAAGATGAAAACCGTAAAGCTAATCACCTGCGACGATGCCTTTCAGGCACATGTTATTCAGGGTGCCTTGAAGAATGAGGGCATTGCGTCTGTTTTGCATAATGAAAACATGTCTTCCGTGATGCGCGGATATGTCCGTGATGTCACGGGAGTGGATATATTTGTCTATGAGGACGAATATGACAATGCCCTCCGTCTGCTTGAACGGAACCAGATGATTCCGGAACAGTTGAGGTACTGCCCCCATTGCGGTTCGGATGAGATTAAGTTTGTGCTGAAGAAGAGCCATCGGGTGCGTGCTGTGGTGGCTGCTGTTATTGCGGCATTGTCGGCCGCACCTCCGGGCACTGAGCATTGGGAGTATGTATGCAGGAAGTGCGGCACTCATTTTGAGAAGCCGGTGGCGAAAGGAACAGTTGAAGAATAATCAGGTGTTTATTCTTTTAACCGCTTTTCAATCCAGTCCCGGTTTTTACGTCCCAATCGGCTTTCCGCAAAATCCAGGAAAGCCGATGTGTCTGTTATATGGGCTTGGATGACACCTGCCAGAAAGTTGAAGAAAGGTTCTTCACCCACTCGGACAAGCAGGTCGGCGAGTAGTACTGACCCTTTCCTATAGAGGGCAAGATGCGCTTCGCGGTCGTTGCGGTCAATACCCCAGATAGGACGGATATGGCGTGTTTCCTTACGGTAGGCGTCGATGTAAGCGGCATAGGCTTTTTCGCCGCGGGCGTGGCGTATGTATTGCAAAGCACTGAATTCGGCAAAAGATTCGTTCAGCCAGTCGTGCCAAGATTCCACCGGAGCCTTGTTCCACCAGAAGTGGCCGATTTCGTGGGCGGTGTTCTTGAGTACATATTCATTGAATGTTCGGGAACTGAGCATAATGAAATTTTTACGGCTGTACCCTCCTGAGGTGCCGGAAGCTGAAAGCAGGAATTTCATGTAAATATCCTCATCTCCCGCAATTTTATAAAGGCGTCGGAAGAATTTCAAGGCATTGTAGCAACATTGAAGTGCCGAGTCTGCACCGGCATCCGGGAAGTCTGTATAGATAAGTTCAATGGTAGTTCCGTTATCATTGATGCGGCGGCTTTTCAGCATGGGTGAAGCCAGGATAACATTGTCGAAATTCTCCCAAGGTTGCTCCATTTCCCACATCCCTTCTTCTGTATGGGAAATAATACCTGAGCCGCTCACCGTATAACCGTCAGTGATGCCGATTCGTAAGTGCGAATAATCTGCCCGGTTACCGTTGCAGACAGGATACCATCCCGTATAGTAACCAAGTTCAATCCAATGGTCATTGAATGATTTTGCAGGGCCCTGCACTTCCTGCATGTAGAGTGTGTAACGGGTATTTATGCGGCAGCGGTCATCGGCTCCTGCCGGCCGGTAGAGGGTCAAGGTCCGTCCGTCGGGAATGAATTGGGCAGGTGCTGGGGCAAGCGTATCGAAACGGTAGGTTATCTCCCGGCTGCTGTGGCGTAGTGCGTCGATACGGGCATGGCGCCATAGTACCAACGAGATTGAGTCACTGTCATGGAAATCGACTTCAAACGAACCGCCAACTTCGACTTGTCGGTTCGGTACATCAATCTGTACGGTTAAGTCATAACTGACAATGCGCGGAGATTCTTGTGCCCGAAGCATGGGGGAGAAAAGGAGGCATATTGTAAAGCTGGCAATTGTAAGTTGTAGTTTCATGGTACATCAATTTTAGAGTGATAGTAACTGGGAGATTTTGCCTATGCAATCTATGCAAAAGTAGTATTTTTAAAGGAATATTAAGATGGATGGCTGGATATAATTTATGAAAAGACTACCTCGTTGTTGTTCATTTGTAAGATTGTCGTACTTTTGCCTTTAAAGATAAATATATTTATGAAAAGGATATTGTTGCTGTTAATTTTATCCGTCTGCCTGCTCCCATTATGGCCCCAAGAGACGGTAACTCCGGTGAAGCCGCTCTCTGCGCGGATTGATGCGTTGATAGAACACAAACTTCCCGCAGGCTCTAATGTGGCCATTTCGGTCTATGACCTGACTGCCGGAAAGCCCTTGTACGGCTATCAGGCGGACAAGCTTTCCCGTCCCGCTTCCACCATGAAGCTGCTGACCACCATTACCGCCCTTTCCCGTCCCGAAGCCGACGAGCCGTTCCGTACGGAAGTGTGGTATCAGGGAACCATTGAGCGCGATACCTTGCAGGGGGATATGTATGTGATAGGCGGTTACGACCCGGAGTTTGATGAAGAGGCATTGGATTCCCTGGTGGCTACCGTGGCCCGTTTCCCCTTCTCTGTCATCAAAGGCAAGGTGTATGGAGATGTCTCCATGAAAGACTCCTTGTACTGGGGCAGCGGCTGGTTGTGGGATGATACTCCCTATTCCTTCCAGCCCTACCTCTCACCGCTGATGCTGAATAAAGGAGTGGTGAAGGTTACCGCCACACCCGGCGAACGGGGCGACAGCGCACGCCTTGAATGCACTCCCGCCTCTTCCTATTATACACTGACGAACAAGACCCAAAGCCGTACCCCTTCTGCCGGACGTTTCCGTGTGTCGCGCGACTGGCTGGTGAACGGGAACAACATCACCGTGACGGGCAACGTCGATGCCCGCCGTGCAGGTACGGTCAATATATTTTCTTCGCAGGACTTCTTCATGCATACCTTTATGGAACGGTTGCAGGCACGGGGCATCCGGTGCATTCCGGCGGTAGATGCGGAAGTCTCTTACCTCTTCGGCGAGTTCAGGCAAGACAGCCTCTCCGTACGGATGGCTTCCTACGAAACTTCCGTGCAGGATGTGGTGAAACAGATAATGAAGGAGAGCGATAATCTCAATGCCGAAGCCATGCTCTGCCGGTTGGGTGTGCAGAGCAGCGGAAAGAAGCGTGTCTCTGCCGAGGACGGGCTTTCTGCCATCCGCATGCTGATAAAAGAGATGGGATATAACCCCGATAGGTATAATCTGGCAGATGGTTGCGGTCTTTCCAATTACAACTACATTTCACCGGAACTCTTGGTTTCTTTCCTGCGATATGCCTACTCGCGTACGGATGTTTTCCAGAAACTTTATAAGGCTTTGCCCATTGGCGGCGTGGACGGTACACTGGAGTTCCGCATGAAGAAAGGCACCCTTTCCCACAGAAATGTACATGCCAAGACGGGTTCCTTTACCGCCATCAACTGCCTGGCCGGCTACCTTAAAGCCCGCAACGGACACGAGATAGCCTTTGCCATCATGAACCAGAATGCACTGTCGGGCAGGGAAGCACGCGCTTTCCAGGATGCGGTGTGTGATGAAGTGATACGTTGAGGTTTAGCCATCGTAAAGTTGACCTTTAGCGTCGTAAAGTTAAGGTTTAGCTTCCTAATGCAGACCTTTACGGAGTGAGCCCCAAGAGTAGGGGAAATCATTCCTCTTTCGTATTGCGGTAGCGTGCCGGAGACATACCCAGATAAGACTTCACATACTTCCCGAAGAAAGACTGGTTGGGGAAATTAAATTCTTCTGCAATCTCCTTGATGGACTTGTCCGAATGCTTCAGCCGGTACTTGATGTGCTCGATGGCACTTTCGTTAATCAAGTCCAGCGGTGTACGTCCGCATGCCTGCTTGATGACCTTCGAAAAGTGTTTGGGACTATAGCAGAGTGCATCGGCATAATATCCTACAGAACGGTGTATGCCGTTGTCTTTGGACAACATCTCTATAAACTTACGCAGGATATAGTCGGACTGTTTGATGCTTTCTTTTGTATCGACTGTCATTTCTGAAGGGTTCACTTCTTTGTTGAGGTGTCCCAACATCTCACAGAAAATGGCAGAAAACAAGTATTGCATCACTTCCCTGTGATAGTGATGAGGCTCGTCGTTTATCTTTGCCATAAGCAGTTCCCGGTAGAATTTGAAGATTTCCTTGTCCCCTTCCTCCCCGACAGACTTTATGGGATTGTTGTGGATATGCATAACGGTATTCCATGTATCCTTCTCCATCTTGACCACGCGTTGTAGGAACTGTGTGGAGAATGCGGCAAGCCTTATCTTGTGCTTTGGGCTTACCATCGCGTGGCTGATAATGGTATTGGGAAGGCCGAGCAGTAAGTCGCCTGCTTCCAGTTGGTAGGTTTTGTAGTTGACTTCCAACTGGATACAGCCTTCTAGACAGATAGCGATAAGGAAGCATCCTAATCTTATTGTATCTTCATTGTAGGGGCTTCCCTCCAGACTATTGATTATGACAAAGTCATTGTCTACATAGTCAAGGACATGTTCGCTGTTTTTAAAGTCCGCGATTTCTACGATTTTTATGTTCCCTTTCTCCATATTCTTCCTTTTTCGTTTTGCAAAGTTGGTGAATAATGGGAAATATGGGATGTTCCATTATGCGGCTTTCTTGTTCTATATATCATTTATAGACAATTCATTAGCCTTAAAAAAGATGAATGTCGAAAAAGGAACATCTTTGGAGTGTAATTGGTCATTATGGCGTTGTTCCTTTCTCCTACTTTTGCCACCAGTTTTAACAAAAAGACAATGAGAAAAAGTATGATTACATTGAACAGGAAATGGATACGGCTGATAGGGATTGTCGGTTGTACAATGTGTTTGGCATCTTGCAAGCAGGCATCGGATGCTTCCGGAATGAAACCTTCTTATGCTACCATGAAAGTGGAGGCGACGGACAAAGAGCTTTCCACTTCGTACTCAGCAACGATACGCGGACGGCAGGACATAGATATTTATCCGCAAGTGTCGGGTACCATCGAGAAGTTGTGTGTGACCGAGGGGCAGAAGGTGCGCCGGGGACAACTGCTTTTCATCATCGACCAGGTTCCCTACAAGGCTGCACTCAAAACGGCCGTTGCCAATGTGGAAGCGGCACGTGCCGCACTGGCTACTGCCGAACTGACTTATAACAGCAACAAGGAACTGTATGCGCAGAAAGTGGTTTCGGAATTCAGCCTGAAGACTGCCGAAAACAGCTACCTTACCGCCAAGGCGCAACTCTCGCAGGCCGAGGCCCAGGAGATAAGCGCACGCAACAACCTCTCCTATACGGAAGTGAAGAGTCCCAGCGACGGGGTGGTGGGGGCATTGCCCTACCGTGCAGGGGCATTGGTCAGCCCCAGCTTGCCGCAACCGCTGACAACGGTTAGTGACAACAGCGACATGTACGTTTACTTTTCCATGACCGAGAACCAGTTGCTTGCCCTGACCCGCCAATACGGAAGCATGGACGAGGCATTGAAGAACATGCCTCAAGCGGAACTGAGACTGAACGACAATTCCGTCTATGACAAGAAAGGAACCATCGAGTCCATCAGTGGCGTCATTGACCGTCAGACGGGTACGGTAGTGGCACGTGTGGTATTTCCCAATGAATCGCGCCTGCTCCACAGTGGGGCGTCGGGCACGGTGGTGGTGCCTACCACTTATAAGAACTGTATTGTGATTCCGCAAGAGGCCACCGTGCAGTTGCAGGACAAGACAGTGGTATATAAGGTAGTGGATGGCAAGGCCGTTTCTGCCTTGATTACCGTGGCCGGAATAAATGACGGACGCGAATACGTAGTGCTGGACGGACTGGAAGTCGGCGACGAGATTGTTTCCACCGGTGCCGGACTGCTGCGCGAAGGGACACAGGTGAAATAATGAACTGCTATTTATCAACTATCAATGACCCATTAAGATGAAAGGAAATATATTTATAAAGCGGCCGGTGATGGCTATCTCCATATCCGTACTGATTCTGGTGATAGGGCTTATCTCGCTCTTTACGCTGCCGGTGGAACAATATCCTGACATTGCGCCTCCCACGGTGTACGTCAGCGCCAACTACACCGGTGCAGATGCCGAAGCCGTATTGAACAGTGTCATCATGCCGTTGGAGGAGAGCATCAACGGTGTGGAGAACATGATGTACATCAGCTCTACCGCCACCAATGCCGGTTCTGCCACCATACAGGTCTACTTCAAGCAGGGCACGGACCCCGACATGGCTGCGGTGAACGTACAGAACCGCGTATCCAAAGCGCAGGGACTGCTGCCTGCCGAAGTAACGAAAATCGGTGTGACTACCCAGAAGCGACAGACCAGCTTCCTGCAAATCGGTGCTTTGGTAAGCACCGACGGACGCTACGACCAGACCTTCCTTGCCAATTACCTCGACATCAACGTGATTCCGCAAATCAAGCGTATCGAGGGTGTGGGTGATGTAATGGAGCTGGGCGATACTTACAGTATGCGTATCTGGCTGAAACCGGAACGGATGGCGCAGTATGGACTGGTTCCCTCGGATGTGACTGCCGTATTGGGCGAGCAGAACATCGAAGCGCCCACCGGTTCGCTGGGCGAAAATTCAAAGAACGTATTCCAGTTTACGATGAAATATCGCGGACGCCTGAAGAGTGTGGAGGAATTCCAGAACACGGTGGTCCGTTCGCAGAGCGACGGTTCCGTGCTCCGTCTGAAGGACGTGGCGGATGTGGCGTTGGGCACGCTGACTTACAGTTTCCGCAGTGAGATGGACAGCAAGCCGGCTGTACTTTTCATGATGTTCCAGACGGCAGGCTCCAACGCAACCGCCGTCAACAAGCAGATTACCGCACAGATAGACGAGATGAGGAAGAGCTTGCCCGAAGGGACGGAGTTTGTGACGATGATGAGCTCCAACGACTTCCTCTTCGCTTCCATACACAATGTGGTGGAGACGCTGGTCATTGCCATTATCCTGGTGATTCTGGTAGTGTACTTCTTCTTGCAGGACCTCAAGAGTACGCTTATACCGTCCATCTCCATCATCGTGTCGCTGGTCGGTACGTTTGCCTGCCTGGTGGCTGCGGGGTTCAGTCTCAACATCCTGACGCTGTTTGCGCTGGTGCTTGCCATCGGTACGGTGGTGGACGATGCCATCGTGGTGGTGGAGGCTGTGCAGTCCAAGTTCGACGCCGGATATAAGTCTCCCTACCTTGCCACGAAGGATGCGATGGGCGATGTGACGATGGCTATCATCTCTTGTACCTGCGTGTTCATGGCGGTGTTTATCCCCGTGACGTTTATGGGCGGTACTTCGGGTGTGTTCTATACGCAGTTCGGCATTACGATGGCAACGGCAGTGGGCATCTCCATGATTTCGGCATTGACGCTTTGCCCCGCCTTGTGCGCCATCATGATGCGTCCGTCGGACGGTACGAAGAGTGCGAAGAGCATCAACGGACGGGTGCGTGCGGCATACAATGCTTCGTTCAACGCCGTGCTGGGCAAGTATAAGAAAGGTGTCATGTTCTTCATCCGCCACCGTTGGATGGTATGGACTTCATTGGTAGCCGCCATCGTGCTGCTGGTCTACTTGATGAGTACCACCAAGACGGGGCTTGTGCCGCAGGAGGACCAGGGTGTCATCATGGTGAACGTCAGCACCTCGCCGGGCAGCACACTGGAAGAAACCACGAAGGTGATGGACAAGCTGGAGGACATTTTGAAACATACCCCTGAGATAGAGCACTATTCTAAGGTGGCAGGCTACGGGCTGATGTCCGGCCAGGGAACTTCCTACGGTACCATCATCATTCGTCTGAAGGACTGGAGTGAGCGAAAGGGAAGCGAACACACGTCCGATGCTGTGGTGGCACGCCTCAATGCCCAGTTCTACGGTGTGAAGGAGGCACAGATATTCAGCTTCCAGCCGGGTATGATTCCGGGCTACGGTATGGGTAACTCCCTTGAGCTGAACCTGCAGGACAGGACGGGCGGTGACAGAACGGTGTTCTACGAGTCGGTGATGCAGTTCTTGGGTGCCTTGAACCAGCGGCCCGAAGTGGCGATGGCGTATACCTCTTATGCCATGAACTTCCCGCAGGTATCGGTAGATGTGGATGCGGCCAAGTGCAAGCGTGCAGGCATCTCGCCGAGTGCGGTGCTCGATGCGTTGGGCAGTTATTGCGGTGGAGCTTATATCTCCAACTACAACCAGTTCGGTAAGGTGTACCGCGTCATGATGCAGGCATCGCCCGAATATCGTCTGGACGAGCAGGCGTTGAGCAATATGTTTGTACGCAACGGTGCGGAGATGGCTCCGGTCAGTCAGTTTGTGACATTGAACCGGGTGCTTGGTCCGGAGACGGCCAACCGCTTCAATCTGTATAGTGCCATCTCTGCCAACGTGAATCCGGCAGAAGGATATTCCTCCGGCGAAGTGCAGAAAGTGATTGAGGAAGTGGCGGAACAGACATTGCCGTTGGGCTACGGTTACGAGTACGGTGGCATGGCACGCGAGGAAGCCAGCACCGGTGGTGCGCAGACGGTCTTTATCTATGCCGTGTGTATCTTCCTCATCTATCTCATTCTGGCATGTCTCTACGAGAGCTTCCTGGTGCCGTTTGCGGTCATCTTCTCCGTACCGTTCGGGCTGATGGGGTCGTTCCTCTTTGCCAAAGTACTGGGATTGGAAAACAACATCTATCTGCAGACGGGTGTGATTATGTTGATTGGTCTGCTTGCCAAGACAGCCATTCTGATTACGGAGTATGCCATCGAGCGCCGCCGCAAGGGAATGGGCATTGTGGAATCGGCTTACTCGGCTGCCCAGGTCCGCCTGCGTCCTATCCTGATGACGGTACTGACGATGATATTCGGTATGCTTCCGTTGATGTTCTCCAGCGGTGCGGGCGCCAACGGCAACTCTTCGCTGGGTACGGGTGTAGTAGGCGGTATGCTTGTAGGAACATTGGCATTGCTTTTCGTCGTTCCGGTGTTCTACATCATTTTCGAGTATCTGCAGGAGAAAATCCGTCCGCCGATGGAGGAGGAAGCCGATGTGCAGGTATTGCTCGAAAAGCAGAAAAGTGAGGCCGAACGGGCGAAGAATTGAGTTTATGCAGAGGAAACGGAATAAAAAAACAGATTGGAACAATGAAGAAACATATCATCCTATTGTCCGCCGCCGGTTTGCTGTTCAGCAGTTGCGGCGTGTACACCAAATACAAACCTGCTACCGAGGTCCCCGACGGCCTCTACGGGGAAGAAATAGCCACTTTTACGGAGAGCACCGACGGTTCTCCGGTGGCTCCCGAAGACAGCCTGGACCTTGGCCTGGGCGGCATGGACTGGCACGAGCTTTTCACCGACCCACATCTGCAGGCACTCATCGGACAAGGGTTGCAGAACAATACCGACTACCAGTCGGCACAGCTTCGCGTGGAAGAGGCCGAAGCCACCCTGCTGTCCGCAAAGCTTGCCTTCCTGCCCTCCTTTGCCCTTGCGCCGCAGGGCACGGTGAGCAGCTTTGACAGCCACAAGGCCACACAGACCTATTCGCTGCCCGTTACTGCCAGTTGGGAGCTGGATGTTTTCGGCCGCATGCGCAATGCCAAGAAACAGTCGAAGGCGCTCTATGCGCAGAGTCAGGACTATCGCCAGGCCGTGCGTACCCAGCTCATTGCCGGGATAGCCAATACTTACTATACCCTGCTGATGCTGGACCAGCAGCTTGCCATCTCCAGGCAGACCGAAGAGACGTGGCGGGAAACCGTTGCTTCCACCCGTGCCCTGATGAATGCGGGCATGGCGAACGAATCCGCCGTGTCGCAGATGGAGGCCACGTACTATCAGGTGCAGACTTCCGTGCTTGATTTGGAAGAACAGATAAACCAGGTGGAGAACAGCCTTGCGCTGTTGCTGGCAGAGACGCCCCGTCATTACGAGCGCGGTGTGCTGGCAGAGCAGCAGTTCCCCGTGGGCTTTTCTATAGGGATTCCTGTTCAGATGCTTTCCTGCCGTCCTGATGTCCGCTCGGCTGAGCGGACACTGGAAGCGGCGTTCTACGGCACCAATGCGGCGCGCTCTGCCTTCTATCCCTCCATCACGCTGGGCGGGAGTGCGGGCTGGACCAATTCCGCCGGTTCAATGATTGTGAATCCCGGCAAGTTCCTGGCTTCGGCAGTGGGTTCGCTGACGCAGCCGCTCTTTGCCCGCGGGCAGGTCATTGCACAGTACCGCATAGCCCGTGCCCAGCAGGAGGAGGCTTCCCTTGCCTTCCAGCAGACATTGCTGAATGCAGGCAGCGAGGTGAACGATGCCTTGACTGCCTGGCAGACAAGCCTATCCAAAAGCGAACTGCTGGACAAGCAGGTAGCTTCCTTGCAGACAGCTGCCCGCAGCACTTCCCTGCTGATGGAGCATGGCAACACCACCTATCTGGAGGTGCTTACCGCCCGGCAGACATTGCTCAACGCACAACTGGCACAGACGGCAAACCGATTTTCTGAAATACAAAGCCTGATTAACCTCTACAAGGCGTTAGGAGGAGGTCAGGAATAGAGTGTCATCATACTACTCTCTCTGCATCTTCATTTTAAATGTGAAGGAAGGGCTGTCCGGGAAGTGATTCCAGGACAGCCCGTTTTCAATGAATAGGAGGGATTAAATGGAGGCAAGTATTTCTCTGGACAAATTATTGCAGTTTTTCACTCAATGCGAACGATAAGCGTTGGCTCGGTGAGAGATCGATTGAAGAAACTGAAAAGGAAACTGAAGCAAGAGATAGTGAGTTTACCGGTAAGAAGGAGGTTTTGCCAGGAATTGATGCAGGGATGTAGTAGGTACTGAAATAGCTTGTTGTTGGATCTATAGATGCAGCGTGTTCCATCTATATATGCAACGCGTTGCATATATAGATCCAGCAAACCGGAAATATACATGCAACGCGGCATATCTTTCGGGCGGTTTCTCTCCGCCTTTTTAGGGAGCAGTTTATTTATACTGTGCCCAGTCTACATTCTTCATGTCTCCACTTTGGGCCAGCTCAGCGTGCATAGCCAGTGCGGCGCGCAGGGCATGGGGAGTCTGTGACTTGCCGTCGGTCAGTTTCAGGTAATCCCACAGAATGTTCTTGTAGTCCGGATGAACACAGTTTTCGATGATGGCTTGTGCACGTTCTTTCGGACTCTTGCCGCGGAGGTCGGCCACACCTTGTTCGGTGATGATGATGTTGACGTCATGCTCCGTGTGGTCCATGTGCGAAACCATCGGCACGATAGCCGAGATTTTACCTTCCTTGGCAACGGACGGACAGGTGAAGATGGAGATATAGGCATTGCGGGTGAAGTCACCGCTTCCACCGATACCGTTCATCATCTTCGTACCGCCGATGTGCGTGGAGTTCACGTTGCCGTAGATGTCGGCTTCGATGGCGGTGTTGATGGAGATGATACCGAGCCGGCGCACCACTTCCGGGCTGTTGGAGATTTCCGACGGACGGAGCACCAGTTTGTCGCGGAAGAAGTCCATATCCTGGTAGATACCTTCCAGACAGTCGTTCGTTACGGTCAGTGAGCAGGCGCTGCCGAATTTCACGCGGCCTTCGCGGATAAGTCCGATAACAGAGTTCTGGATGACTTCTGTGTACATTTCAAAAGCGGGGATGGTCTTGTCACGTCCCAAAGCACCCAATACGGCATTGGCAATGTTGCCCACACCGGATTGCAGCGGCAGGAAGGTAGGCGGAATGATTCCGCGTTTCATGTCGGCGGCAAGGAAGTCGGCCACGTTCTGTCCGATTTTGTCGGTCAGCGGGTCGGCGGCGGCAAACGAACGTGCCTCGTCCGGCCAGTTGGTCTCCACTACGCCGACAATCTTTTTCGGGTCTACCTGGATGTAGGGCAGGCCGATACGGTCACTCGGTTTGTAGATGGGGATTTCGCGGCGGTAAGGAGGGTCGAGGGGTTCGTAGACGTCGTGCAGGCCCATGGCGTTCTTGCTGTGGGCGGCATTCTGTTCCACGATAATCTGGTCGGCCAGGCGGCAGACAGTCGGAGCGATACCGCCGGCTGCCGTCAGGTAGATTTTACCGTCGGGAGTAACCTCGCATGCCTCGATGATGGCAACGTTTACTTTTCCCATGAAACCATAGCGTACTTCCTGCGCCATCTGTGAGAGATGGATGTCGTTGTAGGCTATTTCGCCATTGTTCACGGCTTTGCGGAAGTCGGAGTTGGTGGTATAGGGTGCGCGGTAGCGGATGGCCTTGACGCGCGAGAGCACACCGTCGCAAGAGTCTCCGGTAGAAGCACCGGTGAAGATACCTATCTGGAACGGGTTTCCTTTTGCATGTTCTGCTTCCGCGATTTTTGCTAATTCAGCCGTAACGGCTTTGGCTGTTCCTGCGGGAGTAAATCCGCTCAAGCCGATGTTGTAGCCATGTTTAATCAGGCTCGCAGCTTCTGCTGCCGAAATGTAATTGAGTGCCATAATATAAATAGTTATTTTTTCGTGTAAAGATTCTGAAGGGGCTCGTAATTGGTTCTGCAATTATCGACTGTCTTTAATATTTCCGTTGAAGTATTTCTGACCAGATGATGGCTTTCCTCGCTTCTTCTGCCGAGTGGATGCCGTATTCGGACGTTACTTCATCGGATTCCTGCGGACGGGATGCCGGGGAGGGAGGGGAAGCCTTTATGGAAGTGTGCTTGGATTTGGCAGACGGTTTGGATACCGGCTTGGGCTTTTCTGCCGGCTTGGGGCCTTCGGGAATAAAGCCTCCGTAAGTATCTCCGCCCCAGTATTCGGGCAGTGGGTTGTCAACGTCGGGCATAGGTATGTCGGGACTCTTGTCAGCATTTTTATTTGCTTCTTTCTTAAACTGCTTGACGAGTCCGATTACTATGACAGCCGCAACTAACAGAAACTTGAAGACATCTTCCATATTCTTTTTGATTTTCCACCCAAAGATAGTGCAATTATCTCTTATCTTTGCTTTTGGGCAAAGTTAATTATTTAATCTGATTACAGCCAAGGAATTGGTAATAAAAAAGGGCAGCTTCACAGCTCCCCTTAATTTTTTTAACCTAAACCTTAACTAT
>ENA-OZRN01000342-OZRN01000342.1-human-gut-metagenome-genome-assembly--contig:-NODE-342-length-19502-cov-7.074047_pt1 | contig 19502 bp, 10 predicted proteins | sample MGYA00243270_ERZ653947 | MGnify/ENA primary metagenome ERZ653947 (study PRJEB26926, sample SAMN06164695) | human gut metagenome | biome: ENVO:00009003; feature: ENVO:2100002; material: ENVO:00002003...
AATAGTAACACATTTATTAGTTTGTAAATGTGTCTACCTATATCAGGATAAGACAGTGAAGACCGTTTCATCAAGGGATGACGGCCGTTACGCACTGAAGTAAGCAAAACAATGTACCGGAGTAAGCAAAGCAATGAAGTAAAAAGATGAAACCAAGCCTTCACTTAATCGAATTTTTCCATTATCTTTGTACCCGAATAGCAAGTAGAGCCGTGGGGCATCGTCCTCCTTCTTATTTTATTCTCCATTTTGAAGTATCACCGAAAAAGAACTGAAATATGAAAGGAATTATTCTTGCAGGTGGCAGTGCCACTCGTCTCTATCCGTTGTCCAAGGCTATCTCCAAGCAGATAATGCCCGTCTACGACAAGCCGATGATATACTACCCGCTCTCTACACTGATGTTGGCGGGAATTCGCGAAGTGCTTATTATCTCTACTCCACGTGACTTACCCATGTTCCGCGAGCTGCTGGGAACCGGCGAAGAACTCGGTATGTCCTTTTCCTATAAGATACAAGAGAATCCCAACGGACTGGCACAAGCCTTTGTGCTGGGTGCAGAGTTCTTGGACGGCGGACCGGGCTGCCTTATTCTGGGCGACAACATGTTCTACGGTCAAGGCTTCTCCGCCATGCTGAAGCGTGCCGCTTCCATAGACAAGGGTGCCTGCATCTTTGGTTATTACGTCAAGGACCCCCGTGCCTACGGTGTAGTGGAGTTTGATGCCAACGGCAAAGCCGTCTCGCTGGAAGAAAAGCCTGCCAATCCTAAAAGCAACTATGCCGTCCCCGGACTGTACTTCTACGACTCCACCGTGACAGAGAAAGCCGCCTCCTTGAAGCCCTCTGCTCGCGGCGAATACGAAATTACCGACCTCAACCGTCTCTATCTGGACGAGGGCACACTGAAAGTGGAGCTCTTCGGCCGTGGCTTTGCCTGGCTCGACACCGGCAATTGCGACAGCCTGCTGGAAGCCAGCAATTTTGTCGCCACCATCCAGAACCGTCAAGGCTTCCGCGTGAGCTGTATCGAAGAGATTGCCTGGCGCAAGGGCTGGATAGATGTAGACCAGCTGTATCGCTTGGGTGAACAGCTTGGCAAGACCGAATATGGCAAATACCTGATGGAACTGGCTGAATCGAAGCGATGAACTCTTTGTTCCCCAAAAAGAGAAGGAGAATAGTTCTCCTATAAAGGCCCGCTGACTTTAATTTTTAATTTATAATTTTTAATTCTCATGAAGACTTATCTCGTAACCGGTGCCGCCGGTTTTATCGGCGCCAACTATATTAAATACATCCTGGCAAAACATAATGATATTAAAGTGGTGATACTGGATGCCTTGACCTACGCAGGCAATCTGGGCACCATTGCCAATGACATTGACGACGAACGTTGCTTTTTTGTAAAAGGTGACATCTGCGACCGCGTGCTTGCCGACGAACTGTTTGCCAAGTATAAATTCGATTACGTAGTGAATTTTGCTGCCGAGAGCCACGTAGACCGTAGCATAGAGAATCCCCAGCTTTTCCTGATGACCAACATCCTGGGTACACAAAACTTGCTCGATGCCGCCCGCCGTGCCTGGGTCACGGGTAAGGACGAGTCCGGTTATCCCACCTGGCGCAAAGGCGTCCGTTACCATCAGGTGTCTACCGACGAAGTTTACGGCTCACTTGGTGCCGAAGGCTACTTCACAGAGCAAACCCCGCTCTGCCCGCACAGCCCTTACAGCGCCAGCAAGACGAGTGCCGATATGGTAGTGATGGCCTATCACGATACCTATAAGATGCCCGTCACTATCACCCGCTGTTCCAACAACTACGGTCCTTATCACTTCCCCGAAAAGCTGATTCCGCTTATCATCAAGAATATTCTCGAAGGCAAGAACCTCCCCGTCTATGGCGACGGCAGTAACGTGCGTGACTGGCTCTACGTGGAAGACCACTGCAAAGCTATCGACCTGGTTGTCCGCGAGGGTGTGGAAGGCGAAGTCTACAACGTAGGCGGTCACAACGAAAAGACCAATCTTGAAATCGTGAAGCTGACTATTGCCACCGTCCGCCGCTTGATGGAGGAAGAACCCCGTTACCGTGCAGTGCTGAAGAAACAAGTAAAAGCCGCCGACGGCACGATTGACATCAGCTGGATAAACGAAGACCTTATCACCTTCGTCAAAGACCGCCTAGGTCACGACCAGCGTTATGCCATCGACCCCACAAAGATTACCAATGCCCTGGGCTGGTATCCGGAGACGAAGTTCGAGGTCGGCATCGTCAAGACCATTGAATGGTACCTGAACAACCAGCCGTGGGTGGAAGAAGTGACCAGCGGTGACTATCAGAAGTATTACGAACAGATGTATGGAGGTAGGGGTTAAGGTTTAGGGATTAAGGATTAGGGATTAAGGATTAGGGTTGCAGCTAACTGCTAATCCTTAACCCCTGACCCCTCAATTCAGCGCCACCGCTAACAGTAATCCTAAGAACAGCATATTGCGCGACGTCTCGCCCAGTATGCTGTTCAGCTTTTTACCGCTACCTATCTGTATCATTTTGCGCCACGTCAGTGCGTGCATATAGAGATAGACGCAGGGAGCCCAGATAAATTCCAGTGGAGTCAGCTTGCCCGTGTAGACAAACCAGAAGCAGAGCAGCACGGCGGCGATGCCCAGTGCCAGATACATATTCTCACCGAACTTCTTGCCGTAGCGTACCACCAGCGTACACTTGCCGCTCACGGCATCCTGCTCGCGGTCGCGATAGTTGTTCACCATCAGCAAGGTGTCTATGGCGAGGCCACTGACGAGCGACAGCACCACCACATCCATATTCAGCGTATAGGCCTGCACGTAGTAGGTGCCGCATACGGGCACGAAGCCGAAGAACACCAGCACCAGTACGTCGCCCCAGCCCCGATAGGAGAGCAGCGTGGTATAGAGGAAAGCAAACAGTATGCACACCACGCCCAGCACCACCAGTTCCCAGCCTCCGTGGGGCAGCTGCCCCCAGACGGTGAACAGCACTGCCAGCCCTGCCAGGCACGACAGTGTCAGTGCGATGCCGATGCCGGTTTTCATGGCTGCCGGCGTAATCCAACCTTCGGCGCAGGCGCGCTGCGGCCCCAGCCGGTCTTCCCGACGGTCGGTCCCTTTCTGGAAGTCGAAGAGGTCGTTGATAAAGTTGGCGGCAATCTGCATGCCGCAGGCAAAGAGGGCGCACAGCAGGGCGGGTGCGGTCTTGAACTGTCCGTCGCTGAAGGCAAGGGCACTGCCCAGCAATACCGGGATGATGGCTCCCGTCAACGTCTTGGGGCGGGCGGCGAGAAACCATGCGTAGGGTGAATTCTGTTTAATCTCGTTCATCGTAGTTCCAATTTAGTTCGGCATCTGCCAGCAAAAATACTGAAAATCCCTATATTTGTACCCACTTATGATGAAGAAGTTAGTCTACATATCCATTCTTTCTCTGCTGCTCTTGTCTTCCTGCCGTTCCAAGCGGATGATTACCGTGTCGTTGCCGCAGCCAGTCATGCAGGCAGACAGCACGCAGCTTGGCGATACTATCGGGTTGCCTGCCCGCCTTTCGCCGATGTTCACCTTTGACCAGTCTGATTTGCGTAATGTCCGCCGCCAGCTGGCGAAGGGCGAGGTAAAGAAACAGCAGATAAAGAAAACGGCACCGGTACAAAAGGTAATTGTGCAGCGAGGTACAAGAATCACATCGAAAACCACCCACGTAGGCTCGGCCTATAAGGGCGTCAGCCGCATTAAGACGTACGACTTCACGCATCGCGACGTGCCTGCCGCCTTCGAGGGCTTCCGCATCGCCTTTGTCTCCGACCTGCACTACAAAAGCCTGCTGAAGGAGGAGGGATTGAAGGACCTGGTCCGCCTGCTCATAGACCAGAAGGCCGACGTGCTGCTGATTGGCGGTGACTTTCACGAAGGCTGCCAGTACGTGCCGCCCGTCATGGCTGCCCTGGCGCAAGTGAAGACGCCGTTGGGCACCTATGCCGTGCTTGGCAACAATGACTACGAGGCTTGCTATGACGACATCGTGCGCGAAATGAGGCATTATGGCATGCATCTGCTGGAGCATAAGGTGGACACCCTGCGGCGTGGCGGTGAGCGGATTCTTGTGGCGGGCGTGCGCAATCCTTTCGACTTGGGCAAGAACGGCACATCGCCCACACTCGGCCTTTCGCCCGACGATTTCGTAATCCTGCTGACGCATACGCCAGACTATGCCGAGGACGTCCCGGTGACAAACTCCGATCTCATCCTGGCCGGACACACGCATGGCGGGCAGGTGACGCTGTTCGGGCTTTATGCACCGATAGTCCCCTCGCACTACGGGCAGCGGTTCCTCTCCGGGCTGAAGTACAACTCAAAGAACATCCCGATGATTGTCACCAACGGCATCGGCACTTCGCAGAAAGCCATCCGCATGTTTGCTCCCGCAGAGGTGGTGATGATTGTGCTGCACCGGCTGACGGACTGATTTATTCTTCGGGCATCAGCACCACTCCCAGTTTCTTCTTGCCATCCATCTTTACCACCATCGGCTGGCGGAAATGTACATGCCGCAGGTACTTCGTCTCGTGTACGGCAGGCTGTGCATTCAGGAATTCCTGGTTGTATACGCCGTCATTCATAAAGGCGTTGATGGTAAAGTATCCCACTCCAAAGGAGGTCAGGTTCTGGAAGAAGTGGGTTCCCTGGCTGGGGTCTACCCGGTAGTTGGTCAGTCCGGCTTCCACTATCACGCGGGCGGCGCTGATGTGCGGCCACTTCACGGGGATGCCGAGCCAGGTGTCACTGCTACCCCAGCGTCCGGGACCTACAAGGACATAGTTGCGGCCTTCGTCCAGGAACTGCTGGTTCAGCTTCTCTATCTCCCAGGCAATCTCCTGGTTGTGGGAGGCACTATAGTCGTCTGTCTTCACATAGATAATGTCATGTATCTCGTTCATGATGCCATGTCCCAATGAGTTGTTGGAACGGAGTAGTACCTGGTTGTCTGGAATCGCGGTAAGGTCTTCATCCAGCATCTCCTTGGTGTCGACTATCGGGCGGATTTGCAGCAGGTAGAAGGTGCCGGTTTTGTCCTTCTCGCGGCTCATGGTGGCGGCAAACTCTATCTCTACGGGACGGCGCATCTCCTGCTCTCCGTATTTCAAAGCCAGTTGCAGGATGCGTGGCAGGGGGAATACGTCGTGTTGCAGGATGTTGGCAAAGGTGATGACTTTGCGTCCGCCGGGATAAAGCCCGTCGCGGATAATCTGGTCGTAAGGGTCGTAGGTGGAGGCTATGTAGTTCAGTGCTCCGTCCTTTTCCGCTTCTTTGACGTGCAGTTTCAGCAGGTTGAAGCCGTCGTCGATGGAGAAGTCGTGACCGGCATTGCGCAGGTCGAGGGCATAGAAGCGGGTCTGAGTCTCTTTGAGGGCAATCTCCATTTCGCTGGTTTGCAGCACCTGGTTGGGGTGATAGGGCGAGAAGCGGAGCGTCATGCCACCGTCCACGATGTATTTACCTAAACCGAGCGCCAGATTGACGATACCTTCTTCTGCCTTCTCGTCGCCGATGGGGTAGTAGTTGAGCGAACGTGCCACGCCGGACATGCTGGGGTAGTAGCGGTCACCATACTGGTTGCCCACTACCTCTTGCAGGATGACAGCCATCTTTTCCTGGTCGATAACGTTGCTCGTTGCCTGCATGTATGCCTTCGAGTCGCGGAAGTAGACCGAAGCATATACTCCCTTGATGGCATCGCTCAGCATGCGCAGCATCTCGTACTTGTCGTCCAGATAGGGAATCATGTAGGTGTTGTAGATGCCGGCGAAGGGTTGGTAGTGCGAGTCTTCCAACAACGAGGACGAACGGATGGCAAGCGGCGACTTCACCACGTCGAAGAAGGTGAAGAAGTCCTCCACCAGGCGGTCGGGCAGCTTTGCTTTGAGGAAGTAGCGCAGGATGACGTCATCGTCGGCATCGGACAAGGCTATCTGATACAGATTGTTGGTATCCATAAACTCGTCGAACACATCGGTACAGAGCACGATGGTCTTGGGGATGGCGACACGGGCATTCTCAAACTCTTCGAACTCGGGGTGATGCTTCACCAGGTTGTCGATGAAAGCCAGTCCGCGCCCCTTGCCTCCCAGCGAACCGTCGCCAATACGGGCAAAGTTGGAGTATCGGTCAAAGCGGTCGCGCCTGAAGACTGCCACTACTCCCTGGTTTTTCATCTTGCGGTATTTCACGATAGCCTCGAAGATAATTTTACGGTGGGCATCCACGTCTTGCAAGCTATTCCAGGTGATGGGCCGCAGGAACTCTGCCACGGGAAACATGGCACGCGAGTAGAGCCAGCGGCTGACGTGGTTGCGGCTGATGTGGTAAAGGAATGATTCTGCCGGAACAGCAAAAAGAATGTTCTGCAGCTCTTTGAGATTCTTTACGCGGGCAATCTCTTCCAGCGTGTCCGGGTTGCGGAAGATAAAGTCGCCGAAGCCGAAATTGTCTGATACAATACGGCGCAGGTCCACATCCATCTTTTTGGAATTCTTGTCGATGAAGGCGGCATCGTATTTGGCTGCATACGCTACGTTGTCCGATTCGCTGGACTGTATGATAAGGGGTACAAACGGGTCTTCCTTGCGGATGGCGGCACAGAGCTTGATACCGGCCAGTCCGTCCTTCTCGCCCCGTTCTACGCGGGGGAAGCGTACGTCGGTGATGACACCTAATATATTATTCTTATATTTTTGGTAGATGCCAAAGGCTTCTTCATAGGTACGTGCCAGTACAATTTTGGGACGTCCCCTCATGCGCAGTGTGCGCTGGTGGGCATTCAGTGCTTCGGTAGAGAATTCCTGGCTCTGCTTCAATACGAATTTATACAGATTGGGCAGGATGGAGGAGTAAAAGCGGATGCCGTCTTCCACCAGCAGGATGAGCTGCACACCCACTTCGTTGACGTCGTGCTCCAGGTTCATCTTGTCCTCTATCAGCTTGATGATGGAAACCAGCAAGTCGGTGTTTCCCAGCCAGCAGAACACATACTCAAAGGGACTGAGGTCTTCATTGGCAATACGCTTGGTGATGCCGTGGCTGAAAGGGGTAAGTATCACCATCGGAATCTGTTCATACAGGTTTTTGATGTATCGTGCCACGTCGAAGCTGTCGTTGTCTCCCGTGCCCGGCATGCAGATGATGAGGTCGAAAGAGATGGAGGACAGCTGTGTCAGCGCCTCCTCGCAAGTGGAAACCTGCGTGAAACGGGGAGGGTAGCGCAAGGAGAGCGAAGTGTATTCATTGAATATCTTTTCGTCGATGCGGCCGTCATCTTCCAGCATGAAAGCATCGTAAGGATTGGCTATCAGAAGGACGTTGAAAATACGCCGTGTCATGAGGTTGGCAAACTGTGTGTCCTTGAAATAGAGCTGGTTTAATTTGAACTTACTGAGCATGGCTTCTCATGATTTGTTGGTTTCGGAAGGCAAAAGTAATAGAAATCGAACCTATTCGGATAGTTTTTCGACCGTTTTTTTTATATTTATGCGTAATATTGCATCCGAAAAACAATATATGACCTATGTCTGCTCCATATCCGTTTCCATATAAATCCGTTGCATGTACATTTTTGCTGTTATGGGTGTTCGTTTTTTTGTTCGCTGACTTGTTTGCCGGTTCATTCCGCACCTTGGGTATCAAGGAGGGATTGGGCAGTCGGCAAGTATTCCAGATAAACAAGGATTCAGCCGGATTTGTCTGGGTGTATACTCATGTCGGGATAGATCGTTATGACGGGAATGAAATCAAGCATTACAAGCTGGACGGAATGGTTGATTCCAGGGACAATATCCAGTCTTCCACTACCATGATGTGTGATAAGGAGGGTATTGTCTGGGTTGCATTGAAGAATGGAAAAATCTATGCATACAACAAACTGACGGACTCTTTCCAATTGCGTGTGGACTTGGCTGATTACCTGCCTTCTCCGGTATTGTATAATATGCTGTTTGATGACGAAAACCGTTTGTGGTTGTGTATGTCGAAGGGGCTTTATTCTTGGGAAGAAAGTGCAGGACTGTCTTTTGCCGGATTGAAGGGGCAATCTGTCCGTTGCATGGTCCAAATGGAAGATGAAGTGTTTTTTGCAGGCACCGACAAGGGTGTCTTCCGGCTGACGAAGGCAGGAGCGGCAGGTTCTTCGTCTTTTGAGACGAGGCCGGTTGACCTGCATACAGAGATGCATGTGGAATCGCTCTATGTCTTCGGAGCGAAGCTGTTCATCGGTACCTTTTCAAACGGCGTATTTGTGCTTGACGGTCCCGACGGGCGGATACATCCGTTGAATGAGCGGATTCCTCATGTACCTATCCGTTCGTTTGCAAGGACAAAGGATAATTTGCTGCTGGTGGGAGCCGACGGTGCAGGTGTTTTTTGCATGGATGTCGCTACTGGAGAACTTTTGAACCATTACATGAATAACGGGGATGATGACAAAAGCTTGAGTGGTAATACGGTATCCGATATTTGTGTGGATGAATCCGGAGTTGTATGGATTGGCACTTCTACGAATGGCATCAGCTATCTGGATCCGGAGATGCCGGATGTCTGTAGAATCAGGCACGAACGCAATAATGATAATTCCCTGAAGTCGGACCATGTAAATGTGATGTTTCAGGACTCGGAGGGAGATTATTGGTATGGTACAAACAACGGCGTCAGCCTCTATCAACCTCGGTCACGCAAATGGACCCACTATCTGGACGGTACGGAATATAGTGGCAAAGTGGTATTGGCGCTTGCTGAAGACTCCAGGGGAAACATCTGGGTAGGTGGCTATGGTATCGGTGTCTATTGTATTCATAAACAGACCGGACGGGTACAGAAGAAAGAGAAAAGAAATGCACATCCGGAGAAGGGAATGGCTACCGACTATGTTTATGCCATTTATGCGGAAGGGGATTATGTCTGGTTCGGTGGTATTGAAGGAGAGTTTACCCGTTACGATATACGGACGGATACTTATACATATTACCCGATTGATTGCATAGGTGACATAAAGCCGGGTAAGGGGGGCTCATTACTGATTGCCGGTTGCAGCGGGTTGGCCGTCTTTGATAAGAAGTCGGGAGACACGCAGTGGCATCAGACGTTTGGAGACATCTCTCTGCATTATCCTGTCCGTTGCCTGATGCAGTCCTCATCCGGCGATACCTGGCTGGCTACAGACGGGGAAGGCCTTATACGTGTTGGGCCGGATGGGAAAGAGGCGCATGCATATACCGTAGATGACAATCTGGTTTCCAATTCCATCAACAGCCTGCTGGAGGATAACGAAGGGCGTATCTGGTTCAGTACGGAGAAGGAATTGTATTGCTTGGACTGCTCCCGGGATATTATCATCAGTGCCAATGATTTTTTGGATGTCAGCTGGGGATATTACAATCCGAATGCTGCCCTTAAGTTGAAGAATGGATGTCTTGCTTTCGGTACTGCAGAAGGGGTTCTTTCCTTTCTCCCGTCTTTGGACTTAGGGCCCCATGTGTCTGTTGAGCTGATTCTGACAGACTTTAAACTGCTTTACGAATCGGTCAAAGCGGGAATGAAAGGCTCTCTTTTGCAAACGAATATCAATGATACCCGGAAAATAGATTTGAAGTATAATCAAAACTCCTTCTCTATTTCCTTCTCTGCCATCAACTTTGCAGTCCCGCATCGTATCAGGTATGAGTATAGGCTCGAAAATCACAATGAGGAGTGGGAACACTCCAATTCAGTGCGGAACGTGAGCTATATGAATCTCTCGTCCGGTAAGTATGTATTCCGCTTGCGGGCATTTGATAAATACACCGGGCAGCAGGTGGGAGAAAGAAGTCTGGACATTGTCATTCATAACCCTTACTGGGTTTCGTGGTGGGCGCTGTTCATCTATTTCATTTTGTTGTCTGTCTTTGTGTACATGTTTGTGCTGTATAGGAGGCATAAGGTGAACGAGGGGCGTATAAGGGACAAGATACGTTCCTTTATCAGTATAGCCCATGATATCCGTACACCGGTTACTTTAATAAAGGCTCCGCTGAGCGAGCTCGAAGCGCAGGAGGGACTTCCGGAGCAGGGTAAGAAAACCGTTGCGGTGGCAATGAAGAATGTGGAAAAACTGATGGGAATGATTACTCAACTGCTTGAGTTGCAGAAAACGGAACTGCATGCCGAGGAGTGTCTGAAGGTTTCTCCATACGACATTAAGGCTTATCTGGAGGAAAAAATGGCGGAGTTTCACTTAGCCGCCATGCAGAAGAGCGTCGGGATAGAGTTGGAGGTGGAGCCGGATATGCCCAAGGTTTGGATTGACCGGGAGAAGATGGATCATATCATAGACAATCTGCTCTCCAATGCCTTGAAGTATACAGAGAAGGGAGTCATCCATATACTGGTGAAGACTGCAAGAAAGAAGTGGACTATTGAAGTGAAGGATACGGGTATCGGCATTCCGAAAGAGGAGCAGGGCAATATTTTTCACGAATATTATAGAGCCCAGAATGCCATGAACTTTGAGGAAACCGGTTCGGGTATCGGTCTGATGATTACGCGCCGCATTGTGAAACAGCATCACGGCACCATCTCTTTCAGTAGCGTGGAAGGGCAGGGAACTACGTTTACGGTAACTTTCCCGCAGAGGATAAAGGCGAGCGTGGCGGTGGAAGCGAAGGCTGACGGCCGGGAAGAAGCTCAGGCCGCTACCGGGGCTGTGCATGAAGAAACGGAACGTGCCGGGAAGAATGTCCTTCTTCTGGCGGAGGACGATGCGGATATGAGGGAGTATCTGGTGGACAGCTTGTCTTCCGAATATAAGGTAGTTGCCGTGCCCGACGGCGGAAAGGCATTGGAGACGGCAAGGGAAATCAATCCTGATATCATTATCTCGGACATTGTGATGCCGGTACTGGAAGGTGATGAATTGTGCCGGATTCTGAAATCATCGGTAGATACAAGCCATATACCTATTATATTACTGACCGCACTGAGTGAGAGGGAAAATATCATCTTCGGACTGGAAGCCGGTGCCAATGACTACATCATCAAGCCTTTCGACTTGTCTGTGCTGAAAGTGCGTATCAGGAATATTCTTCAGAATAGGCAGCATTTGCGCGAAACCGTGTTGGCGATGGATGCGCAGCCCGAAGAGACAGACTATACCAGCCAGTTGGACAAGGAGTTCCTGGACAAGGTTATGAAAGTGATTGAGGAGGAGTTGTCCGATTCGGAATTCTCCATCAATGACTTCTGCCGGATGCTGGGCATGAGCCGCACTTCTGTCTACAATAAGATAAAGACGCTGACCGGGCAGGGACCGAATGACTTCATCCGCATTGTCCGTTTGAACAAGGCAAAAGAGCTGCTGGTTTCCCGGAAATATTCGATAGGGGAAGTGGCGAATATGGTCGGATTTTCTGACCCGAAATATTTTAGTACATGCTTCAAAAAGCAGTTTGGCACCAGTCCCAGCAAAATTTAGAGCCATGAAGACTGCTTTTGAACCACCGCTGACAAGTATTAAACCTTTTTTGTCAGAGAATAAACCCTTGTCTCCCTGATAGTGCGTAATATTGTGGACAGTAAACAATATTAAAAAACGCATATAAAAAATGGAAACGTATTTAGGTCTTGATTTAGGAGGCACGAAGTTGCTGATTGGCGAAATGGATAGCCGTGGCAACATTTTGAGGTATAAGAAATATGACTCCGGTTACTTTAATCAGCAGGCTGCGCTGGAAATCATCAAGTCGTCGCTCGATGATTATATCCGTACCGTGGGCTGGTATGACCAGAAACCGGTAGCGATGGGTGTTGGGCTGATAGGGCGTGTAGATCCCAACGAAGGTGTCTGGCTGCAGATTGACCCGAGCAGGACACAGCGGATTGAGTTGGCAAAGGAACTGTCGGATATATATGGCATGCCTTGCCATATAGACAATGATGTGAAGAGCGCTACAAGAGCCGAGCGCGTCTGGGGATTCGGACAAATTTCCAAAAACTTCATATACGTAAATGTAGGTACAGGCATTGCCGTGGGTACGGTGATAAATGGGAGACAAATCCGTGGCAGCCATTTCAATGCCGGCGAAGTGGGACACGTGCGTGTAGGTGTGAACATAGGCATTAAATGCGGTTGTGGACGGATGGACTGTGTGGAGGCGATTGCTGCCGGCATAGGTTTTGACAATTGTGCCCGTCTGCTCCGCAACCAGTATGAGACCGGCCTGCATATTCCGGCTGAAAAAGGGGAACGGGTGATTGTGAGTGAGGTGTTTGCACTTAGTCAGAAAGGTGACCCTCTCTGTACGGTGCTGGTGGAGAATGCAGCTGAGGCGCTTGCCAATCTTATCATGAATCTGGTACGTGTGATTGACCCGGACACGGTGGTGTTGGGTGGAGGCATTGTGGCTGACGGGTATATGCACGAGAAGATTCTGGAGAAACTTCATCCTACGACCATGCGTTTTGTCAGCAACGGGGTTGTCATTACGAAACTGAATCCCGGATTTATCGGGCTTCTGGGGGCCGGCGCGGTGGCGATGAATATGTGATTAGGAATTAATGATTAAGAATATGAAAATAACAATAACAAAGAATGAAAAGGAGTTTGACTGCACGGCTGCATGGAGCATCATCGGGCAGATGTTGAATGAACCGGAGAGTGTGATAGGACTTTCGACGGGACGTACTACCGGCAATCTTCATCGGTTGGTGGGAGAAATCTATACTAAATATCCGTTTAAGGTGGATACCGTTACTTTCTTCGGATTGGATGAGGTAACGAATGTGCCGCGCGAATATGCCGGAGCATGCTACACGATGCTGAAAACGGAGTTGATGGATACATTGGGCATCAAGGAAGAGAATTTTTTGATGCTGCCTACCATTTCTGGTGATTTTGAACAGTCATGCAGGGATTTCCAGCAGGAAATTGCGAACCGTGGCGGTATTGATTTGCTGATTTTAGGGTTGGGTGAGAACGGACACCTGGGATTCAACCAGCCGGAATCTCCCTTTGGCGGTGAAGCATGGGTGACCCGGATGAATGTGGAACTGGAAGAACGCATCCGTAGAGAAACGGGTACTCCTCCCGATAAAGAGTTGGGAGGGGCTACTTTGGGAATAAAGAACATTATGCAGGCACGCCGGATTGTACTGGTTGCCAAAGGGACTAATAAAGCGAATATTGTCAAGCGGATGCTTGAAGGGCCTGTGACAACAGATGTTCCTGCTTCCATCCTTCAGCTTCATCCCAACTGTGAATTTCTGCTGGATGAGGCGGCGGCAAGCATGCTTAACTGCTAAGTCGCCTTGCAGGCGGCTGATAACTAATTATTTGAATTAATAATCAAAATACTATGACACAACAAGAAAAACAAATAAACTATATGGGGCCCTTCATCACGATGGTGTTCTTGTTCTTTATTGTAGGTTTCCTTACGACTGCCAATACTCAGTTTCAGGGTCCTCTGAAAGAAACTTTTCTTTCGGAAGTGGGTGGGTTGAAAAATACTTTTGCTACTTTGATTACTTTCTCCTGGTTCCTTGCTTATCCGGTTTGTGGAGGGGTAGGCTCGTCGTGGATTAGCAAATACGGATATAAAGGAACATTGATGCGTGGATTGCTGGTGATGATTGTGGGACTTGGTTTGTTCTTTGCCTCTTCCTATTTCACAGTACACTTTCCTGAAGCGAATTGGCATGCAGGAAATAATGTTATCCCTGGAGGGTTCTTGATTTTCTTACTGGGTTCTTTCGTGGTAGGGGCTTCGGCCACCATTCTGCAAGTGGTTATAAATCCTTATCTGACGGCTTGCCATGTCAAGGGTACCCAGTCCATTCAGCGTTTGGCTATAGGCGGTTCCGCCAATTCTGTGGGAACTACGCTTGCTCCTTATTTCGTGACCGGTGTCGTGTTCGGCGGTCTGTCTATGGAGGACATTCAGATTGACCAGCTGATGGTTCCGTTCCTGGCATTGATGGCTGTTATTTCTTTGATTGTATTGTTGTTGATGAAATTGTCTTTGCCCGATATCCAAGGAACCAGGGTAGAGAAGGGAGAAAAGCTGGAAAAAAGTGTATGGTCCTTCCGTCATCTGACATTGGGCGTGGTGGCTATCTTCTTTTATGTAGGAGTGGAAGTCTGTATCGGGGCCAATATCAATCTGTACGCCATCGAGATGGATTATGCTTCTCCGGCACTGATGGCTACGCTCTATTGGGGTGGTATGCTTGTGGGCCGCCTGGTGGGGAGCAGCCTGAGCAGAATTTCTCCCCGCGTGCAGCTGACGGTTACTACGGTATCGGCAGGACTACTCGCCCTACTGGCCATTCTTCTGAATAATCCGTGGCTGCTCACGGCAGTAGGTCTGTTCCATTCCATCATGTGGGGAGCTATCTTTACCTTGTCCGTTGCCCATTTGGGAAAATACACTTCGGTGGCTTCGGGTGTGTTCATGATCGGAGTGGTGGGCGGTGCCATATTGCCCTTGGTGCAAGGAGTGCTTGCCGATGTTCTTGGAGGCTGGAGATGGTCATGGTTCATTGTCCTCTTTGGAGAAGCGTTTATGCTGTATTATGCATTGATGGGTTCACGGGTCCGTCAGATAGCTGATTGATTTTTGTTTGCCGGTAATTACCATGGAAAACCTGTTGGTGGAATGAATCACTGCTCAGACTTCGTTTGAGGGAAGTCCTGAAAAGGGTCCGCTCCGTATCTGCTCCGTACCTGCTCCGTACTTTCTCCGTATAAAGGTACCTTTATGTGGAGCAGGTACGGAGGAGACACGGAGGAGACACGGCCCGGGTACGGTTCAGACCCTTTCCGGTACAAGAGAAAAAGAGATTGATTCCGCCAACGAATATAGAAAATATATTGATAAATAGTAGTATGAAAAATTTTAGATTGATTGTTTGGTCCGTATTGGCAGTTTTAGTGTCGTGCGGCAATCTGAGGGCTGCAGATGAATTGAAAACTGCGCTTGACGGTAAAGTGGTCGTGGCTTATGTTACTTCCTGGAGTCACGTTATTCCTGACCCTAAGTACATGACTCACATTAATTATGCCTTTGGGCATGTCGATGAGACCTTTGATGGTGTAGGTATTGCCAATGAAGGGCGCTTGAGACAGATGGTGGAATTGAAAAAGCAGAAGCCGGATTTGAATGTACTGTTATCCATCGGTGGATGGGGCAGCGGACGTTTCAGTGAGATGGCCGCGAATGAGAAATACCGCAAGGCATTTGCCAAAGATTGCCGACGGGTGGTGAAAGAGTATGGGCTGGATGGTATTGACATCGATTGGGAGTATCCTACGAGTAATGCCGCCGGCATTTCTTCTTCTCCTGACGACACGAAGAACTTTACATTACTGATGCGGGACATCCGTAAGGCCATCGGCCCGAAGAAGTTGTTGACCCTTGCTACGGTGGCTTCCGGTGAATATATTGATTTCCAGGCTATTCTTCCTTATATTGATTTCGTGAATATCATGTCATACGATATGGGAAATGCCCCTAAGCACCATTCTGCTCTCTACTCTTCGGACAACAGTGGCCGGATGACGGGTGACAAGGCTGTGAAGGCTCATTTGGCTGCCGGTGTGCCTGCCGACAAGCTGGTGATGGGGATGCCTTTCTATGGCCGCGGTGGAAAGGAATATCCCAATTTTCAAGACTTCAACAAGGTGGGATATGCCAAAGGATTCCGTGAATGTTGGGACGAGACGGCCCGGGTACCTTACCTGGTGAATAAGAACGATACACTCGTTTTCGGTTATGAGAATCCGCGTTCATTGGCCATCAAGTGCCAGTATATTCTGAAGCAAAACCTGTTGGGAGGTATGTATTGGGATTATGACGGAGACAACGAGCAGGGTGACTTGCGCCGTACCGTCTATGAGAACCTGATAGAACGCAAGCCTTTTTATGATAAGACCTACCGGGTATTGGTACTCACTGAGAGTGCCGGACAACACAAGCCTTTCTCGGATGCAGCATTGAAATGGCTGGTAGATGAAAGTAAGGTTCAGAACCTGCAGATTCAAGTGCTGAACAATGCCGGCCTTTTGGCACAAAAGAGTGTGCTGGACGGTACGGATCTTGTCATCCAGCTGGACTTTCCGCCTTATACATGGCCCAAGGAGGCGGAGCAGAATTTTGTGGATTACATCAATGAAGGTCGTGGCGGCTGGATAGGCTTCCATCATGCCACGTTGCTTGGAGAGTTTGACGGGTATCCTTTGTGGCAGTGGTTCAGCGATTTTATGGGGGGCATCCGTTTCCGTAACTACATTGCTCCGCTTGCCGACGGCACGGTAGTGGTGGAAGACAAGGAGCACCCTGTGATGAAGAATGTGGATGCCTCGTTCGTCCTCCCCGATGACGAGTGGTACACATACGACAAGAGTCCGCGCCCCAATGTACGTGTATTGGCGAATGTGGACGAATTCACCTATACCCCTGCTTCGGATGTGAAGATGGGTGACCATCCGGTGGTATGGGTCAATGAAAAAGTGAAGGCCCGTAATGTCTATTTCCAGATGGGGCACAGCCCGAAGCTGTTCAAGTCGGATGATTTCACCGCAATGTTGCACAATGCCATTTCGTGGACATTGGGTAAATGACGTGTGCCCGAGCTTCCAAATGACAGAGGCTTACAAAGTATGGACAGGTTGTTTTTTATAGAATAGTTTTTCAGGTAACGGATTATCGTTAAGGTAATTGTTTGTAATAGGTATTTAGTATCTCCCGTATCGTGCTTGTTGTCAGGCCACGATACGGGAGCTTTGTTTTATTTCTTCATCTTCGATTTACGTTTCAAATACCATTTGCAGTCATTGTACGGTATCTTTGATTCCTTGTTAGAGAGATACTCCATGCCGCTCCTCGGTGCCAAAGGGGGTGTTCCCCGGTGCCGAGCCCCTTGCTCCTCGATGTCGGAGGAATGCCCCGTTCAAAAGGCATTTGGAATAGGGGAATGGCTATTTATTAGTATGATGATGCTGGTAAGAGACTTTTTTGATAAATAATATACCTTATATGACTAATTGTCAACCTCGCTCCACATGTTGTACTTTACTTTTATAGCGCAAAAAAAACTTTAATATAAAAGCTATGCAAGTGAGAAATTTAATTGTGGGTGCGCTATTGTTTTCCTGCACCGGGCATGTAAATGCCCAATCATTGACTTTGCGAGTCGATAATATTGATCAGATTGTAGATTCCATGACTTTGGAAGAAAAAGTAAATCTTCTGGTGGGGCGTAACGATTATCTTTTTGGAGGATATGAGAAGCTGGATAAGGCTCCTCGTGTGATGGATTCCAGTATTTCCGGATTTACTCAGGTAATTCCCCGGTTGGGTATTCCTGCCACCGGACTTGCCGATGGTCCTGCCGGTGCTGTTGTTGTGACGCGTCCAGATAGCAAGAAGAATTATTATGCCACAGGATTTCCCATAGGTTCTCTGCTCGCCTGCTCGTGGAACACAGGGCTGGTAGAAACCATCGGCCAGGCAATAGGTAATGAGATTTTGGAATATGGCGTAGATGTTGTGTTGGCACCGGGGATGAACATACACCGTTCACCGCTTTGTGGTCGTAACTATGAATATTTCTCTGAAGATCCTGTATTGACTGGCAAAATTGCCGCTGCCTATATTCGCGGTGTCCAAAGTAATGGTGTAGGAGCTTGTCCGAAGCATTTTGCCGTCAACAGCCAGGAAACGAATCGTACGGAAGTAAACGAGATTGTTTCCCAACGCGCGCTGCGCGAGATCTACCTGAAAGGTTTTGAAATAGCTGTGAAAGAAAGCCACCCATGGACCATCATGTCCTCCTACAATCGTCTGAACGGTCCTTATACCCAGGAAAATTACGAACTGCTGACCACCGTTTTACGTGACGAATGGGGGTTCGACGGTATCGTAATGAGCGACTGGATTCGGCTTCGCAACACTGCTGCCCAGATACATGCCGGCAATGACCACCTGCAGCCGGGCGAGCAAAAGCAAGTGGATGACCTTCTCGACAAAGTGAAGACCAACCAACTTTCTGTGGCAGACATTGATATTTGTGTAAAACGAATGCTGAACTACATTGTTAAAACCCCTCATTTCAGAGGATATAAATATAGCGATAACCCAGATCTGAAAGCTCACGCTCTCCTTGCTCGCCAATCGGCCGCCGAAGGTATGGTGTTGCTCAAAAACGATAATGGCGCATTGCCATTGAGAAACGTGAAAAAAGTCGCACTCTTCGGTTGTACCTCTTACAACTTCTGGGCAGGTGGCACTGGTTCGGGTAATGTCGTTAAGCCTTATGTTGTGAATATGCAACAAGGCCTTAATAATGCCGAATTTGAAACCACAGGAAATCTGGAAGAGCTATATAATAAATACCTCGACTACCAACGTGCCAAGAACCGTTGCGACCGTGGCAAATCTCAAGGTTATTATGGTGAAGAAAAGGATATACTGGAAATGCCTGTCAGCAAAGATTGTATCGTTTATCAAGCCAAGGAAGCTGATGTGGCTATCCTTACCATCGGTCGTCAGGCTGGAGAAGGTAATGACCGCACGATTGAAAAAGATTTTAATCTGAGTGAAGTTGAACAGAATCTGCTAAGTGACCTCTGCAACGCTTTTCATGCCCTTGACAAGAAGGTGATTGTAGTGCTCAATGTGGGTGGTGTTGTTGAAACTGCTTCATGGAAAAGTCTTCCCGATGCTATTCTGTTGGCATGGCAGCCTGGTCAGGAAGGAGGAAACTCTGTAGTAGATGTATTGCTGGGTAAAGAAAATCCATCAGGAAAGCTGGCCATGACTTTTCCTATCACTGTCATGGATCATCCTTCTTCACGTAACTTTCCACTCAATGGATATAAAGGACAAAGAGGTAGTGCCGGACGTGAAAATATAGACTATACTCTGCACAAAGAAGGTATCAATATCGGTTACCGTTATTTTAATACTGTAAACAGACCGGTTTCTTATCCTTTTGGTTACGGATTGAGCTACACGGAATTTTCTTATGACAATTCTGTTGTAAAAGCTACCGGTAAAGGTTTCAAAGCTAGTATCCGCGTAAAGAATATTGGTAAAGTGGCAGGGCGTGAAAGCGTTCAACTCTATGTCTCCGCTCCTGCCGGTGGACTGGAAAAACCAGCTTGTGAATTGAAAGCTTTTGCTAAAACTAAACTATTGCAACCTGGTGAGAGTGAAATACTGATATTCAATGTATCCGACTACGATTTGGCTTCTTTTGACGAAAGTATACAAAGTTGGGTAAGTGCCAAAGGAAAATATATTGTAAAATTTGGTGCTTCCATTGAAGATATCCGTGGTATAGGAGCTTATTGGTTATCTAAAGAATTTACTAAAAAAGTTAATGACGTATTGAAACCTGTCTCTTATACACATCTCCGAGCCCACGAGACTAGGCATGATCTCG
>ENA-OZRN01000395-OZRN01000395.1-human-gut-metagenome-genome-assembly--contig:-NODE-395-length-17621-cov-91.598770_pt1 | contig 17621 bp, 14 predicted proteins | sample MGYA00243270_ERZ653947 | MGnify/ENA primary metagenome ERZ653947 (study PRJEB26926, sample SAMN06164695) | human gut metagenome | biome: ENVO:00009003; feature: ENVO:2100002; material: ENVO:00002003...
ATCTAAGGATGAGAAGAAAGATGAATATTTCAAGGGTATTAGATGTAGATGGTTCTCTACAAGAGGAGAGCTACAAGAAGCTATCTTTAATACTAAAGACTTAATTAAATTATAATGGCAACTAAGTTTCAACAAGGTGGGCAGGACGACCAAGAGTTGTTCTCTGCCTACCTTATTAAGTTATTTAAGCCTAAGTCTCAGCAGGAGTTTGAGGATACTATATCCAAACTCTCAGAGAGGGAAATTAATGAAATCTATAAACAATACAAGAGTATGGAGAATAATCAAACTATCATGGCTAAGATGGGAGCCAAAATTAACTACATTAGCAGACTACAAGGTAAGTGTCCGGAAGGTTATGAGGTAGAGAGATTCATGGCTGGAGGATGTGTTAAGTGTAGAAGGAAAGCAATGGCTGAAGGCAGTAAAGCTATGGATGTATTCAAAGATAAATGTGGAGGTAAAGCCAAGAGACGTATTAAGAAGAACGAGAATGGTGATAAAATAGCAGTTAACAAGACTGATACCGTACACACTAGCAAGGGAATATATAATGTTAGTAACAAGAAGCTCCCTTATAAGAAGATGTCCAAAGCAGATTACAAAGGACTACCTTTAAAAGACAAAATGAAAGTTGATATGAAAGACCAGGCCAACGGCAGAGGTGCTAGCGGAGCAGGTGCAACTAGAGGTAGTAATATAGGTAAAAAGTTAAGCGGTGGCACTATTACTTCGTTCAAGTGCGGAGGAATGGCTAAGAAGAGAATTAAGAAGAATATGGGCGGAACTGTTAGCAATAAATGGAGTATTCCTAGTAAAGCTAGCGGTGATGCTATTAAACACATTAAAGGCGGACCAGGCTCGGCAGATAGCACTAGAGAAATGAAATTTAATGGGTTTCAGAGGAAAGCACTAGCTGGTAAGCCTTATAAAAACAAATAAATATGAAAGTATTCCTATTTGATAATGGTACTAATTCGGTGATTGTGAATGAGCCAGAGGTTCTTCTTATTAAGGAGTTCGCAGCTCTATGGACTAATGAAAGGAATAAGACCAAAGAAGACCCTACGGGAGTTTGCAAATCAAGAGCTTATAGAGAGCTTGTTTACATATGGCTAATGTTAGATTGGGCATCTCCATACTCTGATTATACAGAACAGGAAAGGCATCAATCATGTCTTCAGGATGCTAATTTAAGTGAAGAGGAATGGGCAGACCCAATCTTCAGAGCCGCATGTAGGAAGTACAGAGATATTCAAAACGAATCTAGAGCACTTAAACTCATTAAGTCTGCTCAAAGTGTAGTTGATAGAATTACTGATTACTTTGACACCATAGATTTATCTGAAAGAGACCCAGTTAATAATAAACCTGTTTGGAAAGTGGCTGATGTAATGAAAGAAATGCAGTCAGTTTCTAAGGTTATAGAAGAACTTAAAACTCTTGAGTATATGTACAAGAAAGAGCAAGAGGAAGAGACTGGAGTTAGAGGTGAAAGTGAAATAGGTTTTAACGACAGATAATTATGGCTGGACGTGGTAGACCTAAGAAGAAAGTCGAAGTTCCAGAAACAGTTCAAGAGTTAATACAAAGAGTAGAACCAGAATTGATAGAGGCTATTCCATACGTAGACCCTATTATAGAAGATAAATCAGTTAGTACGTCTAACATTGTATGGGATGTAACATTAGATACTGAGATTAAGCATTTCGACCCTACTCTATCTTATGAGCTGACTGGATATCGACCAGTGGATGAAGAAAGAGGATTAGATTTTAATCCAGAGTGGTTCACTGAAGCTAGACAGATTAAATTAAGAGACGGTAAATACTGTGCCTATCCTAAAGGAACTAAGAAGTATAATGACTTCTGGACTGAAGAACATAGAAGATGTAATCAAGGATATGAATCACATGGGTATAGAATCACAGGTGATAATTACTTCTTCCTTAATTATTATAGACTAAAGAACACCGATGTGTCTCAAGCTGGTACCGGTCGTGAAACTACATTCCCTTCATTCTTTAGTAAGCAGTATGAGTACTTTCATTACATAGAAATGTGTGAGAAGTTGAAGAAGGATGTGTGCGCCCTTAAAGCTCGTGGAGTCGGTTTTAGTGAAATTGCAGCATCTTTAGGAGTTAGGTTATATACAACTGTTAGAGGTTCGCATACAGTATATGTAGCATTTACCGAGAAATTCGTTAGTGACGTACTTCGTAAATGCTGGGAGCAACTTGAGTATTTAAATGCTGATACAGAAGGCGGCATGAGACACCTAAGACAGAAATATAATTCTGATATGCATAAGAGAGCTTCTCTTCTTACTAAAGACAGAGAAGAATTTGGATTCATGTCAGACATCATTGGCTTCGTAGTAGATGTTCCTCGTAAACTCCGTGGAGACCGTGTGGATAGATTGTTCTTTGAAGAATCTGGTTCTAACCCAATCCTAGTAAAGACTTACTTACAGAGTACAGCTCTTGTAGAAATTCTAGGTAATAAGTTTGGAACTAGATTTGTATGGGGAACAGGTGGAGACCAGGGACCTGCACTTGACGGACTTAGTAAGATGTTTTATAATCCAGCTGGTTATAATTTCTTACCTTATAAACATAACCATACTAAAGACGGGTCTTATGCTTTTACCTCATTCTTCATACCTGCCTATACATTCGTAGCAGCAAATGGATATGTAGACGATAGAGGAGTTACTAATACTGCGAAGGCTAAGAAGTTCTATTTAGACCAAAGAGAAGCTCTACTAGCTAACCCGAAGGAGCATTTAATTGCATGTGCAGAGTTCTGTTTTACTCCTGACGATGCCTTGGCTCTAGAAGGAGACAACCAGTTTAATACTGTATTGTTAAGTGAGCAACTTGCTAATATCAAACTACATAAACTGGGACCACATATTGATGTAGGTCAGTTAGAGTATAATTTTACTAACAACCAGCACATAGAGGAAGCAATTGATAGTGTAAGATTTGTTAGTAACCCCAAAGGTAAAGTTAAGATACTTGAACATCCGATTAAAGGAGAGCATGGAGCTGTGCCTAGAAATTTATACGTTGCTGGTATTGACGGTATTGATATGGGTGGTGAAGACACTTCTGATAAGACTCAAGACCCTTCTGATTTCTGTGTAGTAGTTAAAAAGAGAGCTTATGGGTTAGATGAACCTAAAATAGTGTGCTATTATAGGGACAGACCTAAGACTTTACGTGAAGCACATATGACATGTCTTAAGATATTGCAGTATTACGATTGCCAAGCAGTTCTTGAATCTACTAGAATGTCTACTCTACAATTCTTTAGAGAGAAACATAAAGAGAATAGACATTTGATGAGAAGACCTAGAGCTACTCAATCTGACATACAAGGAGGTCGTAGTAAACAATTCGGAGCTCCTGCTACTGAAGTAGTAATTAGGCATCAATTAGATTTAATAGCTCAACATATAGAAGATTATTGTCATAATATATGGTTTGAAGAAATTCTAGAAGAAGCAATTAAATACAGTTATGAGAATAAACGTAAGTTTGATATTATAGCTGCATGGGGTATGTGCGAACTAGGAGACGAGGAATTAATGGGAGTAGTTCCTAAAGAAATGGACAGTCCTAATAACAAACTAAGACCTTTCGGTTATTGGGTTGACGAAAGAGGAATTAGACATAAAGGAGTTATTCCAGAGAAACAACAGATAGTACCTAAGTTTAATTTATGGCCTACACAATACGATGACCCTACAAGAATTAGAAGTAGCAATCAGAGATTTATTCAAACAGATTTATCATAAAGAATATGTGGCTAAATTAAAGCTAGAAGAGCTACAAACTGCCGAGGGGACACATAGAGGTTATAAGTTAACACTTGGCATGAATAATATAGACAAGCCACTTATTATATCGTTTGATGGTGGTGAAGTAGCGTATCTTAAATTTCTTAGACAGGAATTAAGAGATAGAAGATTAGGCGACACACATTATTTCCTAGGATATAAACAATATAACGGATTAGAGAGTTGTAATGAGTGCACAGAACAGGAGTGATGAGTACTTAATGGAGCATATTGATAAGGCAGTATCAGAATTAGTATTTCCTAAGTACAAATTACAGAAAGCATATAATTATTATAATGGATATAGAGATGCCGAACAATATAGGTATCTAGAAGAGAATTTCGGAATAGGCAATCCTACTTCTATAGAATTCACTCCTCTTATCAGGAAGCATGTTGATGCTTTACTTGGAGAATACCTAGGTACTCCATTACTGCCTAAAGTGTCATGCAAGGATAAAGAAACTATATCTAAGATATCTAGAGATAAGGAATTACAAATTAATAAAGAAGTATATCAATACTTACAACAACATCTTAACAATCAGATACTAGCGTTCTTAGGAGGACAAGAAGTAACTGATAAGGCTGTAGAGGCTCAACTTAATAAGTTAGTAGAAGATATTAATAATAGCTTTGTTAGCGAGTATGAAATAGCTGCACAGAATGTTGTTGAGTATATAATCCAATCTAGAGATATTAACTTACTTACTAAGTTAAAGAACCTGTTACTTGACTTACTAGTAACTGGCATGAGCTTTTACCAGGTTCATCCTAGTAGGAAGAGAACTAATATAGAAATAGAGGTATTAGACCCACGTAATGTATTCGTTGATAGAAATCCAGAATCTGTATATGTTAGAGATAGCTACAGAGTAGTTATTAGACGTTGGTTAACTAAGCAACAAATACTTAATAAATATGGTCCTCAACTAGATACAAGTAGCATCAATGAATTAGAGGAGATGTTTGAGGGATATTACGATAGTAGTTATATATATGTACGCGCCATGAGCAATCAAGCTACTGGAGCTCCTATTACAGACGGACTCGAGGCGGGTAAAGAAGTAATACCCGGATTCCCTACCGACTACTATGAGACTTACAATTATAAGTTAATACCTGTGTTTGAAGTTGAGTGGATTGATGTTGATAAAGAAGGAGAAGATTATGTAGAGAATAGATATGAAGGAGTTAAAATCGGAGAATCTATTTACATTCTTATTGGTAAATCTCTTGATGTAGTTAGAACTAAAGATAATCCTACACACTGTGGATTGTCAGTTAATGGTTTGTTCTTTGTAAACAGAAGTAACGAACCATATTCACTTGTGCTTGCATGTTCACATCTTCAAGACAAGTACGATTTGATTACTTTCTTTAGGGACAATGTAATTGCTAATAGTGGTACTAGTGGAGACTGGATTGACTTTAGTATGCTACCTATGGCTCTTGGTGATGATTTGACTGAAAGATTGCAGAAATTCATTGCCTATAAGAAGACTGGTGTGGCTCCTATTGATACTTCACAAGAAGGTAGGGCATTTAATAACAATACTTCTTTTGCTGGATTCGATGACTTGTTAAAAGCTGATACTATTCAGGCATTTAATATGGCGTTGCAGATGTTAGAAGAGCAGACATCATCTATTACTGGAGTGTTTAGAGAGAGATTAAATGGAATAGAAACTAGGGATGCTGTTAGTAATGTTAAGGCAGGTATGAGAAACTCTTATATCATTACTAAATCTTACTATCAACAAATGGATACTTTGGCAGAGGATATTCTGATTGATTCTCTTAATTGTGCTAAGAAGGTATGGAAACATAAACCACTTACTGGAACTTTAGTGCTAGGTGACAAACTACAGAAAGTATTTACTGCTCTCCCTGAACATTTTACTTTTACTGACTATGATATTCATGTAATAGCTAGTAGTAGAATTATGGAGGAAATGCAGAACATGCAACAGTTAATGATTGAGTTCATCAAGAGTGGTCAACTAGACCCAGACATAGCTATGGAGTGCATGACTGCCAGAAGTATGACTGAACTCAAATCTAAATTGTCTAAAGCATTTCAAAAGAGAAGAGAAGAAACTCAGAACACTGCGCAGATGCAACAACAGAACGAAGAGCTACAGAAGCAACTTCAAAAGGCGGAACAAGAGAAAGAGCAGCTTAATAATAAGATTGCATCTCTTAATGAAGCTAAGATTGCTATTGAAAGACAAAAGGTTGAATATGACTATGAGATTGGAATTATTAAGGCTAATGCTGATAGAGATTATAAGCAGAGTACTTCTGACAATGACACCAAAAGAACAGATATTGAGATAGCCCAATTGTACGATGGGAATCAGCAGAATAACGAAGTGAAGAACGTATAATGGAATTAAAAATTAAAGTTTGCACTAACGATAGCTGTAAGGTAATCATACTTGACGATACTGGTACAGGAGAGAATGGCTATTTGCCTGAATCTTCTTCAGTTATCGTCAAGAACAGATTCAAGTACTCTGACACTGTATCTATTGATGTCTTACAACATAATAAGGCAGATGGGCCTGAAATACAACTTCCTGTTTACACTTTACATGATGACGGTAATAAGTCAGTAACTATGCCAGTAGGGTTTGATGGGTGGTTTAATGTATATCATATAGTTCTGCCGACTAAAGATTGGTTTGATAGAGAGATGGATAAAACGGCTGGTTCAGCTGTAACTATGTATGCCACTGTGTACTATTCGGACGGCATCTACATCTATAAGTATTTTAATGGCACATCTACGGCCGTAACTGTAGATGAGATAGTAGAGAGGAACATAGAAGATACTACAATTTCTAGGACATATAATAATTACGTGTCTATTTGTTTTCTTAAGAAATGTTATATATCTTTGTGCCAGCAAATATTTAATAGCAGAGGTTTCAGTAAATGTTGGAGTAAGAATGCTGTAGCGGCCGAATTATCCTACAAGAGAGATTTAGTCTGGATGGCTATTAATGTAATCAAATATATGGTTCAATCTAATCAGTTAGCTGAAGCTGAACGAATCATAGAACAAATAGGAGGTTGTAATGGCTTGTGTAAATCAGAATACAGCAAATGGCCAGAGCAAGGCTGTGGATGCTCTCAAAGATAAGGTGATTTGTGAATACAAAGAACTGCTTAAGTATTTAGAACGGGGGCATAGATATGACTACCAACTAATTCTCGAAGAGATAAGTCTCATCGAATTGCTAGAAGAGAATGAAGTTAATAGGTCTGAATTTGTAGAACAATTTTATCTTAATAATAAATGGCAGATAACTCTATTTTAACACCAGGTGGTTCTGGAAATGAATGTATCAATCCTGTTAACGAACAAATTGATACTTCACAATTTCTGAAAGTAGATTACCGCTTAGGGGAGTTTGAGAGTGAGTCAGATAAACAAATTGCTAGAATTAATCTTGGAGCTGCTGGCATTAATGATGTCTATGATAAGACTTCAGCAGATTTAAAGACATTAGAGGCAGTTAAGACCTCAATGGATACTCACCTAGCTACTGAAGACCCACATAATACAATTCCTACTATAGAAAGTAAACTGGAGGGTTTTGTTAAAGAGGATGGAACCACACCATTCTTAGCACCTCAAACAGGTGTTGACCCGTTGACAGACTTTCATTTAACAACCAAGAGATTCGTGACTGCTTTAATGGACAGTCATTTAGCTAAAACAGACCCACATAATATAATTCCTCTTGTAGAGGAAATACTTAAAGTATATGTAACTACTGACCAGATTTATAGGAAAGTAGAGCTATATACTAGAGAACAAGTTGATGACTTAATCAAGAATTTCGTTAGACGTGACGGAACTACTGCATTTTTAAAACCACAGTTAGGAGTTACTCCAGTAGCTGATGGACATCTATCTACTAAGAAATATGTAGATGATGTAATGTTTAAACATTTAGTTGATGCAGACCCTCACGGATTTGTAACGTTACTTAATCAGAGACTAAACAACTATTTCAGGAAGACTGAAACTTACTCTAGAGCAGAGACTTATTCAAGAGCTCAAATTGATGCAATTATTAATCAACTAGTAATTGACGCTGCTAGAGGAGCTATCGAGGAACATATTAATCAGTATGACCCTCATGGAACTCTTAAAGAAATCTATAGTAAGCATTATGTACCTCGTGATGGTTCAGTTCCGTTTACTGCCCCACAGAAGGGAGTAGATGCTGTAGAAGATGACGAATTAGTAACTAAGAGACAGCTGGATGCTTCTATTGTAGAAGAGCCTGTTTGGATTACTAGTGGACCAGTTCAGACTACAGTAGGCTTCGTTGAAGATGAAACTGACCCAGGAGAGAAATTGAATCTTCAAGAGGTTATGGATGCAATCTTCTACGGTAAATCTGTAGATGTTAAAGCTCCTGCGTATGCTTTACTAGGTTCTATAGTAGACGTTGAACTATTCGTTAGAGGTTCTACTGGAGTGATATCTTATGCTGAATTATGGCAGAACGATGAGCTTATTGGAACATATACTAAGGATGATTTCGAACTAGGACAGTTGACTGTAAAGAGTTTACCTATTAACGAAGAAACTACTTTCACATTTAAAGTGTTCTATCCTAATGGTACATATCTGGAAGCTAGTTGTACTACTAAAGTAGCATATGATATATTTGTAGGAATCTTACCTAAATGGTATGCAGCCTCTAATGTCAATTATGATTACTTACTTCAGCTAGTTCAATCAGACTCAGAGAACAATAGCATTGACAGTTCTGGTGACTTAGTATCAGAAATCAAACACAAATATAATTTCTCAAGTCCTAAAGAGCTTAAGCAAATATTTGTAGCAATGCCTAAGGAATATCCAGACTTAGTTCAAATGACAACGCCTTCTCAACAGTTTGGTCTTGAATCGTTTGACATTATTAGCGATATCCCATTTGAAATTCCTGGATTGTCAAATAGTAAAATATATAAGATATATGTGTTCAAGGAGTCTCTAGTAACTCTCAACTTGGAGGTAACATTTAAGTTTGACCCAGCTAACATTTAATAAGTATGAGAGCATATAGTGAAATTATAGCAAGTTTTAGAAGAGGTGGTCCATTCCCTATAGAAGCTGACTATATCTTCGAAACTGAAGCGAAACTGAAAGAATTTTATTCATCTCCTGAAGAGAATGCTATTTTACACAAGGGATTGTTAAAGGTAGTTGAAAATGACGGAGATGGTAATCAAGCACTATATTGGGTCACTAGAAAGGAGACTAACGATGAGTTAGAGTTTACTAAACTTATTACTTCTAAGAGTGATGAAACTATAGCTGACTTGATAACTAGATTAGAGCAGGAAATTAAAGATAGAAAGACAGCAGACGATGCTATCTGGGGAAGTGTTGACCATACTAGTGTACCAGAGGACTTAAACAGTCTGAAGGACATTGCAGAGGAAATTACTAAAATTAGAGAGCATCTAGGTAATCTAGACAGCACTGATGAGGAATTACAGAGTAATATTGATAAGGTACAAGCCGAACTCGATAAGACACAAGAAGGAGTAGGTTTGGGAGAAGACGGAGCTTATGTTCCTGATACTGAAACTACTTACCTTAAAGACTCTACATCTGTAATGGATTCTCTGCGCAAGCTAGACGAATTAGTGAATCATGCTATTCACTTTAACTGGGTCACACTAGAAGATACTCCAAGCATTGAATTAGATATTGATAGACAGATTACTGGAACTACAATATCTGGTAATGTTAAGGTATCTACTGATAGTGGTAACGGAATTACCATAAAGAATGACGGTCTATTCTATAAACTAACTACTGAATATTTAGACGGACTCTTAACTATTAAGGTTAACGATAATGTTATAGGGCAACATCAAATTGGTTTGTCAGCTATCGTAGAGGATGCTAAGTATGACCCAGATACGGAAGAGCTAGTTATAGTATTTAAACTTCTAACTGGTGATAAGCAAGTAGTTAGGATTCCAGTTGGAACTCTTATTAGAGAATGGGAAGTTGATAACTCTATTCCTGATAAGGTAGTAGAATTGGAGAAAGTGTTATCATTAGGAACTGGCGCTGATAAGCTTTCTGCTGACGTTAGGTTGCATATAGCTAAAGATAACATCTTAGTAAAGGAAGGAAATGCTCTGTATGTTAAAGGTACTTCCGATAACATCACACATGATTCTAAAGCCTTAGATGTTGTTATTAGTGAATTACAAAGTGATATTGATAGCCACCTTAAAGATTTCAACAATCCACATAGAGTCACTCCAGCACAGATTGGAGCCATTTCTTTGCCCGAAGTTGAAATTCTACTAAAGTCTAAAGCAGATTTAGTAAGTGGAAAGGTTCCTAAAGAACAACTTCCAGATGATATAGGTGGTGAAGTAACTTGGATTGACGTAGAAGGTGATGAAGAAACAGTATCCTAATAGACCCGCCAATATGAGCCAGTTGGACTATTTGTGGACAACATATGGCCCATATACGGTGTCGGACTCAATAGACGTTGAAGACTCTATTCCTTCTTCTAAAGCTATCAAAGATGCTATTGCTACTCAGGTAACTGGTATAGTAGAACTCGATACTCAAGAAGAAGGTAATAAGGTTAGAGTTATAGGTAAAGGAGGAAGTGGCGAGGAAATATCATCAATCCTTCTTGATAAAGATACTAAGATAGTTTCGTTTGAAAGACATCTTATAACACAAGAGGATATAGATAACGGATTCGGTAATGCACTGAATGAGGAATGGCTGATACTTACTGCTTCTAATGGAGATAGATTTGAAGTGTCTCTGGAAGACTTTGTAGCTAAAGGACAAATAACTAATACTATTATTACCCAGACTAAGAACGGTAATATTGCATCAGAGTTAAAGATTAATAATCCAATTACTAATAGGTCTGTAGATTTATTAGCTTCAAACTTTGGAGTTAGGGCAGACTTAGTAGTTGATACTGATGCTGATTCTAATGTAGTTATTACTAAAGGTGATAAAGGAGTTGTTTGTAAGTTTAGCTGGGAAGGTACTGAATCGCCAGTAAGAATACAGGCAGTAGATACTTATGATGAGTATTTATTATTAACTGTAAACCCTACTACTATTTATTTCATTAAGGATATTAAATCAATATACTTAAATGGAGTTAAATATGCATCTGAAGGCGGAGGCGGATTAGACCCTGACTTGTATTATACTAAATCAGAAACTGATGCTCTTATATCTAATATTGAAAGTGACTTAGACAATAAAGTTAGTTTGGTTGATGGTAATATAGTATTAGAGGAAGGTCAAGGAATTGTGGTTAATCGTAGAGACGGTGTTCAGAATTTAATATCATCTGACAATTCCGGAGGGTTTAAACTTGGTAATGTTAATTCTTATCTGGAGATATACACTAATACAAGACCAGCCGTTGTAGTAGGGGAAGACACTGATTCACTTGCATTAATGTCAGACTTGACTTCTTATACTTGGAATGAAGTAACTACTGCTAAAGCTACCAGACTCGCTGATTTACCAGAGAGTTATCCAGTAGGAACTTTAACAGTTAAGCATTCTGAAGGAGAAGTTAGTTACGACGGTTCCGAAGATGTATCTATTGACTTAACACATATACAACAATCAATTAATACATTGAAAGATACTATGGAGTACTTACTATCTACTAAACAAGATAAGCTTGTTAGTGGAGTTAACATTAAGAAGATTAATGGTAAGTCAGTACTCGGTAATGGAGATATACTTATATCTTCTGATTCTACAGCTATTAGATATAAGGGGTCTGTAGCTACTCGTATGTATTTACCTTCTGCTCCAGAAGTAGGTGATATTTACAACGTTATTAATGACGGTGCTAACTATGCTTGGAATGGAGAAACTTGGGAAACATATGGAACTATAACTCCAACTGGAGTAGATTTGTATAAGAATGCCAGTGGTGAAATAACTGGCGGGGAGGTAAGATTCAGTGATAATACTGTGCTCCCTATTAACATATTTATTAAATAACATCATTAAATTTTATGGCACAATTAAAATTTTACAGAGGGTTAAAAGCCAATTACGTAGCTGAAACTACTCACAAGGATGGGATTTACTTTGCTACAGACACCAATGAAATCCTTATGAATGGTAAGGCTTACACAGGAGCTCTAGCTGCTGGTAAAGTCGTTACTAATGTAGCCTTGTCTTCTGATAAAAGCAAACTGGTCATTACTTACTCTGATGCCACTACAACAGAGATTGAAGTAGGTAGCGGTAAGTATACATCAGCTATTGAAGACAAAGATTTAGCTATGCCTAATGCTGTCGGTGGTATCGCTAAAGGAACTAAGGTAAGTGCTCTGGAAGGACAGACATATGATTATATGTGGGATGAACTGCTGTTCCCTACTATTAATCCTACATTTACTGCTCCTACTGCAAGCATCTCATTTAAGAGTTATTCAACTCCTCAAGAAGTTGGAGCTACTGCACCTACTGCTGCTAACTTCAACACTAGTCTTAATAAGGGAGCTATTACCTTAAATGGAACAAACCAAGCAGACAGGTCTGGTAACTTAGATGCAGATAATTCATTTATCTTCGTAAATGGACAAGAATCTAACACAACTCTGCCTACTACTGTAACACTTGGTAATACTACTTATACTTATAAGGCAGCTTATTTGCAAGGACCTCAACCTAAAGATAACAAAGGAAACAATTATAGCACTCCACTTGCAGCTGGTTCGGTTAACTCTTCAGCTATCACACTTAATGGTACATATCCTTGGTATGCATCTACAAGTACAGCTTCTTCTGGTACGCCTGTGGTTAAACAAGCTCTTATTGCTTGGAATACTTCTACTGGAGCTATGACTACTCCTAGATTTGAATTACAACCTTCTGGTACTCTTCCACAGGTATTCAAGCTGCCAAGAGCTGTCACTCAACTTCAAATGTTGAACACAGTATCAGGTAACATGGAAGTTATAGGACTTAGTGACTGGACTAAGACAGAAGAAGAGATTACTATTGGAACCACACCTGTAACTTATTCAGTTTACACTTACAATGGTTCTACTAGAGGTTCAGTAACTTTAATCGCTAAATTCTAATTTGACATATGGCAAGAAATAAAGGTACATTCCAATTTGCAGCCAACTTTGAGGTTAAACTTCAAGGTGCTTTAGACCCAAGAATCTTAGTAGACAATAAGTCTGAACTTATTAATAAAGAGACTTGGCCGTATGATGGCGATACTATCTACGTATATAATGGATTGCTAGTAGCTGTTGCTGCTGATAAGGCAATTTATATGCTAGTTGATAAAGATAAAATTCTGGAAGCAGATTACTCCGGATGGAAACAAATGGACGTTGCTGCTGCACAGACAGTAGAGATTATTGACAACTTAAATTCTTCTTCTACCACTGCTGCATTGTCAGCTAATCAAGGTAAGGTATTAGGACAGAGAGTTACTACTCTTGAAGGTAAAATTTCTTCTGTATATTCATACAAAGGCTCCAAAGCTACTTATGCAGAACTTCCTAGTGATGCAGCAGCAGGTGATGTATGGAATGTAGAGGAAGCTCATGACAATCATCCAGCTGGTACTAACTGGGCATGGACTGGTACAGCATGGGATGCTCTGGGTGGAGCTATTGACCTGTCTGCATACTACAATAAGACTCAAGCAGATGCTGCAATTACAGCTGCTGTTGATGCAGAGAAGACTTTAAGAGAAGCAACTGATACTGCATTAGACGGTAAAATTACTACTAATACTCAAGCTATTGCTAAGATTAATGGTAGTGCTGATGCTGAAGGTTCTCTAGCTAATACTCTGAAACAGGCTAAAGATTATGCAGATACTAAAGTTAGTGATGTTAGTAATTTAGTAGCTAATAAAGTTGATAAGGTAGAAGGTAGTACTCTGATTCCAGAAACTAAACTTGCACTTATTGACACTAACGCTTCAGATATTGATGCTCTAGAAGTTAGAGTTGCTGCTAACGAGGCTAAACTTGTTGGAATCACCACTACTGTAGTTTCGACAATTAATACAGCTATCGACGCAGCTATGGCTTGGCACGAAGTAACTGAATAAAACACATAATATATTAAAATGGAGAAAATGTTTGTACACGTAGCGAAGAAGTCCACATTTACCAGTGAACTACAAGAACAATACACCAATAGTATTGTTTTCATTAAAGATTCGCAGGAGATTTATACTCATGGAACGTTCTACGCTATTCCCGATTCTTACAAAGGCAAAATTACTTCATTGGAGAGTGCTGTGGCAGCTTTACAGGCTGCCAAGGCCTTCTCTAAAGTTTCTGACGGTACTAATGTTGCAGAGTCTCCTTCTCATGACGGAACTCTTAAATTCAACAAAGGCTCTAATGTAAATATCACTGTCGGAACAGATGGAGTAACAATTAGCGCTACAGATACTAAATACACACAAGGTTCTGGTATCTCTATTGAAGGTACTACAATTAATCACTCTAATTCAGTAACTGCTGGCACAGCTAAAGGTGATAATAGTAAAACATTAGCATTTGGTGGAACGTTTACTATTCCTAGCATTACTTATGATGCGCAGGGACATATTAAGTCTAAAACTGTCACTACAATGACAATGCCAGCAGCTCCTACCTTTACTAACTGGCAAGCTAAGAATATTGTTGGTGCTTCAGATACAGCTACAGCTAATGCTGTAACTACTAATGCGACTACATTCTTGAACTTAATTGAGAATGGCGCTATAAGAAGCTCACATCAAATCACTGGTACTGGTAAAGTAACAGTTACAGCTGATGCTACTGGTAAAGTAACTATTAATGGTGCTGCAACTACTGCTGCTTCTGGTTCTGCTAACGGTACAATTGCTATTGATGGCAAAGATGTAGCTGTTAAGGGTCTAGGCTCTGCTGCATATACAGCATCATCTGCATATGCAACTGCTGCTCAAGGTACTAAGGCTGATAATGCTGTTCCAAATACTAGAACTGTAAACGGACATGCACTTAATGCTAATGTTACTGTTACTAAAGCTGATGTAGGCTTAGGTAACGTAACAAATGAATCTAAGGCTACAATGTTTACAAGCCCAGCGTTTACTGGAACTCCTACAGCTCCTACTGCTGCTGGTGGTACTAATACTACTCAAATTGCAACAACTGCATTTGTAATTAACGAGATTGGAAGTAAGATTTCTGCTGCTCAAGCACTTAGATTCAAAGGAACTATTGGTACAGACGGTGATGTAACTGAACTTCCAGCTAATCACACAGTCGGAGATACTTACGTAGTTAAGGCTGCTGGTAACTTTGCGGGCGAAGGCTGTGAAGCAGGTGACATGATTATTTGTGTTAAATCTGGAACGACTGCTGCAAATGGTGACTGGTCAGTTATTCAGAGAAACTTAGACGGTGCTGTTACTGGTAAATCTCTAACTGCTAATACAGTAATTCTAGGTAATGGTGGTTCTACTGTTAAGGCTCTAGCTAATGGTACTGCTGGATACGTACTAAAAGCTACTGCTAGTGGTCCTGCATGGCAAGCAGAGAAAGACACAGTTTATACTCACCCTGCTGGAGGTGCTCCTAGTAAAACTTCTGGATTCTATAAATTCAGCACAGATTCTACTAGCCACGTTGCTTCAGTAACCGCTGTTACTAAGGCTGATATTACCGCTCTAGGTATTCCAGGGGCTAATACTACTTATACATTCGCTAATGGTACAGCTGGTAACTTTACTGTAACTCCTTCCGGAGGAAGTGCTCAAACAGTTAGTATTGGTAAACCTGCTACTGCTGGTGCAGCTGATACTGCTGCTAAATGGGCTACTGCTCGTACTATCACAGTTAGTGGTGGTGTAACTGGAAGTGTTTCTCTAAATGGTTCTGCTAATGTTACGTTAGCTACTACTCTAGCCAATCTGCCTTCTAATAAGGTAACTGCAATGACTGGTTATACCAAACCGTCGGATACAGGTGCAATTGCTGCTGGTGATTCACTTAATGCTGCTATTGGTAAACTAGAAGCTGCATGGGATTGGGTTGAACTATAATATATGTACAAGAAGGAGGGAGTAGCATCCCTCCTTTATTTTATAATGATTAAAATTTAAGTGATATGGCAATTAATAAGAAATTAATTCACTTTAATAAGAAAGCTACTTTTAACTCACAGAAGTTATCAGCCAATGATTCTAATACTCAATATCAGGTAGGAGGTACTGGAACTGTTCAGACTGGAGCTCCTGACATTAACTATCAATCTATAGTTTATATTAAAGATTCTAAAGAAATTTGGACTCATGGACAATTCTATGCTACTGCTGTAACATGGAGTACTATTACAGGCAAGCCTAGTTTTGCTACTGTAGCTACATCGGGTAGTTATAATGACTTGAATAACAAGCCCACAATTCCTACTAAATTACCTACCCCAAACGCATTGACCTTTACTGGTGCAGTAACAGGCACATGGGACGGTAGTTCAGCTAAAACTGTAAACATACCTTCTGGTTCTTCATACACATTACCGTTAGCATCGAACAATACCCGTGGAGGTATCAAGTTATCAAGTAGCACACAGGGAGGAACTCCTAACGGAATTACTACAACTTCAGGCAGAACATATGCTGTTCAGGTTAATAGTAATGAACAAGCAGTAGTAAATGTTCCTTGGACTGATACTAAATATACTCTTCCTACTGCTTCTTCCTCTACTCTAGGTGGAGTAAAGGTTGGTAGTGGATTGAGCATCAGTAATGGTGTTCTATCTGCTACAGGTGGTGGAGAAGCCGACTCAGTTGCATGGGGCAATGTGACAGGTAAACCATCATGGATTGGTTCTTCTAAACCTTCTTATAGCTGGTCAGAAATCACAAGCAAGCCTACCTTAGTTAAACAAGTAGAACCTGGAACTCCCAATACGGATTGGCAATCAGCGTATGTTCCATTAGATGTTACATACAGTGATACGTTTATTTCTCATAAAATCATTTCTTTACCTATGGCTTCTCCAGCAAGCGGTAATAGTCAAGGTCGTGCAGGTTTAATAACTGGTGTTGATAAGAAGAAACTTGATGACTTTACAGATACAAAGAACACAGCAGGTGCAACAAATTCTTCTGATAGACTATACCTAATTGGAGCTACATCACAAGGAGCTAATCCACAAACTTACAGTAAGAATGGTGTTTACATAGAAGATGATGGAATTCTTATGTCTTTGCAAGGATTTGAAGGTGGTGCAATTACATCAACAGCAGCTATCTATGCAGCTAATGGATTCTTTGATACATCTGATGCTAGAGTAAAAACTAACGTAGTAGAAATTGATGCAAGTAAAGCTGATGCTGTTAGACTAGTAGAGTTTGATAGAACAGACAAAAAACATCATGGCTATGGAGTAATTGCTCAAGAACTTGAGAAAGTGTATCCAGAAATGGTGAACACTGATAGTGAAGGATTTAAATCAGTTAACTATAACGAACTTGCTATGGTTAAAATTAAATATCTAGAGGATAAAGTTGCAAGACTTGAAGCTCTGGTTGGAAGATTACTCGCAGAGTGATTATTATAATCTCATAACGTTTTCATTAAGAAGGTCGCCAATAGGCGGCCTTTCTTTGTTTGTACCTGATTACTAAAACCACCTATGCAATAAATTAATTGTAACGAGTGTTAAATAATTTGGTAATGTCCAGAATTTAACGTAACTTTGCAACAT
>ENA-OZRN01000406-OZRN01000406.1-human-gut-metagenome-genome-assembly--contig:-NODE-406-length-17388-cov-6.914671_pt1 | contig 17388 bp, 7 predicted proteins | sample MGYA00243270_ERZ653947 | MGnify/ENA primary metagenome ERZ653947 (study PRJEB26926, sample SAMN06164695) | human gut metagenome | biome: ENVO:00009003; feature: ENVO:2100002; material: ENVO:00002003...
CGAGATCATGCCTAGTCTCGTGGGCTCGGAGATGTGTATAAGAGACAGGTCTGATAGATAATTCTGATAAACTTATTTTGCAGAAAGAGGAGCGAATAGAGGCGTTGAAGCATTCACTAAGACAATCTAAGGCATTTGAGAAACAGTATGAACTTAATCAGGCTATTTATCAAGAATATCGCGTGTATGATGCAGATTCGGCTATGAAGTATACTACACAAAGCCTTGATTTAGCACGACAATATCATGATAAGAATCGTGAGATTGAATCTTTATTAGGTATTGGTTTTGTTTATACGGCTAATGGCTTGCTTAGTCAAGCCTCTGAAGTAATGCATTCACTCTGTTCTTCCAGTATGCCTCGCTACTTACGTTCGCGTTATTATGGTCAGATGCGTACTCTCTGCTCGCGGTTGCAACTCTATTCATTAGGTGATGATGCATTACATGAGCATTATGGTCAACTTTATGCGTTATATTCAGATTCAGTATTGCAGACGGCCACTCCTGACGAGCCACGCTACCTTTATAGCCGTGTGTGGAAATATCAAGATGTTCCCGGTGCACAACGTATTGCCATTAGGGATGAGTTGGAAAAGGAAAAACAACGTCTTCTACCTAATAGTCGTAATTATTCTATTTTAGCTTATAACTTGGCTCTACTTTATGAAAAAGAACACAACCATACCAAGTGGCTGGAAAATATGATTCTCTCAGGTATTGCTGATGTATATGCTGTGAATCGTGATATTGGTTCGTTGTATGCATTGGCTTCCTATTTATATGAACAAGGTCAGTTGGACCGAGCCTATCGTTATAGTACTTATTGTTCTGATATCGGTATAACTTTTAAGAGCCGTGTACGACTGCTTCATCAGCAGAAGTTGCAGAGAAGGATACATCAAAGCTACATTGAACGTGATCATATGCAACAGAAGCAGCTAAAGCTATTCCTTTTATTTATTAGTTTTCTCACTATTGTATTGCTGATAGCTCTTTTCTTTTTGAGAAGGCAAACAAGAAGACGTAGGAAAGCTTTGGTTGAGCTACATGTGGCCAATGGTAGATTGAAGAGTCTTAATAGTGAACTGCAAAAGCTCAATTTGGTTCTACGTGACACAAATTATATTAAGGAGGAGTATATTGGTCAGGTATTCAAACTTTGTTCATCCTATATTTGCCGTATGGAGGAGTATCGTAAAAAGTTAAACCGTAAATTAAAGGCTGGGCAACTTGAAGATTTAAAGAAGATGATTAGTTCTACTTCTACCATGAGCGATGAAATGAAGGATTTTTATGAGAAATTTGATTCCATTATTCTACATTTATACCCTGATTTTGTAGAGCACTTCAATAGTTTGCTACGTCCCGAAGAACATATTGAAGTGAAGTCTGGGCGGCTTAATACAGAACTTCGTATTCATGCTTTGATACGAATGGGGGTAACGGATAGTGAGAAGATTGCAGAATTTTTGCACTGTTCACTGCAAACCGTATATAATAATCGTTCTATAACTTTAAATAAATCTTCGCTCAGTAAGGAGGAATTTCTTCGAGCTGTGAAAGAGGTTTGTAAAAAGTAATTTGAAGACTGAGCGTTTCTCTCATTTTTTACCCACATGTATATAGATAATTGCCATTCAATAGCTTAATACTATCGAATGGCAATTATCTATATACATGTTTTTGATTACCGATTTAATTTAAATCACTACTGAAAATCTATTGAGTCTGTCTGTAATTGAAAGATAATCAGTAATATATAACTTTGTGAATTTACCAAATCCTCTACCAGTGAATATAATCGGTTGTTACATTGTCTAATTTTGCTCTCGAGATTTTTTACACACAAGTTCCTATTAACTTAAAAATGTAATTTATGAAAACCAGACAAAAATCGAGAGACGCAAGTGGTATTTTGCTTGTCTGTCTTATGTGGATGCTGTCACTTTCAAGCTCACTTCATGCACAGACATGGAATATTAACGGAAATGTGACAGATGAACAAGGAGAACCGATAATCGGTGCCAATGTAGTGATACAAGGTACGGGTACGGGCACCATTACCGATGTAGAAGGAAACTTTAAACTCGCTTCAGTGACTAAGGGGGCGGTAATGGAGATAAGTTTCATTGGGTATATATCCAAGACATTGCAGGTGAAAGACGCATCATCGTTAAAGATTGTACTGAAAGAAGATAACCAGGCACTGGATGAGGTGGTAGTAGTAGGTTATGGTGTACAGCGCAAAAGTGATCTTACAGGTTCGGTTGCTTCAGTTAACTCGGATGTACTTGAAAGTCGCCCACAAGCTAATTTGATTCAATCTTTGCAAGGAGCAGTTCCAGGATTGAATATTAGTGTGACGGGTAGTAATGCTGAAGGTTCGTCTACTACTACACGTATTCGTGGTAACAACTCCATTACGGCCGATAATAAACCTCTTGTTATTCTTGATGGAATACCTTTTGATGGTCCATGGTCGGAAATCAATCCCAATGATGTAGAGAGTATAGAAGTATTGAAGGATGCCTCTTCAGCAGCCATTTATGGTGCTCGCGGTTCTAACGGTGTAATCCTTATTACTTCTAAGCGCGGTAAGAAAGACAGATTGACGGTATCATACGATACTTATGTTACTATTGACCAGCCTATCAATTTACCTCGTATGATGAATGGCAAAGAATTCTATAAGTATAAATCTGAAGCTTTCAAGGCTACCAATACTACTCCTCCTACAGAAGAGAATCCTGAACCTTGGTTAGATAACTTTACTCCTACTGAATTAGCTATGTATGCTGCCGGTCAGAGTACTGATTGGATGAAGTTGGCAACACAGACCGGTATAAAACAACAGCATAACCTTTCTTTCCGTGGTGGAGCTAACAAAACCAGCTATTTCATTTCATTGAACTATACGGATGTGAAAGGAACTGCGGTAGGCAATGAGTTCAAGCGTTATAATGTACGTTTCAATCTTGATCAGGAGTTTAATAGTTGGTTGAAATTTTCTACTACTACACAGTTAGGTCGCTACGATCGTAGTGGTAGCAGTGCTTCTTTTTGGCGGGCTATAAAACAAGTTCCGTTGGGACGTGCTTATAACGAGGATGGTTCACTTACACTTTCTGCTACTGAGGACTCCTCTTCAGCTTTCAGCATTAATCCGTTGGGATCTCTTAATAATAAGACAAAAGATATCCGTGCAAAGGTTATCACTAATAATGTGCTTGAGGTAAAGTTTCCCTTTATTAAAGGGCTGAGCTATAAATTGAATACAGGCTTCACTTACCAAAACAGCTCCTATAAGAATTATCAAGGTTTGGATACCTACGAAGGAGCTAGTGCTAATGGCGTATTGAATACTGATGACTGGCATTCAGAAGAATGGATTTTGGAGAATATTATTTCTTATCAACGTGAATTTGGTAAACATCGTATATTTTTCACAGGATTATATTCTGCTCAAAGCAAGGAATATGAACAGAATACAATGGAAGGTAAGAATTTTCCCAATGATGTGATGTATTATTACCAGATTTCTAAAGCTGCCACAATGTCTGGTAATTCCAATTATTATAAAGAAAATCATATTTCACAAATGGGGCGTTTGAATTATACTTATGATGATCGTTACTTGTTGACTCTTACTGCTCGTCGTGATGGTTACTCCGCTTTTGGTGAAAGTTCTAAATTCGGCGTTTTTCCTTCAGCCGCTATTGGATGGAATATTTCCAATGAATCTTTTTTTAAAGACAAGCCTATAAGTGAAACCATTAGCAATCTGAAATATCGCTTGTCATGGGGTAAAAATGGCAATGAGGCTATCAGTGCTTATAGTACACTACCTAATCTTTCAACTTACAATTATCTGAATGATGATCATACTGCACAGTTTGGTTTCTATCCGTCGAAGTTAGCTTCGCCCGGTTTAGGTTGGGAAACTACTACATCTATTAATACTGGCTTTGATATTGCACTTTGGAATGGACGTATTCAGAGTTCATTTGATATTTATTGGTCTAAAACCAAAGATTTGCTGCTTTCCCGTTCTATTCCTACCATTAATGGTACTGGCTCTATTACTGAGAATCGTGGACAGACCCGTAATCGTGGTTTTGAATTCCAGATAACTTCTAATAACATTACACATAAGAGTTTTAGCTGGAGCACCTCTTTCAACCTCTCACACTATCGTTCGGAGATTGTAGATGTTGGTTTGTATGATGCTAATGGAAAGCCGGTTGATGATGTGGCTTCCAAGTGGTTTATTGGTGAACCTATCAATGTGAACTATGATTATAAAATTATCGGTGTATGGCAGATTGCTGATCCGTCTAACCCGACAGGGCAGCAAGATCCTAACTATCGTAATTCGTATCCTGGATATGTGAAATACCTTGATGTAGATGGTAACGATATTACAACGGCTGATAAGACTATTATAGGGTCGGCTATTCCTAAAGTAAATATGAGTTTGATGAACACTTTTGAGTACAAAAACTTCACTCTGAGTGTGTTCTTAACGGCTCAGTTAGGACAAACCCATCTGAATGCCTTGTATGATACAAGCCATAATTCATATCGCCAGAACCGCTTTTTGGTGGATTTTTGGACTCCAGAGAATCCTACGAATAGCTATCCGAAAAATAGTTTGAATAGTGATGTGAATCCAGAGGGAGCCAGTTTCTATGAAAAGACAGATTTCTTACGTATTTCCGACGTTACATTGGGTTATAATTTCCCACAACAATGGTTGCGTCGTACTTTCATCAAACGGCTCAATCTTTACATGAACATTAAGAATTTGGCTACAATAACTGGCTGGACAGGTATGGATCCGGAATTTCTCAATGATCAATTGGCTGCTCCTCCAGTACGTTCGTTCACTTTTGGACTAAAGTTAGATATTTGATGAGAGTAATATATCATAAAAAGCTAAAATGAAATTGCACATATGAAAAAAATAACATATTTCAATGTCTTAGTGTTTACAGTATTATTGCTCACTATGGGCGGCTGTAATGAGGATAAGTTTCTTAAGGAAGATCCTCGTGATGCACTTTATCCTGAAAATTTACTTGTAGATTACAATGGATTTAAATCGATGATAACGCCTCTTTATGGTCTTATGCGTGCAGAGTATCGCCGTGCTGATGCAATGGGAGGAAGTATTGCGCTCTGTCTGCATTCTGCCTGGGGTGGAGGGGTAGATAATTCATGGGCCAATAATAGTCATGCGGAAATGAAGTTCCTCTACAATCCCAAAGAGATAACTTACACTGATCTTGCTATTTGGAATAATATTTTCCAGTGGGGATATCGTATCATCAACACTGCCAATATGGTTATCTCAAGAGCTGACAATGATGGCATTAACTGGGGAAGTGGTGCTGATGCTGAAAATCGTAAAAATGAGGTGTTGGCCGAAGCTCGCTTTTTCCGTGCTTGGGCTTACCGTCACCTTACCTATTCATTTGGTGCAGTGCCCCTTTCAACACAAGAAATTACAGGATTGAATTATCGTGATGATTGGGACCGTGCTTCCTTGAGTAGTATTCGCGAAGTGATGGCAGAAGATTTCCAGTTTGCAGTCGATAACCTTCCTTTGCGTACTTCTAATAATAGTAAAGTCTCTGGTGCTGTGGCACGTCACTATTTGGGTGAACTTTATTTGGCAGAAGGTAATGCTGAAAAAGCAGTTTCAGTACTGAAACCATTAGTGGAAAGTGGAGAATATTCCCTTATAAATCAACGCTTTGGTAGTAATGCTTCCAATGATGGATGTCCTTTTATTGACGTATTTTATACTCCTATGTATGCTGATGGAAATACGGAGGTGTTACTGGCTTTCATTAACACAGAAGAGGAGAATAGTGCCTATGGTACTGCAAATGTCTATATGACTACAACTTATAAGAACTATTATGCTAATGATGGCGATTGTAAAAAGACAAACCAGCATAATCCGGACTATATCAATAACGGTGGTGAAGGTTCATTTGCACAAGTCTTTTGGCAAGCTAATGGTGGTAAGGGAGCCGGACGTGTAGTTCCTTCCAGAGGAGCACTTCGTTTGTACAATTATAAAGGAATGGGAGAACAAGATGACCGTGTATCTGCCAATGCTATCGTATGGAGTATTAATGATGTAGATGCTGCCGGCAATGTAACCAAGGTATTTGATTTAGGTGGTACTGCACTTATTGATACTACGGTTAATGCAGCCATGCTAACTTCTACTTCCATTAAAAAATATGATTGGCCTACTACTCGTAAATGGGATTATACTCCACCTATTTTGGCTAATGCAGCTAATGATGGACACTATGCGGACATTGTTTATTTACGTTTGGCAGATACATATTTACTTTATGCAGAGGCTCTTTACAAGAGTAATCAAGTAGGCGAGGCCATTAAATGGATAAATAAAGTACGTAATCGTTCCAATGCTGTAAGTATTACTGAAGATGATCTTAGAATCGGTGGTATGGATTTCATTCTTGATGAACGCAGCCGTGAACTGCTTACGGAGGAAGAACGTCGTCATACATTGGTACGTGTTTGCCAAGAAAATGGTGGTGACGAACGTGATACCAATAACTATTTCAAACGTCGCATGCGTGAACTCAATGAGATAGCTGGTATTGCAGGACGTGGTATGGATGAATATGAAACTCCTGTCCTTTTCCCGCTGCCGCAATCATTCATTGATGCCAATACTGGTAATCCTTTGGAAAATAATCCGGGGTATTGATAGATAATAGTCAGATATAAATACCGCATATAAACGGCTTTGTATATATCGGTGTTTATATCTGATTTAGATTCATATATTCAAAAGAAAACAAAAACTTAATATCTTGATACATCATGTCCGAATTGGCTTTCATTTTTAGTCTTCTTATGGTAGGGATTACAGCGGTAGGTCTTTATCGTAAGCTCAATCCTCAAGGTCTTTTGATGCTTTCCGGTTTATTAATGCTTACAGCTGCTTTTTTCATGCAAGTGCATTCGGTAGTACCTAGTGAAGCTACGGGAATGGTGGTGTTTGATTTGGTAAGGATGATAGAGGAAGTTTTTCTTTCTAATTTGGCGCGTGCAGGGTTTATGATAATGACAATTGGCGGTTATGTAGCTTTCATGAATAACATAAAGGCTACTAATGCATTGGTCTATATTTCCATGAAGCCATTAGGTCTTTTTCGACGTTATCCTTATTTGGCGGCTACTATAGTTATTCCTATTGGACAATTACTTTTTATTACTACTCCTTCAGCTGCCGGATTAGGATTGTTGCTTGTGGCTTCGGTTTATCCTGTTTTAATTAGTTTGGGAGTAAGCCAACTTACAGCATTGTCAGTCATTGCCGCTGCTACTCTATTTGATCAGGGACCGGGGTCGGCAAATACTGCTATGGCTGCCGAATTGATAGGACAATCCAATGTGGAATATTTCATCACTCATCAACTTCCTTTAGTAATTCCTACTTCCTTGGTTGTAATGGTACTCTTCTATTTCAATAACCGTTATTTTGATAAAAAAGATGCAAAGAAACAGCAGGATGGCATATTGCAGGTGTCAAATGTGACTGCAACCTCATTAGTAGAAAAACCGGATGTTCCATTGGCTTTTGCGCTACTCCCGGTATTACCTTTGGCTCTTCTCATTTTCTTTTCACCTTTTGTGGGACTGTTTCAGCCTACTGTAACATTGGGTACCACTACTGCTATGCTTTTTTCTCTGTTCTTATCATTGGTATTTGTGTTGTTTCATACTCGTAGTGTGCGTACTACTTTTAACGTTTTTGCAAGTTTTTGGAAAGGCATGGGAAATGTGTTTACTTCAGTTGTAACATTGATTGTAGCTTCAGAAGTTTTCTCTAAAGGACTGATTGGTTTGGGATTTATTGATTCATTGGTGGGTTATTCCTCTCATATCGGACTTTCGGGATTAGCTATTGCCGCAATCTTTACTCTCATTATTTTTGGAGCTGCCATGCTGATGGGAAGTGGCAATGCAGCCTTTTTTTCATTTGGTCCTTTATTGCCGGGTATAGCCACTCAGCTTGGTTTGCCGGTTTTTTCATTGATACTTCCTTTGCAGTTGGCGGCAAGCATGGGACGTGCCGCATCTCCTATTGCCGGAGTCATTGTTGCCATTGCCGGGGTAGCCGGTGTGTCATCAGTGGAGTTGGCAAGGCGTAATACATTTCCTTTAATAGGAGGAATTGTTTTCTTGATACTTTATCATCTTATCACTTTCTAAAATTAATCGACAGCTATGTTTACATTGATAAAGAATGCAAATTTATATGCTCCTGCCTATCTTGGTAAAACAGACATTTTGCTATGCGGAGAAAAGATTGCGCATATTTCAAAGACAATTGAACTGAATGAATCATTTTGCCATACTATTGACGTGCAAGGTAAAATTGTTACTCCGGGATTTATAGATCAGCATGTACATATTACTGGTGGAGGAGGGCAACAAGGTTATGCCTCATTAGTCCCCGAGGTGACTATGAGCGAACTGGTGGCATGTGGTACTACTACTGTATTGGGTATGCTTGGTACTGATGGATTTGCCAAAGAACTTACTACGCTTTATGCCAAGGCCAAAGCTATTGACGATGACGGATTGTCGGCTTATATGCTGACAAGTTATTACGGATTGCCTACCAAAACATTGATGAATAGTGTGGCTGACGATCTTATCTTCATAGATAAAGTTATTGGCTGTAAGCTGGCGATGAGTGATGACCGTAGTCCGTTTCCGACAGAGCAAGAGATATTACGTATTATACATCAGGTACGTTTAGGGGGATTTACATCTGGTAAAGGAGGAATTCTCCACATTCATTTGGGAGCACTTCCGGAAGGTATTGAGCCCTTACTCAATATTGCTCGTCACTATCCTACACTGATATCTTATCTGTCTCCTACTCATCTGATACGTACTGAAGCTCTTTTTATGCAGGCTGTAGAATTTGGTAAATTAGGTGGAATGATTGATTTTTCGACTGGTGGCTCAAAGTTTGATACTCCCCATCGTTGTGTGATACGTGCATTGCGAGCTGGTGTCCCCCTTGATCGCATTACTTTTTCTAGTGATGGCCATGGTGGCGTACGCAGAGTGAATCCTGAAACTGGAGAAATAACTTATCGTCCTGCTCCTTTGAATTTAAATTTCAAGGAGGTAGTTGCATTAGTCAATGAGGAGGGGGTACCATTGGAACAGGCGATTACATTGATAACATCCAATCCGGCTCGTAATCTGAAATTACGAGCTAAAGGTATTGTGGCACAAGGAGCAGATGCAGACTTGTGTTTTTTGGCGGAAGATTTGCAGCTTACAGATGTCATTGCCCGTGGTAAATTTGTAATGCAAGATGGTACAATAGTAAAGAAGGGAAGGTACGAATTATGAAGAAGCTGATTATATTTTATATTGGATTCCTCTGTATTTGTTTATCTGCAATAGCGAAACAGACTTTGGAAAGGCCAAGAGGTGAACATTTCTTCACTTATAGTCAATACCCTCCTTTTGCCGATCGCCCGGTAGATGTACATTATTATATACCTTCCCAGGGGGATATTAAACAAATGCCTATTGTATTTGTCTTTGAAGGAGGAGACCGCGGCTATCGTTATCTTTTGGACGGTTGGAAAGAAGAAGCGGAGAGAAAGGGTTTTATGCTTTTTATACCTCACTTTGATTTGAAATCTTATCCTTTGGCAGACTATCAGGAGGTGGGGGTGATGAATGCTGCCCATACAGTAGCTAATGCTCCCGAAAAAATTACACCAGTGTTGGTTGATAAACTATTTGAATATGTGCGTCAATTTACGGGAAGCATGCGCAAAGGATATATGATTTATGGTCATTCTGCTGGTGGGCAATTCGTACAGCGTTTCATGCTTTTTCACGATAGTCCTTATGTGGAAAAAGCTATTATAAGTTCTCCCGGTTGGTATACTTTTCCTGATTTGGCCCAGACATATCCTTATGGTACGGCTGGTATCCCCTATATTTCATCTGAACAGATAAAAAAATACTTGTCAAAACCTATCATACTACAGCTGGCTTTGGGAGATACGATACGTGAGTCTTTTCTACGCAAGACTCCTGAAGCTGAACGACAAGGACGAAACCGTATGGAGCGTGGGCGTAGTTTCTGGCTTTATATTCACCAGTTGGCTGCATCCCGTGGTTGGGAATGCCATTGGCGCAAGATAGAAGAGTGCGGCATCGGGCATGAGGCTGTCCCTATGGGGAAACAAGCTGTGCCATTATTGACGACAGATTCTTTACGGGTACTTTTTATAGGTAACAGCTATACTTTTTTTAATCGTTTGCCATGGCAAGTCCAATCGTTAGCATCCTCATGTGGAAAAAAAATATCAGTGCGCCAGGTTGCTAACCCTGGTTGGTACTTGAGACAGCATGCAGCCAATACGCAAACATTAGAGGCGATTCGTGAAGGAGGATGGGATTATATGGTGATGCAGGAACAGAGCAAGGCACCTACTCGTGAAAAGGAATGGGTAAAGAAGAATGTATTCCATCCTGCGGCGCAGTTAGATAGTTTACGCCGTCTTTATGCCCCAAAAGGAAAAAGTGTCTGTTATATGACATGGGGGCGTAATAATGATACTTATGAAGGAATGCAGCAGCAACTTACGGAAAACTATTTGGAAATGGCTGATGTCCTTGATGCTTATTGTGCTCCTGTGGGTGAGGCATGGAGACGTGTACGTAGAGAGTGTCCAAGTTTGCAGTTGTATAATTCTGATGGCAGCCATCCTAGTCCTGCAGGCAGTTATTTGGCGGCTTGTGTCTTTTATGCAATTTTTTTTGGTGAGCCTTTTAGCAGCGATTATTATGCAGGTCTACCGTCTGAAACGGCTCTTTATTTACAGAGGATAGCACAAGAAGTGGTATTAGCTAATCTTGTGTTATGGAATAGAAATCAGTCGAAGCAACCTGCCGGAGTAACTGCAAGTTTCTATCCTGACCCCAAATTTGACCGTGAGACACCTACTCTAAGTAAACCTTACGGTAGCGGATTGGCATCGGTTGATGAGATAAAGGACTATTTACAACAATTGGTTGTACGTTCTCCGGGTTTGGCATATATGGAGAATATTGGTGTTACCAAACAAGGACGTACCATTCCGGTACTTTATTTGGGTACTCCCGACAAGAAGAAGGTAAGGGTATGGATTCAAGCGGCACTGCATGGTAACGAGCCGGCAGGTGCTGAGGCTGTATGCATGCTTGTCCGTTACTTACTTTGTGAAAAAGAAGGACGTGAATTGCTGAATCATATAGCTGTGGCTTTGGTTCCTATAGCCAATGTTGATGGTTATGCCATTCAGCAACGTCGTTCGGCCGATGGTTACGATTTGAATCGCGATCAGAGCAAATTAGAGGATGCTGTCACTTTGCTGTTGAAGCAGTCCTATCAGCAATGGAATCCGGACGTAGCTCTTGATATTCATGAATATACACCTTTACGTCGTGAGTTTAACTTATTACGTGGAGTGCCGACAGCAAATGCTGCTGATGTACTTTTTTTACCTACAGGACATCTTAATGCGCCTTTAGCTTTACGTACGCTGTCTGAAGAACTTTTTCGTCGTGAGGCAGAGGTCGTTTTAAATAGTGCCGGTTATGCTTCCGGTTTCTACTTTACTCCTCGTGTGGCAGATGGTTCCCTTGTTCTTGTAAAAGGTGCCAAAAGTCCGCAGTCCAGTTCTACTTTTCGAGCATTGACGGGAGCTGTATCGCTTTTTGTCGAAATAAGAGGTATTGGATTGGGACCGGAGTGTTTTGCACGTCGTAGTGAGTGCGGTTTCTTGGTGGCACGGCAAACGTTGGTTACTGCTGCGCAACATCGTGCTTCAATTAAACGTAAGATAGAACAAGCCAGGAAGCGCACCTTGAAAGCTACTGAACCGATATATGTTACTTTCACTTCGGATACTGTACGTCATGTAGTCTCTTTTATCGATTATAAGGCCAATGAACTGTTTAAGACTGAACTGCCAACCCTTGATGCCATGCAGGCAACACCTCAATTGATGCGTACTCGCCCTAAGGCTTATCTGCTCGATGCTCCCTGTACAGAAGCAGTATGTAAGCTTCGAGCGTTGGGTGTACACATTGAGCAAGTTACCCGTGTACAAAAAGCAAAAGTTGAGCGTTACAAAGTAACCCGTCTGTATCGTGCAGAGAAGGAATGGGAGGGGATTCATCCGGTAAATGTAGAAACGGATGTCTATGAAGATAATGTAGAACTTCCAATAGGTAGTTGGTTGGTACCTTTGGCACAACCTTTAGGAAATTTGGTTGCCACGTTGCTTGAACCGGAGTCTGTCTGTGGTTTCGTAAACTTCTGTGTTATTCCGGCTGAGGAAGGAAAGGGACTGTTTGTCAGTAGACTTATAAAATAAGAATTGGATATATAAAATTAAATTCGGTAATGACTATGAAACTAAAAAAAACGCTACAGATTATACTTGCTTTATGTTTAGGCCTATGGATGATTTCATGCCAGCAGGAACATATCAAGTTGACCTCTCCAAATGGAAAACTTTCTTTAGAGTTTACACTTGATGAAGAAGGTGCTCCCCGATATTGTTTAAGACATGCGGGGAAGAATATTTTACTTCCTTCACGTCTGGGATTGGTTTTGAAGGATGCGCCAGATCTTTTGACTGGTTTCGTTCTAAAAGAGGTTAAGCATGATTCGCATAATGATGTGTGGCAACCAGTATGGGGGGAAGAGGCTGAAATTGTAAATCATTATAATGAATTGAGGGTATGCCTCAAGGAAGAAACATCGTTGGAGCGGGAACTGAATATTATTTTTCGTCTTTTTGATGATGGGATGGGATTCCGGTATGAGTTCCCGCGCCAGCAACAGCTACAAGAGTTTCTTATTGATGACGAAGTGACTGAATTCGTTTTTCCTGCAGATTATGATGCTTGGAGTATTCCAGTGAAAGGAGTTCGTTTTTACGAGGCCTTATTTGAGAAAAAAACTCTTAGTAAGATGGGATGGGTAAGCACTCCGGTGACGATTGAGACAACAGATAGCCTTTATTTGGCTATTCATGAAGCAAATCTTACAGATTATGCTGCCATGAACTTGAAGCCGGTTGAACAACTTGAAGATAATAAAACGGTTACATTACGTGCGGCTCTTACACCTTGGAGTACAGGTGAGAAAGTACGTGTTACCGATACCCGTGTATCTCCTTGGCGTACAATGATAGTGGCTGAATCTGCCGGTGATTTGCTTCTTTCCCGTCTCATGTTAAATCTTAATGAACCTTGTCGTATAACCGATACTTCCTGGATACAACCTATGCGCTATATTGGAATTTGGTGGACTTATCACATGAAGCATAACACCTGGCATGCCGGTCCCCATCATGGGGCCACAACAGAGAATACAATGCGTCACATCGATTTTGCTGCTGCCAATAACCTGGGAGGTGTACTGGTGGAAGGGTGGAATGAAGACTGGGCTACTTGGAAGTTTAGTTTCACAAAACCTTATACCGATTTTGATATACAACGTATTACTGATTATGGGCGTAGCAAAGGAGTAGCTTTGATAGGACATCATGAAACTGGCGGTAATGTTTCCAATTATGAAAATCAGATGGAAGATGGTTTCAAGTTCTATGAGAAATATGGTGTGCATCAAGTAAAAACGGGTTATGTGGGCGATTTGCTTGATGGGAAAGAATATCATAGCAGTCAGTTTGGTGTACTTCATTATCGCAAGGTAATAGAGGCTGCTGCCCGTCACCGTATCTGTATTGATAATCATGAACCGGTGATTCCTACGGGTTTGCAGCGTACTTTTCCTAATCTGATGACACAAGAGGGAGTACGTGGACAAGAATGGGACGCTTGGGATGTAGATGGTGGAAATCCTCCCTCTCATACCGTAATATTGCCTTTCACTCGTGGGTTGGCAGGCCCGATGGACTTTACACCGGTGACGTTTCGGTTTGTTAACGATGTAATGCCACAGACACGTGTACATACCACACTGGCCAAACAATTGGCGCTGTTTGTGGTGCTCTATTCACCGTTACAAATGGCTTCGGATGAAATAGAGAATTACGAGGCTAATCCGGAACCTTTTAATTTTATAGTATCTTGTCCTACAGATTGGAGCAGAACAGTGGTGCCGGAAGCATGCATTGGCAGTTATGTTACTATTGCCCGTTGTGATAAAGGAGAGGGATGCTGGTATATAGGCAGTATCACGGGAGATGAGGAACGAACGGCTAATATCAGTCTGTCTTTTCTCGATACAGATAAAAGCTATCTGGCTACTATTTATCGTGATGCTCCTGAGTCCGATTATGAGACATGTCCTGCTGCTATACTTATAGAAGAGCGCGAAGTGACTTATAGTGATACCCTCACCATTCGGCAAGCACGTAGTGGAGGAACTGCCGTACGTCTGTGTCCTATAAAAGACTGTTGAGCCGGAGGTATATTGGGGCAGAGTTGTTTATATTTTCTCTCTCAAGTATTCGTAAAAGCTATATTGCGACCGTACCTTCTCCTTTTGCGGTCGCGACGACTTCCAGCGGTTTCGCAACCGGTCGTCCACAAAGCAGGCTTTCCGTTTGTCCGACAGTTGTATGGATAGCATATCGATGAGCTCTTGCTTCAAGTCCGGGTCCAGAATGGGGGTGACGGCTTCGATACGGCGGTACAAGTTACGCCGCATCCAGTCCGGCGAGCCGAGGAAGAGCTTGGGTGCGCCGCCGTTGCCGAAGTACCACACACGGGCATGTTCCAGAAAGGTATCCACGATGCGTGTCACGCGGATGTTGTGGCTGTACTCCTGCCCGGGGATGAGGCAGCAGATGCCGCGGACAATGAGGTCTATCTCTACACCGGCTTGCGAGGCTTCGTAGAGGCGGTCTATCATGGCAGGGTCTTGCAGGGCATTCATTTTTAGGATAATCCGTCCTTGCTTGCCTTGCCGAGCCAGTTCTATTTCGTGATTGATGAGGCGGTTCAGTTCAGGAATCAGGTTGAAGCGGGCCACAAGCAGGCGGTGGAACACCGGATTTTCCTTTCCCTGCAGAGTACGGAACAAGTTGTGCAGGTCGTTTACAATCACCGGGTTGCAGGTGAATAGTCCGCTGTCCGCATAGAGGGTGGCGGTCTTTTCGTTGAAGTTGCCGGTGCTGATGTAGGCGTAGCTTGTCAGTTTGCGCCCTTCTTTGTCGCGGCGTAGCACGAGGGCTACTTTGGCATGTACCTTTAGTCCTGGTATGCTGAAAATGATGTTGATGCCGGCAGCTTTCATCATCTCGGCGGTGGCGAGGTTGTTTTCTTCGTCGAAGCGGGCTTTCAGTTCCACAAAGACGGTGACTTTCTTTCCGTTCTGTGCGGCGGCTATCAGGGTGTTGATGACGGTGGAGTTCTCTGCCACGCGATACTGGGTCACCATGATTTCACGCACGGTGGGTTCGTGGACGGCTTCATATAGAAAATGGATGAAGTGGTCGAAGGAGTGGTAGGGATAATGCAGCAGCAGGTCCTTCTTCTCCACATAGCGGAAGATGGATTCGCGTTCGTCCAGGCAGGTCAGCTTCATGGGCTGGGGTTTCTTGATGGGACGTACGCTTTGGTTGGGATTGGGCAGATGCCGCAAATCCTCCATGTTGAGGTGCTTGTCTCCCGGCACCAGCTCCCGGCGGTCTATGCGGTAGGCATCTACCAGAAAGTCGAGGAAGTCCTGGGGCATGGCGCGGTCGTATACAAAACGGCACACGGCGCCTATCTTGCGTTTCTTTACCTTCTTCTTCACCTGCTCGATGATTTCGGAGGTATTGGCGGCATCGTCTATCAGAATATCCGCATCGCGTGAAATCTTGATGCAATAACTGCTGTCCACTTCATAACCGGGGAAGATGGTATCCAGATTGGCCTTGATGATGTCTTCAATGAACATCAGATAATAGTCTTTCCCCACCTTGGGCAGCTGGATGAAGCGCGGCACTTTGCTGTACGGCAGTTTCATCACGAAATACTGGATGCAGTTTGGAGAACTGGCGGGAGCTCCTTTCAGATGAAGCCGTACGGCCAGATAGAGACGGTTGTCGCGCAGGAATGAAATCACCTTGTCCTTGCTTACGGGCACCGGGGCCAGATAAGGGAATATCTCTTCGCGGAAGAAGTTGCGCACAAAGTCGCGGTGAAACGGTTCTACGTTGCGGCTTTGATAGAATATGATGTGATGTTTCCGCAGGGCGGGCAGTATCTTCTGTTCGTAGATGCGGATACGTTCCTCCAGTTGGCGGTTGACTTCTTGGTTGATTTCATCTACCAGTTCGGCGGCAGACTGCATAGTCTCTTCATCGCTTTGCGAGGCTCCGGTGGCTATGGCCTTATGGTCGGCTACGCGTATCTTGTAGAATTCTTCCAGATTGGAAGAGTATATAGAAATAAAGTTGATGCGTTCGTATAGCGGCAATGTCTCGTCTTCCGCTTCCAGCAGTACGCGGTAGTTGAAGGAAAGCCAGCTGATGTCACGTTTGAAATATCTGTTGTCCATGGTGTTAAGGTGTTAATGTGGCATATTAGCACATTACCACATTGTATTCTTCCCAAATATAATTACCTTTGTCTTAATAAACAAAGGAAAGATGACAAAAGTTGGTTTATTATCGGATACGCATGGCTACTGGGATGAAAAGTACCTGCAATATTTTGAGGGCTGTGACGAAATATGGCATGCCGGTGACATCGGTTCGCTGGAAGTGGCACAGAAGCTGGCGGCTTTCCGTCCCTTCCGTGCCGTGTATGGCAATATTGACGGGCAGGAGATACGGCAGCTCTATCCGCAGATTCTCCGTTTCACGGTGGATGGGGCGGAGGTGCTGATGAAGCATATCGGCGGTTATCCCGGCAACTACGACCCTTCCATCAAGGGTAGCATTCTGGTGCGTCCCCCAAAGCTGTTCATCAGCGGGCACTCGCATATACTGAAGGTGAAGTATGACAAGACGTTGGATGTACTCCACATCAATCCGGGCGCTGCGGGCATTCAAGGTTTCCATAAGGTGCGTACGATGGTACGCTTTGCGGTTGATGGGGGAACGTTTAAAGATTTGGAGGTGATAGAACTTGCTGACCGATGATGTAGTTTGTTTATTTTCAATGGATTGTATTTACCGATTGTTTACGCTGTAGTGTAAAAGCCGTTACATGCTAATGTAAAGGTCGTTACGCTATTGGGTAAAGGCCGTTACACTATTTGGTAAAGGTCGTTACACGCTGAGGTGTGTCTTTTCCTGATTTAGCTAGACGCTTTTTCTTTTTATAACCGATATCAGTAGA
>ENA-OZRN01000422-OZRN01000422.1-human-gut-metagenome-genome-assembly--contig:-NODE-422-length-16856-cov-7.094994_pt1 | contig 16856 bp, 20 predicted proteins | sample MGYA00243270_ERZ653947 | MGnify/ENA primary metagenome ERZ653947 (study PRJEB26926, sample SAMN06164695) | human gut metagenome | biome: ENVO:00009003; feature: ENVO:2100002; material: ENVO:00002003...
AAATATAACAGTTATTAAATTTCTTAAAACAGGTGAAATCTCAATCGGAATTTGTGGAGATAAGTATGATAGTACCTGTAAATGAAACAAATCTTCTTCAAGCCGCAACCATCCATTCAATATCCTGGAAGGAATCGCATCGTGCATTTTGTACTCCTGATTTCATAGAAACACACACGCCAGATCGGCAACGGGAGTATTTGAGAAACAAGATGAACAACGGAACAAAGCTCTATATGCTTGTAGAAGAAAAACCAATAGGGGTTGTTTCTGTAACAAAGGGTTTAATAGAGGATCTTTATATTCTTCCAGATATGCAAAACATGGGTTATGGAACGAAATTATTGCTATACGCAGTAGGCCAATGTACGGATACCCCTACGCTGTGGATTCTTGAGAATAATATAAATGCTGAGAGACTCTATCGTCGAATAGGCTTTAAGGAGACAGGGAGAAAGAACGCAATAACAAATAAGCTTGATGAGATTGAGTTCGCATTGACATAAATTCCAGTTTGCCGGGCAGACAGGCATCTGAAAAACCACACAAAAACGAGGGAGCAGCCATGGTGCTTTATTTTTCGGGAACCGGAAACAGCCGGTATCTGGCGCGGTGCATTGCCGAAGGGCTGGGCAAGACCGAGCTGACCGGGGCAGAGCGCATCTGATTTGTGATGGACTGCAGCAGCGAGATCGACAATGCAGCAGGACGTGTGAAGGAAAGCGGAAAACAGATGAAGTTTTTATACTTGCATGGGCTAGGACAAAAACCAGACAGTTGGAACCGAGTAATAAAAGAAACGAAGGTCTCAGACAGCAGCGTCAGCTTGAGTCTGGCAGAGATGCTGGAGGGCAAAGCGGCCACCTATGGGGAGCTGTATGCTGCATTCTCAGGAAGGTGCGACAAGGAAAATAATGAGATCGTTTTGTGCGGGCTTTCCTTGGGTGCGGTTCTGGCACTTAATTATGCGATAGACCACCCGGACAAAGTAAAGGCACTGGTGCTAATTGCAGCACAATATGAAATGCCAGAAAAGTTATTGAAGTTCCAGAATCTGCTGTTTCACGTTATGCCGAATGCAATGTTCGAGCAATTTGGCTTCAAAAAAGCAGACGTGATTCGCTTGTGCGGCACGATGGCGGAATTGGATCTCAGGGATTCATTATATAAGGTGTCCTGTCCGGCATTGATCGTTTGTGGAGAAAAGGACAACGCAAAAAAAGCCTCAAAGGAACTTGCCAGTTATTTGAGCGATTCCCACTTCCATGAGCTTTTGAAAACAGGTCATGAAGCAAACATAGAGTCTCCAGAGGAATTGGCAATGGTGCTGCAGAGGTTTTATGATAATATTATCGGATAGTCTACGATCTACACCCTGAAGGATCGCTGTCTGAAATACAGTACATTTAGAATAGTGTTTTCTCCATTCTGCCGGTTGAATGGCGTTTGAAGTTAAAGAGGATCTTGCTGATCATATAATAACGATCTGCATTTGGCTCTTCTGTAACACAGTCACAGAAGCTGCAGACCCATGGCGATGATCCACATATAGGAGCAGGTCTTGGGAATCATCAGCAGGCCCACTTTGGGCTTAGTCTTACTGAAGAGGGTCACAGGCAGGTAGCAGCCGAAGGAGATGAGGATGGCTGCCACCATCCGGGTCATATGGTAGTCGCAAGTATTGCCGGAGATGGCGTACAGGATGATGACGCCGAGGCCGGTAAAGGCAAACACCGCGTTGCGCAGGATGGACAGGGTGGGGTTGCCCTCATCGGTACACCAGTTGTTCTGGGGCAGCAGGCAGATCAGGATGCGCAGGATGGCAGACAGCCAGATCAGGACTTCCACAGCTACGGGAGCCTGAAGCTGGGGGAAGGTGGCCTTCCAGACATACAGCAGGATGATATAGAATACCGTCATGGTGATGGAAGAGACCTGCAGCCCGATGCCGAGCTGCTTTTTGATCCGGTCGCTGCTGCCTCGCACGGCCCGGATGATCCGGGGCACCAGATGGAAGGCGTCACCGCCGCAGAGGGTCAGGGTCAGGACGCCATATAGGATAAAAAGGCTGCGGCCCTGAGCCATCGTGAAAAAGAGGATGCCTGCAACGAGATCAAAGATCAGATAGGCGGCATCGAACACCGCCTCCATCAGGTCGGGCATTTTGGGTTGATAGGCTTTATGATTCATGATGTGTCAGTCCTTTCATTTTGAGGCATTCTTCTGCGTTGTCGCATATCTTCTGGAATGCCTGTTTACAAGCTGCGATCTGAGGCTCTGAGAGTCCCTGAAACATATCTCTGGCAAACTGCCGCTGAGCCTCAAGCCCTTCGGCGATGATCGGCTGAGCCGACGCGGACAGATAGACATCGATATGCTTTTTGTTCCCGTCGGCGACCTTTTTTTCGATCAGTCCCCGCTCCTCCAGCACTTTCAGTGAGGTGGAGACATGAGATTTGGTGGAGTTGCGCACCCGTACAATATCTGCGGCGGTATGGTACTGAGGATTATGGTATAAAAACATCAGGATATCATACTCCATCTGCCGGAGCTGATATTTCTGACATACGGATGACATCAGCAGCTCATAGTAGCAGGTAATGGCTTTGTGATGATCCCAAAAGTTCATAGATACCTCCTGTGATGTATTGTTCTATTTAGAACGATTGTATCATATGCTATCCCCGCCGCTTTGTCAAGAGGAAATTTCTGCCGACGATGTTCTTGACCGGAAAATAGGACTCATTGCCCTGCGGAGCCTCTTCTGCTACGTCAATACGGTGAACAAAGAATAAAAAACAGCGACCCCGGAGAGCGGTGGGAATCACTCTCCGGGGTCGCTGTTGTCAGGACAGGGTCTCTTTTGTATGCAGGCGTCGGGAGGCGTCCTCTTTTACAAGCTCAATGACCACCGCAGTCAGAGGGATAAAGAAGATGATGCCGATGATGCCAAAAAGCTTTCCGCCGATCATGGCGGCTACAAGGGTGTAAAACGGAGAAAGCCCCACGGACTTTCCCACCACGCGGGGATAGATGAACTGGTTCTCGATAAACTGCACGGCAAGGTAGACGATGAGGCAGCGCACCGCCAGCACAGGATCCACCAGAAGCACAAGGAACACGCTGACCACGCAGGAGATCAGTGCCCCCACATAGGGGATGATGGCACAGATGGCGGTGAGCATCCCCACCAGACTGCCGTAGGGGATCCGGAAAACCGAAAATGCAAGGGTCATGAGGACACCGAGGATCACGGCCTCACTGCATTGTCCCGTCAGAAAGTTTGCGAAGGACTGACGGAACAGCCGACAGAATTTCAGCAGCCCGGCGGCGTGGCTGGGCTTCAGATAGGCGCATACCAGTGTGCGGGCGTGGTGGCAGAGACTCTCGGCCCCGAGGGACATATAGATGGAGATGATCAGGGCAAAAGATGCAGTCACCACGATGTTCACGGTGGCAGACACCGCCCCGACCGCATTGACCAGCACGGTGTCGATGCTGTTGGTGATCCTGTGCAGCAGCTGCTCCCAGTCGATGCCCTCCAGCCAGTGCATCAACCAGTCCATGTTGGTGTCCTGTGCGCTGAGATAGGCGGTCCAGCGGGGGATATTGGACTCGATCTGCAGATAGAGGCTGTGAAACGACTGCACAAGCTCCGGGATCAGCAGGGTGAGCGCCAGCACCAGCACAAGAACAACGCCGAGCAGGGTGATGAAAAAGCTGAGAAGATGGATGGCGCTGCCCGAGGGCTGCTTTTTGGCCCTGCGGAACAGACTTCTCAGCCGCTTTTCCAGTCCGGCCATAGGCACGCTGAGAAAAAGCGCCAGAATGCCGCCGGCCAGAATGGGCAGGATCAGATCGACAAGATCGGCGGCAAAGGCCAGAACGGAAGAAAGCCGCAGCAGTGCGACAAAAAGCGTTACCCCCACAACGGTCACGAGCAGATATTGTTTTGTTTTTGGTTCCATGACGACATTCCTTTCCCGGAGCCTGTAGCTGCAAATTGCAAAAGCCCCTCAGCGGACTCCTTTATCGTATTGTAATGGGAAGGAACAGGCTTGTCAAGACGCCGGGAAGGGGAGTGGCGGCCCGCAGTGATGGCCCTGCCTGTCGGCCTTGGCTGTGCGCCCATCTATCCCAGCATCATCCATGCGACGCCGAGCCACTTTGGGGCGGATCGGTCGCAGGCGATCATTGGAGTCCAGATGGCAAGTGCATACGTCGGAAATTGTCTGATGCCGCCGCTGTATCCGTTCAGCATGATGGTTCTGGATGTGGCTCTGCCCTGTGGGAAACGGCCTGCAAGAGACGGCAGTTTAATAAAATGCGTCCCTAGGAAGAAAAACGATGGAGATTGTATGAAAGATGATAAAAGTATTATCTTTTCGTGAATTTTAGCACTCTACGCTTGACACTGCTAATAAATGGTGCTATAACTATGGCGTGCTCAGGAGGAAGGGCAAAAGAGAGAGCCGCGAGGTGATCGAGCAGCTCCCCGGAAAGCTTTTCCGAATGAACAACATAAAGATTTTTTACCCGACCCGAACGCCGGGATTGGAGGAATGATTTATGTTTATGCCTGCTGTTTTCCATGAGAATCTGTTTGATGATCTCTTTGATCCGTTCTGGAACGATGGTGCGCTGGAGCGTGCGATGAACCGTGAAGAGCGCGAGACCTTCGGTAAGCGCGGTGCAAACATGATGAAGACCGATGTGAAGCAGACCGAGAACGGCTACGATGTGGCCGTGGACCTGCCGGGCTGCAAGAAGGAAGACGTTCAGATGGAACTGAACGACGGTTACCTGACCATTCAGGCCGTCCGTAATCACAGCAATGATGAGAAGGATGAGAAGGGTCATTACATCCGCCGCGAGACCTTCTCCGGCACCTGCGCCCGCAGCTTCTATGTGGGCGAGGGCGTGAAGAAGGAGGACATCCACGCAAAGTTCGAGGATGGCATCCTGCACATCCAGTTGCCTGCACCCCAGCAGCAGAAGGCTCTGCCTGCAAACCCCAATCTCATCGAAATTGAATAACCGTTATGCCAGTGTGAGGAACACCGGCGCATAACCCAAGCCCCTGCGAGCAATTGCCCGCAGGGGCTTTTGCGTCTGTGCCTTTTCTTACGGGTGGCAGTATGCTATACTTGTGACAATAAATCGGAAGTTGCAGGGGGTAACAGAGATGAAAAATAGGATAATCGGTGTTATCCAGTGGCTCTATGTGGAAACGGCGCAGGGCGGCCACATCCGTTATCTCCATCCGCGCGAGGCACCCAGAGCGGCTTTTGAGCTGGGCGACGAGACACCGGTGGCGGTCTATGCCTACTGCAATCTGCATGGCCTGTGGACGACAAAACTCTGATAAAACAATAAGTCCCCTCCGCGCAGATACCCAGAAAGCGAGATCCGGGTCTGCACGGAGGGGACGATTTTGTTATAGCAGAACTTCTTTGGTCTGTTCGATTTCAACAGGGCACTCTGCAAGCAGGCCGGAATGCTGCCGGTACGCATCCGGTTCCATCCGCCATGCGATCCCGCAGCCAGCAGAAAGTTCCCGCGGAACAGGGATCAGCCTGCCGGGAATCCCGTTCTGTTTGCAAAAGGCTTCCAGTTCCATGACCGCAGAAGTAGTGTAGAATGTCAAAACCTGATAGGGCTTTTTTGCTCTCATACGCTGCCGTTATGCCTGAAAGGTGATCTCAAAACAGCCATCCGCCCGCGTGGTCGTCTGACCGTCCTTGTGTTCATATTCCAGCATTTTTTCAATGTTTTTGCGGGTGTGCGCTTCATCACCGAGAACGCGGATCATCTCGCCCGGATGCTCTTCCATCGCATCCATCGTCAGCAACACCGGTTCAGGGCAGGAAAGGCCGCGAACGTCCACTTCAACAAATTTAGCCATTGTGCTTTCTCCTTTTTCAGATCACTTTGCCGCTTTTTTACGGCGCAGGTTGGTTGCTGCAATCACAAACAACAGTACAATGCAAACGATGACTGCAATCTTGCCAGGCATGGCCGGGCCGCCGGGAACAGCGGCATCGGTCGCTGTGGCAGCTTTGGCGGCGCTGCCGATCAGATTAAAATTGTGTGCAAAAGCGGCATCCAGAAGCATACCGAGGAACGTTACCGCGCTGTCGGAGGAACCCTGCCCTGCAAGGATCAGCTGACGCAGCGGGCAGCCACCGGCCAATACCGCTGCAAAACCGACAACGTACATGCCAAGGATGTTCCACAGATGTTGCGAATGTGCAATGGGCTGGCCGGAGAAGCTCAGATGGAAATTGCCGGTGGCAATATTATAAATGGTCATGACCGCAAACAGCGCGGCAATAATGCTGAGCAGGTCGAAATTCTTCATCAGGATCACATCGCGGATGCTTCCGGCAAAGCACATACGGCTTTTCTGTGCGAGGGCACCGATGACCAATGCGACCACCAGTGCCAGCAGCAGCGGAGCGTGCTTGCTGCCGGGGCCTTCCGTGCTTGCCGCATAAGCGCCCGTTGCCACACCAATCACCAGCAGAGCAGCCAGCAGAACCGGCAGCACCGCACCGCTGAGCGACTTGGTTTCATAGGCTCTTCCCAGAGAAAAGCCTTTTTTCAAAAAGCAGGAGCCAGTGGCGACACCGCCAGCAAAGCCGATGAGCGCCACATACGCATTCAGGTCACCGGCAGACATCCGTAGCACCATGCGCAGCGGGCAGCCCAGAAAGACCAGTGCACCGATCATCATAACGGCACCCAGCAGAAAACGCACCATCGGCGCAGAACCGGCGGTAGAGCGATACTCTTTGGTTGCCATGGAAATCAGGAACGAGCCGCAGACAAAGCCGACGATCTCAGGGCGGAAATACTGAACGGGTGCAGCGGTGTGCAGTTTGAGCGCGCCTGCCGCGTCGCGGATGAAACAGGCCACGCAGATTGCCATGTTGGCCGGGTTGCCAGACATGGCCAGAAGCATGACCAGAAGTCCGATGACCACACCGGACAAGGCCAGCTTCCATGTTTTGTCGAATAATTTCATGATTGCCTCCTTTTTTAGCGGGTGAACTTTACCAGTTCAGTATAACACACACGATTTTTCAGGTGAAATTGATTTTATTGATAATCCGTATGTACTTATTGATATAATCAATGAACGGAACTATAATAAAAGAAAAAGCCTTTTCAGCACAAAAAAGGAGCGCAGCATGGATATCCGCCAACTGGAAGCCTTTGTGTATACCGTAAAATACCAGAGTTTTTCCCTTGCGGCTCAAAAGCTTTATCTTTCGCAGCCGACCGTCAGTTCGCATATCAACAATCTGGAAAAAGAACTTCATACGCAGCTTTTGAAGCGAGCGACCAAGAGTTTGTCGGTCACGCCCGCAGGGCAGACCCTTTACAACTACGCAGCTGAGATCCTGAATCTCCAGCAGAAAGCGATTCTGGAACTTTCCGATAAAAATCAGAAGCTGCTGCACATCGGTGTTTCCTCCGTTCCGTCCCTCTATCTTCTGCCGGAACTGCTGTCGGCGTACCATCAGGAAATGCCGGATGTCCGCTTCCGTACCAGCTGCTCGGACAGTCTGGATGTTATTCGGAAAGTAACAGATGGAACCTGCGATATCGGGCTGGTCGGCACGAAAATTTCGGATACACCCTGCCGCTTTCTGCCGGTCACTTCGGATGAACTTGTGATCGCGGCCCCGGCTACACCGCATTTTCAGGCCTGTCTGGAATTGAAAGATCCGGTTTCCATGCTGCTGAAAGAACCGTTTCTCCTGCGGGAGGATACTTCGGGGACAAAACAGGAAACGCTCTATTATCTGAAAAACCGGGGGCTTTCGCTGGACGATCTGAATGTGATTGCTGTGATGGATGATGCCGCTTCGCTGATCCGCTGCATCACACTGGGGATGGGCATCTCCATCCTTTCCCGCGCAACGGTTCAGAACGATGCACAGCTTGGAAAGCTGTTGATCATTCCTCTGGAACAGTCGGCTTTCTTGCGGAAACTCTATATCGTGTATTCTTCCACACAGTTTATGTCGGAACAGACGGCGCACTTTTTTGCGTTTATGAAGCAGTTCTATGCCATTTCCTGAAAAAGGAACCGATGGCTCCCGGCCTGTGGATGACAAAACTCTGATAAAACGAAACGTCCCTTCCGCGCAGATACCCGGAACGTGAGATCCAGGCCTGCACGGAGGGGACGGTTTTTATAGGAGAGCAGTTCTGTCACAGGCATTTGCCGCAATTGCTGCAGCCGTTGCAGATAAGTCTGCTGCCGCAAGTGGCGCAGTTAGAGCGGAAGTGTGGCACATACAGCTCTTCCTGCGGGATGGGGTAACCCCAGTCGTCCACGAGGTCAAAATGAATGGGCCTGCCCTGATAGTTCATGCCGGATTTACAGGCCATTCGGCTTTGCAGCTGCTTGTTTGGCAGGTGGTAGCGCCTGCCGTCCTTGATGAACACGGTGCCGGTCTCGATAAAGCAGAAGGTCACGTTGGCATCCACGCATTCCTGCCGGAGAGACTTGACCCAATCAAAATTGCAGGGGCGGGCACCATCATAGTTTTCGCCGCCGCAGATGACCTGCTCGATTTGCCCGGCGGCAAGGTACTGCCGGATGCTTACTGGCCCGATGAAGGGCGCGCACATGATGCCCTTGTGCTTGAAGGGCAGGTCAAACAGAATGGGAATGCGCTCATCGGCGCGGCGCTGATTTTCACAGGTGACGTTGAAAAAGATGTTGTCCCAACCGCTGCCCCAGTCCGGCGGCAGGCACTCCCGTACCCGCTGCGGCCGTTTGGTGAGCAGAAAAAACACCACATCGCTGCGCTGGCGCATGATGTCCCACGCCTCAGCCCGCCACGGGTCGGCTTCTTCCAAGAAGAAATCCGAGGTCATGCAGACCCGGATCTGCTCACCACTCTGGATTTTGTAGTGTCCGGTGCGGTCTTTCTGGAGCGGATAGGAAAAGCCGCTTTTCGTTTTGTAGATCTCGGCTCCGTTCTGGTCCCGCATCCGGTCGAGAAAATACATGTAGCAGTTCTGGCAGCCCTCGCTGCACTTGACGCAGCCGTGCCATGGATTCCAGATGTCGTGCAGGAAGCTCACCTTCTTTCTGTACCTATTATAATAGCTGCGCGGACAGGAAACAAGAGCACCCCTTGCACCGCCCCGCCGGATGTGATAGGATGAAGAAAACCATGTGAGGGAGGAACTACCATGCCGTTTCTGATGATCCGCAACGACATCACCAAGGTGGCAGCGGATGCCATTGTCAACCCCGCCAACCGGAACCTTTTGCAGGGCAGCGGCACCAGCCGTGCCATCTATCAGGCGGCAGGGGAGCAGGAGCTGACCACTTCCTGTGAAGCCATCGGCCGCTGCGATTTGGGCAGAGCCGTGTGTACCCCGGCGTTCGGTCTGCCCGCAAAATATATTTTCCATGCAGTCTGCCCAGCGTGGCACGGCGGCGGGTCTGGTGAAGCAGAACAATTAGCCAGTGCCTACCACTCTGCACTGAAATTAGCCGCAAAGTACCACTGCGAAAGCGTGGCTTTCCCGCTGCTGTCCAGCGGGAACTATGGCTACCCCAAAGAACAGGCCTTCCGCATTGCGGTGGACACCATCACACAGTACGTCATGGAGCACGACCTGACCGTGTATCTGGTGCTCTACGACCGGGACTCGCTGGCCGTGAGCCGGAAGCTGTTCGCCTCGGTGGAGGAGTACATCGATGACCACTATGTAGCGCAGAACGATGAAAGCTATGGGTCTGGCCGTCGGCGCAGAGAATCCGTAGAGCGTCGGCAGTGGCGGCTGGAAGAAGCCACACCGATGCTGGAAGCGGCTGCTGCGCCGCCTCCGTCTGCAGCCGCCCCCATGGCAGCCCGCAGTCTGGAAAGCCTGATGGATAATCTCGGTGAAAGCTTCACCACCCGGCTGCTGCGGCTCATTGACGAGCGGGGGCTGAAAGACTCCACCGTGTACAAGCAGTCCAACATCTCCCGGCAGCATTTCTCCAAAATTCAGTGCAATCGCGACTACAACCCCAAAAAGAAAACGGTGCTGGCCTTTGCGGTTGGGCTGCACCTGTCCGAAGATGAAACCATCGACCTGCTCAAGAGTGCGGGCTATGCCTTTTCGGATGGCTCCAAGCGGGACTGGATCGTGCGGTATTGCCTGGAACACAAAATCTATAACATCAATCAGGTCAATACGCTGCTGTTTGAATACGATCAGGAACAGCTGGGTGCGTGATTTGTCGCCTGCCCGTTGACCTTTTGCCCTCCGGTTTGTGGTATCCTTTTGCCAACGAAAGCGATACACCACAAAACGGAGGGCATTTATTATGAAGAAAAATCTTACCGAGCTTGTTTTCATTCTGGACCGCAGCGGTTCCATGGGCGGGCTGGAGCAGGACACCATCGGCGGATTCAACGCCATGCTGACCCGGCAGAAGGAGCAGGAGGGTGAGGCCAATGTGACCACAATCCTGTTCGACCATGAGGTGCAGCTGCTGCACGACCGTTTTCCGCTGAAGGCTGTTGCGCCGCTGACCGAAAAGGACTACTACGTCCGGGGCTGCACGGCGCTACTGGACGCCATTGGTTATGGTATGGAAAAGATGGTGAATATCCAGCGCCATCTGCCGGAGGACGAGCGTGCCGAAAAGATCATCTTTGTCATCACCACCGACGGACTGGAAAACGCCAGCAAACGGTTTAGCTATGAGAAGATCCGCCGGATGATCGAGCGGGAAAAAGAGCAGTACGGCTGGGAGTTCCTGTTCCTCGGTGCCAACATGGACGCCGTGAAGGAAGCTGCCCGCTTCGGCATCTCGTCCGACCGGGCTGTGCGGTTCGAGAATGACGCACAGGGCGTGGCGGTCAACTACCACGTTGTCAGCGAGACGGTTTCCCGGATGCGGGAGGCACCCTGCTGCGCGTCTATCGGTGCGGAGTGGAAAGAGCAGATCGAAGCTGATTTCCAGAAGCGGCATCATAGGTAAAGGAGGAAACAGCCATGTTAGGAGCAATTTTGGGTGACATCGTGGGCAGTCCCTATGAATTTGACCACAACAATTACAAGCACAAGGATTTTCCGCTGCTGAGCGAGAAATCGCACTTCACCGATGATACGGTCATGACCGTTGCGGTGGCACGGGGATTGATTGCAGGTAAAGGCATCCCGGAGAGAACATTTTGTGCAGTGCAGCATGAAATGCGGTTCTGGGGCTGTGAATATCCCCATGCCGGTTACGGCGGGATGTTCCGCCGGTGGCTGCACGCAGAAAATCCGAATCCCTATGGCAGTTTCGGCAACGGCTCGGCTATGCGGGTGTCGGCAGCGGGCTGGCTGTTCGATACGCTGGACAAAACGCTGGAAATGGCAAAAGTGACCGCTGAAGTCACCCACAACCACCCGGAGGGCATCAAAGGCGCGCAGGCCACGGCGGCAGCGATTTTTCTGGCCCGTACCGGTCACAGCAAGCCGGAAATCAAACAATATGTGGAGCAGACCTTCGGTTATGACCTGAACCGTACCTGCGATGAAATTCGGCCGACCTATCATCATGTGGAGACCTGTCAGAAAACTGTACCGGAAGCAATCATTGCTTTTCTGGAAAGCGTCAGTTTTGAGGATGCACTTCGCAATGCGGTCTCTCTGGGCGGCGACAGCGACACCCTTGCCTGCATCACCGGCGGCATTGCCGAAGCTTTTTACGGGATGCCGCAGGAACTGCGGGACGAGACTTTGAAACGTCTGCCGGAGGATATCCGGGAAGGATATGGGCTGTTTCGGTGGAACATCGGCCAGAGATAAGACATTCGGAGAACCAAGGAGCAGATACAACACACTCGTGATGTGAAGTATCTGCTCCTTGGTTTTTAATAAGACTCGATGGAGGGCGTCTTGCATCGGCCTGAAAAATCCGATATACTGAACCCAGAGAGTATATCGAATTTTTTGGGAAAAGGAGAGAACGGTATGGAACATCTTTATGAAAAGGCACTGGAAAGTGCGGAATATATCAAGACGCACACGAAAAAGCGCCCGAAGATCGCGGTGGTGCTGGGCTCCGGCCTTGGCAAGCTGACCGCGGACTTTACGGACACGGAAGAACTGTCCTACAAGGATATCCCCAACTTCCCGGTATCCACGGTGGCAGGACACAAAGGTGCATTGTTGGCTGGCAAGCTGGGGGACACGGAAGTCTACGCCATGGAAAGCCGCTTCCATTTCTATGAGGGCTACTCCATGAAGGAAGTCTGCTACCCGTTCAATGTGTTCAAGCTGTTGGGCGTGGAAAAGGTGGTGTTGACCAACGCCTGCGGCGGCATCAACCGGGAGTTTGCGCCGGGCACCCTGATGCTCATTACCGACTTCATCAACATGATGGGCACGAACCCCCTCATTGGCCCCAACGATGAGCGCTTCGGCCCCCGCTTCCCGGACATGACCGAACCTTACAGTCTGGAACTGCGGAACCTTGCCAAGCAGACCGCCGATGAACTGGGCATTGCCTACAAGGAGGGCGTTTATATGGGCTTTATGGGCCCTTGCTATGAAACGGCGGCTGAAATTCGCGCCTTTGCGGGGATGGGAGCCGATGCCGTGGGCATGAGCACCGTGCCGGAAACCATGGTCTGCAACTACATGGGCATGAAGGTACTGGCCGTCAGCTGCATCACCAACATGGCCACCGGCATCCAGACGGTCAAGCATAGTCACGCCCGCGTGCTGGAGATCGCAAATCAGGCAGGCGATACCCTGTGCCGATGGCTGGGTGCGGTGCTTCAGAGAATGGAGTAAAAAAGATATACCATGAAAATCCTTTCGTTTGGTTCCCTCAACTACGATTATACCTATGAGGTCGAGCACTTTCTCGCGCCCAAAGAGACCCTTGCAGCCAAGTCCATGCAGCGGGGCTTTGGAGGGAAAGGCGCAAACCAGTCTATCGCCTTTGCACGAGCTGGATTGTCAGTATACCATGCGGGTCGTGTCGGCGCAGATGGACAACCATTTGTGGATTACCTGAAACAAAATGGTATTCATACAGATTATCTGATAAAGGACGATGCTGCTGCCACCGGCCACGCCATCATTGAGGTATGCCGCGGCGAAAACTGTATCCTGATCTACGGCGGTGCCAATCAGGAGATCACCACAGAGCAGATCGACCACACGCTGAAAGCCTTTTCGCCAGGCGACTGGCTGGTGCTGCAAAATGAGATCTCCAATCTGCCGTACCTGATGCAGGCCGCACAGAAAAAGGGGCTTTCCATTTTCTTCAATGCCGCACCCTACGATGTCGGCATCTTGACCTACCCGATGGAACTGGTGGATGTGCTCTGTGTCAACGAGGTGGAAGCCTGCGCCCTTGCCGGAACCGAGACCTTTGAAGCGGACGCTGTTTTGACCCTGCTGCACGAAAAATACCCGCAGACCCGTCTGCTTCTGACAGCCGGGAGTGCGGGCAGCTACTATCTGGATGCAGAGCGGCGGCTGTTTGTCCCCTGCGAAAAGGTGCAGGCCGTGGATACTACAGCTGCCGGGGACACTTACAGCGGCTATTTTCTGACGGGCCTTTGCAGCGGCAGTTCAGTAGAGGACGCTATGCGGCTTGCTACCAAAGCAGCCGGAATTGCCGTGCAGCGCAAAGGTGCAGCGGCATCCATCCCGGAAATCAAAGAGTTGAAATGAATGATACAGAAGGCCATGTGGATATTCTGGTCTGCATGGCGGGCACCGGCGGCACGGGTTTTGGCACAGCAAGTTATCTGCGCAGCCGCAACCCGAATCTGCAAGTGGTTCTGGTGCAGCCCCATCCGGACTCCCGCCTGACCCCGGAGCACCCGGATGTGCAGATCATAGATGGCGGTTTGCCGGCGTATGATGTGCCGGAAAGCGCACTTTCCGACTATCTGCGGCCAGACTGGAGCGATGCGTGCATCAATGTCCGCACCGAGGAAGCCTACGAAACGGCCCATGAGGTGCTACGGGCGGAAGGACTGTTTCTGGGCACATCGGCAGTAGCGGCTTTGCACGCAGCGGTGCAGGTGGGCCGCAGACCGGAGAATCAGGGAAAGAACATCGTGGTCATCGTCCCGGACAACGGCATGAAATATCTGTCTACGCCGATGTACCGGCAGAAATGATAAAAACACGATGATGCGACTGAATTTTGAAAAGATTGCATAGGATTTTATAAAAGTATTATTTTTCCGTGAATTTTAGCACTCTGCGCTTGACATTGCTAACGACTGGTGCTATAACAGTGGCGTGCTCAGGAGGAAGGGCAAAAGGAGAGCCGCGAGGCTCCCCGGAAAGCCTTTCCGAGTGGACGCTTCAGATTTTTGCCCCGACCCGAACGCCGGGATTGGAGGAATGATTTATGCTTATGCCGACTGTTTTCCATGAAAACCTGTTCGATGATTTCTTCGATCCGTTCTGGAATGACGCTGCACTGGAACGTGCTATGAACCGTGAGGCTCGTGGTGCCTTTGGTAAGCGTGGTGCAAACATGATGAAGACCGATGTCAAACAGACGGACAATGGCTACGAAGTAGCTGTTGACCTGCCGGGCTGCAAGAAGGAAGACGTCCAGATGGAACTGGACGACGGCTACCTGACCATTCAGGCAGTGCGCAGCCACAGCAACGATGAAAAGGATAAGAAGGGCCGCTATCTGCGGCGCGAATCCTTCTCCGGCACCTGCGCGCGCAGTTTCTACGTGGGCGATGTGAAGAAGGAAGACATCCACGCAAAGTTCGAGGATGGCGTCCTGCACGTCGAGCTGCCTGCTCCTCAGCAGACGAAGGCTTTGCCTGAGAACCCGAACCTGATCGAGATCGAGTAAAACGCCGGTCATGTGCGCCAAGGCACAACGCACATAAGATGCCCCCGGAGAGCTGTAACAAGCCCTCCGGGGGCTTTTTTGCGGGGCGGAAACATGGTACAATAGAAAAGAACGAGAGAGAAGAGGGTGCGATGAAACAAGAAAAAGCCTATTATCACCTGCCCGGTTTGTTTGAGTTTTATGAACTGTACCGGGAGTTTCTGCCCCTGTACCGGGGACATCGGGAATATTTCTATGACTGGTGCAGCATTGGCTCCATCTACGGGGCACCGGCCGACTGCATCTGGGGCGGGGGACGCACCGGCTTCGGCGGGCACGACCCCAAAGAGGTCCTTGCACTGATGCAGGAGTATGGCATCTCGGCCCGACTGACCTTCAGCAACTCCCTTCTCCGGGAGGAGCATCTTTCGGACCGGAAATGCAATGCGCTCTGCGCCCTCTTTGCACAGAGCGGCGGGGTGGAGAATGGCGTCATCCTCCATTCGGAGCTGCTGCTGGACTACCTGAGGACGCACTACCCGCAGCTTTACCTCGTCTCCTCCACGACCAAGGTGCTGACGGATTTCCGACAGCTCCGGGACGAGACGGCCCGGGAGGAATTTCGCTATGTGGTGCCGGATTTCCGACTGAACAAGGCCTTTGAACAGCTGGACAGCCTGACGCAGCCCCAGAAGGACAAGGTGGAGTTTCTCTGCAACGAGTGCTGCTGGGTCGGATGCCGGGACCGGAAGCGCTGCTACGAGAATGTCAGCCGCAAAAATCTCGGCGAGGACTGCCCTGATCATATCTGCACTGCCCCGGGCGCGGGGGAGGGCTACCGTTTCTCGAAGGCGATGGAGAACCCCAGCTTCATCGGCGTGGAGGACATCCGGAGGACCTTCCTTCCGATGGGATTTTCCAACTTCAAGATCGAGGGACGGGGGCTTGGCAGCGCCTTGGTGCTGGAATTTCTGCTCTATTATATGGTAAGGCCGGAGTACCAGCTGCACGTCCGGGAAGCCATCTATCTGGACAGTATGCTCGACCTATTCTGAGCGGCCCGGCCTCCGTTTCGAAAGCATCTTGACAAAGCTGAGCGGAGTTGTAATAATAGAGAGACAGTTATATCCAACAAACTGCCGAAAGGAGAAAACAATTATGGAAGCATTGGAATGCATCAAGACCCGGCGCAGCGTCCGCCGCTTTACCGAAGAGCCTGTTACCCCGGAGCAGGTGGCCGAAGTGGTGGCCGCTGCCGCTTATGCCCCCAGCTGGAAAAATACCCAGATCGCCCGCTATATTCTCGTGGAAAATGCGCAGAAGCGTGAGAAAATCGCCAGCGATTGTGTGCTGGATTTCACCTATAACGCCAACACGCTTTCCCATGCCCCCGCACTGGTTGCGCTGACGATGGTGACGGGACGCTCTGGTTTTGAGCGGGACGGCAGCTATTCCAGCCCGCTCGAAGGCCACTGGCAGTCCTTTGACGCCGGTATTGCCGCACAGACCTTCTGCCTTGCCGCGCACGCACTGGGCCTCGGGACGGTCATCATGGGCATCTATGACCCGGACAAGGTGGCAAAGGTGCTCTCCGTGCCCGAAGGACAGACAGTGGTTGCGCTCATTGCCATCGGTCATCCTGCACAGGATCCCGCCGCACCTGCCCGCAAGAGCGTGGAAGAACTGCTGAGCGTACAGTAAATGAGATGGGTCCGGCATTCTGGACACCTGCCACAAAGTAGATAACATCACCCCGGTTTCCCTTTTTGAAAGGCAGAAGCCGGGGTGATGTTATTCTATTTCTGACCAAACCCAACGGGCAGGTTACGGAGCCGCCTGTTGGGTTTGCTGCATCTGGTAAAACAGCAAAATTGTGATAGGATTTCTCCGTCAGCAAAGCCCCGGTGGACGCTTGATCGTCTACTAATTCTACTAAAATTGAATCTGTGGCTGTTTTTTTAAGCAAATTGGACAATAAATCACAAAAAGATTGACAATATCGACCAAAATTTTCTAGGGG
>ENA-OZRN01000499-OZRN01000499.1-human-gut-metagenome-genome-assembly--contig:-NODE-499-length-14727-cov-5.205357_pt1 | contig 14727 bp, 8 predicted proteins | sample MGYA00243270_ERZ653947 | MGnify/ENA primary metagenome ERZ653947 (study PRJEB26926, sample SAMN06164695) | human gut metagenome | biome: ENVO:00009003; feature: ENVO:2100002; material: ENVO:00002003...
ATACTGTCTGAGAATTGTTCATCACCGGGCCGGAAGTATCCTGATCCTGGATCTGCCTGTACGCATCGCAGAGAGGTGCGATCACTTTGCGAATCTCTTCCAATATTGTGCGGTCTCTGCGGACTTCACATACAGCAAGTCTGCGAAGGCAGAACACGTACAGTCTGGAAAGCTCTCCTGCCGGGCTGTATTCTCTGTGCAGAGAGTTCAGGAGCTCTTTGATACATCCCCTGGCTCTGTGAACAGCTTCCACCAGTCCGGCATCATCTACTGCCTGCTCTCCGTCTGCCAGATATTGTAAGGTCATTTCATACAGGATCACGATCAACTGCGTGGAATTCGCCTGTGTAATCCGAAGTGTAAATTGTTGTTTGCATTCTTTTGTCATTCTGCCATGTCCTCTTATTCAGAACTTTCCTACTGTAACAACTGCAGTACCTGAGACGGTCTCTCGTTGGCCTGTGCCAGCATGGAGGTTCCTGCCTGTGCCAGGATCTGATAAGTCGTATAAGAAGTCATTTCTTCCGCCATATCTACATCCATGATACGGGAATATGCGGAAGTCATATTTTCGCTGGTAATATCCAGACTGTTGATCGTAGATTCCAGACGGTTCTGGAATGCACCCAGTCTGCCTCGAACGGAAGATACATATTTGATGGCGCCGTCTACGCGATCAATGGCATCGTCCGCACCTTCTGCAGTGCTGACATCAACATTCTCAATTCCCATATTTTGCAGGGAAACAGCCGGAATATTTACTTCCAGCACCTGATGCTCATTGGCTCCGATCTGTAAACGCATAGCGCCGATACCTGTGGCATCGATCGTCAGATTCTGAATCGTTGTTACTGTTTGTGCTCCGGTCAGTGCGCCGCTCACATCAAGTCGCATCTCAAATCCGTTTTCTCCGGTAATAGTCAAAAGATCATCCTTCAACTCAGTCTTTAGTGTCTTCGCATCCGGGAAACCATCTCCAAACGTCACATCTCCGTTCAGCACAATATTGCCGTCCGCATCCTTTGTCAGCGGTATAGACTTTATGGTATATTCTTTTACCGGCACGTCGGTAGAATAGTAGTTCACCTTAACTTCCTGCTTGTTGGTATATCCCTTCAGATCGTACTCCCCATTCAGCAGTTTCTGTCCGTTGAACTCTGTTACGTCAGAAATTCTGGTGATTTCCTCTTTCAGTTGCTTTACTTCATCCTGTACGGTAGCTCGGTCATCATCCGTCATTATACCGTTGGCAGCCTTGACGGAGAGCTCATTGATTCGCTGCAGCATCTCACTGATCTCGGTCATGGCGCCATCTGCAATCTCGATAATGGATACGCCGTCGCCGGCATTCTGGTTTGCCACGGACAGGCCCTCGATCTGGGCATTCATACGTTTGGACATTGCCAGTCCTGCCGGATTATCCTTTGCATGATTGATCTTTAATCCGGAAGAAAGTCTCTCTAATGATTTGGACAGCAGGTCATCATTGGTAGATAAGGCATTGTTGGATAACATTGCCGATACATTGTAATTAATTCTCATGTGTTGTTACTCCTTACTTTCCGCTGCTGTCTGCGACAGCCTGCAGGAATCCTTTTGCCAGGCGGTACAGTTGCGCCGCATCTGCCCGGCTCTCTATTGTTTCTGCATTTTGCGTCTCACCGGCAGCCATCCTTGTCATATCCCGGGAGCTGACAACAGAAAGCTTTTCCGCTTTCCAGTCTGCAGAGGTATCTGTCTGAATCCATTCAAGGAATATATCGGAGGTCTTTTCCAGTTTCGTAACCTCTTCCGGGGTATTTCCTACGAGATAACCTTCGATGTGTTCTCCGTTGACCTGTAAATGCGCTTCCAGCTGTTCGTCTCCCGCATCTACCCGGATATCCACAGCCGAGGTCTCTCCGGTTCCCTGCTGTAGGGTAAGATGCACTCCTGCCAGCTGGTCTCCCAGATACATCGGTAGGAAATACTCCTGCCTGTTCTGAAGATTTCCTGCAAGGCGCAGCTGTTTGTGTACCAGCTGTAACTGTTTCACATCCAGATGGCTCTCTGCCTGTTCCAGACTGATCGTCTCTGTCTCCTGTAAAGCATCCTGAAGCATGGTCCGGTAATCATCTGCAAAATTCTGCTGATCCAGCTGTTCCCACAATCCGGAGGCTTCTGTTCCGGCAGGCTCCTCTCCGGTTGCCGCCACAGGTATTTCTTTCTCTTTGTTGTATTTCTTACGATAGCGTTGCAGGTCGCTGAACAGTTCCGCCGGATCCTCCAGCAGAGCCTGAGCTGCCAGCAGGTTAGAAGTACTGGTATTTACCTCTCCCCTTTCCAACATTTGTGCTGCTCCCGGTTCGGTCTCTACCGCTTCCCGCATCTGCTGCAGACATTCCTGATAATATGCGTCTCTGCTCTCAGTGTCTTCTGACACATCTGTCAATATTTCTTTTGCCATCCCTACAGAAATCTGCTCTGAAATATTGTTCTCCGATAAACGTACTTCCTGTGTCAGTCCGGTATCATCCGACACTTTCCAGTCCATATGGGAGGTTCTTCTGCTCCTGGCAGCTGCCAGAAGTGTGGAAAATTGCAATTCTGCGCCGGTATTTACCACTGCGCCTACTGCGGCACCATCTTCTCTCTCAATCTGGTGTACCATACGATAGATACCAATATAAGCTTTCCGCTCATTCTCCGTGATATCTTTCTTTTGTTCCAGCTGATACAGGAAACGGCTGTAGTCCTCCGCCTCTTCCTCATAACTCTGAGGATTTTCGGCAAAATAGGACTCCAGTTCCCCAAAAGTCTTCTCCAACGGATTTACGCCGTCCCGGATCATCTGCAATACATTCTTCGGTGTCAGTTTCTCAATCACTGCAGTGACCTGTTTGTCTGCTTCTTTGACTCTTTCGATATTTTCTGCAGTAATCTCCATCCGGTTATACGCGAGGATGCGGACCGACCGCTGGTTCTCCGGTGTTTTATCCAATGACATATCTGTCAGAATGTCATCTACATTGGAAAATGCCTTGCGGATGCTGTCCCCCAGATCTCTTCTGGGGGCTGTCATCAGTGTCTCATAACGTTCATTTGCTTCTGTATAGGCCGTCTGCAACGCCTTACCTTCGCTGTGAAATTCTGCCACGGTCTCCTGAGAAACTTTCTGTTTCAGGCTATAGGGTCCCAACACGCTGACCGGCAGTCCCGGCAGTTCGTTTGTCACCTGTACGGTCTGTGTATAGATCTCATATTTTGCCACGGCATCCGCATCGTTGGGGAAATACTTATCCGCAACTTCTGCCTCCGCTCTACGCAGTGCTTCGATCAGCTGCTCCATAGGGGCCGTATCAATGGAAAAATCACTCTGTAAGAGTTTCACATTCACTTCCGCTGTCATGCGCAGCCGGATCTCTTCCAGTTGTTTTCTGGCCGCCAGATTCTCCGCCGTGACATCCCATTTTGCATCCGAGAACCAGTCCTGTACCATTTCTGTGGCTTTCTCGTATATATTTTCCTGCCGTGCCAAATTCGCATGAACAGGGGATTTCCCCTCCGCGAGTGCCGATGCCGCTGCCTGTGCAAAAGCATCCTCACTGACGGGATAGTCAATCGTATCCAGTTCTGCCAGCTGCTGCAAGGTATCCGTTGTCAGCGGCAAACCTGCTCCCACCAGCCACTGCGCTTTCTGGCGGTTCTCATCATTGACCGGCAGGCCGGCATCCGTGATCACCTTATCCATCTGGTCCTGCAATTCCTGCGGTACGGTATTCTGCTGTACTTTCGCACCGCTGTTCTCTGCCACATACAAGTTCCAGATCTCCGGCTCCAATCCATTATCTACAAGATACCCGACCTCGCCTTCCTGGGGCTGCTGCAGAGAAGATGCCAGCTCCCAGGCGGTTTTTAATTCATCTACATTTTCAGGAGTCAGAGGTATATCCGTTGCCCGGAACTGTTCTTCAATACTTTGTGCCAGTGTATCGCTGCCCACAGCTGCCGCCAGGGTGTCCAGATCTATGTCGTCCGTGTATCCGGCAATGTTCTGTCCGGAACGCACCAGTTCTGCTTTGATCCTGTCCACGATGGTAACCGCGGTATCCTGATCCAGTTCTCTGGGGTCAAATCCGTCCTCACAAGCCTTCGCATAATCCTCCTGGGACATAGTATGTGACAGTAGTGTCATGTAATCCTGCTGTAATGCCACATTGGTGTTCCCGGCATCCTGCTGCAGTTCAATCAGGGATTTTCCCTTATTATTCTCTTCATTTCCCACAGGCATTGGGATCTGCCCACTCTCGTATACGGCTCCAAAAGTATTTGCATTCACACTTTTTTTATTGCGCTGTATTTTATCTCTGCCCCAGGTATTTTTCTCCGTCTGGATACTTTCTGTTCTATTTTCTGTATCAGTTACCGTCTGATTCTGAAATGTTATCTTCACGCTTGTCGTCCTTCCTGGTAATAACTCTTGAAATAACTATTCAGAGACTCATTCGCAAAATCGCTCTTTCAGAGCTTTCCTTTTGCCCATTGAGGCTATATCGCCCTATAAATATCACTAAATCCTCTTACGAATGCAAGCATTCAAAGAGGCCTTAGTGATATTTACATGTCTCTGAATAGTTAAGAAAAAAGATGAGTGCACCTTTGGGTCACACTCATCTTTTATTTCGGTCGTTTCTTATAATTTCTTAACCGGACTTAGAACAGAAATACAGCAGCTCCATAAGGGGGCAGATCAAAGCTGATAGAATAATCCTTGTAATGGTAAGGCTTTTTCTCTGCCATGATCTCTGCGGGAATCTCATTGCCCCAGCCGCCAAAACGTTCCTCATCACTGTTGAGCAGCAGCTTATATTTCTTCTTTTTCGGCACGGGTACGGTATAATTCTCCCATTTCATCGGAGTCATATTCAATACAAACAGCAGATTGTTCTTGCCGCTGGAACATTTTCTCACAAAGCAATAGGTGCTGTGTTCTGCATCATCCGCATTCATCCACTCGAAACCGTCCCAGGTATTGTCGATCTCATACATTGCAGGATACTTGCGGTACAGTTCCAACAGTTCCTTTACATAGGTATGTACGCCCTGATTCAGCTTCTCACCTAACAGATACCAGTCCAGTTCGCGCTCTTCACTCCACTCACGCTCCTGTCCGAAATCCTGTCCCATGAACAGCAGCTTTTTGCCGGAATGTCCGAACATGTAGGTATAGCCCACACGCAGATTTGCGTATTTATCCGCAGTATAACCTGGCATCTTATTTACCATGGAACACTTCAGATGTACCACTTCGTCATGAGACAGGGGCAGAATGTAGTTCTCACTGTCATTGTAGCTCATGGCAAAGGTCATAGCGTAATGATTGCCCTTACGATACAAAGGATCCAGCTTCATGTATTCACAGAAATCATGCATCCAGCCCATATTCCATTTAAAGGAGAAGCCTAATCCCTCGCCTCCGATATCGCTGGTCACATTCGGCCACGCCGTGGATTCCTCGGCAATTGTCACAAATCCGGGATACGTTCCACGGATGACAGAATTCAGATGGTGGAAGAACTCAATGGCCTCCAGATTCTTGTTGCCACCGAATTTATTCGGCAGCCACTCACCTTCTTTTTTACCATAATCCAGATATAGCATGGATGCCACCGCATCTACACGGATGCCGTCCACATGGAACTCTCTGAGCCAGAACAAGGCATTGGCTACCAGGAAGTTCTTTACTTCATTTTTGCCGTAATTGAAGATTTTGGTTCCCCATTCGGGATGCTCTCCCAGACGGGGATCGGGATGTTCAAAAATGCACTGACCGTCAAATTCAGCCAAGCCATGGGCATCAGTTGCAAAATGCGCAGGTACCCAGTCCAGAATCACGCCGACTCCGGCCTTGTGCAGTTCGTTGATCAGGTACATGAAATCTTTCGGCGTTCCGTAACGGGAAGTCGGTGCATAGTAGCCGGTCACCTGATATCCCCAGGAACCGTCAAACGGATGCTCTGCAATACCCATCAGTTCTACATGGGTATACTTCATCTCCTTCAGATATTCTATGATCCGGTCCGCAAACTCCCGGTAATTGTAGAATCCTTCGGCGGTACCGTTGTTAGGATGCTTCATAAAAGAACCGATATGGCATTCGTAGATCGCCATAGGCTCTTTATTCATATCCTTTTTGTCCCGGGCTTCCATCCACTTGGAATCTCTCCAGTCAAAGCCTGTAATATCGGTAACGATAGATGCAGTGCCCGGCCGGTATTCCGCATAATTGGCAAAAGGATCGGCTTTGTAGAGCTTTCTGCCATCCCTTGCATAGATCAGGAACTTATACATCGTTCCCTCTTCCACGCCGGGAATGAACAGCCCCCAGATACCGCCTTCTCCCAGCTTCTGCATGGGATGGGATTCCTCATTCCATTCATTGAATGTGCCAATGACATTCACCTGTGCTGCATTTGGTGCCCATACTCCGAAATAGACTCCCTGCACGCCGTCTTCCACCGACAAATGTGCACCCAGTTTTTTGTAAATATCATAATGGGTCCCCTGGGCAAAAAGATACTGATCTGCTTCGGAAATAAATACCTTCTCCTTCGTCATGACCGCGCCTCCCGCTATACAAAGTCTTTCTCGGTGAGGATGATCATATCCTCATCGTCATATCTCTTGGCGAACAGTACATCGAAGAAATGCTTCAATGTCTTTTTATTTGCATGAGCGATCGCTTCATCCACGATCTGCTTTACATCCACTACCGTAACCACATGATCTATCGTCTGCATATCTTCGATTCTGGTATGTAACGCCAGCTCTCCGAGTTCGTCAATAGAGTATTCCATCTCCCGTGCATACTGTTTGCCGAATGCCACCAGCGTGTTATTGCTGAGGGCTTCCACATCCATTCGTGCGGTAAAGCACTCTCTCAATTTTTCATGTTTCTCGAGGAATTTATCAATATCCCTCTTCGTATCTTCCAGAATAATTACGATTCCCTGACTCTCCTGCTGCAATGCCTTGTGAAGTACATTTGCCGTAGCATCGTTCATTTCGGATGCCTTGCAAATGATCAGCGCGCCGTTTTTCAGCTTGGATAAGGTATCTGCAGTATCCTTTTTATTCAATGCATGTCCAGAGATCTTTGCCACTTTTCCGGAGAAATTGCTGTCGGTTGCCTGAATTTCGCGAACCATGTTCTTCGCCAGAGATAAGGTATCCATACCCTCTTCTCCAGTGATGATCACGTTGCCGGTGTAGGCTGCCAGACTGATATTATCAATGGCCTTGACTAACTGCTCTCTGGCAGATCTGCTCTGGATAAAGGGTGCGTACAGTTCTCTCTCTTCTCTGGTAAGCGCACGAACCTTTGCTTTGTCTCGCTCTACTGCGGGGCGCTCCGGCTGTTCCGGTGCTTCCCCGGCCTCCGGCGTTTCCTCAGCCGTCAGTTCTATCTCTTCGCTGGCTGTTTCCTCATCTACCGATTCTACTGCTTCCGCCGTGGGCTCCTCTACAGGCTCGTCATCCATTGCTTCTTCCGGTTCTGCCTGTTCCTCGTCTACGATTTCTTCCTGCTCATAGATTTCTGCTTCCGGTTCCTCAAATTCTTCTGCTTCCGGCTCATATGCAGGTTCTTCCGCGAGTTCTTCTACAGTATCCTCTTCCGGAAGCTCTTCTACAGGCTCTTGTTCCGCTTCCTCTACAGGAGCAGCCTCCGTCAATTCTTCCACGGGTTCCTCTGTGGCAGGCTCTTCCGTGATCTCTTCCAGCTCTTCTACCTCATCGGTATCTGTTGTATCTTCTGCCACGGTATCTGCCGTGTCCGCAGCTTTTTCTTTTTCCAGTTTTTCCAGCAATCCGTCTCTTACCGCCTGCTCAAACTCCGTGAACATGGCTCCGGTCTGCTGTAATACATGTTGGCGAACCTCTTCTTCTCTCTTCTCCAGGTTCTCCTTCTTCTTGCGTTCCCACTCTGCCAGAATATCCTCGATATTCATCTGGCCGGTGATCTGTTTCTCAATGCTCTCTGCCTCCGGCATTACCAGGCTGATCTGACCGTCGGATTCCTGTGCCAGCACATCGGCCAGTTCCTTGGGTGGCTCTACGGGAGCTTCCGGTACTTTCTGTGTTTCCGGTTCCTTCACGATTTCCTGTACTTCCGGTGTCTTCTGTACTTCGGATAGCTCCGGTACTACATCGGTTCTTCTTGCAACAACAGGCTCTTCAGGCAGAATCTCTTCCGTCTCTACCTGGGGCACCTGTGACAGATCGCCGATTTCTCCGGTCTCCCCAAAGAATACTTCCGAGCTCTCCATCTGCTCCGTCTCCGGCTCCAGATCGTCTTCACTGACATCTGCGATCTCCGGATAGTCCAGAGACTCCGTATCGGAATCCCCGGGATTGATCATGGGTGCCACGATAGAACGGGTAATGGAATCCGAAGTCTCCTTCGCATGGTCCTCACTCAGTACCTCCCGCAGGCCTGCTGCCAGTTCTGCCTGTAGATTGATCGTATTATATTGTCCCACATCCATGGTCTTCACATGAATGTCGAAATCATCTTCCGCCGGCTGCGCGGGTGCCTGCTGGGGCTGTACCGGCTGCACCGTTTCATAGACTCTGGTGTCACCGGTCACCTGCTCGTAGGTTTCCTCCTGTACATAACCCTGATTCGGCTCATAGCCTCCGTCCTGTACATAGCCCTGATTCGGGTCATAACTTCCATCCTGTGCATAGCCCTGGTTCGGGTCATAACTTCCGCCCTGTGCATAGCCCTGATTCGGGTCGTAACTTCCGTCTTGCACATAGCCCTGATTCGGATCATAAGTTTCGTTCTGTCCATAACCGGGATCCTGCGCATAATTCTGAGAATACTGCTGCGTACCGGGCGCGTCAAAACGATGATCGTATTTTTCCTGCTGTTCCGGTGTTAGCGGCTGATGGAGCATTTTCAGCTCCATTGCCTTGATAACGTATTTGCCCTCGCCAAACCAAAGGATCAGCTCATCACATTCCTCTACACATCTGGCAGCAAGTCCTACTCTGTGATATAGATAAGCCAACTCATATGCCCATTTTTCTCTGTAATCTCTCTTTTTCAGTTCTTCCAGAACAGCAATGCGCTCTTCCAGACTGACATCCTGCGCCTCATATAATTTGTACTGCAAAATATATCTGCCGGGATCCTTTGGCGCTACCTGCACAAACTCTTTGTAATACTCGATAGCCTGTACATACTCTTCCATTTTAATGGAAAGTTCGCACAGAGAATAGCAGATCGTCCTTCCTCCCGGGCGGCGTTCATATGCCAGAAGCAGCATATCTCTGGCATCCTCGTATCTTCGATTGATCTTGTAAAGGTCACTGATAGTGCACAGCATCATAACACTTTTGACTCTGCGCCAGTCAATGGTATCCGCAATCTCCGCAGCCTGCGCATACTCCCCACGGCTGATCAAGTCTTTGATTTCTTCCGCTCTTAATTTATATTCACTCTTATCCAAGGTATTTCGCTCCCTTAACCTTTTCTTATCCTAAGCTTCTCATTTCCCCGGGTACACTACCCCACTTTTTTCTTATTCAGTGTACCATAGTACCCATTGATATGTCAAAATCAAACTGGGCAAAATGTGTGGAAATCTCCCCTTCGGAATACTACCCACGAAAGTGGGATGACTTCTTGGGCTTTTGACGTTTTTTCGCCTGTCGGATTGCTTCTTTGCGTCGGTTACGAAGGTCCTGATCCACCGAACGATACCGGGATCTGGAACGATTTCTTCTGCGGTTAAATCTCCAGGTCAGGCGGGTACTGCGGTGGGCAAAATGATAATTCTTGAAAAACGTACGTAATAACAGTGCAAGGAAGATCAATACCGCAATTCCCACGATACAGAAAAATACTTTTACCACATTAATGAAAATAACCGCAGGACCGCCGGAAGTGCTGTTTTCCTCCTCCGGGGATGTCTCCTGTGCAACCGTTGGAATTCCACCATTGTTTCCGGTGTTATCTCCTGCTGTTTCGGTTGTCTCTGTATTGTCTGCCTCTGTGGTCGTTGTGCCTGACTGCGTTTCATCGGTTGCACCGCTTTCCTCTGCAGACTCCGTGGTCTCTGCCGTATTTTCCCGGAAGACACTACTGCCCTTTTCCGCTGCCGTAAAGTCCAGGGATGCCTTTCCCAGTACCACATCATTGTAAGTATAAGTGATCACAGCCACCTGTCCTGGTTCTGTATTATCATAGGAAATACTGGACACCGCATCCTGAAAGGTGATGGTGTTCGGCAAAGTGATGCTGTCCGTCTGGTTCAGTTCCAGAATCGGTTTGGAGTTGCCGAAAATATCATTCCCACTGTAAAAAGATCCTACATTCTCGATATTATACTTGGTCTCTGTCTGAGAAATGTTCACTCTCTGAAAATTGCTGAAACCATAATCAAACAGAGTGATTGTATCTTCATAGTAATTCGGATTTTCGTCTTTCATGACCACACAGATCAGCTTCATGCCGTCTTTTTCCGCACAGGACACCAGTGTACTGCGGGCAACATCGGTGTAACCGGTCTTACAGCCTACCAGATACGGATATGCATATTTACCGCCGGGGATCAGTTCCATCTTGTTGACTTCCATAATATCATCTGGCTGGCGTTCCGACGGCAAAATGTGCAGCATATGTGTCATTGTCATTTTACACAGCGCTTCGTTGGCAAAAAAAGCTCTTCCGATCATCGCCAGATCATAGGCACTGGTGTAATGATCCTCATTGGGAAGTCCGTTGGGATTGACGAAATTGGAATCAACACACCCCAGTTCCTTGGCTCTTTCATTCATGATCGGTGCAAAGTCCTGCCAGGTCGTTCCGGAAATATGCTCTGCTACCGCGAAAGAAACTTCATTGGCGGAGCGGATCAGAATGGCATTCAGACATTCCTCCATGGTCAGCTGCTCGCCGGGGTCAATAGCGATATGGTTGCTTCCGGGATCAATATCGTGTACCGCATCATAGGAGAAATCCACGATCTCATCCATGCTGCAGCGCTCGGATGCGATCAATGTTGTCAGAATTTTGGTGGTACTGGCAGGGTATTCCTGCTGATGGATATTTTTGGCATAAAGGATCGCTCCGGTATCCGCATCCATCAAAATGGCGGATTCTGCGCTGACTACCGGTCCCGTAGGCCAGTTTGCCACTTCATTGGACTGAATGGCCAGTGCCTGATTGTGGGCGATGTTCTCTTCTTTGATCGTTGCAGCAGAGACACTAAGCCCCTGAGATGCAAAAAGGCAGAGAGCGCTGATTCCCATCACTGCCCTGGTTAAAAAACTTCTATATGAAAAATGCCTGAAAAACTGCATGTATAAATCCTTCCTGATATCTTCAAAATAAAATGGTGTATGATAATGCGCATTCTTTATCATACACCATTTTACCTAAAAACCAAAGTCTTATCTCTATTTTTTAATTCTTTTTAAGACCTTCTGCGAACGCTGTCATTCTCTATACGGAATACCGTAAATGTTCCTGTCCGTCGAAGTCTTTCCACACAAAATTTTTGCCTTCCCAGATCATGTATCCGTGCCAGCTTTCTTCCTTGGAAATCGACACGGACCCCGGATTCATGCAGATATACTGCTCTGTCTCATGAACAACGCATTTCGGCACATGAGTATGACCGTGCAGTAAAATATCTCCGGAATGCAATGGCGGCAGTTTCTGCTCATTATAGATATGTCCATGGGTGGCATAGATTGCCTGCGTCCCTTCCGCAAGTACACAATAATCACTCAGCACCGGAAATTCCAGCACCATCTGATCCACCTCCGTATCGCAATTACCGCGTACACAGTAGATATCATTTTTCCGCTCGTTCAATAAAGCGATCACTTCCTTGGGCGCATAATCTCTGGGCAGATCATTTCTGGGGCCGTGGTATAAAATATCCCCCAGTAAAAGCAGCCTGTCGGCCCCTTCCTCCGTATATGCTTCCAACAGTTTTCGACAGTAATATGCCGATCCGTGAATATCCGATGCAATCATCCATTTCATAAATTTTCTCCTCCTACTGCCAGTATAATCCCCCGGCCTGTGACTTGACAACCTTTCTCAGATAAAGTACATTGACAATATAGATTACTATTAAGAAAGGCTGAGATTACCATGAGGTTACGAAATATTACCGGTTCCCGGGAAGTTATTGCGGAAAGTCCCTATGTCGTACCGGAAGATACCCTGGAAGCATGCCCCGGAACCTGGCATGAGATTTTCGGAAACGATCATCCGATCCATATTGAGATCGGTATGGGAAAAGGACGTTTCCTAAATACCCTTGCAAAGCAGAATCCGCAGATTAATTATGTGGGAATTGAAAAATATTCCAGCGTATTGCTCCGCGCGATCCAGAAAATGGAAGAGGACGAGCTTTCCAACCTGAAATTCATCCGTATGGATGCAGAAGACATCGATAAGGTATTCGGAAAAGGTGAAGTGGACCGCATTTATCTGAATTTCTCCGATCCCTGGCCCAAGGACCGTCATGCGAAGAGAAGACTTCCTTCGAGACAGTTTCTGGCCCGCTATGATGTGATCCTGAAAAAAGAGGGTACGCTGGAATTCAAGACAGACAACCGCCCGTTGTTTGATTTTGCAATAGAGGAACTGGAGCCCGCCGGATGGAAAGCGCAGGTGATCACCTACGATCTGCATAACGATGCCGCGCTGATGGAGGGGAACGTCATGACCGAATACGAGGAAAAGTTTTCCTCCGTTGGCAATCCCATCTGCAAATATATTATTTACAGATAAGGCCCCGAATATAGAATCTTATTTTTGAGATACTATCAACAACAGATAACAGAAAGGAAGGATACTTATGGAATATACGTTTACCGTTGCTAATTTTGAGGAAGAAGTTCTGAACTCCCCTCTGCCCGTTCTGGTAGATTTCTACGCAGACTGGTGCAATCCCTGCAAGATGATGGCTCCTACCGTGGCAAAGCTGGCAGAAGCTTACGAGGGAAAAGTAAAGGTCGGCAAGATCAATGTGGATGAGAACATGACCATCGCCCAGAAGTACCGCGTGGCAAGCATTCCGAATTTTGTGATCTTCAGAGACGGACAACCCGTGGCCAACTTCGTCGGCGCCATGTCCGAAGCAGACTTCCGTGAGAAGCTGGAGCAGGTGATTCTGTAAAAATCAGTTTTTTAAACCCGGGTACGGTGAGCGGATGCCTCTGCCGTATCCGGGTTTTTGATTTTTTACAGATATTTTCCCGTAATGCTGTCGGCATTTGCCCTGATCTGCTCCGGAGTTCCCACAGCGACAACTCTGCCGCCGTCTTCTCCGCCGCCGGGTCCCATATCAATGATATAATCGGCATTGCGTATCACATCCAGATCATGTTCAATGACAAGTACCGTTGCCCCATTGTCTATCAGCGCCTGAAATACCTGCAATAAAGTCTGTACATCTAACGGATGCAGTCCGATCGTCGGCTCATCAAATACGAATACAGAATCCGACTGTCCTCTGCCCATTTCGCTGGCAAGCTTCAACCGCTGGGCCTCTCCACCGGAGAGGCTTGGTGTCTCTTCTCCTAATGTTAAATATCCCAGTCCCAGATTTTTCAGGACTTCCAGCCGCTGATGGACCACTTTCCATTCTTGTGTTGCCTGCAGCGCCGTCGTGACATCCATCTCCATCATCTGGGGCAGGGAATAACGCATCCCCTGTTTGTTCTCATAACAAATCTCCCAGGCTTCTCTGGTATAGCGGGAGCCGCCGCACTCCGGGCAGGGCACATCCACATCCGGCAGGAACTGTACGTCCAGACTGATCTGTCCGGTACCGTCGCAGACCAGGCATCTTAGTTTTCCGGTATTGTAAGAAAAATCTCCCGCCTTATATTTCTTATTTTTCGCATCCGCGGTTTTTGCATAAATTTTCCGCAGTTCGTCATGCACATTGGCATAAGTGGCTACCGTGGACCGCACATTGATGCCGATGGGGGATGCATCGATCAGTTTTACATGGGCGACGCCCTCTGCGGTAATGCTTTTTACATGTGCTGGGAAATGTTCGCCGTTTAATTTCGCTTCCAGTCCGGGGATCAGGCTTTCCAGTACCATGGTGGTCTTCCCGGATCCTGAGACACCGGTGACTACCGTGAGCCGTCCTTTGGGAATGTCGATCTCCAGAGATTTTACCGTGTGGATCGCATCCGTAGACAGATGGAGCTTTCCCAGTGCAAATATGTCCTCCCGGGCGATGGGTTTGCGAATACGCATATTCGCTGTTCCGGCCAGAAACGGCCCGATCATGGACTCTTTCTGTGCGATCACCTGTGGAATACTGCCCTGTGTGATCACATAACCGCCTCCGGCACCGGCTTCCGGTCCCATCTCGATCAGCCAGTCCGCTTCGGATAATATCTGAGTATCATGATCTACCAAAATGATGGAATTGCCATCAGCAATTAGATCATGCATCACGGCATTCAGTCCCACGATATTCGAAGGATGCAGACCGATGGAGGGCTCGTCCAGCACATAGAGTACCCCGGTGGTACGGTTTCGCACCGCCCGGGCCAGCTGCATCCGCTGTCTTTCCCCGGTGGACAGGGAGGCTGCCGCACGGTCCAGAGACAAATAAGAAAGTCCCAGATCCATCAGCCTTTTCGCCACAGTCTGGAAAGATTCACAGATCTGTCTCTTATACACATCTCCGAGCCCACGAG
>ENA-OZRN01000548-OZRN01000548.1-human-gut-metagenome-genome-assembly--contig:-NODE-548-length-13634-cov-7.514545_pt1 | contig 13634 bp, 14 predicted proteins | sample MGYA00243270_ERZ653947 | MGnify/ENA primary metagenome ERZ653947 (study PRJEB26926, sample SAMN06164695) | human gut metagenome | biome: ENVO:00009003; feature: ENVO:2100002; material: ENVO:00002003...
CGAGATCATGCCTAGTCTCGTGGGCTCGGAGATGTGTATAAGAGACAGCCTTCATGTAGAGTAATGTAGTCTTTATTTTCAAGTAAGCAATGTTATGGTATACTAAAAAGAGAGCCTATGATTTTGAAACAAAATGGTATATGGGGTGAGATTATGTATGAAAACGTTGAGTACGACCAGCATTTTATAGGTGAGTTTGATGTGGAAGGCGATTCATTTAATGGTGAGTTAATATTCAACAAGAAAAATGGTGGCATCCTTATTCATTTAACAAAAGACGTAACCATCGAATCTGCATTCCGTTATCATTATGGAAAAGTAGCGGTTATAATCGGAAAATTAAATGCTGGGATTGTTGTAACTTTGTTTAATAACAGATGTGTTAAAAACCACACCAATAATTTCAAACTGCTCACTCTAAACTTCGTTTCGGATTATTTTGTTTGGTCAGATAAAGAACGAAGGGATACATTGTATAATAAAATGGTTTCAATTTTGGGAAATGCTTACAAATGGAGTGGTTTTTCTGCTTTTGAAAGTGTTCCAGGAGGGGTAAAAATAGTCGATACGCTTCCCCAAAAAACTTACAATTGGTTTGGCGTAAAAATAACATTCTCACCATGTTTAAACAACTACATTCTCCTTCCATTCAAAGAAGAAGAAACAAAAATCATTCAAAGACTTTCCGTTACAATAGAAAGTTCATGCAAAATGCCACTAGATGAATTTATAAAAATAAGAAATAGAGTCACGTCTCTTATCTCCTTCGCGATTAAAGACAATGTGAATGTTGATGATGAATATTTAATTGATTTTGATGACTCTTACACAATCGGATTAAAAGAAGCGGGGTATACTGAATATTCCAAACACTATCTGTTCACATCTTCGCCGATACTCGACACTTTTTCTACATATATCCATGAATATAATTTTCGAATGAATCAGCTTCCAGAAGACGATACATTAAATGTCAAGCTAGATAAATTAAAACCGATATTCAATTTGTACCTTTCGCTATTCAAATATCCATATATGCCGCATGAAATGGTGTTTCTTAATATTGCACAAGCCTTGGAAACCTTTCATGCCCGTTTCTTTTATGATGATGATAAGGATCAATTTGTGAAATCGGTTCATCAGCGATTCGGTTCCTTGCCAAACTTTGAAACATACAAAAAGTTATTACTAAGCAATGCACAGAAAAAAAGCAAGCATATTATTTTGGTATCAAGGTTAAACGATTTATTTATTGGAACCAATGATGGGCTTTTTGCAGAATATTACCTAAAAACCAACTATGCTCAGAAGATCACAGATACACGACACTATTATACGCACTATGGGGAAGCAAGAGAAGCAGCCGCGTTAAAGGGGAACGATCTTTTGCAAGCAACCTACATTTTAAGGCTGCTGTTAGAATATCACGTTTGCTTGATATTGGGAATTAACAATACAGCGAAAATCGCGCATTCACTTCAGGCTCAATCTAATAGTCAAAAAAACTGTAATTAACGATATAGTTTTTCTATAGTTCAATATTTTCAAAAACAAAAAGAACCTTAGCCTGCTATTTTATAGACTAAGGTTCTTTTTATATGTTCTATCCTGACGAAACTACCGTTACTATCTTTATTAAAATTCTATCTCGTCTATAACGCTTGACACATGATTCATGTGCTCAGCTTTTTGTTGGGCCTTTCGTTCTCGTTCTTGCTGCTTTAATGCAATATATCGCAGTTCTCGTTTATTAGCTTCGTTAACACAAAGCTTTAGAGTATCTCGATGAAACTCTTTAACTTCATCAATGGTTGTTCCATCAAGTATAATACGGTTTCCTATAACAGAAGCAATGCCCGGTCTATGCATGGATGTAAAACGTGGCGGTTCTTCCCATTCTTCTAAGAAGAATTTTATCCACTCGGAACTTGGCGTTCTTGACAACTGAAATGGAATTGCGTACAAAGCACTGCCTCTGGTGCCATCCATTCTTGGTGTTGTTATTCCATCTTCAATGATTTTCACAATGCGAATGGGGCTGTTTTCATCACCAGAACGATAGAAGTTGCCAACAGAGGCTGGCTTTTTTCCAACAGGAGGTTTTCGTTTCTTTCCAAAAATTGTTTCCAATAATTTACTGTACTCAAGTTCAGAAAATGGCTCATCAGAAAGATCAATGGCAAATTTTCCCGCACAAAATGTGGGCATTGCCGTTAAATGATCACCTTTACGAATCACTGGAATGAATTTACGCTCATTATGCTTTTGAAATAATTCATCAGAGATAATGTGTCCTTCGTATCCCGCTCCACCCATTCGACGATCTGCTTTTTGTTTGTACAATGGGGTGCAAATAATTAAAACAAAATCGGCAGCTGTGATAGACTGCTCCATGAATTGTGGCAGCCGATCACCAGAAGATACATCGTATTGATCGACAGTCACATCAACTCCGTCAGAAAGTAATCTGTCTGAAAATTTTCTCACCCATTCCTTGTGTTGTTCATTATCCCATGAATACGTGATGAAAATTTTAGGGACGTCGCTCATGAAAGCCTCCTCATGTCACATTATTCTAAATATTGTGGAATTCAAAAAGCAACTCCACATTTTGTTGTGTTTTTATCAGCATATCACTTTTGCGTTGAAATGTCAAATCATCTTCTGACGCAAAAAATGCACCCGCTCCAATGAACGGGTGCATAGCGGATAACTTGCTTCAATGCCGCCTCCAGCTGCTGCGCTGCAAGATAAGAGTGTTCGGTCTTCGAGAGTGAACTGTAATTGGCATCAAACCATTTTTCGATGTTTTCATGCGTGATTTCAGATTCTTCATTGAGAATAGCGGCTTCAATGGTTGAGGTCTTGATAAAATGGGATGTGCAGGAAACGTACATATTACGGTATTTGCTGCACTGCCATGAAGAATCCGAATCATACACCACATCAAAATCCCGGTGTTTGGATTCGGGGCTGGAAAAGCTCATTCGGGAGCCACAGTCAGCGCAGAATACCATCCCGGCTAAACGGTGCGAGTATGTTCCGTTCGGAAGTTTTTTCGGATTCCTCTTGCGCAACCTCTGTGCTTTATCCCATGTTTCTTGGTCGATGATAGCCTCATGAGTGTTTTTGAATATGATCCTTTCTTCCGGGGTTGCAGCACGGCGCTTTTTCAACTTGAAGTTCTCACGGATACTTTTACATAGCACTGTATGGCCGAGGTATTCCTGCCGGTCAAGAATATACGTTAAGGTGGTCGTATTCCACCGATAGGGGTCGTGGTACGAATGGTGCCGAGCAGATTCAGGATGATACCGTTCTTCATATGCAGACGGAATCAGCACTTTTTCGTCCGAAAGCGTCTGGCCGATTTGTGCAAGACTGGCACCGCTGGCTGCCATATCGAAGATCCTGCGGACAACGGCAGCGGCCTCCGCATCTATATGAAGGGTTTGCTTATCACCGGGAACCCGCTTATAACCGTAGGGAATACTGCCGCTACACCGTTTGCCATCCTGCATCCGTGATTTGAAAACGGCACGGATTTTATTGCTGGTATCCTTGGCGTACCACTCATTCATGATGTTCAGGAACGGAGTAAAGTCATTGTCCGTGGGATTGGCACTGTCAACATTATTGTTGATAGCGATGAACCGAACGCCCTTGGAAGGAAACTGAATTTCTGTGTAAAATCCAACTTCCAGATAATTGCGTCCGAAACGGCTCATGTCCTTTACAATGACAGTTGCAATGTGCCCGGCTTCAATTTCGGCAATCATGGACTGGAAGCCGGGACGGTTGAAATTCGTTCCGCTGTATCCATCGTCCGTAAAATGCTGGATGTTGTTAAAGCCGTTTTTGCGAGCGTAATCTTCCAGATACTTTTTCTGATTCAGAATGCTGTTAGATTCACCTTGCAGCTCATCATCTCTGGAAAGCCTTTCGTACAGTGCCGTGATTTTTCCTTGGTTGGATTTTGCCATAGTTTCACCTTCTTTTATTTTTAGTGGGAATACGATATGTAACAAAGATACGATACTTTTCTGATTTTGTAAACGCATCTTTGCTTTATCCTCGATAATTATAACCCTTCGGGTCTGTTACCACATAGGAACTATGGCATTGCAAAAGGTTGGGTTTAAGCCAAAATCGGGTCTTGCCGCTGCCGGAGCCGCCCACCACCAGCACATTTTTGTTCCGGGCGTTCTTGGGGTCCGGCGGACGATTGCTCATCATCAGCCGTTCCGTTTTGGTCAGGATGATGTTGTCGGCAAACTTGGGAGCCATAAACGGCTCAATGTCCTTGGGTGTACCCCATGAAGCGTTTTGTCAAGTGCTTTTTTGAGTTATTGACGCAAATTATCGTGAAAGTGCGAAAGTGCAAAGTGCAAAGGGTCTGCGTTTTGCACTTTCAGCTTGCGGGTTCGGGCGGCTGCTTCTTCTTGAGGAAGTTGTACCATTGACCGCCGACACGCTTTGCGCCTAAAATGCCGCCCATATCGCGCTTGGCGTTCTGTACCGTCCTCTCGGATATTCCGGCTTCGGCTGCGGCTTTTACAATGTCCTCGCTGGCAAGCTCTTTCCCGTCTGCCAACAGGTCAAGTATCAGCCTTTCAGCCTGTTCGGTTTTGGTGGCGTTGTTGCCGCCCGCGCCGGACAGCAGTTCGTCGGCGGTGATGTCGTATTCGCCTATCCACGAAAAGCCCGTTTCCGGGTCAAGGCAAAAGGCAACGGGCTTGCCCTCCGGCGCAAGGGAAGATTTGTCATGGACGATAACGCGCACATTCGGTTCTCGCTTCACGCGCCCGATCAGCAGGACGCTCCTTGCTGCGGCGCGGAAGTCGATAGAACCTAAGCCCCGGTATGCGCTCTGCCCTCCGGCAGCTTTGTTGAGATGTCCGATAAGGATAACGGCGCACCCGGTACGCTCGGCAACATCGGCAAGGCGGCGGAACATGGGGCGCACTTCGTTTGCCCGGTTCATGTCGGTTTTTTCGCCCATGTACGCCTGTATGGGGTCAAGGATAATCAGCCGCGCCCCGTTCTGCGTGATTGCCTTTTCTATGCGCTCGTCAGATAGGGTAAGCTCCCGTTTGGCTTCATCTATCACAAGTACGCGGTCAAGGTCTGCTTCGGCTTCCATAAGGCGGGGTTTGATGGTATCGCCTAAACCGTCCTCGGCGGTCTGGTAAATCACTTGGAATGGCGGCAAGGATTTCATTCTCGGCAGCGTTCCCCCGGTGGTGCAGGCGGCGGCAAGGCGTAGGGCAAAGGTGGTCTTGCCCTCGCCGGGATTGCCTTGCACAATGGTTACTTTCCCAAAGGGAATATACGGCTCCCATAGCCATTCAACGGTTTGCGTGTCAACCTCGCTCATGCGGATAATCTCAACGGTTTCTTCCTGCGGCGGCTCTTTCAAGCCGTAAATCGCTTCCCGGATATACTTCCCGTCCGCGATTTCTGCCCGGTGCTGCAATACCTCGTTCCAGTCCTTGTAAAGCGGCACAAGGCGGTGAACGGTCAAGCCCTCCGGCACAAACTCCGCAAGGCGGCTGCAAGCGCCGCTTCCGGCTTGGTCGCTGTCAAGGCAGAGGTACACGGTCTTGATGTTCGGACGGTCAGAGAGGAAACGCAGCAGGGCTTTTTCTCCCACGCCGCCCAGTGCAAGGTAGCTTTGTTTCTGCCATTCCTTTTTGAACAGGCAGAGGAAAGATAAGAGGTCTATCGGGGCTTCAAAGACAAACAACCTTTCGCCCTCGCCACGGTAGCAGAAATTAAAGGCTTTGTCGCTGCCTTTCACATCAAGCCGGAAGCTCCCGGCTGTGCCGCGCTGGTGGGCGTAGCGTGGTACTCCGTCCTCGTCCCTCCCCACAAATACGGCGTTGTGGTGGGTGGCTTCCTCGTAAATATCCCCGGTGGAAAAGAAAAAGCCCGACACATCTTCATCAATGCGGCGGGCTGCTGTGAGGTAGTTCCTCGCTATGCGGTTGTCGGGGTTGCGGGGTGGCAGTCGGAAGTCAGAGAGGGGCGCGGGGCTTGGTCTGTCCGGTGGTGGGACTGCGCCTTTTTCTCCTGTCAGCATTTCAACGGCTTCGGTGAAGCTCTTGCCGAAAAACTCCATGACAAAATCAACAGGAGCGCCGCCTTTGCTCTGGCTGTGGCGATACCATTTATTTCCCCGGACGGTCAGGCTGTCGTGCCGTTTCCAACGGTATTCCTGTCCGGCGCGGGTAAGCTGCTCGCCCTGTGATTGCAGGAAAGAAACAAGGTCGGCTTGGTTGGCGCGGTCTATTTGTTCTTGGGTGTAATACATGGTTAATACCTCTCTTTCTGTGGTTGAATTGTTCATAGTTTTGAAGTAAAATAAAGTCAACAAATTTTAATTTGACAAAGGAGTGTGATTGTATGAAAAGGCAACTGCAAGGTATAGCATTGATTTTAGTTAGTATCCTGCTGATGTTAGGATATGGCAATGTGGCTTTTTTTGATTTAAGTTTCAAATGGGCTTTAATCTTTTCAGTTATCGGCATTACTGGCGTTATAATGACATTTTTACCCGATAAGAAGTGAACACATTCCTTTGTCGGATGGGAATAGAGGACGGACAGGCAAATCAGCTTGCCCGTCCTTTTCTTTATCGCTCCTGTTCGTGCCGCTTGGTGCGGCTCTGCGTCTGCTCCGGTTGGTCGGCGCGGAGTGCAATATCCACGCACCTGCGGATTTTTTGAAGCTCGGCAACCTCGGCGCGGGTCTCTTTCAGTTTGGTATAATCGCTGTCCCTCTGTGTTTTGAGGTCAGCATATTCCTGTTCCCATTCCGCAATAGGCAAGGTCTTTGTTCCTTTCGGCAGATTTGCATGGAGATAGCGGCTTGCTGCGTTCCATAGGGTCAGCTCGGCGCGGTGGGCTTCCTCGTACTTGTCGCGCTTGTTTGTCCAGCCGTTTTGCAGCTTTTTCAGCTCATCGTGAATGGGCTTGTACTCTGTATAGTTCTTCCCGTATTCAATTAGCTTTTGCAGCTTCTTCATGCGTTCCTCGGCGGTTTTCATTCCCTCCCGGATGGAAAAGGCTTTATCGCTGACAGAGGAAAGAGAAGCGTCCAGCTCGTCAAGGGTCGAGATACTATGCTCGGAGAGATAGTTGACCGCTGCCGCTATGGTTTTCAATTCATCGGTTGCGTGCTGCTGTTGCCAACTCTGCGAATACTTCCGGCTCTTTTCTCTCTGAACGCTCAAATACTTCATCAACAGATTTGCAAGGTTGGGAGATTGCGGCGGCTGCTTCGGGGCGGTTTCCCGCGCTTTGAACAGGTCGGCAATCCACTCTTTGAGCTTCCCAATCTGCGCCCGGATTTCCCGGATAAGGCGGTTTGCCTTTTGAATATTTCGGTTCAGTTCGCCTTTCTCGGTGGCGATACCTTTCTTCTCCATCTGGCAAGCCGCCACGCCCATGTGGACGGTGGGTATCTCGTCTATGCCGCGCTCGGCGTTGCTGCGGTGGTCGATGCGCTCCGGGCTTCCGTTCCTCTCCAAAAAGTCGTTGGTAAAGTCAGCCCATGCCTTGCGCCACAAGAGAGTGTTGTCCTTGTCGTTCCAGCCTGTAAGGTCAACCTTGTGCGTCTTATATCTGCCGCTTGGCAAGTGGATACGCTCGCCGTTTTCGTCAAGGTCATATTCCTTTTTGGATTTCGCCGCCCATGCTCCGCGCTCGTCAAGGGGGCGCATGGTAAGCATAATATGACAATGGGGGTTGCCGCTGTTGGTGTCGTGGATAACAAAATCCACACACATTCCTCTGGAAACAAATTGAGAGGAACAGTATTCCCGGACAAGCCGGATCTGTTCCTCTCTGGATAATTCTATGGGGAGCGCCGCGTCAATCTCTCTGGCAAGCTGGGCGTTCCCGGCTTTCTCGTAAAGCTCCACGCTGTTCCACAAGGTTGAACGGTCAGAGAAAGAGGGCGGGGCATGGGGCGGCAGCATGATTTCTGTATGGACAACGCCGCCTTTGCGGGTGTAGTCGTGGGTCATTCCGTCCCATTCGTTTGTCAGCTTTTCGCCGCTTCGGTAGGCGGCTGCGGCAACGGCTGATTTGCCTTTTCCTCGGCTCACAATGCCGATGTTCCAATGGTAAATGGCTATGGGTATCACCTCCCTGATAGGATAATAAACCCCTCAAAAATGGTACAGACGCCAACGGCGGGTGTACTGTTTTTGTGGGTGTGCAGGGATAGCCGCGAAGCGGCGCAAGGGGTGCAGCCCCTTGTTGCGGCAAAGCCGCCATATCGGAGCGCGGGGAAATCTCCCTGTGCGGAGATAAAGCCCTCGGCAGAGCGCACACGCCCGCAAGGGTGTATAAGTGCGCCCTTAGTGCCTAAGGGATTTTCAGCTTGTCGCTCCCTCGGCTCGTTTTTTCAGATATTCCCGCGCTGGTTCACTCGTCAAGGCAAGCCTAAGAAGTGCTGCGGCTTCCTCGTCGGTCATGTTCTTTGCTTCCGGCACAATGCTTTCAAAGACTGCGCCCCGGACGATAAGGCGGTGGCTGCGCGTTCTGCGTTCCTCTTTGGATAGCTTTTGACGCAACATCTTTTCCCGGTTCTCAAACTGCCGGATTTTCTTCTTTCCGTCCTCAATCTCGGCTTGCAGTTCTTCGCGGGTTTTCTCTCTTGGCTTTGTCATAGTTGGTCGCTCCTTTCTGCTCATGGCTAAAAGAAAAGAGCAGCCGTTTTCTGTACGAAAATAGCTGCCCTCAATAGGTGGTTTACAATTTTAGAATGTCAGTATCTTAACTTACATCCAGTATATCTTTGCTCCAGAAATTTGAATTTTTGAATCCGCAGGAAGTCTTAACAAGTGTACAATATTCAGATAGTCAACATACCCAGCCCCCACATGAACAAGGCTGAAAACACAGAGAACAGTGCTTGCAAAAGCATAAGTGCGTGGAACAATCATATATGCAATTAGCGGAACAACACCTAAAATTAGGGATGGAAGCATATTAACCACGATAAACCTATTTCTTGTCATCGATGATGTACATGTCGTTCCAAGTCCCTGCGTCGTGTAGAACATAATGACTTCACTACCCGCTGGAAAACTTACGGCATGGATGAGTTCATGAACCGGGAAGAAAAGTAACGCAATCACAAGACCTATCATCCAATCAACTCTTGAAAATGCGACCCCTCCAAGATAAGTTTTTTTGATATAAACACAACAAGCAAACAAAAGAACAATCGGAATAAGTATGATTGCAGACTTGCTTGTTACTTCCGGCAGTTCTTTTGCACCAGTTCCGACATCAACAGTAGGAAGATTATTGCCGTCATACTTTCCAATCCATTTAATCTTCATTGTCATTCTCCTCACTTAACGGAACGAAGTGATGAAACATTCTCGGTCGGACAGTTTTTCTCTGCCGACCGGGAATACAGTTCCGCAGGACGCGCGATACTCCCGATGGGAGAGTGTGGAAGGCACCTTTAGTTCCTAAAGGGATTTTCGTTTCTCGTCAACAAAACGCTATTACAGGATTTTTGCCTTGGACGGCTTCTCGGAATTATACATCACCTGCACATTGCTTCCCACCTTTGGAACAGGTTTTCCAGCGCTAATCCATTTTCTTTTTCTGTAAGCCTTTCCGTCAACGGTGTATTCAATCTTGATGATGTAGGGAAATTCTGCCCCATCCAGTGCGTGCATTCTTATAGGTTTTCTGTTGACTTTCAACCACCATTGCTTTGTTGTGGCAACCACAGTTCCTGCTGTTTGCTTATCCATAAAATATCCTCCTTTTGCTCATTTAGAAAAAGAATAGTTCTTCAATTTTTTGCCCAAGGCTATACACAAATGCTATCAGTTTATTCATGTTGAAGTATCCTTCCGCGGCTCAAAAAATACTTATAACTCTCCAATATGATTATATCATGCAAAGCACGAACTTTTCAATTACTGTCTCCATAAAAATGTGTAATTTTTCTATGAACGCCGCACTTTTTCGCCGCTTCGCTTGCCGCCCTGCGCCGTTCTTCGCTGTATGGGGCGGTCAGACGGAAAGAGAAGCGGCCTTTCTCAATATCAAACTCCATGCAGCCCGTGTCCGGGTCTGCGTCGGTCTGGCGGCACTGGTCGGGGTGCTGTCCGGCGTAGGCGGCAAGCCGCTTCTTTAAGTCAGTGTTGTGGGTGCGAATATGGATCAGCGGGTCTTTCTCGTCAAACCAAATATCGGTGGTCTTTTCCTGCTTCGTAAGCCCTGTTCTCATAAACTCTCCTTTCTGCGCCCCTGTTACGCAATAGGGGCATTTTTCGGGTGTTTTTCCCGGCTCTTGACTTGGGGAAAATGAGGATTTTCAAATAGAAACCGCCCGGACAGGGAGTGTATCGTCGGGGCGGCTGTTATCGCAAGATTTCTGTTTTTTCCGGCTCTTGACCGTCAGACGCGGATAAACGCGAACTGTCGGCAAGCACCAGTTTGAGCAGCTTGTCGCGGAATGTTTCTGTGCTGCTATGATTGAAAAACAACTCCGCAACAATAGTCTGCCCGTTCCTCTGGGTCGTGATGATACTGTCGGGGGTCTGTTCTGCCATAGGCGGCTCCTTTCTCCGGGCGCAAAAGAGGGATTTCCCGTAGTTCGGAAAATCCCTCTTGGTTGACGGTTATTCTGTTTTACTGTGCGGGCTGTGCGGCGGCTGCCTGCGCCTTTCTCTTTGCCCGGTATTCCCGCGCTTTCATGCGATCATACTCCCGCTGCTTTTCAAGGTTTCGCGCCCGGTACTCCCTTGAATACTGCCGGTGGTAGGCGCGGCTCTTTTCCTTTTTGGCTTCTTCGATTTCCTCCCGCATTTGCCGGATTTCCTGCTCGGTCGGTTCTGCAAGCTGTGTCACTTCATTCTCAAACTTGCCGATATAATTGAAATATATGCTGATGTGCTGGATTGCGTATCTCGCCCTTTTCTGGTCGCGCTCATGCACTTCAATCCGGCTGATAAACTCGTTGAGAATGGCGGGGGTCAGGTCGGTAAAGGCGGCATGGCGTTCCGTCAGCTTCAAAAACTTCTGCGCCCGTCCTCCCGCGTTCTCGTAAGCGGATAGCTGCTCTTGGAGCGTGGCAAGCTCCGCTTTCAGCGCGTAGTATTCTTCCGAATACTTCTGCGACATCTGCTCATAGCGGTCTTGTGAGATCGTGCCGAGGGCGTTGTCCTCATAGAGCTTGTTCAGCACCTTGTCAATCTGTTCAAGGCGCGTCGTGATTTGCGGAATACGCTTCTGCTGCTTCTTGGTCTGGTCGGTCTGCTGCATGGCAAGGTTCTTTTTCACTAATGCTTCAAACTCCGCCCGGTTGCTGATAGAATAGTCCTCGATTTTCTTCAGCACTTCCGCGATGGTCTGCATGAGCAAGTCCGCGTCCATGATGTGCGGGGAATGGCATTTGGGGTTCTTGGCTTTTCCCTTGTGGTACTCGCTGCAAAAAGCAACGTGCCGCTTGCCGCCGTTCCGGTAATCAATACGAATGTGCATTTTTGCGCCGCAGTCCTTACAGAAAAGTAAGCCGGACAGAGGGTGGATTTCCCCGTCCCCGTTGGGGCGTTTGACGGGCGCGTTTTCCAAAATACGCTGTACGGTTTCAAAATCGCTGCGGCTGATAATCGGCTCATGCACATTTTCTGTGATGTGCCACTGGCTCCGGTCTACATAGTGGTTATGTTTATCCCGGAAATGCTTTGTAGTCTTGAAGTTGACCACATCGCCGCAATACTCCTGCCGTGTGAGGATATTGGTCAAGGTGGCTTTGTTCCACTTGCAGCGGTTATCCTCGTTGAGCGTCTTATTTTTACAGGTTCCCCGCCCTCGGTCTTTCATGTAGAAAGTGGGGGTTGGGATTTGCTCCTGTGTCAGATATACGGCGATTTGGTTGCGGTTCTTCCCACCGATAAACAGACGGAAAATAAGGCGTACAACCTCGGCGGCTTCCTCGTCGATTATCCAAAAATCCTTGTTGTCCGGGTCTTTGACATAGCCGTAAGGGGCTTCGGTGACAATCGGCTTTCCACTCATGCCTTTGGTCTTAATGCCCGTTTTCACTTTCTTGCTGATGTCCTTTGCATACCACTCCGACATGATATTGATAAAGGGCGCAAACTCCAATGTGTCGGGTTTCTCGCTGTCAATGCCGTTGTTGACCGCGATAAAGCGCACATTGTTCCGTCTGAATATCTCCATCGCGTTGCCGACTTGGAGATAGTCACGCCCCCAGCGGGTAAGGTCTTTCATAATGCAGACACCGATTTTCCCGTTTTCCACATCGTCCATCATGCGGGAGTAGGCGGAACGGTCAAAAAATCTGCCGCTTTCGTCATCGTCAATGTAGTGCCGGATATTGGTTAGGTGCTGCCCTCTGGCATAGTTCTCCAAAAATATTTTTTGGTTCTGTATGCTGTTGCTCTCGCCGCCGTCCCTGTCCTCGTCGCCTACGGAAAGGCGAGAGTAAAGGGCTGTAATTTTGCTATAATCAGTCATGTGCATAACCTCCTGTGCGTCCATGTATGTGTCATTTACACTTAGAATTATGCACTCCACCGGGCAGAGCCGTACTCCATGCCGTGACGGTACTTTTTGGCGTTTTTGCCACGCAGATAGACCGCCAGCCGTAACCCTGCACCGCAGCACAAGCCCACCAGCAGATCCAGAGGGTGCAGACTGGGCAGAGGATGGCTTCCAGCTTCATCTTGTAAGCGAAAGCCCTCTCGCTTGGCAAGATGGTTTCGCGTTGAAGATTGCTGTCTACCATGAGCAAAACAGCGGCATCATCATCCATATTGCGGACAATGACCGGCAGCGTTTCCAGCCCGGCAAGTTTAGCCGCATACTGACGGCGGTGCCCGGAGATGATCTCATAGCCGTCACCGTCCGGGCGGGGGCGGGCGATCAGCGGAGAAAGCACACCGTACTGCTCCACGCTTTCCACCGTGCGCTGCATGGATTCATCGTCCAAGACCTTAAAGGGGTGGTTTTTGAAGGGAAACAGCTCTCCGATGGGAATCTGCTGCACCTGTTCCCGCTGCTGCTCCTGCCGGGATTCCTCGGTGGAGAAGATGTCATCTGCCCCTTTCAGCGACACGTTTAAGCTGCCTTTCGGCATTCGCCATCACCTCCTCGGTCAGAGATTTATAGGCTTCTGCCACCTTGCCCTTGGGGTCGTGCTGGAAAATGCTCTTGCCCACAGCACTGATTTCCGCAGCACGGACAGATCGGGGAATGGTCTGGTCAAACACTTTGATCTTGCTGCCGTAAGCACCCCGAATCAAATTGTCGATCTGCTGTCCATAGTTGGTGCGGCTGTCGGTCATGGTCAGCAGGATGCCCTCAATTTTCAATTTCGGGTTGATCTGCCGCCGGACCTTCTGCACCGTCTGCAAAAGCTGTTCCAGACCTTTCGCAGACAGGTACTGCGCCTGCACGGGAATCAGGGTGGTGTCTGCCGCTGCCAAGGCATTGACGGTCAGCATCCCAAGGGAAGGAGTGCAGTCCAGCAGAATAAAATCGTACTCCCGTTTGGCACTGTCCAGCACCTGTTTCAACATCTTTTCCCGGTTCATGCAGTTGACGAGAGACACTTCCAGCCCTGCCAGTTCG
>ENA-OZRN01000562-OZRN01000562.1-human-gut-metagenome-genome-assembly--contig:-NODE-562-length-13196-cov-11.818811_pt1 | contig 13196 bp, 8 predicted proteins | sample MGYA00243270_ERZ653947 | MGnify/ENA primary metagenome ERZ653947 (study PRJEB26926, sample SAMN06164695) | human gut metagenome | biome: ENVO:00009003; feature: ENVO:2100002; material: ENVO:00002003...
GAGATCATGCCTAGTCTCGTGGGCTCGGAGATGTGTATAAGAGACAGAAATAGAACAATTACCGGTACGGTTCGAGACGCCGTTGATGTGGTGATTGGTGCTTCTGTCACAGTAAAGGGCAACAGTTCTATCGGTACGATAACTGATATGGATGGCAAGTTCAGGATCTCAGTACCTTCTTCCGCTAGAGATTTGGTGATTAAATTTATCGGATATGATGATGCTGTAATCAGATTGGGTACACCTACTGATTATAAGGTTACGTTGAAAGAGTCTTCCGTGATGTTGGAAGAAGTAGTAGCTATTGGTTATGCCAAGGTGAAGCGTAAAGATTTGACAGGTGCTATTTCATCGGTAGGCGGTAAAGAATTAGCTAATGTACCGGTAACAACCGCGATGCAGGCGTTGCAAGGAAAAGCTGCCGGTGTAAATATCGTAACAGAGAGTGGTGCTCCAGGTGCAGGTGCCAACATTACCATTCGTGGTGGTATGTCATTGACTCAAAGTACTGAACCTCTTTATATTGTAGATGGATTTGAGATGGGAAGTGCTCTTGATAATATTGATATTAATGACATTGAAAGTATTGACGTACTGAAAGATGCTTCTTCGACAGCTATTTATGGTGCTCGCGGTTCCAATGGTATTATTTTGATTACTACTAAATCTGGTAAGAAAGGTAAGACACAAGTTTCTTACAATACCTATTTTTCTTTCGATAAGTTAGCCAAAAAATTAGATTTAATGTCTAATGTAGAAGATTTTGTGAAATACCAGTATGAGTTTGCTGAGTTGACAGGTATTACTCCTACATGGAGTGCTTTTTATGATGATGGCATGGCTACAGATGCCACAGGTTTTTATACGGGTGTATATGACCGTATACATGAGCGTTACGCTGATGCATCTTCTATTGACTGGCAGGATGAAGTATTCGGTGGATATGCCATGACGCAGAGCCATAATGTAAATATCTCTACCGGAACGGAAAAGACTCAGGTGATGTTGAGTTATAATTATAATGGACAGGATGGTCTGCTTGCCAATCATTCAGCCAATAAAAGTGCTTTCCGTGCAAAAATCAATTCAGAACTTTATAAAGGAATTCGCCTAGATGTCAACGCAATGTTTAATAACAAGAGTGTAGATGGCGGCGGCAGTTATTCTGGTATGAAGTATGTGTTACGTCAACCTATCAGCGGTGGTACTTACTTTACCCGTGACCAAATGTTGACAGAGCAGACCTATGTGGATTTTCGTGGAGCTGAGAGTTCCTATACGGCTTCTAACCCTTTGATACAGAACGAAGCTTCTACTTCCAATAAACGTTCTCGTATGTTTTCTGTAAATGCCGGTTTAGAGTTTGACTTTCTGAAACACTTTACTTACCGCATTGCCGGAAGCTACAGATGGAATAGCAGCAAATCCACTTCATTTTCCGATGAACGCTCTACCGGTTACCTGATGGACCCAGTTAATACGGGTATGACGGGAAGCATAGGAAATAGTGAATCTTATTCTTATCAGATAACGAATACTTTGAACTATAATCAGACTTTTGCAAAGAAGCATAAGGTAAATCTTTTATTGGGTCACGAAGTGAGTTATAGTGAAGATGAAAGCAATTCTATCAGCGTGAAGCAGATGCCCTATCCTAACCATGGAATTGATGATATTTCATTGGGAAATGTAGAAGAAAAGAAATCAGGTCATGGACATAGTGGAATCGTTTCTGCTTTCTTACGCGCTAACTATACATTTGATGAACGTTATTTGCTGACTGCAACTCTTCGTGCCGATGGTTCTTCTAAATTTGCCAAAGGACATCAGTGGGGAGTTTTTCCTTCAGCTTCAGTTGCATGGAGAATTTCTGAGGAAAGTTTCTGGAAAGAGAATCGTATCAATGATGTTGTCAATAGTTTGAAATTGCGTGTTGGTTATGGTACTACAGGTAACAATGGCGTGGGAAGCTTCTCTTACCGCACTAATGTTTCATTGACCTCTTACCCTATGAATAATGTAATGACTAATCCTGCTTATGTATTAGGTACGCAGTTGGGTAACCCGGAATTGAAATGGGAGACACAAGTAGCTACCAATGTTGGCCTTGATGTGTCTTTATTCAATAGCAGAGTAAATTTGACAGCAGAATGGTATAATAATCAAGCGAATGACTTGTTATTGAACTGTGTTGTTCCATCTTCTACAGGTTATTCTACACAATATCAAAATGTAGGTAAGATGCGCAACAGAGGTTGGGAAGTCACGCTGAATACAGTGAATATCCGAACTAAAAATTTCAGTTGGACAAGTGATTTGAATTTGTCTTTTAATAAATCAAAAGTAGTAGCGTTGGAGCAAGGACAGACTGAAAAGACATTCAGTGCAGGTGATTCCCGTTCAGGTATGGTTACCTACTATGCAACAGTCGGCGAAGCTTTAGGTGAAATGTACGGTTATAAATATGAAGGTATTTATACAGCGGAGGATTTCATTGAGGGAAAAGATGGTAAACTGACTTTGCGTGAAGGAATTGTGAAGCCTAAGTCGGGAACTCCTCAACCAGGTGATATTAAGTATGCAGCCGATGATGTAGACGAAGAAGGGAATCCTATATTTACTAAGAAAAATGTGAAAATCGGTAATGGAACTCCAGATTGTATCGGCGGTTTCAATAATACGTTTACTTATAAAGGTTTTGATTTAAGTGTTTTCTTGAAATTTGCCATTGGCCAGGATATCTATAATGCAAATAAACAGAGCTTAACTACTTATTCTATATTTGAGAATATTCCACAGGAATTCAGTAACTATTACCGTGTAGTAGATCCTTCTACCGGAAAACAAGCAACGCTGTCACGTATGCAGGAAATGAACCCCGATGGTTCTGCACGTATTTGGGGATTGACTAAAAATAACAAGGAATGGGGCTTCTATCCTTCTTCTTATTTTGTTGAAGACGGTTCTTACTTGCGGTTGGCTCAGATTACATTGGGGTATACCTTGCCGAAAACGTGGTTGAAGAAAGCGATGATTTCCAATGCCCGTATTTATTTTACAGCTAACAATGTGGCTACACTTACCGGATATTCAGGCTATGACCCTGAGGTGAGAGCTGCTAAGGATAACGTGGTTACTACTCCGGGATATGACAGTTCCGCATATCCCCGTTCAAGAAGTTATGTTGTTGGTCTTAATTTAACGTTTTAATTAGAAAAAGAATATGAATAGCAAAATATTTAAATGGGCTGGTTTGAAAAAGAAACTGGTTATGGTGGCAATACTCAGTTTTTCGTTGGGTATGAGCATGACATCATGCACTGATTGGCTGGAAATGGAGTCTTATACCTCTGACGATGTTGATTATATATTTGAGAATGAGACTAAAGCGGATTTGTTTGTACAAGGGTGTTACAGAGGACTTATACACAAGGAGATGTTTTATAATCTTGGTATGGGTGAAACGGTAGTGCATACGGCAGAGGATGGTTTCAGTAGTAAATACAAGGCATGTAATTATGATTTTGACCCATTGGTTCCTACCACTGTTACAACTATCTTTAAAGAGGGATACCGTATTATTGAATCAACAAATGTCGCTATCAGCCGTTTGAAGAAGATGCCCGAAACTGTGAAGCGAAATCAATTGTTAGGGGAAGCATTGGCCATTCGTGCATTCTGTTACCACAACTTGATACGTATCTATGGAGATGTACCTGCTGTATATGTTCCCCTGGAAGAAATGGATGCAAATGATGAGAACCGTTTTTATCCGAAACGTTCACCTCGTGATGGTATATATGACCAAATTGTTTCGGACTTGCAACAGGCTACAGAATGGTTACCTTGGTACGAGGAGAGCGGTTATACTTCGACCGAGCGTCTTACCAAACAAGGAGCATATGCATTGCTGGCACGTATTGCTCTTTATGCAGGAGGTTATTCATTGCGCTGGGATTTGGAGACAAATGATCCTGCAACTTTGAAAATGGCTCGTCGGGATGATGCTACACGTGTTAAGGAATTATATGAAATAGCGAATGATGCATGCTTTCAAATCAAAGAACATGGAAAGAACTCATTGGTACAGGGAAAAGACGGAATGAGTGGTTTCCAATATCTGTGGTATAATCATTGCCAGCGTAAACTTACGGAGACAGAATCTGAAATGATTTGGCAATTGGCAGAATATGGTGACAAGACCAACTCGGAATTTGGACTTTATCTGCAGCCAGGTTCTTATAATGGAACATATGGTTCACGCAAGACATTACAGTTTGTTCTGCCAACTTATTATCTTTCATTTGATAAAAAGGATACTCGTCGGGATGTAACATGTACTTCATATAGTATCTACCCCAAAGATGGCGGTAAAAAAGGACCATGGATTGATACCGGTACTACTTATTCTTCTATACTATTGGGTAAGTGTCGTATCCAATGGTGTGTGGAACCGCAAGCTGCAAGCCAAAGAAATATCAATATTCCGCTTATACGTTATTCAGATGTACTTTTGATGTATGCTGAAACGGAGAATTACTTGAATAACGGTCCTACTCCCGAGGCTGAAGCTGCCTTGAAGGAAGTACGTACCCGTGCCGGAGTGGGTGAACTGCCTATTCCAACCGATCAGCAAGGTTTTGAAGATGCGCTTGTGCAGGAACGTAAATGGGAGTTTGCCGGAGAATTTACTCTTCGTAGCGATTTAATTCGTATGGGACGTTTGGCTAAGGAGTTGAGACAGGCCAAGCAGGATATGAAAGACTTGTCCGATCGTAAGGGTGCATATGCCAATGTGCCGAAATATAGATTGTATAAATATCAGGAAGACGGTCAAAAGTACGGTGATAAGTTCCTTGCCATAGATTATATTGAACTGACAGATCCTACGGAGATAGCTACAGTAAAAAATATTCCAGAAGACGAAAAGCAGTATAGTGATTATGAAACAGAACTGATTGAAATTGTGAAGAATCATCGTTCTAATGTAACTTCGCAGGATAAATGGTATCCTAGGGCAATGTTTGAAGCTTTCAGCAGTGAATTCAATATGAAAGGACAAGCTGTTGTCGGATTTGCCAAATCTGCTAGAGGTAAGATACAAGTAGGCAAGATTATTTATCAACAGCCTACCGGTTCGGAGGAAAATGGAGGTTCTTATCCTGCTTGGATTGATAAAGGGGATGGTTCTGATGGATTATTTTATGGTTTTAAGGAGAACTTTTCTGAATTATGTCCGTTTGCTGCAAAATCTAGTGGACATCCTTTGATAGATAATCCAAATCTGACTCAATTGCCTGGCTATTGATAGCAAACTTCTCATAGACTGGAGCGTGGTTTTGTGACTGTGGCATTTATAACGCAGTTTGAGACCACGCTTTTTATTAACCTCTAATATTATTGAAAGTATGAAAATGACGAAGACTTTTCTTTTAAGTATGTTGTTGGCTTGTACTGGATGCACTGAAGAAATAAACACAAAAGAAGTATATGTCAAAGGAGATTCCGGAAAGTTTCCCGATTATGGTGAGGTGCTTGCCTTTCCTGGTGCAGAAGGTTTTGGGCGATATGCTACAGGTGGACGTGGTGGAGAAATATATCGCGTTACTAATCTTAATGATGATGGTGAAGGTTCTTTTCGAGATGCGGTGAGTAAGTCTGACCGTATTATTGTATTTGATGTGGCTGGTATCATAAACCTGAAGTCGACATTGATTTTCTCAAAAAATCTGACGATAGCCGGACAGACGGCTCCCGGTGATGGTATTGTCTTGTATGGTAATCGTGTATCGTTTACGGATGCAGATAATTTAATATGTCGTCATTTGCGTATTCGTATGGGAATTAAAGGTTCTGATGGCAAGGATGCCGCGGGAGTGGCTGATGGAGAAAATATGATATTTGATCACTTGTCTGTAACGTGGGGACGTGATGAGAATTTTTCTATAAACAGTACTACGGCACGTAACATAACTATACAGAATTCTATTATTGGACAGGGATTACAGAATCATTCTTGTGGTGGATTGATGCAAACCGATCTTGAAAATGGAATCACATTGTTTCGTAACCTTTATATTGATAACAAGACTCGTAATCCGAAAGTTAAGGGGCTGAACCAATTCGTGAATAATGTTGTATATAATTGGGGAAGTGGCGCTGCGTATAACATGAGTGGTGATTCTGAAGGTAGTTCGTTGACTTCAATTGAAAATAACTATTTTATTAAAGGTCCTGTGGTTAACTGGCAGAATGTACGTCAGGAAGATGGCAGCATAAAGGTGGAATTGGTTGATATGTCACCAACTAAGCCGTTTATCGGTGGAAATGAACGTTTTAATACTTATTGCGTTGGAAACTTTTATGATGAAGATAAGAATGGTGTTTTGAATGGGGTAGAAATACTTCCTGCAATCAATTGGGAAGAACTTTGTTCTGGTAATCCGACTTTTCTTGCTACGTGTCCGGAAATATTTCCTACTATTTCTCAGCAATCGGATGCCGAAAAAGCGTATGAATGGATTGTGAAATATGTTGGTGCAAGTCTGCCTGTGCGCGATCAGGTGGATGCTTATCTTATCAGCGAACTGACTTCATTGGGAGAAAAAGGGACTATAATCCAAAATGAACAAGATACACAACAGTTTCCTTTAGGTGGTGTAGGTGAAATAGAATCTGGAGTGAGCCTCTTAGATACTGATGGTGACGGTATGCCTGATGAGTTTGAAGACGGATATGGTTTGGATAAGAATAATCCGGACGATGCTTCACAAATGGCAGAAAACGGATATACCAATATTGAGAATTATATATTTACGCTTGATGAAAGATTAGATAAATAATTTTTTTTTATGATAAAATTATTGATGAAATACCTGCTATTTGCCGGAGTAATGGCAGTAGTAGTTGGCTGTACCGAAGAAAAAATGGAGGAAGTCTTTATAGAACAACCTAATTCTTTTCATATAAAAGTAGAAGGTGATGAAGCTTTTGCTTTGAATATTCCTTCCGGTGGAAAAATCGGTATTAATGGTAAAGAGGTACAAGTCTTGTCAAAAGGGTTGGTTAGTTTATATGAAGTGCCTGCCGAGGAAAAATATACGGTATACTATCCTTTAAGCGTACAGCTGCAAGAGGAGCGAATGAAGTTTAACATGCCCAAGGACCAGATTTACCGTACTGGCGGAGTTGATGTAGCAGCATGTCCGTATTATGCTGTTGCTGATAATGAAGGATTGGCGGATTTGAAATTGAAACCGGCATTGGGTGCGTTAAAATTGATAATACCTGCCAATCAGGAATTTGCTTCTATATCATCTGTCGTTTTGAAATCAGAATCGGATGATATAATGGCTGGATGTATAGAATTGGGTTTGGAAAGTGGTAATATTATCACTAAGGAAAATATGTCTCGTGAAGTCGTTTTAAAAGGAAATATTGATATAACTGAGAATAATGAGGCTATTATTGTTCTACCTCCGCAAACATTTACTGGGAAATTGGATGTGATGCTTGTGGCTCCGAAAGGAGGAGGAACGTATAGCCTTGATTTAACAGGAAAATCTATAGAAGCAGGTAAAGTACTTACTGCAACGCTTGATAATATAGATTGGGAAATGTGGACTTATTATTATGGTACTTCTAATTGTGTGATAGTACCACCGGGACAGCTTTCTGTTACAGTGAATTGTGCTGCCTATTATACTACTAGTTCTGTTTATGCATATGAGAATATCTCTGCAGGAGATAATTATTTACCGTTGTCTGCTGCACAATTGTGGAATGATGTTTCTTCTGATTTTGTAAAGGGAGTAACACTCTCTTCAGATCGTAAATCATTTACTGTAAATCTTGACGGACGACCAGGGAATGCAGTGATAGCTATTTATGACAAGGATGATCCTAAAACGGAAGATGCTAAGATTTTGTGGTCATTTCATATTTGGGTGACAGAGGTCAAGGAACAGCATTTGGGTATGAACGTAAAGGGAAATAGCTATACTGTACTTGACAGAAATTTAGGAGCGACTTCCGTTATTCCTGGAGAACGTTCCTCTATAGGATTACTTTATCAATGGGGGCGGAAAGATCCGTTTGTAGGTACAGGGGAGTATGGAAAAAATAGTAATGCCAAAATGTACAATGAAGTAGGAGAAGTTGCTTTTGCTACAGTTAAAGGTGGAGAAAGTACAGGCAATGTGAAATATGCCATACAAAATCCAACAAAGTTCATTATGTATTCTCGGAGTAAAAGCAATACAGCTAATCCACCTTATTATTGTGCTTACGATTGGCTATACTATGCTGATTGGGCATTATGGGGGAATCCAGAGGGATATACTTATCCGAAAGCATCCAATCTTACAAAATCTATATATGACCCGAGTCCAGAAGGTTATATGGTAGCTCCTAATGATACATGGATGGGAGCCAGCGATGGTTACGATAAAACTTCAAGTATTTTTGCTGCAGCAGAATGGAGTAAGGGATATGTTATGATGGATGATAGCGGACAAAACTGGTGGTATCCGATAGGAGGATGGCGTAGTCGCAAGAATGGAAAATTAACTGCAGCAGATACTAATGGTTATTATTGGTGTAGTTCTACTGATAGAGAGAAGGCCGCGAATTCTGTACATCTAACTCTTGGTAAAGATGATGTCAAACTGAATTCGAATAATAGTCGTGCTAATTCCAGTTTGATACGTTGCGTCAAGATACAGAAATAGAAATAAAATTTTCATTCTCTACGCTAATGTGAGATAGCTCTAATAAGAATGAAAGTATTTCATTTGAACAGATAAGATAGGGAGGATTAGCTATTATAAAAAATATGGAGCTATAAAATATTTTGTGTAAATGGAAAATACGGGATTCAAAAATGAGTTCCGTATTTTTTGTTTACACAAAACTTTGCATTGTTCGATTTGTTCTTGATAGAATTGACAGACAGTTTTCAGTTCAAATCTTTTGTTTTCGTCATTGAGTAGAGTAGTGGTAGTATATTCTTTCTGTTCAGAGTTGAACTCTAACATTCGTTGTTGTAACGTAAGCATCCGATAAAGTACACATTGTATTTTCATAAAATAGAAAACTCGATATCAACTTTAGTCAAAAGCTAATATCGAGTTTTTTTTATTCTTCAACATAAATATTTAAACTCCAATTGGATTCGTGTTGGATTTCTCTAACTTCCAAACATCCGGAAGAAGTTCACGAACATTTTTCCCGGAGTCCTTTTCCAGATAGTATGGAAGTTTGGCTATGACATCATTCAGCCATTCCCTTGGGTTAATTTCCTGTGCTTTACAGGTAGCTAATAGTGAGCATATGATTGCTGTATTTTCAGCTGCCTCGTGGTTACCACAAAAGAGGAAGTTCTTTCTGGACAAAGTAAGTGGTCTAATCGCATTCTCCGCCAGATTATTATCGATTTTCAGATTTCCATCTTTCAGGTAATTCTTCATTCTTGGCCAAAGAGGATAAGTATAGGTAATAGCTTGTCCCATGCGACTTCTTGGTGGTACTTTTCCATAAGTCTGTTCCATCCATTTTTCAAAGGAGTCAAGTATGGGAGTTGCTAAACGCTGGCGGAGTGCACATCGTCCCTGCGCATCGAGTTTTCGGGCATCTGCTATCTGTTCAATATGATATAGTTCCTGTATTTGTTTAAGAGCATATTCAGCAAGTGATCTATTTTCATCCAGTGCCAACTCCATATGTCTTCTGATATGGGCCAGACAGGCAATAAGGCACACATCCTTAGTGCCCTCAAACGCATTGTAGGCACTGTAACCGTCACTTTGAAGATATCCCTTGAAGTCCTTTAATAAATTTCTGATTGTCTGTCCGGATCGGGAACCGTCATCATAATGGAAGATGACCAGTCTTTCCATAACTGCCCTGACCATCCATAAATACTCCTTATCGGTTTTTCCCTTTCCTTTGTTGATGACCCGTACTGTGGTTTCGTCGACCTGAACATATCCACTGCCCGTTACGAGCTTTACTAATTCCGAATAAAGAGGACTTAATAACTCACATACCGGCTTAAACCACCCGCTTAAAGTACTTTCCGGCAGTCGTACACCCAAATGTCTGTATTCCTTTACCTGACGGTAAAAGGGAACATGGTATTCATATTTCTGCAGAAGTATTTCGGCTAGCAAGGAAGGTCCTGCCAGACATTTGTATATAGGGGAAGGTGGAAGCGGTGCTATTATGACACCGCTTTCACCCTCTTTGGGAAGACTTAAATTATTTTTGAGTCCGTATTTGGGACGTACTGTCTCTTTGACATATAGCTTTCCCGGTTCAAATTCAAGCGTACGTGTGCGCTCTTCACCTATACGACGATACCGATTCAGATCCACATTATCAGGTTCGACAATGACTTCCACAACGGGCAGCCCCTCTAACAGTTCCCGATTACGGCGGGATTCTTTTTTCTTTCCATCCGGTTTACATGTCCCGGTGCCTACGCCAGTCTCCACAAGATCCGTTTCCTCTTGCCTGGGATTAACCAAGGTATCAAACAAGGCAAGCTGGTTGGGATCCAAGGATGCCAGCTTTTCACTCTTTCTGCCGAAAAGCTGTCTGTTTAACCAGGCTACTTGCGACAGGAGTTCCTGTACTTTTTGCTGCAGTTCTCCCGTCTGTTCCATAAGTTTCTGATTTGATTCTACAAGGGTACGATTTGTCTCCAGAAGCCCTTTTATTTGCTCCTGTTGATTCTTGATTATTAGTTCCATCGTATCTGTATGAATCATTCTTTTTAGTATCTTATTATAATGTAAAGATACTGAAAATCGTACAGCTATACAAGTTTAGGAAGCTCTTTTTAATCAATAAAAGCCTTCTTTTCGACCGGCTTTAAGACGTTTGAGTCTATCACTCGGATTATCGGTTATGCCTTCCACCATCAGTACTAAATCACGCCATTCCATGGGATAGGAACGGCTTTCACTATCATAGGAAGGAAGTCTGAAGGTACCTTCCTCAAGGCGTTTTATGTATAAAACCATACCTCCGTCTTCGGCATGCAGAAGTTTCATGGTTGTTCTGCTTCGGTTGACAAAGATAAACACATCGCCAAGTCGAACGTCATATCCCATTTTATCATGAACAAGCCCACAAAGAGAATTTATTCCTTTGCGCATATCTGTCTTCCCGGGGCACAGGAAGTAGCGCATCGTATCATTCAGGCAGAACATGGCTACATAATTTACTGATCAGGCCATAAATAATCTCCGGATTACTTAGGATGTTGAGGTGGATCTTTATGCCGGATGGAAGTTCTATGGTTACACGCCTGTCACCACATGATGAAGTGGGAATGGCAGGAGTATGATTAATATTAAGAGGGATAAACGAATCACCTGTAGGTTCGGTGTGTTTGGTATATGGGTGACTCAATCCATATTTCTTCTTCCAATAATGAAAACAGGAAGCAGGATACGATTCATTATCACAGAAATCCTTTATGGTTAGTCCGCTGGACTGTTGGCGCTGATATAGCGCTAAAAACTCTTCTTTACTCATTGATCGTTTCATAACTACGTTTTTGATCGCAAAGTAATAGAAGAGTTTTTAGGTCTACAATGTGTACTTTATCGGATGCTTACGGGCAAATATGGAGGGAAAGAACTTTATACAACAGCCTGGAGTACATTTTGAGGAATACATCAATTATTCAAAAGAGAATAAAGAATAGAATATCACAAAAATATACATATACCGATAAAATAAACTAAGTCATGGAAAATAGCTTATCTAAATACATCATTCTAACAGAAGAAAACATGGCCAAAGAGCATATCTGCTGTGCATTCTCTGATAAAAAATGCACAGCAGGTTATGAGTTGAAAAAGGGAAGTGATTCGCTTTAAGCGCATCCGGTTTAGCTGGTCATTGGGAGGTCAGTACCTACTAATGACGTTATCGTAGAATATGTTGGAGAGCTCTGAGATTAGTTGACTTTTCCTTTTGCTTTTTTGTCCCTATCTTAGGGGCTATTTTCCAAAATCTTCGTTATGTTCGTAATATTTCCGAGTATATCTATAGATTCCATCTTCCCTTTATTAACAGTTTAATAATTTGTATTTTCGAATTTCACAATATGAGGCAGTATTGGAAATCGGTTATCATGATGCAGGTTTATTCTGTGCTTTTATCAGTAACTAACTACCGCCTTGCTTTTTCAATTTATTGTATATGATGGTTGCATTCTTGATATACTCTTTGTCAATCCCATTATACCGGCAGCGTCCGTCTTAAATTTCGAACATTCTGCTCCGTGCCAGCATGCAGGCCCCAACTACCCCAGCCTTGTCTTTTAGCTTGGAAATAGTCACTGTGGCGTCTTTGTTGACTAGATTCAATGAGTATTTCCTTATTGCCGTTTTAATTGGCTGCACTATATAGTCTCCTGTCGATGATAGTGTACCTCCGATTATTACTAGTTCCGGATTGAATATGCTTATTAATCCAGCTATTTGCCTTCCCAGTTTTTGGCCTATTTCCTCCACTATCTCAATGCATAGTAAGTCCTCTTTGTTGACTGCGGTGATGATTTCATCCAATGTGGGCGGATTTTCTGCGGTCCGTTTTGAAAGTATGGAGCTTTCTCCGCTACCGATTCTTTCTAACAGGATGCGGTGCAGTGCCGACCCTGAGGCTTCCGTTTCCAGGCACCCTTTTTTGCCGCAGTGGCACAGTATTTCATTGTCGAAAACATTGACGTGTCCGAACTCTCCGGAAAATCCGGATTTTCCCGTGTATACCTTTCCGTCTATGATGATGCCGATTCCGAGCCCCCAGCTTATATTGACAAAGATGATGTCTTTTTCCCCTTTGACGCATCCCTGCATGTGCTCTCCATAGGTCATGGCCCTTGTGTCGTTGTCTATGCAGACCGGGTATCCTATCCTTTCAGTCAGTATATCTGCCAAAGGACACTCTGAAAAGTTGAACATGCTGAAACTATATCCTGATTCCGGATTTACCCTTCCGGAGATGTTGATGCAGATATTCATTATCTTCTTGTCGTTGATTTCCGTTCCCTTTATGAAGCTTCGGATGAGTGCACACAGTTCGTCCAAAGCTTCCTGTGTATTTTCGAACTTGTACGGTATGTTCATCCTGATTTCCACCATATCCCCCTTGAAATTGATCAGTCCGATGTTTATGGCAAATTT
>ENA-OZRN01000563-OZRN01000563.1-human-gut-metagenome-genome-assembly--contig:-NODE-563-length-13172-cov-6.780819_pt1 | contig 13172 bp, 10 predicted proteins | sample MGYA00243270_ERZ653947 | MGnify/ENA primary metagenome ERZ653947 (study PRJEB26926, sample SAMN06164695) | human gut metagenome | biome: ENVO:00009003; feature: ENVO:2100002; material: ENVO:00002003...
GAGTCGAAACACCCCTCCCTGCCTCTGGCCCGCGCGGAGCGCAAGCCACTTGACCAAAAGAGAAAAACTGCCCCGCGCCACCAGCGCGCGAACCCGTTTATCTTATAAATTATAAAATCACAGCAGCGTCATCTGCTCCCCTTCATCCTCCGCCCGGATGAGCGCACCGGTCGCGGGCAGGCTGCGGACGCGGTAGCGGTGGGGGTTGGCCAGCTCCAGCGTATCCGCCGGGACGACGGAGGCGATGGTCTGGTTCTTTTTCAGGGTCACGACCGCCACGCCCTGACTGTCGCGGGTGGCCTTGGCGGCGATCTGCGCCGTGCTGACCAGCAGCATCCGGCCCGCACTGGTGCGGATGGCAAGCTCCGTCTCCTCCGGGAGGAAGAGCATCGCCGCCAGCGGCTCCTTGTCGCAGTAGGCTTTCAGCAGCTTGCGGCGGTTCTGTTTGGTGGCGTAGGAGCTGAGCGGGATCTTCGCGCACTTGCCGCTGGCAAAGAAGAAGAGCATCTGCCCGCTGTAGTCGGAGGTGATGACCATCGAGAGGATGGCTTCGCCCTCGTCCATGCCCAGCCGACCCGGCAGATAAATGCCCATCTGGGCCACCTTGCCGTCTTCCAGCTCCGCCAGACGCACCTTGTACACCTGCTGCCGGTCGGTGAAGAAAAGCGCTTCCACATTGTTCCGCGTCTCTACCTGCCGGATGATCTCGTCGCCCTCCTTGAGCTTGTGGGCACCGGCTGTGCGGAGGCTCTGGGGCGGGATCTTCTTCAGATAGCCCTCGCGGGTGAAGAAGACGGTGACGGGATAATCCGGCACGGCCTCTTCTTCGGTGCCGCCCTCTTCCTCGGGCAGGTCGTACAGGATCTCGCTGCGGCGGGGCTGGCCGTACTTCTTCGCCACGTCGCCCAGCTCCTTGATGATGATCCTGCGGATGCGGGCGGGCTTTGCGAGGATGTCGTTCAGGTCGGCGATGTCGGCTTCCAGCTGCTCGATCTCGCCGGTGCGCTTGAGGATATATTCCCGGTTGAGATGGCGCAGCTTGATCTCCGCCACATAGTCGGCCTGTACTTCGTCGATGCCAAAGCCGATCATCAGGTTGGGCACGACCTCCGTCTCCTCCTCCGTGGTGCGGATGATGTGGATGGCCTTGTCGATGTCCATCAAAATCGCCGCCAGACCCTTGAGCAGGTGGAGGCGCTTTTCCTTGCCGTGGAGGTCGTAGTAGGTGCGGCGGCGGACGCACTCCATCCGGAAGGCCGTCCACTCCTGCAAGATCTCCCGCACACCCATGACCCGGGGCTGGCCCGAGACGAGGATGTTGAAGTTGCAGCTGAAGCTGTCTTCCAGCGGGGTGGCCTTGAAGAGCTTGGCCATCAGCTTGTCCGCGTCCACGCCCCGCTTGAGGTCGAGGGTGAGCTTGAGGCCGTTCAGGTCGGTCTCGTCGCGCATATCGCTGATCTCCTTGACCTTGCCCGTCTTGACCAGCTCGGCGATCTTGTCCATGATGGCTTCCACCGTGGTGGTGGGCGGGATCTGGGTGATCTCGATCATATTTTCGCCCGGCACAGCGGCGTAGCGGGCGCGTACCTTCACGCTGCCCCGGCCATTCTCGAAGATGTCCCGCATCTGGGCTTCGTCGTATAAGATCTGACCGCCGCCCACGAAATCCGGGGCGGGCATGGTGGTGGCGATGTCGTGGTCGGCATCCTTCATGAGGGCGATGGTGGTGTTGCACAGCTCCGCCAGATTGAAGGAGCAGATGTTGCAGGCCATGCCGACGGCGATGCCCAGCGTATTGTTGGCCAGAATGGTGGGGAAAGTCACGGGCAGCAGGGTCGGCTCGGTGGTGGTGCCGTCGTAGTTGGGCACGAAGTCCACCGTCTCCTTGTCGATGTCCCGGAACAGCTCCTCGCAGACGCTTTCCAGCTTGGCTTCGGTGTAGCGGGCTGCGGCGCAGGACATATCCCGGCTGTAGGCCTTGCCGAAGTTGCCCTTGCTGTCCACGAAGGGCACCAGCAGGCTCTCGTTGCCCCGGCCCATGCGCACCATCGTGTCGTAGATGGCGGCGTCGCCGTGGGGGTTGAGGTGCATGGTGCTGCCCACGATATTGGCCGACTTGGTGCGGGCGCCCTTGATGAGGCCCATCTCATACATCGTATACAGCAGCTTGCGGTGGGCGGGCTTGAAACCGTCGATCTCCGGCAGGGCGCGGCTGACGATGACGCTCATAGCGTAGGGCATATAGTTTGTTTCCAGCGTGCGGGTGATGGGATCTTCCAGCACGCTGCCAGCGTTCAGTATTTCGACGCCCTCGCCCAGCTGGGGGCGGACAGGCTTCAGGGTCTTTTTGCTTGATTTCTTTGCCATTTTCTATCCTCTTTAAGACACATCCAGATCATCCAGATACTCCGCGCCGTGCTGGGCGATATGCTCCTTGCGTCCGGCGAGGTTGTCGCCCAGCAGGATGTCGAACACCTGCGCGGTGCGCTCCACGTCGGTGGGCATCACCTTGATGAGGCGGCGGCTCTCGGGATTCATGGTGGTCAGCCACATCATCTCGGGGTCGTTCTCGCCCAGACCTTTCGAGCGCTGGATGGTGTATTTCTTGTCGCCGATCTCCTCGAGGAAGGTGGCCTTCTCCGGCTCGGTGTAGGCAAAATAGGTACGGTCTTTTGTCGTGATCTCGTACAGCGGCGACTCTGCGATATAGACATAGCCCTCGTTGATGAGGGTGGGGGTCAGCCGGTAGAGCATGGTGAGCACCAGCGTGCGGATCTGGTAGCCGTCCACATCGGCATCGGTACAGATGACGATCTTGTTGAAGCGGAGGTTGTCGAGGTTGAAGGTGGCCAGCTCCTTATTGTGCTTGCCGCCCAGCTCGACGCCGCAGCCCATGACCTTGATAAGATCCACGATAACGTCCGACTTGAAGATGCGGGCATAATCGGCCTTGAGGCAGTTCAGGATCTTGCCCCGGATGGGCATGATGGCCTGATATTCGCTGTCGCGGCTGGTCTTGACCGCGCCCATAGCCGAGTCGCCCTCCACGATATACAGCTCCCGGCGGGAAGCATCCTTGGTGCGGCAGTCCACGAACTTCTGCACCCGGTTGGCGAGATCGATCTGAGTCGTGAGGGTCTTTTTGATGCTCTGGCGCGTCTTTTCGGCGTGCTCACGGCTCTGCTTGTTGACCAGCACCTGCTGGCAGATCTTCTGGGCCTCGTCGGGCTTTTCGAGGAAGTAGACCTCCAGATAGTGCTTGAGGAAGTCGGTCATGGCCTGCGAGACGAATTTGTTGGTGATGGCCTTCTTGGTCTGGTTCTCGTAGCTGGTGCGGGTGGAGAAGCTGGACGAGACGTAGACCAGACAGTCCTGCACATCCTGAAAGCTGATGGCGCTCTCGCCCTTCTTATAGAGGTTCTTGTCCTTGAGATACTTGTTGATCTGGTAGACAAAGGCCGTGCGGACGGCGTGCTCCGGGCTGCCGCCGTGCTCGAGCCAGGACGAGTTGTGGTAATATTCCAGCATCTGCACCTTGTTGGAGAAGCAGAACGCCGCGCTCATCTTTACCTTATATTCGGGCTGGTCGTCCCGGTCGCGGCCGGTGGCCTCGCTCTCGCAGCTGAACACCGGGGTCAGGCTGTCTTCGCCCGCCGTCTCAGCGACGTAGTCGGCGATGCCGTGCTCGTAGCACCAGCTCTCCTTCCACGGCTTGCCGGTGGCCGGGTCTTTCTCCTTCTCATCGGTGAAGTTGAGGGTCAGGCCCGCGTTGACGACGGCCTGACGGCGGAGAACATCCTTGTAGTAGCTGCCGGGCACGTCGATGTCGGTAAAGACCTCGTCGTCCGGCTTCCAGTGGATGATGCTGCCGGTGCGGCGTCCCTTGAACGGCTCTTTGTGCAGGCCGCCCACATTCTCGCCCTTCTGGAAGTCGAGATGATAGTGGAAGCCGTCGCGGTAGATGTCGGCGGTCATCCACGCCGAGGCGTACTGGGTGGCGCAGAGGCCCAGACCGTTCAGGCCGAGGCTGAATTCGTAGTTATCCTCCCCCTCGCCGTACTTGCCGCCTGCGTACATCTCGCAGAAAAGCAGCTCCCAGTTGTAGCGCTCTTCGCCCTTGTTCCAGTCCACGGGCATACCGCGGCCAAAGTCCTCGACGATGACGCTGCCATCCTTGCAGCGGGTGACGTTGATGGTGTCGCCGTGGCCGTCGCGGGCCTCGTCGATGGAGTTCGAGACGATCTCGAAGATGGAGTGTGCGCAGCCCTCCACGCCGTCCGAACCAAAGATGACGGCCGGGCGCTTGCGCACACGGTCCGCGCCCTTCAGCGAGGTAATGCTTTCGTTGCCATATTCCTGTTTTTTTGCCATGCTGCTCCTCCCGGCCCCGGAATGGTCTGCTGCGGGGCCGTCTCAAACGCTTTTGCTATATATAGGTATATATCTCCCCTTGTCGGGAAAAAAGCGATTTTTGTCATTCCTTTTCATTAAACCATAGGTTGTTGCCAATGTCAATTCTTCTTTCTCATTCTGCTCCTTTCCTCCTGCCCTCCCAAAACCGCCGAAAAAGTCTGTCTTATTTTGGTCGATGGCACGGCAAAAATAAAGAAATTTCAAAAATTCTCAAAAAAATTTGCATTTACCCCTTTACAAAATCGAAATTTCAGGTATAATAATCATCGTCCGGTGCGCCTCTGTAGCTCAGTCGGTAGAGCAGGGGACTGAAAATCCCCGTGTCATTGGTTCGATTCCGATCGGAGGCACCATAAATGCGGATGTAGCTCATCCGGTAGAGCGCCACCTTGCCAAGGTGGAGGTAGCGAGTTCGAGCCTCGTCATCCGCTCCAAAAAGGACGCTTAAAAATATTAAGCGTCCTTTTTTCCTAAATCCAATGACACAGAAATAAGGCGACATAGCCAAGTGGTAAGGCATGGGTCTGCAAAACCCTGATTCCCCAGTTCAAATCTGGGTGTCGCCTCCAAATAAACGGTAAGTATCATTTGATGCTTGCCGTTTTTATTTTTTCTTTTTCACGCTTTGGTCTGTCCTAAATTCTTGACAAGTTTCCGTCGCTGAATTATAATATTTTTAAAGCTTAGTTGTACCTAGCAGGTGCAGCTTTATTGCGATAGTTTAATATCGGGGGTGTCGGCGCAAAAGCCGGCTGAGATTAAGGATAAATGCTCCTTTGACCCTTTAACCTGATACGGATAATGCCGTCGTAGGTAGTATAATCTCAGCCTTACGGTATTTTCATATCGTAAGGCTTAATTTTTTAGAGAGGGATTGATATTGTGGAAAAAAGAAATTCTACAAAAAGACTCACAGAAAGCGCATTGCTTCTTGCGATAGCTGTGGTGTTGGAACTCGTTTCAAAGCTTTTGGGACTTGAGCTTCCGTTCGGAGGAACAATAACGCTTGCAAGTATGTTCCCGGTAGTTCTCATTTCTTACAGATACGGTGTGAAATGGGGGTTGCTCAGCGGCTTTACCTATTCACTTTTGCAGATGATAATGGGCGCTAAGGTGGTTTCGGCTATGTTCCTGCCGGGCGAAGACCAAATGGCTGTTTGGCAGGCAATATGCGTTTGCCTTCTTGACTATGTGCTCGCTTATACCATACTCGGCGTCGGCGGTATGTTTAAGGGCAAATTCAAAAAACCGGCATTGGAGCTTGCACTCGGCGTATTTATCGCCCTGCTCTTAAGGTATATTGTTCATATTATATCGGGTGCGATATTCTACGGAGCATGGGCCGAATGGTTCTTCTCTCAGGAGGGCTTCTATAAGATAGGAGAGAGCATACTCGGCAAATATTCCGGTACGGCTCTGTCGATAGTTTATTCGGTATTCTATAACGGCCTTTATATGGTTCCGGAAATAATCATAACAACCGTTGTGGCAGCTATTCTCGGTAACGTTCCGCAGATAACCGGAGTTAAAAATCCGAAAAAAGATAAATAACAAACGCTTGACAAATTTTTTAACTGTAATTATAATATAAAGCACAATCGAAAAGATCGCCTTTAAAAACTGTGAAGGAAACAAGACGGTTACCGTGAGTTTCAGAGAGCTGCCGTGTGGTGAAAGGCAGTACCAAGTATCCGTGTATAACTCGTTCCGGAGTTTCATAGCTGAAGTCATAGGCTGTGACGGCAGACACCGTTATATGTCAGGTCTTGTTGGAGACCGCAGAGGGCAGCCTCGGCTGCCGAATTAGGGTGGTACAGCGTGGTTTTTACTTCGCCCCTATCTTCTTCAGAGATAAGGGCGATTTTTTGTTTTGTAAAGACTGCGCTTTATTTTTTGTATTTTTCGCTGTGCTGTCAGTCTTTGCAAAGCAAGCTATATGATTGGAGTACTTCATAGGAGAAATAATTATGAAAACAAACAAGTACATTCCTTTTGAACCTATCGACATTCCGGACAGAACTTGGCCGTCCAAGACCATAAAAGAGGCGCCTGTTTGGTGCTCTGTGGATCTCCGCGACGGAAATCAGGCCCTTATAGACCCCATGAACCTTGAGAAGAAGCTTGAGATGTTCAAAACGCTTGTAGACATCGGCATAAAGGAAATCGAGGTCGGCTTTCCTTCTGCATCGGAGACGGAATATGAAATTCTCCGCACGCTTATAGACGGGAATTATATTCCGGACGATGTGACAATTCAGGTGCTTGTGCAGAGCCGCGAGCATCTTATCAAAAAGACCTTTGAGGCTGTAAAGGGCGCAAAGAACGTCATAATACACTTTTACAATTCCACATCGACTCTTCAGCGCAAGGTCGTATTTAAAAAGGATATGCTGGGCATTATCGATATTGCGGTAAACGGCGCAAGACTTATTAAAAAGCTGTCGGAAGAGCTTATGGAAACGTCCGACATAAACATACGCTATGAATATTCGCCGGAGAGCTTTACCGGTACCGAAATGGATAACGCGGTTGAAATATGCCAAAGAGTTTTGGAGGAGCTCGGCGCAACGCCCGAAAACAAGGTCATACTCAACCTTCCTTCAACCGTTGAGGGCAGCACGCCGAACGGTTATGCCGATCAGATAGAATATTTCTGCCGTCACCTTAAAGACCGTGACAGCGCCGTAATCAGCCTTCATCCTCACAATGACCGCGGTACTGCGGTCGCAGCTGCCGAGCTCGGTCTTCTTGCAGGTGCCGAGCGTATAGAGGGAACTCTTTTCGGCAACGGTGAGAGAACCGGCAATGTGGATATAGTTACGCTTGCTCTCAATATGTATACGCAAAATGTCGATTGCAAGCTTGACTTTCACGACATCAACCATATTAAAGAGGTATATGAGGACGCCACAAATATGAAGGTAGGGCCTCGCCAGCCGTATGCCGGTGAGCTTGTTTTTACCGCATTTTCAGGCTCTCATCAGGACGCTATAAACAAGGGTAAGGCGTTTATGCGTGAGAATAATCCCGACAAGTGGGAGGTTCCTTATCTCCCGATAGACCCGGCAGATGTCGGCAGGGAATACGAGCCGATAATCCGTATAAACAGTCAGTCCGGCAAGGGCGGTGCCGCGTATATTATGCAGGAATACGGATTTGCGATGCCTAAGGCCATGCACCCCGAATTCGGAGCGGTCGTTCAAAAGGCCTGTGATGAAAAGGGTAAGGAACTCAGAGCCGATGAGGTATTTGAGCTGTTCTGTGAAGAATATCGCAATGTCTGCGGACCTTATAAGCTTCTCAACCATAAATTCAGCGAAGAAAAGCTTGAGAGCGAGTCTCGCACCAGGGTGCATTTTACGGGTACCATAAAATATAACGGAAACGAGCCGGTATCTATCGAGGGCGTCGGTTCAGGCCCCATAGAGGCGTTCTTTAACGCTCTGTCGCACGTGGGAATCACAGGGTACAAATTCAAGAACTATGCGGAGCACGCAATTTCAATCGGCGCGGACGCCAAGGCCTGCTCCTATATCGAGCTTGAAGCTCCCGACGGCAAAACCGTTTTCGGCATAGGCATTTCACACAACATAAACTATGCTTCAATAAAGGGTATTTTGTGTGCCATAAACCGTTGTCAGCCGAATGTTGTGCGCGAGCCGCAGCAGCCGATATTTGAGAAAAAACAATAAGCTTTTGCGGCAAAGGTATTTTGTCTAAACACAATTCGGCGTTTTATTTGTTCGCTTTATTCGGCAAAACGTGCCGTGAGCGGCAGGAAAGGATATGGAAGTAATATGAGAGAACATAATATTGTAGTATTAAAGGGCGACGGTATCGGCCCCGAAATAGTCGACGAGGCTGTAAAAGTGCTTGATGCAGCAGGCAAAAAGTACGGCTTTAAGATGAATTATGATTATGAGCTTATGGGCGGCTGTGCCATAGACAAGACGGGTGAGCCGCTTCCGCAGAAAACCGTAGATGCCTGCAAAAAGGCGGATTGTGTGTTTTTGGGAGCGGTAGGCGGTCCTAAGTGGGACGGCGTTCCCGGCAACAAACGCCCCGAGGCGGGGCTTCTCGGAATACGCGGTGCGCTCGGACTTTATGCAAATCTCCGCCCTGCAAGAATATTTGCCCCCTTAAAAGACGCGTCGCCGATTAAAGACAGCATAACCGAGGGTAACCTTGACATAATGATAGTTCGCGAGCTTACCGGCGGAATTTACTTCGGGGAGCGCGGCACGGGTGTCGAAAACGGCGAGGAATACGCTTATGACACCGAAAAGTACACCGTTTCCGAAATTAAGAGAATTGCGAAAACCGCTTTTGAAATGGCAATGAAGAGAAGCAAAAAGCTCACAAGCGTTGACAAGGCAAATGTGCTCGATTCATCAAGACTGTGGAGAAAGACGGTTATCGAGATGTCAAAGGACTATCCCGAGGTAGAGCTTAACCATATGTATGTTGATAATTGCGCCATGCAGCTTGTACGCAATCCAAAGCAGTTTGATGTTATAGTTACGTCAAACATATTCGGCGACATTCTCTCGGACGAAGCGTCTATGATATCGGGCTCGATAGGAATGCTCGCTTCCGCTTCACTCTCGGACGGAAAATTCGGACTCTATGAGCCGATACACGGCTCTGCGCCGGATATTGCCGGCTTCGGCGTCGCAAATCCGCTTGCCACCATACTCTCCGCAGCCATGATGCTCAAATACTCTCTTGATGAGAGCGATGCTGCGGCGGATATAGAAAATGCGGTAAACGCGGCACTCGAAAATGTTCGCACTCCCGATATATACAAAGACGGATTTAGAAAGGTATCGACTTCGGGTATGGGCGACGAGGTTATTAAGCGCCTTTAATAAAAAGCAGAATATTGCTTCGGCGGCTCCGTTTTTACGGAGTCGCTTTTTAATTTGTGAACAAAAACTGAATTTATCGTATTTTGTTTGAAATATCATAAAGTAAGTGTTAATATATAGAGGTATTGTACTTGTTTGGTACAACGCCGTAATAATTTGCAAGGAGGATTTTCCCTTGGACGAAAATAAAGACAAAACTTTATCCGGCGGAAACGACGAGAGCTACGGCTCAACATTTGACCGCAATACCGAGGATGTCAAAAAGGAAATGGAAGAGCTTGCGGCTACATTTCAGCGCGAGCTTGACAAAACCAAGGCGGAGGCAGAGGAAAAAGGCGAGCTTATACAGGAGCTTGAGGATATCCCCGAGGCTTCGACCCGAAATGATGACGAGGAGCCTTCGGAAGCCGAGCTTTGCGAATGCTGCGGAGAGAAAAGGCGCGGCACAAAAGCCGACCCCGATTCGCCGTATTGTGAAGAATGTGATCTCGGTCTTCGTCACTATCCGTTCAGCTTCTTAAATATATTCTTTGTCGTTGTTGTTATTGCGCTTGTTTTTTACAGCGGCTATGTATTTGCGGGGCGTATGGGCGTTTTAAACGATGTCTATAAGGCAGACAAATATGTTTCGCAGAAGAAAATGGATTCAGCCGTTACCGCATATGAGGATACGGTTTCTGCAATGGAGAAGGCAGGTATAAAGGGCGAGCTTGTGTATAAGCGCCAAATAATGGCAAATTACCGCATAGGCTACCTTCAGGATATTGACTCTATGAGCGGCCATATAAATTCTTGGGAGCTGTCTCTTCCGCACTTCAGAAGTGTTAAAAAAGCAATGGGCGAGTCGGCGGATTTTATAGCCACCGTGCGCAAGGCTTATACAATACTTACAAAGTATGATGTCAACGATCCTTCGGATTTCCCGTATGACGACGCTATGGCGGCTTTGGTGTCGCTTGAGAGTGAGCCTTATACCGAGGATACAATGGCAAATACTTCGTCCGCGACGACGTCATCCGTTAAGGCCACGCAGTATAATAAGGCCATGGTATATTACTATGAATATTATATATCGGTAATCTGCAATAAGGATAACGACGAACAGCTCAAATACCTTGAAAAGATCAAAGAAGAATATCCTCAGTATATTTGGCTTTACGGTTCGGCCCTCGGCGATCTTTACGCAAAAACAGGCAAGGACGTCACCGAAATCTGCGATAAAATCCGCAGCAATAATTCCGAGGACCCGTCACCGGATCTTATTGAAATAGAAAGCCTGCGCATAAAGGGCGATTATGACGCGGCAATAGCGAAATGTGAAGAATACGCTTCACCGGATGACTGCACGGTCAAATATGAGATTTACCGTCAGGAGGCACTTTGCTATATCCTCAAGGACGATTACGACACGGCTTTAGAAACGGCGAAAAAGGCTTATGACGATAACGGCAATTCTCTTGAGGTTATAGATACCTTGGCACTTTGCGCTGTTTTGAAAAACGATGATGCCACATACAACAGCATGGAATCACTTTTGGACGGCAGCGGTTACAGTCTGTCCGATAAGGTTACCGGCTTTAAGGCAGGTACCGTTACGCTTGATGATATTCTTTTGAAAGGAGCTTATGACGTAGAATGAGAGCAGTATATCTTACAGTAAAATATATAACCATCGTCGGTACGTTCCTTCAGGGCTTTTTTGAGCATCTCTCATGTCGTATGTATGATGTTCTGATAGAGGACGGCAGATATTTGAGATCAAATGAGATGTGCGGGCATATAGAGCACGAGCTTATTAAAAAGAGAGGCACCGCATTCGGTGTGTGCTTCTTCCCGTTCCTTTTCAATTTGCTGATAGGTCTTATCCTGACCGCGGCAGGCTCGGTAAATATTTTCTATCTCGGTGAATTTTTTATGAGTGCAGATTCAAAAGTACCGAATTTCCCGAACTTCTTATTTCTGTGGGTCGGTATTTCATGCCTTACCAATTTGTTCCCGCAGATAGAAGACGCTCTTACCCTCAAAGAGCAGATTTACGGCAAGGGCAAGTCAAATCTCTTTGTGAAAATAATCGCCGCGCCGATATTCGCCGTGCTGTATGTCGGCTCATATCTGCAGAGCGTCGGGCTTACGCTTGTCACGTCTGTTGTATTCTCGCTGTTTATGCCGTCGATTCTCGGCACGTTTATACCTCAGCTCTACAATGCCATAGCAGGCTGATCGGCATTACAGTATATATTATGCTAAACGGGAAGTGTTTTTACGCTTCCCGTTTTTGTTGTATAAAATATTGTAAAGTGGTAAAATCAAAGCGGTGATAAAAATGAAAAAAATTATAACGGTAATTGTTTTGTGCCTTGCGCTTGCGTCATGCGCAAAAGAAAACAGCGGCGGCACAGAGCCTTCGACGCAAGACGTAAGTACGAGTGCGGCACAGGAAACGGAAGTGCTGTCGGATTTTGAAACCGAGACGGAAACAGAAATTGAGAAGCAGTCAACGGCAGAGGTTAATGCTCCGCCGACGGACGCCGACCCTCAAAAACCGAAGGTAACGCAAAAGTCCGTAAAGCCTACGCAAGAGGAAAGAAAAACTCGGACAGAGACTTCGCCTAAGACGACAGCCGTTCCTGAGCCGACTGTCGTAAAGGGGTTTGAACGCGAGATGCTCGAGTTGTGCAATCAGCAACGTCGCGCGAACGGAAAACCCGATATTGCTCTTAACAATACTCTGTGTGAAAATGCTGCGGTAAGAGCCGAGGAAATTTCAAGGAAAAACTGCTTTTCACATACAAGACCCGACGGCACAATGTGCTTTACCGCGGTTACGGTCAATTATATGACATGCGGTGAAAACATTGCTTACGGTACGCGGTCTGCTTCGGCGACGGTGACTGCGTGGATGAATTCTCCCGGTCATAAAGAGAATATTCTCTCGGAGGATTTTACGGAGGCCGGTTTCGGCTGCTATGAGGTGAACGGAGTAAGGTATTGGGTTCAAATATTTATAGGATAGGTCTATGAGCTGCTTTTTGTACGTGCAAAAAGCAGCTCGCGTGCTTATTTGCAAAATACATGTGCGCCTATGGTCTGTATAACGGGTCTTGTGCGTATCCACTTGTTTGAAGTTTTTGCCGGATTATAGTAGTATATGGCGCCGCCCGACGGATCCCAGCCGTTTATTGCGTCCTGAGCCGCCTTTCTTGACTGTGCCGTAGGCTCTGTGCTCCAGTTGCTGTCGTTTACGCAGGAAAATGCTCCCGGCTGATAGACCACTCCGGCTATTGAGTCCGGAAAAGACGCGTGCTGAACGCGATTTAGAACAACCGCACCCACTGCAACCTGACCTATATACGGTTCGCCTCTCGCTTCGGCTGCAATCACCTTTGCAAGCAGATATATGTCGCTCGAACTGTATTGTCCCGAGGACGCAGAACCGATTTCGAGTGCCGACAATGTTTTCGGACCCGCAATGCCGTCGACAGTAAGACCTGCGGATTTTTGAAACTTCTTTACCGCGTCTTTGGTAAGTGTGCCGTAAATACCGTCAACGGATCCGCTGTATATTCCCTTAGATTTCAACTTGGTTTGTATCTGTCTGACCTCTTCGCCGCGAGAGCCCATTTTAGATAACACTTCGGTGCTGTGGCTTGCACTCTGCTTGTATACCGCTATCGAACCTACGGCAAAAAGCAGCACGGCGGCAAGACATACGGCTAACATCTTTTTGAATTTTGCACCGGGAGAATTCATCTTCATAATAATTTACCGACCTTTTATCTGTTTAAGTGCTCGCTTACGGAATTATTGTTTTCATGTGTGACACTTTTATACACATAAATTGCTGTCTCTTATACACATCTCCGAGCCCACGAGACTAGGCATGATCTCGTA
>ENA-OZRN01000565-OZRN01000565.1-human-gut-metagenome-genome-assembly--contig:-NODE-565-length-13143-cov-7.268108_pt1 | contig 13143 bp, 17 predicted proteins | sample MGYA00243270_ERZ653947 | MGnify/ENA primary metagenome ERZ653947 (study PRJEB26926, sample SAMN06164695) | human gut metagenome | biome: ENVO:00009003; feature: ENVO:2100002; material: ENVO:00002003...
GACTCCACCCGCCGGGCCAGATTTTCGACTTACGCCAGCCGATGCATTGAGAATGTTATCCTCTCCCCAGCGCACTTTCAGATGGAAAAGAGAATCTACTCATTTTGCAAAGCAGCGTAAATGCGTCAAAATTGGTTTTCTGGGCTCAGGAAAGCGGTCACCTTTTTCTACTTCAAAAGGTATCATGTGAGGTATCCTGTCTAACCCCTCTCTACATCCTGCAGGTGCCGCTTGCCGGGCCGCACACCACTTCGGAAGCACAGGCGTTCTTCCGTATGTACCATTCCTACTCCGAAATCACGAATCCGTCCGACCGTATGCGCTGGTGCCAATACCGTCTCGGCCTATTGCAGAAAGACGTTGCCGCTATGGTCGGCATAGAAGAATGGCTCTATCGGGATCTGGAAAGCGGCATATTTCACCGCAGCTTTACGCCGGAACTTGCGGACAAGCTCGCCGCCCTTTACGGCATCCCGGTGGAGGACATTCTGAACGACTACACCCTGTTTCTGCACCGGGGCGGCGGAGACTTCCTCCGCAGATACCGGGAGGCAAAAGGCTGGAACCGTCAGCAACTTGCCGACCACGCAAAGGTCAGCCGGACAAGCATCCGCTGCTGGGAGACCGGACAGAAAACCATCAGCCGAAAGTGTTTCCGGCTTCTGGCCGAAAATCTTGGGCCCGATTTTCTTTCTATGCTGCGCATGTGAGGTATGGTAATTTTTCTCCGGCCAAACGAAAAAGCTCGTCTGCAAGCCACGATATGTGGCAGCGCAGACGGGCTTTCGTTATGGAATCATTCTGTTTCAATTATTCTGATATTCGCTCTGACTTACATGGCGTTCCGTAAAACACGCAGTCGTTCTTCAAACGTTGCTTTCCATGCCGGATGCTCGGAGAATATGGTGTGCTCCACCTGACGGACTTGGTTCAGTCCGATGTTCCGCACCGCTTCCACTGCAGCATCTTTTTGGCTCAGATGGCGTTTTCCCACGGTCAGACAGTTTGCGCCTTCTGGCGTGTCGTACTGCTGAAACGCCCGGTTGAAGTCCATCAGGTCATGCAGACGGATGGGCTGATTGGTTTCGTTGTCTACCAGCAGACCCCAATTTTCCCAATGACGGTCGGTATTGCCCACCAGATAATCCAGAATGTTCATCATATAGTAGCCGGGAGCATCCAGCTCTAAGATCTTATCCAGCGTATTCCAATCACGGTTCGTGCAGTAGACGTCATAGGCTGCATAGGTCACAAGACTATATCGCTGAGATGTCATGATTTTGCTGATAGAAACCGGCTCATTTTCAAACATCCCCTGCTCATACAGTACCTGATGGCAGTCAAAGCACCGGCAGATTTTGCTTGCCAGCACTTCACGTTCCACCGCATCCCTGCCGCCATCCTTGTAAAGATAGAAGCCATCCTCTTTTCGCACCCACGCCTTGGGGTACAAGCCGCCCGTAGACAGGTCATTTGCCAGAAGATGGGCGTTTGTCACCGTCATTTGGTGCCCCCGCAGCGCAATATCCACAAGCGCATTGCTTAAGGAGTGTGCAAAAAGGTTGATATCCTCGAATCGAATCTTCTCGTTTTCTTCTTTCACCCAGAACACATCCAGCAAAGACAGACAATGGTAGGATAATGCAATCTGTGCTCGTTCCCTGTCCGTAACGCTCTGAGATGCACCGATACTGTTCAGGATTTCCTTGGCGTAGGTACGATCCAACGTCAACATCCGGGAGGCGCACCAATAGTAAAAGTTCGTTACATTATTGATGCGCTCGTCAAAATCATCCGATTCCACCAGAACCAGATCATAGGGCATGAAATCCTCGAGGCAGACCCTGCATTCCCCTGTCGTGCTGAGTTGTGCCACACAGCTTTCCCGGTGCATGATCTCGTAAAACATGGTTTTCATCCCTCCCTGCGTTCTGTGTCTTGCTCTGTATTTATATTACCTTCTTTTTTCACGGGACGCAAGAGCTTTTACTTTTCAAAAATCTTTTTCTGCTGCTCCATCAGGACGGTTTCGATACGCTCTTTCAGCAAAAAGTAGAACTGTTTTGGGTAATATGCAGCGTCAAATAATTTCCAGCCATTTGTGATCCTCCGCCATTCTTCCCTGCGTTTTTTCAACAAGCTGAACCGGATCATATTCCGGAACGCCAACAGCATCCAGATAGTAATCCAAGCCCTTTCGTGTTTTCGGAATGCATCGGTCTGCCAGAAAGGCCAGGAAGTCTTCCCATGAGGGTGTTTCGTTCACACCAAACGCAGTATCCAGTATTTCGTCAACTTTGTTTTCGATGCAGATCTGCTCCGCTGTAAAATCTGCCAAAATCACGGTACACAACGTATCTCCGTCATAATACCGATATTCTTTCAGCTGATGTCCTTTCTGTTCTGCATTTCTGCGGAACAGTTCCGGGTCTGTTGATGCAAGCGGTCGGACGGTGATTTTTTCACCGTCAAAAGAGAGTTCCACACGATCCTCTTTTGAAAGCCCCATTGTATGAAGCCACCCTGCCGGGAGATTGACCGAATACTTTTCTGCATTCTTTCCCGCTGTTCCCCCTGCTTTTCTTCTCATAATTTTCACGCTGCGACGATTCATGCACTTCACCTTCCCTTGCAAAAAGAATACCATATTGGCCGCCAACAATCAATGATTTTTTGTCAGCAAAATTCCAAAAACTTATGTAACACAAAAAGCCCCACGCTCAACACTGCCTCTGAATCCGACTATCTCTGGTCAGAGCAGAAAAGCATATGTTGAGCGTGGGGCTTTGTTTATCGGCTCGGCTGCCAGCCGGGCTTTTGGTGTTCTTTGGGTTTGTAGGTTCCTTTGGTAGTATCGATCACCGCCTGCAGCAATTCGTGCTTCTGCCATGTGGGGCAGTTCAGACGGTCGATTTTTTCGATCACATAGTTGGCGTGGGCGGTTGCGACCCGTTTTCCGAGTTCGTCCCATCCCTCTTTCGTTTTGGGGTAATGTACCACCACTTCAATGGGGGCACTCTTTCGCATGGCTCACTCACCTCCGATTACATCGCTATCACCTCATTTTTACGGGTTACTGGTTGTCCGCTATTCGCTGCGGTTTCCGCTCAGAACATTCAGAGCCAGACTGATCAGCAAAGCCATATCAATGCGGAGCATTTCAGCCTTGCTGGCATAGCCCATAAAGCGTTCGATGCGGGATTTATCGATCGTGAAGATCTGCTCCAGAAGAATCATAGACGGTTCTTCAAAGGCCGGGTTGGAATCCACCAGCACATGGGTGGGCTGGTTTTTCTTCTTTTCCGTCCGGGTGGTAACAGTTGCAACGATCAATGTAGGCGAATGACGGTTTCCAATGTTGTTCTGAAGAACTACCACAGGGCGTTTCCCGCCCTGTTCCGAGCCGATATGCGGCTCCATGTCTGCATAGTAGATGTCCCCTCTGAGATATCTCCAATTGTTCGGTAACATAAAAATCAACCTCCTTTTTATGTAAGAAACAGCCGCCGCAGACGGATACCACGACGGCTGTTGTTCAGGAGGTAAAACGAAACTGTCAGTTTTTCAGCGGCAGACTCATCTCACGGCTGGCACCGTTATAGATGCGGAGAATCTGCCGCATGTGGCGGTTTGCAGAACTGCCGGTGTCTTTCTGAGCCAGCTGCGTAATGGTTTTCGGGTGTGTCCTTGCCAGCTGCTGCACCAGGCGCTCCCGGCTGTACTCGCCCTCATAGACGGAGATAAACCGGGTCACGCCCCGGATCACCCCGGCAAGGTAGGCATCCACATTGCCCCGCCACGCCTCGTTGATGATGTTCAGCATCTCAATATAGCGCTCACAGCCATACTGCTTGTACAGCTCGTATGCCGTTTCGATGCAGTAGATTTTCCAGGGTGCCCGGATGCCGTCATAGGCAAATTCCACACCGGCATTCGACGTGATCCCCACAAAGTAAAGTGCATCCGGGTTTTCGGCCACCAGATTTGCACGAAGGCGTTCGCCCGCCGTCAGGCAGGTAGCATTGCCGGTCCGAATCGCAAACAGCGTTGCTTCGTCTTCTTTTGTAAGGCCGTAGAAGACTTTGCAGCGGATGGGCAATTCCATACCACCGTTGCAGGTTCGACGTGCTTCTACCGTGTTCTGCCCATCAAAGATGTAGAAGCGCCCGTCCCGGAAGCTGACCTTCGGTTCGTTTGCAACGTACTCCGAAAAGTTTTCCGCAATATGAGCAACCTTTTCGACATGACGGCAAGTTCTGGATGTTCTCGGAAGGCGGGAGAAAGTTCATCGGACTGGAAAAGAACAGTCACGTCTGCCTTGCCATTTACGACAAGTATGATGGTTTTGGCAATCTCAGAAGCCTGCAGGTCACCGGCATTGCGACGATGGTCGAGCCTTTCTCGGAGGAGTACAACACCCATGCTGCTTTCAAGAAGATTCCGCTGGACGCTCTGAAAAAACTGCCCTCACCGATGAATCTGATTTGCGTGACGCCTACCCGCATCGATGCTCTGTTCTCCGATTTCAAGAAAGACGGTTACAGCATCCGGCAGGTCCTGCATCAGCTTGCGTGAACAGAATTAGCTAAATCAACCAATAAAGGCCTCCGAATCTCTTTCTTATTAGGAAAAGATTCGGAGGCCTCTGTTTTACGATTTTTTCGGAATAGCGGCTTTCACCAGCAGCGTCATGGGACGGCGCAGTTCATCTTTCATTCCGGGAATCCTCAGCATCTCTGCAGAGGTTCGTTGTCATATTCGCTGGTATGGAGTGGTTTCACTGGCTGCATTGAGCTTCTAATAGCATCCAAAATGGTCCGATCCGCCGGGAGCCACGGAACGGAATCAATGTCATCTTTTGTCAGCCATCGTGCAGCTTCCGCTTCTTTCAGAACAAGATCGCCGGAAACCACTTCACACCAGAAGCAGTCCATGGAAAGATGAAACGCCGGATAATCGTACTCGATTGTACCAATTAAATCCTCCACGGCGATTTCCGTGTCCAGTTCTTCTTCAATTTCCCGCTTCAGAGCCTGCTGCGGGGTTTCACCCGGCTCGATTTTGCCGCCCGGAAACTCCCACTGGCCTTTGTAGTCACCATAACCGCGGGCGGTAGCGTAGATTTTGCGCTTTTCCTGCATGGAGTCGCAAATCACAGCGGCCACAACACGAATCGTTTTCATAACGTTCTCCTTTTGGATTCATTATAATGGCCGACCGTCAGAAGTCCCACCGACATGATAGAACACCCTGTTTCCTGCTTTTCTTGCAGTAAGCAGCCCTATCTCATGGAATTTCATCACAAACGTCCGAATGGTTGCATACGCAGCGTTTCGGAAATCCTTTTCCAGCTGCTTTGTGGTAAACTCCTCTGCACCATAAGCAGACAGAACATACTCCCAGAGCAGCCGTTCTTTTTCTGTGATTTTTCCTTCCGCAAGAGCAGTTTGATATACCTCAAGATCAGTTTTCGGCGGGACTGCATCCACCTGCAGGCGGTTATAGACCTCATTGCAGAAGTAGAACAAAAAGGGAGTCACATCCGTATAGCCGGAAATCAGAGCATTTCTCTCCACGCGTTCGTAGGCTTTGTAATATGCGTCCTTGTTTTCAGCGATGTATCGGGAAAACGGCGTGAACAGCGCCGCAGGATAGCCCTGCTGAACAAGATACCAGAGGTGGAATAGCCGTGCAGTGCGTCCATTCCCGTCAAAATAGGGGTGGTAGTATGCAAAAGCAAAGTGCAGAATGGCAGCCTTATGCAGCTCATTGATGCCGTCATTGGCATTCGCAAAATCGACAAGACATTTCATGGCACCGGGAAGCCGCTCTGCCGGAAGTCCCGGTCTTGGTTCTTCACCGCTCACAATAAAAACCTCTCCATGCCGATAAAAGTGGTTTGGCAGTAATCGATCTTCATCCGGGAGATAATCCCCTGTGCTGATCTGATATAGGTGATGCAGATTCTCCTCGGTGATCCTATTCTGACGATTCGCGATAAACTCCAGTCCGCGCTTCATACCATAGATGCGAGCTTCTTGTTCATCACGAGGGGCATAACCATCGAGGATATAACGGATACTGCTGCGGGTCGAGCGGATACTTTCAATTTGAAAAGTAGCATAAATTTCCTCGGTCATCGCCGACAAACCGAAGTTTTGTCCACTGACAGGGACAGAGAGCAACTGCTTCATACCATTTGTTGAAATTTGCGCGAGGTTCGGCAGGTAAAACAGCTTATTTCCAGAAAAATCAGTCAACGGCAGAGGCTGCGCAAAGTTTTGCCGCAGTAATTCGGCAAATTCTTTGACGCTGACAGTCGAGTACTTGTATTCCATCCGATTGAGTTCAAGCAAATGCTTATCTGAAAGCATTTTGGCAAACTGTGCCCCATCCATTCTGTCCACCTCGCAGTTGATACTTATTGATACTATATAGTATCATATATACCGATTCTTTATAAAAAAGTCAACCGAAACAGGCCGAACCAACTTTTTTCCATACTCTCCGTCAAAATTCCTGTGGCACAGCTACGAATCACATCTCCATCGGCTTATTCCCCACTTTGTCCAGATACGCATTCAAAAATTCCGCTGCAAGGCTGTTGGGACGGATGTTTTCTCTGGCTTCCTGTGGGGTGAACCACTTGCAGCGGTCCACTTCGTGGTTGATATGCAGCGCCTTTGCGGTTCTGACGAAAGCCGTAAAGTTGCACATCAGCGTGTTGGACGGCTCAAAAAACTTGGTACGGTTGAACCGGAGGTGCTCTACTTCCAACCCGGTTTCTTCCCGGACTTCCCGCACCACGGCGTGTTCTTCTGCCTCACCGCGGTTCACATATCCAGCCACCAGAATATAAGAGGGCTTGCCGTACTGCTGGATGAGCAGGATTTTCCCGGTCTCCTCATCCACAACAATCATGCTGACCGCCACATTGTACATCGGGAACCGGTATTGCTGGCATTTCGGGCAATAAGGCACAATACCCTCTTCTTCCAGTTCTTTTTCAATCAATGCCGTACCGCATTCAAAGCAATGCTTCTGAATCATTTTTACACTCCAAACACTGCTTTCGTCAGCCGGATACCTGCTGCCGTCTTCATCGTATGTTCCATAAAGGTTCGGATTGCCTGCCGGTCGTACCCGCTTTCGGACGCATTGACGATATAATCCGACTCAATCAGAATCTGATAGTCAATGCCGTCGATCTGCGCCGGGCTATGGTGGTGCCCTACCAGATAGGCCACACGGTCGATCTGTTCTGCTGTCATGCCGGTATCCGCCAAGAACTCCCGCACCAGCGGGGCACCCTCCTGCTCCTGATATTTACCATTGGTGTTGCCGTACTTTTTGCGGCAGAGCGGGCAGGCGATATCGTGGGTGATGGCCGCCACCTCCAGAATAAACTGCGTGTCTGCGTCCAGCCCCTCCAGCTCACCAATGGTTTTGGCATAGGTCCACACGCAGCTCAGGTGCGTGATGTCATGGATATTCCCTTCGGAAAAGGCGATCATCTTTTCCATGATCTGTGCAATGGTCATCATTTGTTTCACTCCCGTTTTTAATACTTAAATGTTCACCTTGATAAACGCGAACTTGTCGGGGCGAGGCCCCTCCATCTTGCTGCCGCAAGACCGTTCTGTCACTTAAAAGCCCCACTGGGGCTTTCATTGTTCCGCTTCGCTCCACAAACGCGAATTTGTTATTCTCCTATGGAGGTACCGCTATCGTCTTTAAGACCACAAATCGCAACTATACCATTATTTTTATAACTCACAACGAGAATGGTATCATTTCCTATTTTCCAACATGCTGTGCCGTTTTCACTGGTATCAGGCTTCCCCCATACCTCTCTAAGCTGGTCAATATGATACCCAGGCAAAAGGCTATTAACATCGGCTTCCCTCATTTCTGCGATTGCCGCCAGAGTGGGAAGATTGTCGTTGCTTTTGTGATTGTAGTATCCATAAAACCACGCCGATACACATATCGCAAGAACCAAGATGATTACAGCTATAACAGATAGCTTCTTTTTCATACAATCACACTCCTCGTCAAGTTCCGATTCATAAAATCCCCGTCACTGCCAGTCTTGTGTTTGAGCCACTCGCCAAAGCGTTCAAACTGTGCATCCAGATCAATAAGTTCACCCAGCAGCGCACCCAACGCCAGCGATAGAATCATGACCATAGAGCCACCGGTGCTCAAAGTTCCGTCTGGCCTAACCGTCAGTATCTTGGAGAGCGTTCCCGCCGCTCCCAGAAACACCACGGAAAAGCCCGTGGCTTTGATGATTGTATCCTGATAGCGCTCTTTCAGAAAGCGTTTGAACAGAATACCCAGCACACCGCCTATCACAATGGCCAGCGCATTGATGATCGTTCCCAATCCCCGCATTTTCGTTTTTCCTTTGCTTACTGATTCCTGTATTTGTTTAAGACTTCATCCGGGATATGACAGTAGCTGCAATCTTCCGGGTACCGCTCCAGATGGTGCTGATGCTCCTCTGCACTCCGGACGTAATTCGTCAGCGGCAGCACTTCCACAACGATTTTATCCCGGCCCTTCCGGCTGTCAATAAAGGCTCTTGCTTCTTCCAGATGTCCGGGATTTGTGCTGTAAAGCCCCGTGCGATACTTTTTTCCAACATCAACGCCCTGTTTGTTCAGGCTGTACGGGTCGATGATTTCAAACAGATGCTCCATAAGCTCTGTAACACTGGTACATTTCTCATCAAAGACCACTTTAACGCACTCTGCGTATCCATCATACGGGCCGTCCAGCGTGTTTGTTGTTCCGTTGGCTCTCCCGGCTTCGGTCGTCCGTACACCGGGCACCGTGTCAAAAAAATGCTGGACGCCCCAAAGGCACCCGCCTGCAATGTATACCGTTTCCATACTCTTGACTTTCCTTCTTTTACTGGTACAGTTTGCATCCATGCTCTGTACTCCTTACGGTTTCCTTGCTAGCTGCAAATCGATCCATCATACCAACTCACAAAAAGTGCTTCCGCACCATTGCAGAGTAATTATCATATTGTTGAAAGCCATATCGCTCATAAAATGGGATCGTTTTAGGATCAGACGGCATAACTTTCACATACAGAAGATTTTGACAGAAACTCATGATCCGTTTCATCAGCTCATCTCCAATGTACTGTCCCTGATAAGCAGGGTCCACCAAAAGATAATGCAAAAATGCGACTGTTTCTCCATCATCCCACGCAGAAATAACTCGTGTGGAATTGTGCATCGCGCGGACAAGTTTTTCGGAATAATTGCCGGATTCCCAGTGAACGGATAAAAACAGTTTCTGCAATTCATCGGCCGTGAAATCTTTTGTTTGTTTATACTCGATTTCCATGATGCACCCCTTTATAACTTCCACAAACGCGAATTTAGTAACGCAAAAGGAAGTATATGACATACACCCAACTAAGTAATCCATGAAAAATCGCCCAACCGACAGACTTCCACGCTGTATAACTAATAACCATAGCTAATGCACTTCCAAAAGTTATTCCTGATTTTACCGTTTTCTTGACATTCGTTGATTTATTATCTTCCATATTTGTTTCCTCCACAAATTCTAAGTTGTTATTGTAAATCATTTTTTGATATTTCAATCGATGGATAGTGTTCTAAACTTGTTAAGTCAACATCTAATGGAGTAACGTATTCCATATAAAATTTTTCAGGATTTTTATCTTGCAATTTTTTAAGTTTATTCTTAATTTTTTCCTCCTCTGTAGAAACAAAAACCACTGATACTACTCCTACCTTTTCACTTGGATTCATTCTGCTATCTTCAACATTTCCACATAAAATCATTCTAACTGTATTCATAATAATCCTCCTCCACATATAACTTACGATTTATCAAATAAGAATTTCCGTCAATTTTCTCTTGATGTGGCTCGCTTCTAAGAGTAGGAACGAACTGTTCTGTTGCCGGAGACGGACCTTTCGGGTCGGTCTCCGGCAGTATTTTTGTTATCGCGTATTAAAAAACAGCCGGAACGACTTTCTGCTGCGCTACATCGATGATGCCGTATGTATTCAGTCTGAGTTTGGGAATGACCGGAAGGCTGACGAAGGCGAGGGTCATAAAAATGCCGATGTCTTCCGCTACACCGTGTGCCTTGAGGGCATCGTTCAGCGCCTGCATTTTCGCCGCAGCGCTCTCTGCGCTTTCGGTGCTCATCAATCCGGCCACCGGAAGCGCAAGTTCTGCCACGACCTGTCCATCTGCCACAAACGCAAGTCCGCCTTTGTTTTTCCGCACAGTGTTGCCGGCCAGCATCATATCGGTATCGTTGTCCCCTGCCACAATCAGGTTATGGGAATCATGTGCGATGCTCGATGCAACGGCTCCGCATTTCAGGCTGAAGTTTCCTAAAAAGCCAATGCCCACATGGCCGGAGTGATGATGCCGCTCAAAAACGGCCAGTTTTACGATGTTGTGTTCCGGGTCCACACCGGGAGCTTTGCCCGGATGCCGTTGGAACGGGATGATTTTTTCCTCCGTAAGCAGCTCGCCCCGGTTCAGGCAGATGACACGCTCCTGCTCCCCGCTTTCCCGAAGTTCCAGGTCCTGCAGTGTGATCTCATCCAGATCAAAGGAATCCATAACGCGGGAAAAACGCGCATGGTCGATTTCAAGCGATGCGGGTTTCTGCACCCTTCCGTGTTCTGCCACCAGCGCGCCGTTCTTGTAAACCTGTTCGACCGTAAAGGATTCCAGATCAGAAACCACAACCAGATCTGCCCGGTACCCCGGTGCTACGGCACCGCGCTGCTTGAACCCAAAATACTGTGCCGGGACCAGCGTTGCCATTTTGACGACCACTGCTGGGTCTGCGCCCAGCCGGATCGCTTTACGGATGTTGGAATCGATGTGGCCGCTGTCCAGCAGGTCACCGGGGTGCTTATCATCCGTCACCAGCATACAGCGGCTGCAATAGGGCTCCCGGAACAGCGGCATCAGGGCCTCCATATTTTTGGCAGCCGTTCCTTCCCGGATCATGATATATTGTCCGAGCCGGAATTTTTCCATGGCTTCCTTAATGTTGGAGCACTCGTGATCGGACTGAACGCCTGCCGCAATATAAGCATTCAGGTCCTTATCGCTCAAGAGCGGTGCATGGCCATCCACGATCTTTCCCGCTTCGGTGCAGTCGCGGATCTTCTGCAGGATCTTCGGGTCACAGCGCACCGTTCCGTAGGCATTCATCAGTTCCGCAAGCCCCAGCACACGGGGATCGCCGTAGTAAGGCCGGAGCTGTTCTGCGTTCAGCACCGCACCGGATTCATCCAGATCCGTGGCCGGAACACAGGAGGGCAGCATGAAATAAACCGAAAGGGTCAGATTTTTTGTCGTTTCCAGCATGAAGTCCAAGCCTTCCAGCCCCGCAACATTCGAGATCTCGTGTGGGTCTGTGACCACCGCAGTGGTACCGTGGGGCAGCACTGCCTGCTCGAAAGCCGGACCACAGAGCATGGAGCTTTCGATGTGGATATGCCCATCGATCAGGCCCGGGCAGACATATTTGCCGTGCAGATCAACTTCTTTCCGGCCATGATACGTGCCCACGCCCACGATCGAATTTCCGCTGATGGCAATATCAGCGGTGTCGACCTCATCGGTAAATACATTGACGATTCTGGCATTTTTCAAAACCAGATCAGCCAAAGCATCTCCTCTGCCTGCCGAGATCCGGCGTTTCAGCTCATCAGACTGCATAGAAACATCTCCTCTTTCTGAAGTTCGATTTTCTCACCTGTGGATTGGTTCTGCCCTTATTCTACCACGCCTTGCCGCTACGGAAAAGATGTCGGGAAACAAAAATGGCCCCGGAGGGCTTGTTACAGCTCTCCGGGGCCACTTTATGTGCGTTGTGCCTTGGCGCAGACCGTCAGCACTCCACTGCCACCTTGATCACGCCGTCCCGTTTCTTTTCAAACAGCTCGTAGCCCTCTGCGATCCGGCGCAGGGGGTAGGTGTGGGTGATGAGCGGTTCGGTATCGATCTTGCCTTCTGCGATGAGACGCAGCGTTTCTTCACAATCGCAGCCGTCCACGCCGCCGGTCTTAAAGGTGAGGTTTTTGCCGTACATTTCCGGCAGCGGCAGGGTCTGTGCCTTGTCGTACAGCGCCACCACCGTCACAACGGCGTTGGGCCGTGCACACTCCCATGCCAGCCGGAAGGTGGAGTCTGCCCCTGCCACCTCCAGCACCACATCGGCCCCGTCGTGGTCGCTGTAGGCACGCACAAAGGCGGCGCAGTCCTCCGGCTGCACGGTGAGCACCTGCGGGTAGTGCCGACGGATGAACTGCAGGCGGCTTGCGTCCTTTTCGCACACGATGATGCGCTTGGGGCTGTGCAGCATGACGCACAGCAGCGTGCAGATGCCGGTCGGCCCTGCACCGAGGATCAGCACGGTATCCTCGGGGGTGATCTCCGAGATGCGTGCCGCCCAAAAGCCGGTGGCCAGCACATCGCCCACCAGCAGCGCCTGCCGATCGGTAACGCCGTCCGGGATCTTGTTCAGTCCCTGATCCGCAAAGGGCACCCGGACATACTCGGCCTGCCCGCCGTCGATGCGGCAGCCCAGCGCCCAGCCGCCGTTTTGATCGGTGCAGTTGTTCACGAAGCCTTTTTTGCAGAAAAAGCACTCTCCGCAGAAGGTCTCCACGTTCACCGTCACCCGGTCGCCGGGTTTCACATTGGTCACCGCACTGCCCACTTCTTCCACGATGCCCACCATCTCGTGCCCTACGGTGATGCCGGGCACCGCCCGGGGCACGCTGCCGTGCTTGATGTGCAGATCGCTAGAGCAGATACTGGCAAGGGTCACCTTTACAATGGCGTCCCGCTCGTGCTGCAGCACCGGCTTTGGTTTTTCCATCAGGGCAAACGTCCCCTTTGAAACATAGGTATAGGTCAGCATGCTTTTTACCTCCATGCGCTTTGATCTTTCCGAACGGAGTATACCGCAAAAGTCAGCCGCTGTCCCGGCTCACAGGATATAGTGAGGTACCTCCATAAATTCTGAGTTGCTGTTCTCAGTATACCATGTTTTTCCCTTGCGGAAAAGATGTCGGGAAACAAAAATGGCCCCGGAGGGCTTGTTACAGCTCTCCG
>ENA-OZRN01000569-OZRN01000569.1-human-gut-metagenome-genome-assembly--contig:-NODE-569-length-13059-cov-7.265380_pt1 | contig 13059 bp, 8 predicted proteins | sample MGYA00243270_ERZ653947 | MGnify/ENA primary metagenome ERZ653947 (study PRJEB26926, sample SAMN06164695) | human gut metagenome | biome: ENVO:00009003; feature: ENVO:2100002; material: ENVO:00002003...
AGATCTACACAAGGAGTATCGTCGGCAGCGTCAGATGTGTATAAGAGACAGGCTCGGAAGACTTCAACAAGGCTTTGGCTTCCAAAACGACGAGACTGTCAATCCATTCGCCTGCCGTCTTTCCGCTGATTTCCTTCACTACGGTGGAAAGGTGCTTGGCGGTGAGGAACATCTTATCGGCATAATAGGACACACTTCGCTCTTCCTTATAGGACTCTGAAACGGCACGGATAAAGCGTTCGAACAAGTCTTCCTTCCTGCTTTTGGGTATGCGCTCCTGAACGGCATGCCCTTGATAGATGTTGTATATCTCATAGAACAGTGCCAGCAGCAATCCCTGGGTGATTTCCTTACGGAAAGGATTGTCCTTCAGCTTCACCTTGCTCCAGAGGAAAGAGTGATACTCCTGGAATGATTGGGATTCCTCCGGAGTGATGTGGACGAAAGGCCGTTCCTTAATCATGAAGAACATGGGGAAAAGCTGTTGCATGGTGGGTATCACCATATCCATAAAATCTTTTGAGACGGCAATGAAAAGTCCGGCAAAGTCATCGGAGCGTTCTCCTTGCAGAACAATCTGGTCGGGAAGGATAATACCCAACATACCTTCCCGCATTTCACATTGCTGCAAGTTGAGTTCCAGTTTGCACCACCCTTTCAGGCAGACAGTCAGGCAAGCAGCATTCAAACGGGTGGGATAAGAGCTCAAAGACATGTCCTTGATGTCATCAAAAATAGCAAAATCATTGCCGATGAAATCGATCATCGGCAAATGATGTATCTGGGAAATATCTACATTTCGTATTCTCTTAGTATCCATGGTTTTTGTGCTTTGGCGACAAATGTAGGACTATTTTGCGGAATTTAGCTCTAAAAATCCTTAAATGGAAACTTTTAGTTCATTATCTTGAAGCCGACAAAGAAGGTTCTCGGCTGCGTAGGTCCGTAGAAATAGCCCGCATCGCGGAATTCCCCTTTATCCAGGTCTTTCTGGAAACTGTTGAAGATATTCTGTACACCCGTATTCAACTGAAGCTTGATATGGTCGTGAAGCACAAAGGTGTAGTTCAGCTTCACATTCAGGTCCAGGAATTGGGGGGTATGCTCCATGCGGTCCGAGGTGATATTGCAGAAGGCACCCTCGGGAGCATCTTCCGGTGCGTAGTGCGGCACAATCATCTTTCCCGTATAAGTGCCGGAAAGGGAGAAATCGAAATTCTTCACCGGTGCCGAGGAGAAAGTGAAGTACCCGTAATAGTCCGGTGTACGGGGCATGCGCTTGGTGGTAAGGTCTTTGCCGTCCACCTTTGTCCAGACTTCTTCATGGGTGTAGCGGCTGCGCTGCGCCGTGAAGCCGAGCTGGAACTGCGCCTCCTTGCCGTGGGCAATCTTCGCATCCAGATTGGCACCGTATACGCGTGCGCCGTTTCCGTTGCGGCGCTCCTTGATGACATCCCCTACTTCGTTCTTGCCGATATCTTCGAGCACAAAGACGTGGCGCAGGTCTGTATAGAAACCCTCCACCAGGATGTTTGCCTGCCAGTGTCCCAGATGGGCAGTCCAGTCCACCGAACCGCTGTAACTGTTGGAGCGTTCTTCACTCAGGTTATCGGCGAGTTTGATTTGGACTCCCTTGCCGCCTACTGCCGTCACGTGCAAGTCCTCATCGTATGCCTGCGGAGCGCGGAAACCGGTAGAGTAAGTCAAGCGTGCCTGAAAATCATCTGCCGGCTTGTAGAGCAGGTTGACGCGGGGGCTGAAAATAAGCTTGTCTATCAGGTTGTGCTTGTCCAGGCGGGCGCCGACCAGCATGGTCAGTACGTTCATCTTCCACTCATTCTGCACGAAGGCGCTGGCAATGCGGACATCCTGCTCCATGTCACGATGATAGCCGGTCATGATGTCGTGCAGGGAGTTGTTCTGATATTCCAGTCCGCCGGTGAAGGTGGCGGGGGCAAAGAAGCAGTTGTCCATATTGCCCACATACATGCCGCCGGCAACCCAGGTCAGGTCTTTCGTCTTGCCGTAAGCATTCATGTTCTTTTGGGCACCATAGTAGCTGTTGCGGTCGGTGTGCTGTATGGAGGTGTAAGCCGAAATCTTATGCTTGTACTCCTTCCAGAACAAATCGTAGCTCACGCCTCCGCTATTGATGATATGCTTGGTCTGCTCGGTGATGTCCGTCTCGTGCGGCTGCAAATCGAATTTGTTGCCTCCGCGACGAAGTTCGTTGGTGGTATGGTATTCCAGATTGATGCGGCTGAAATGCGTAGGACGGTAATAGGCGCGGAAGCCGAAAGTATTCATGTTCAGCTTGCCCAGCTCGGAAAAGCCATCGCCATCGCGGTCGTAGGGGTTGCGGTTGCGGTAACTCTCATAAAAGGCAATGCCGTAAGAGTTATCTTTGGCAACCAGCGACACATTGCCACCCATATATTGCTCCCAGGACTTGCCGTCCATATTGGAGAACATGCTCGATACCTGAAAGGAATTGTTGATGGGGTCTTTGGTTATAATATTGATAGTTCCTCCCACAGCATTGGCGCCAAACAAGGCAGAGCCTCCGCCACGCACCACTTCTACCCGTTCAATCATGTTCACGGGGATTTGCTCCAATCCGTACACACCGCTCAATGCACTGATGATGGGACGGCTGTTTATCAATATCTGCGAATACGGACCTTCCAAGCCATTGATGCGCACCTGGGGGAAACCACAGTTCTGGCAGTTGTTCTCCACACGCAAGCCCGATTGGTAGTTCAGTGTCTTGGCAAGGTCGGTGGAGTTGACCATCTCGAACAATTTGGTACTCATCACATTTACAACTACCGGAGCTGCCTTGCGGCTTACCTCGTTGCGGTTGGCGGATACCACCACTTCATCGGTCATGAAACTCTCCTCTTCCATCGGGAAATGTATGACGGCAGTAAAGTCCTTGCTCACCGTCACCTCCTTCTCTTGGGTCTTGTAACCCACTGCCGACACACGGAGCTTGTATTTTCCCGCCGGAAGCTTGCGGAACTCAAATTGTCCTTCTTCATTGGAAACCGTTCCCTGACCACTGCCGATAATCAAAACCGTGGCATACGGTATATTTTCCTCCGTACCTTTCACTATCACATGGCCGGAAATCATATTGCCTTCTTTTATAGGATTTACGGCAAAAGCTACGCTGGCACTTACCACTGCAAGTACCAACGCCAAAATGTATTGTTTCATCAAATTAGCGCTCTAAATAAAAAAAATAATTCAAGTCTGAAAAAAGATAATCATCCGAGATGCCGCACTTCGTTCACTGAAATGCCGGACTTCGAGACTAAAATGCCTGGTATCTACATACAAAAAATCCAGGCGTTTTTAAACCTAATGACTATGAAAAAAGAGCGGGAGGAGCGCGAAGGGAAAGGGTACGTATCACTTCCCCCTTAACAGTAGGTGTTGCCGGTTTGGCTCTGAGCATGGCCAGCAAAGGACGCATCGGGTGCTGAACCTCATACACATCCACTCCGGAAGAGTAGAATGCCGACAAATGCCCGATAACCAAAAGGGAAGTCTGAGAGTGAGAGTGTGTGCCATGAAAAGGGTGCGAGTGCGTTATCATCACCCCATTCACATAATGGACGTGAGTGAACGCAGTGATACTTGCCTGGTACATGATAAACAGTACCAGCAAGCTCAATGCACCTATAATTTTTTTCTTCTGCTTCACGTCCAAAAACTTATACTATAGATTTTGAGCCGCAAAGATAGTGAATTATTCTTTAACTTTGCCAAACAAGAACTCATAATCACGCTTGGAAGCCGGAGCCGCCCACTCTTCGGGAATAAACTTCCACTGATTCAGCGTACGCGGTTCAATCACCTTCTTCTGCTCAATGTACTGCATCAGATAATAGCGTAAGTCCTTATCCGTAGAGTGGATGATGCGTTCCTTCAATTCATCCTGCGAGATGCCGGCCCCCTTTGTCAGCAATTCGCCGCCACCGTTTCCGCGATAAGAATTCACCGCTACCTTATACATTTTATCCATATCGAACGGAGTACCGTCTGCCATACTGAGAATGGCTACCTTCTCGCCATCCGGCTTGGTCACATCCACCGTGTAGATAATACCCGCCGCAGAATCGAAGTTGAAGCTGAAATTCTTGAATGAGGCCCTATCCGTAGCACCTTCGCGGCGCTTCTCACGGAAGAGAAGGATATGGTCGTCCGGAGACTTCATCCGATTGGTCCACAAATCATACGACATCTCCAAGGCATCGCGTATCTCCTTCCCCGTCAGACGCATGGTGTAAAGCATATTTTCGTACTTATACAGATTGAACATATCGTTCACAAAAATGTCTCCTTTACGGATTTCCGTATCATAGGACAAAGGAGCCGCAAAAGAAATATCCGCTCCGCTGATTGCCAACTGCAATTCGTGGATAAGGTCTATAAAAGCGGAAGAACCGAAATAGGCAGGACGTGTGGAGATAGTCTCGGTAAAGGAACCAATTTTCTTGGAAACAAAATTCTGCACAGCTTCATTTTCGGGGGCAAAGCGTTGCATGAACTCTTCGCTGACGCCGTAGTCTTGCGTATCGGACAGTATGCCGTCTATCTTCTTGTCTATAACTTTACCATCACGCAGTTTCAAGGTTATATCCACATTACTCACAACAACACCGTTGCTGGCAGGGTCCATCACCAGTACCGAGTCACCGGCTATGTTGCACACCCTCTTGCATTCGCGCGCATGGTCGTGCCCCATCAGGACAATATCGAATCCCGGCACGTTGCACGCCACTTCCACCGAAGCGTTTTCGCGATACTTGCCTCCCATCAGCTGGGCATCCTGGCCGGCATGGAACATACCGATAACCAAATCAGGCTTTTCCTGCTCACGGATAATCTTCATCCATTTGCGGGCAGTCTCCTCCATATCGTCGAAACGCAGCCCTTTCCACAGATTCTCTGAAAGCCATACGGGGATGGCAGGAGTTATCATACCGAGAACCACAATTTTCACTCCGTCACGTTCCAGCACCTCATAGGGTTTGAAATGGGTTTCTCCGGTAGCAGTATCCACAATATTGGCACCCAATATCGGAAAACGGCAGTCACCTGCCCAACGGTCGAAAACGGTACGGCCGGTCTCTACGTCATGGTTACCCATATTGCCGGCATTATACCCCATGAAATTCATCATCTCCGCTGCCAGATGAGGGGCAACGGTATCTATGTAATTATAATAATAGGCTGTGGGCTGTCCCTGCAGAATGTCACCATTGTCCAAGAGAATCAGATTTTTGCCATAAGCCTCACGTTCTTTTTGCACCAAAGCATGCACACGTGCCAGACTGCCGGTTGCCTCCCGGCGGCGTATAAAGTCGTAGGGATAGTAGTTGCCGTGTATATCACTGGTCTGTACGACTTTCAGTTTCACCTCTCTTTCCTGCGCAGGCAGTATGCTTGTCAGGACAAAAATCCAGATAAAAAAACAACTAAATCTTTTCATTATATTTCCTTATTTCTTGTCGGTTCTTATAAGTTCATAGGATGGGTAAACATAAACCGCGCTCCATCCGTATAGGCAGGATCTATCCAAATCTCGCCGCCCCACTTCTCAACGGTCAGCTTACAGATGGACAAGCCCAAGCCGGTTCCCTGCACATATTCGTTCAGCTTCTCGAAACGTTCGAACACCCGTTTCTGTTTGTCCAATGGAATGCCGCAACCAGTGTCAGTCACCGAGAATACTGCAACATTCCTCGCCGTATCCGGCTCCAGCTTCAAGGTTATCGTACCTTCTTTTGTAAACTTGTCCGCATTGGAAAGCAGATTTATCACAACCTGCTGTAAACGCTGCACATCCGTCCGCATCTCCACTACCTCACGTTCACACTCAAATAAGAATTGATTGGTCGACCTGCGTGCCTGGGCCACGGAAGCTACTACCTGCTGGCATATCTGCACTACATTGCAGCTCTCCAAAGAAAGGATGACGCGGTCGGCCTCCAAACGGGACACATCCAATATGTCATTAATCAACCGAAGCAGCAAATCAGAGTTGGTCCTAATAATCTCGAAATAGCCACGCTGTTCTTCTTCCGAGGCTCCTCCGGCAGACAGCACGTCCGAGAAGCCCACAATCGCATTCAATGGAGTACGGATTTCGTGGCTCATATTGGCAAGGAAAGCACTCTTCAGACGGCTGGATTCTTCGGCACGGTCTTTTGCTTCGCGCAAGGCACCCTCGGATACCTCCAGTTCATCCTTCAACTTCTTTGTATGATAATAAAAGTAAAGGGAAACGAACAAACCGCCCAACAGCACCAACAGAACAGCACCGACAGACCAGATATGATACTTGTACTGTTCGTAGAAAGAAGGGGTTACGTTCAGCATCTTTACCGGCTGCGGAAGGCCGGTGATATTCAGTTTCTTTTCCTTCACAAGTTTACCGTCCAGTATGGTCTCATTCGGAATGATTTCCATATGGGTCTCACTATCCTGGGAGGTGGTCAGCAGGCGGTAAGACTGTCTTGCCATCTCCTTGCCCAAAGCACGGTAGGCAGGAACGACACCTGCCACAGCCCAATATCCCAAGCCTACGGAACTGAGCGAGAAAGTGGGCAAAGTGGGAGCTGCTTCCATCATGGCGTAGGTTGCATTCCGCATGAAGTAACCATCGTTCATGTCCACACGCCATGTCCCCATCAATATAGCTGTATTTTCCGGTAACTCATGCAATCTGTCACAAATGGTATATATGGTATTGACGCGTCCGTCCAGCAGAATCAGGTTTAGTTCCGGGAACTTCTGCATCTCCTTCACTACATAGGCCTGCATGGCAACGCCGCCATAACTGTTGTCTGAGACAAAAGCGATATTCTTGGTGCCGGGATACATCTGCTTTATCATATTGATGTTGGCCTCCACATCATACTCATAAACGAAGCCAGCCTTGATAGGCGAACTGGGGAAATCCGTGAAGAAGTCGACGGATTCGGGCATCCAGGTCTTCAGGTCAACGGTATCACCCGGCAGCAATATGGCGTTCCGGCTGGACAGTGCACTCACTACCGGAGTATTGCCGCATATGGAGTCTTCCAGAGAAAGATAGGCAGCCCAGGCTTCCTGCCCTATAAGTACAATCAGCGCCGGACTTTTATCACCTTGATATTTAGCCAACAGCTCAGCCATTCTCCTCTCCCAAAGAGGGGATTCGGAAAAACTCTTGCAGTTCATGTTCTCCAATGCGATGGTGTTTGTCCCGCCCAGGCGTTGGAACTCCTCCATAAAGTCGGAGATGTTGCCGGAAGTACGGCCGGCATCCGGATTATAGGAACTGATAATCAGTACCGGATGCTCTCCCGTAATAGAAAAAGCGGGCAAAAGGCAACAGAAAAGCGCTACCATGCATGGTAATATTGTACGATATATGTGTTTCAATTGATTGATTCGTTTAATTGCTCCATAGCTTTGACAAATATAGATAAAAGTTGGAACCTAAAGAAAAAACAACAATTGTTTTTTTGTACTTTTGGCACCTATTATAAAATGAGATACAAAATGATACAAGATTTTCATCGAATGATATCTGCCGCTCTCGGCATATCAGAAAGACAAATAAGCCAGACCCTCGGCCTGCTGGAAGACGGAGCGACAATCCCTTTCATCAGCCGTTACCGCAAGGAAGCAACGGGAGGACTGGACGAAGTGCAGATTGAAGCTATCCAGACGCAATATGAGAAACTGAGCGAAACCGCCAAACGTAAAGAAACCATCCTGAACACCATACAGGAACAAGGTAAACTGACCGCCGAACTTCAGAAGCGCATCGAGGAGACTTGGGACAATACCCTACTGGAGGACATCTACCTCCCCTACAAGCCCAAACGGAAAACACGTGCCGAAGCAGCCCGTCAAAAAGGACTGGAACCCCTCGCCACCCTGCTGATGCTGCAACGTGATCCTCATCCGGAGGAACGCGCCGCCAATTACGTGAAAGGAGACGTGAAGAACGTGGAAGATGCACTGAAAGGTGCCCGTGACATCATAGCCGAGCATGTTAGCGAAGACGAACGTGCCCGAAACAGCGTGCGCAACGCATTTGCCCGCCAAGGCATACTGACCGCCAAAGTAGTGAAAGGCAAAGAAGAGGAAGCGACCAAATACCGTGACTACTTCGACTGCTCCGAATCGTTGAAGCGATGCAACTCCCACCGCCTGCTCGCCATCCGGCGTGCCGAAGCGGAAGGCCTGCTGAAAGTCAGCATCAGCCCGGACGATGAGGAGTGCGTGGAACGGCTGGAACGCCAATTCGTGCGGAGCAACAACCCCTGCGGACAGCAAGTGGCAGAAGCCGTGCAGGATTCCTACAAACGCCTATTGAAGCCATCCATAGAGACGGAATTTGCCACGCAAAGTAAGGAACGTGCTGATGAGGAAGCCATCAAGGTATTTGCCGAAAACCTCCGTCAGTTGTTGCTGGCTTCACCACTGGGGCAAAAGCGTGTGATGGGTATAGACCCCGGATTTCGTACGGGTTGTAAAGTTGTGTGCCTCGATGCACAAGGAAATCTGCTCCACAATGAGAACATCTACCCCCACCCTCCGGTCAGCAAGCAGAAAGAGGCATTTGCCAAGCTGCAAATGATGATAGAGTCTTATAAGATAGATGCCGTTGCCATAGGTAACGGAACTGCCAGCCGCGAGACGGAGGAGTTCTTGAAACATCAGCGCTTCAACCGCGACATACAGATATTCATCGTCAGCGAGCAGGGAGCTTCCATCTATTCGGCCTCTAAAATTGCACGGGACGAGTTTCCCGACTACGACGTCACCGTACGCGGTGCTGTGTCCATAGGCAGACGACTGATGGACCCGCTGGCAGAGTTGGTAAAGATTGACCCGAAATCTATTGGTGTGGGGCAATACCAGCATGATGTGGACCAAACCAAGCTGAAAAAATCACTGGACCAGACCGTAGAAAACTGTGTAAACCTGGTAGGTGTCAACCTGAACACCGCAAGCAGCCATCTGCTGACCTACATCTCGGGATTGGGTCCGCAGCTGGCACAGAACATTGTGAACTATCGTACCGAAAACGGTGCCTTCACCTCGCGCAAGGAACTGATGAAAGTACCTCGTATGGGTGCCAAGGCGTTTGAGCAATGTGCCGGCTTCCTACGCATTCCGCAGGCAAAGAATCCGCTGGACAATACTGCCGTACACCCGGAAAGCTATTGCATCGTAGAACAGATGGCAAAGGACTTGGATTGCAGCGTAGCCGAGCTGATAGCCAGCCGGGAGCTGCGTCTGAAGATTAATCCGGAACGCTACCTCTCCCCCACCGTGGGCATGCCGACACTGAAAGACATCCTGCAAGAGCTGGACAAGCCCGGACGTGACCCACGCGGACCGATAAAAATATTTGAATTTGATAAGAACGTGCGCACCATCAACGACCTGCGCGAAGGCATGGAATTGCCCGGCATCGTAGGAAACATCACCAACTTCGGCGCATTTGTCGATATAGGCATCAAGGAAAACGGACTGGTACACCTCTCCCAACTCGCCGACAGATTCATATCAGACCCTAATGAAGTAGTGTCCATTCATCAACATATACGCGTAAAGGTACTCAGCATAGATATGGACCGGAAACGCATACAGCTGACAATGAAAGGAGTGGAACAGAATTAGTGATTAGGGATTAATGATTAATGGTTAGTGGTTAATGGTTTCTGTATTAATCATTAATCCCTAATCACTAATCCCTTATAATAGTGTCTTAAGATAATTACTGTACCAAGCACTAAAAGTAGTGAACACAGAATAGAGCCTTCGAACCCGAAAGTTCCTCCATTTATCAGATTTTCTTCCGGAAAGTGAAGAATCAGCAGATTCTCATTGCTAAATTCATTTCCACTGACTTTATATCCCAAAACAGAACCTTGAATCCAGTTCCAGAACCAATGCAAGGCAATGGGGAAACAGAGGTTGCGCGTGTATATATAGGAAGCTCCCAAGAAACAACCCGCCAGCATGATATTCAAAAACGGGACGAAGGCAAAGCTGGGATTGAAAAGATGCATCAACGAAAATAACACCGCAGAGATAAGCAATGCCACAAACTTATTGACGCCTCCATCCAGCATACGCCCTAAAATGAAACCGCGTCCAATAACTTCTTCCGTAACTGCCACTAAAAAATAAAGCAAAAGACTCGACAACAACGAAATGGGAGAAAACAAGACCCCTGCCACTTCCACAGCCCCCAACAATAAAGACAAGCCAAAACCAACTGCATACAAGAACACGACAAACAAAGCTCCGTTCAGCAGGCTTCTACCCCATCCCTTCAAAGACAAGCCCAAGCCCGAAAAAGGAAGCTTCCTGAAGCCCAGCACCATACAAGCGGCAATAAGCCCACTAGCCAACATCAAGGCTTCATTCAACATCATTAAATAGACGCTCATCCCACCAGCTTGTGTCTTCAACTCAGGGAAAGCAATCGCAAAAGGTATGGCAAACAAAAACAGAAAAATCACAAAAAGTACAGTAAACAGTACTATATCAACGAATGCCAGCCAAATACGTTTTGTTTTACTCACAGCAACACACTCTTCCTTCACCGTTTCTTCCGTCTCCATTTGTATCTCATTTTGATTAATATCCGACAAAAATAATAATAAAAAGAAAAAACTTCACGTATTCCTGCCGGTTTCTTCTTATATTTGAAAAATCAATCTGGAATCGACAAACATGAAACTTAGAAAAATACTTTTAGCCGTTGCCGGACTGGCGTTAATGCTGAATGCCTCGGCACAAAAATCCCAAAGATACTACGTGGCCAAACCCGGCACCCTGGTGGAACTGACGACAGAAGCGGAAGCCAATGAAATCACCCAACTGACCCTGCAGGGCAAGCTGAATGCCGTAGATTTCAGGCATCTACGGGATGAATTCAAAAACCTGCAACTGCTGGACATTTCCAATGCCTCCATCAGCATGTATGCAGGCAAGAACGGGACTTATCCAAACCGTTTTTATGTATATCCTGCCAATTGCATTCCGGCATATGCCTTCTGCAAGCAAATGGACAACAGTACATTTGTAGGTAAGGAGACGCTGACCAGGATTATCCTTTCCGACAAGACCAAGAACATCGAAGATGCTGCCTTTAAGGGATGCAAAAATCTCAAGATATGCCAGATACGGAAGAAAACGGCTCCCAATCTGTTGTCCGAAGCATTGGCCGATAGCGTTACAGCCATATTTGTTCCATTGGGATGCAGTGACTCCTACCGTACCAAAAAGAAATGGGAGACCTTTGCATTCATTGAAGGAGAACCACTGACAGTAAATGTGCAGATTGGTAAAATGGGCAGCCTTGCCAGCGAACTGTTAAGAGCCGGATTTCAGCCCAAAGACGTTAACTTTCTGACCGTTGAAGGAAAAATGGACGAAGCCGACTTCACATTGATACGCGACTATATGCCCAATCTGGTTTCCATCGACATGACCAACAGTAATGCCACTGCAATTCCCGACTATACTTTCACCCAAAAGAAGTATCTGCTGAACGTACGGCTCCCGCAAGAGCTTAGAAGCATCGGACAGCGTGCATTCAGTGGCTGCGGTCGTTTGTGCGGCACGCTGGTGCTTCCTGCTAGTGTAACCGCCATTGAGTACGGAGCATTTATGGGATGCGACAACCTGCGCTATGTGCTTGCCACGGGGAATAAGATTACCACGCTGGGCGACAACCTTTTCGGCGAAAGCCAAGGCAAAATTATATATAAGGAGAAACAATAACCCAGACTATTCCCCGCCTTAATAAGAACAAAGAGACTCTTTTAATAGCAAAAGAAGGTGTGTTAGAATGATAGCTAAAAATCATTCTAACACACCTTCTTCTTTTTTTCAATATCGCACAAGCCTTTATTAAACAAAAAAGATATGAAAGAAGAATCGTTCCATCATGGCAGAAATATTGTTCCACCGTGGTGAAAAAATCGTTCCACCATGGTGGAACGATTTTTTCCTCATGATGGAACGATTTAAAATATGCTTATTTAGTCCTTAGCTTCCGTTATCACTTTGTTGCGTACATACGTGCACGCAACTCCTTAATGTGGTCTGAAGTGATGTATTCGTCATACTCCATCATCTTGTCGATAATACCGTTCGGAGTCAATTCGATGATACGGTTGGCAACCGTCTGAATGAACTCGTGGTCGTGGGATGAGAAAAGGATATTGCCTTTATAGGTCTTTAGATTATTGTTGAATGCCTGGATAGACTCCAAGTCGAGGTGATTGGTAGGTGTATCCAGAATCAAGCAATTGGCATTGCGCAGCTGCATACGTGCAATCATGCAACGCATCTTCTCACCTCCCGACAATACGCTTGCTTTCTTCAGCACCTCCTCGCCGGAGAACAGCATACGTCCCAGGAAGCTCTTCATATAGACTTCATTGCCTTCACCGAACTGGCTCAACCAGTCCACCAGATTCAGGTCTGTATTAAAGAATGCAGTATTGTCCAGCGGCAGGTAAGCGGTGGTAATAGTCACACCCCAGTTGAAAGTACCTGCATCCGGTTTCATATTCTCGTTGATAATCTCGAACAGGGCGGTCATGGCACGCGGGTCGTGCGAAAGGAATACAATCTTGTCTCCCTTCTCTACGTTGAAGTTGACGTCGCGGAACAGCACCGTACCATCTTCCAGCGTTTTCGTCAAACCGGAAACTTCCAGAATCTGATTACCCGGTTCGCGTTCGGGCGTAAAGATGATGCCCGGATACTTACGTGATGACGGCTTGATTTCTTCTACATTCAGTTTCTCCAACATCTTCTTGCGGCTGGTAGTCTGCTTGCTCTTTGCCACATTGGCACTGAATCGGCGGATAAACTCTTCCAGCTCTTTCTTCTTCTCCTCGGCCTTTGCCTTCTGGTTCTGCTGCTGACGGAGCGCCAGCTGGCTGGACTCGTACCAGAAGCTATAGTTACCGGCAAAGAGGTTAATCTTTCCGTAGTCGATGTCCACCGTATGCGTACAAACGG